>Ga0334884_1001495_pt1 | contig 34207 bp, 29 predicted proteins | sample GraSluR1_MG_7_FD_207215 | JGI IMG/M metagenome (GOLD analysis project Ga0334884, IMG submission 207215) | Sludge microbial communities from methane-producing bioreactor in Wageningen University, Netherlands - Granular Sludge_12_05 R1 | ecosystem: Engineered > Bioreactor > Anaerobic >... | reverse complement strand
CCGACTGCCGAAGAAGCGGTCGGTCAACCATCCGGCCACCAGCGAACCCACCAGGCCGGCCAGCTCGAATCCCGCCATCATCCAGCCGGCTCCCGCCAGCGAGACCTGGCGCTCCTGGAGGTAGCTGGGGGCCCAGTTGACGAAGCCGTAGCGGACCACGTAGATGAAGAAGTTGGACAGACAGGCTCCCCAGATGAAGGGGTTGCTGAAGACCGAACGCACCAGGAATCTCCAGAACTCCCGCAGGCTCTGGTTCTCGGTGGACTGCGGTCGGGCCGCGTCGGCCTGGGCTGGTCCCTCGCCGTGGAAGGCCTCCACCGGCGGCAGCCCCACCGAGGCGGGAGTGTCGCGCAGGCGTTCGACCAGGAGCAGGGCCACCGCGGCGGCGATCGCGGCCGGGACGTAGAAGATCCAGCGCCAGCCGTACCACTCCCCCAGATAACCGGCCAGGACCAGGATCACGGCCAGACCGAACTGGTGGGAGGTGTTCCACAAGCCCCAGAAGGTCCCGCGTTCGCGAGGGCTGAACCAGTGGGACAGGACCCGGGCGCACGGCGGGAAGCCCATCCCCTGGAACCAGCCGTTCAGGACCCAGCACACGATCAGGACGCCCAGGGCCGAGTTCATCCCGAAAGCCACGTTGGCCGCCGCCGACAACAGCAGGCCCAGGGCCATGAAGTAGCGGGCGTTGCAGCGGTCGCCCAGGAATCCGTTGAGGAACTTCGAGATCCCGTAGACGATGTCGTGCAGGGTCAGGATCTTGCCCAGGTCCGCCTTGGCCAGCCCCAGGTCCCGTTCCATGAGGGGCAGCGCCAGGGGGATGTTCTTCCGGACGAAATAGAAGATGGCGTAGCCGATGAACGTGGTGTAGAGTTGCCGGACGCGCCAGTAGCGGAACCTGCTGCGCATCTCGTCCTCGCTCTTGTAGGAGGCGGGTTGGGCGGGAGCGGGCTGGAAGAGTCGCAGAAGACGGCCAGGCATGATCGAAGGGCCTCATCGGGGAATTGCCGCCGGTTTCGAGTCACCGGCCTGGGAACCCTGCCCTGGCGGGTCGGGTGCCGTCGCGGTCGTTCAGGGGCTCGGCCGGCAGGGGATCTGGGGGATGTCGTGAAAATTAGGGGCACCTACCATGAGCAATGCGATCGAGACCCGTCATCTTCGGAAACTCTACCGCCGGCGCCGCGAGTCGGACCTGCTGGCTTTGGAGGACTTGGACCTGAACGTCCGGGAAGGCGACATCTTCGGCTTCATCGGGCCCAACGGGGCAGGCAAGTCCACCACGATCAAGATCCTGATCGGTCTGGTCCGACCGACTTCGGGTGAGGCCCTGCTCTTCGGCGAACCCTGCGGCACCCCGGCCGCCCGCCGTCACCTGGGCTACCTGCCGGAAACCGCGGTCTATCACGAGTTCATGGCGGTGGGCGAGCTCCTGGACGTGCATGCTCGCCTGGCCGGGGTCGCCCCGGCGCAGAGGAAGACGCGCTGCCAGGAGGCCCTGGAGGCGGTCCACCTTCAGGACCGCGCGCAGACCCGACTCCGCGAGTTGTCCAAGGGCATGCGTCAGCGCTTCGGGATTGCCCAGGCCTTGATCGCCCGGCCGCCCCTGCTGATCCTGGACGAGCCGACCTCAGGCCTGGACCCGCTGGCGCAACTGGACGTCAAGGACATCATCCTGCGCCTGAAGGGCCAGGGGATCACCATCTTCTTCTCCAGCCACCAGTTGACCGACGTCGAGCTGATCTGCGACCAGATCGGCATCCTGCACCGAGGCCGGATGCTCCGCTGCGGGAACCTGCGCGAGCTGCTGGAGGACTCCGCCGAGGTGGAGGTCCGTTTCCGCGGTGGTCCCACCGAGCTCCCCGGACGGGAGATCCTGGAGCAGGGGCCCGACCGGGCAGTCCGGATCCCCCGGGAGGAATCCGACGCCCTGGTCGATCGCCTGCGAGAAGCCGGGGCCCACCTGGTCGGCATGCAGCTCGCCCGGCGCAGCCTGGAACAAGCCTTCTTCGAGATCACCCGCGCCTCGGGAGAGGTGGAGGAACGATGAGCCCCGTCCTGGTCCTGGCCCGCCTCTACATCACCGAGTCGATGCGCCGGCAGTTGCACCTGATCACGTTGTTCCTGGCCGTGCTGATGCTGGTCTTGCCCACGCTGTTCAACGCCTTCGGCATGACCGGTTTCGACCGGGTCACCAAGGATGTGGGGCTGACCCTGCTCAGCCTGTACGCCGTGGGCATGGCGCTCTTCCTGGGCTCGACGGCCCTTCCGGGGGATCTCGAGCATCGCACCTTGCATCCCCTGCTGGCCCGTCCGATTTCCCGGATGCAGTATCTGCTGGGCAAGTTCCTGGGATACCTGGTGGTCATGGGAGCGAGCATGGCGGTGCTGGGCCTGGCCTTGCTGACGGCCCTGGCGGTGCTGGGGACGCACGCGGATCCCGCGGTGTTGATCCCCGTGGCCCTTTCCGTCCTGGAAGCCGGGGTCCTGGGGGCTTTCTGCCTCTTCGCCTCGACCTTCTGCAGCCCCGCCCTGGCGGGAGTGCTGGGTTGTTTCCTGTACATCGTCGGCGGGATTCCCCAGACCTTCATCACCTTCTTCCTCTCCTCCGGCGAGACGCAGGTGCAGGGGGCCGTGGTCCGGGCCATCCGCCTCTTCATGCCGCACTTCGACGTGCTGCATCTCAAGGACCCCATCGTGCATGGGGAAGCCGTTCCGGAGGCCTACCTCCTGGCGGCCGTCGCCTACGGCCTGGTCTGGATGGTCCTGTTCCTGCTGCTGGCAGACTGGAGCTTCGAGAGGCGGGACCTGTGAGGGCCCTGCGGGTCGTCCTGCTGCTGGTCCTTCTGGGGACGCTGGCCGCGGTGGCGCTGGCTCAGGGAGGGACCCCGGAGGCCGGCGGGCACGAGCACGAGCATGGCCACGAGGCGACCGGTGTCGGCGGGCACGAGCACGAGCACGACCACGAGGCGACCGGGGTCGGCGGGCATGAGCACGAGCACGGCCACGAGGCCCCGGATGCCGGTGTGCACGAGCACGGCCACGAGACCCCGGAGGCCGGTGGGCATGGTCATGGACACGTCCACGGGGAGGGCGAGGACGAGCACACGCACCTTCCCATCCAGATGTACGCGATCAAGGCCTACTTCGAGGCGCCTTGGAGGGACGCCACCCAACCCGTCCGGATCGCCTGGCAGGCGGGCCTGCTCGCCCTGGTGGATGCGGCCCTGTTGGCCTGGCTGTGGAGGCGGTGGTGGCGATGAAGGGTTGGCGCCTGGGCGTGCTTCTGGTCTTGTTGGGCCTGGTGGCCGGGGCCAACCTTCGCCTGCCGGACTGGCATGATCGCCTCTTCCGTCCACCTCTGGAGGGGCGGACCCAACTGGACGTCTTCCTCGACCTGCTGGGTGAAATGCGGACCTTCGCTGCCCGGATGATCTACGTCCGAGGCGATCTCTACTTCCACGTGATGGAGGGGCAGGGGATCTCCTGGCGCGAGACTCCGGACATCCTGCCCATCTACCGGATCTCCACCCTGCTGGACCCCCACATGGAGGATGCCTACGAGATTGCCGCCTTCGACCTGGCCCTGAATTTCGATCGGCCCACCGAGGGGCTGGAGTTCCTGGACGAAGGCCTGCGGCACAACCCTGACTCGGTGCGCCTGTACCTGACCCGAGCCTTCCTGCTCTTTCAACTCAAGCGCTATGAAGAGGCCGTCCCCGCGGCGGGCCGGGCCCTGCAACTGGCGGAGGATCATCTGGATGCCCTGAATGCGGTGAGGCTCCTGGCGCATTCCCAGAATCGGGCCGGGAATCTGCGCGACGAGATCCACGCTTTGCGAATCTGGCTGAACCTGGAGCCGGGCGATCCCTACCCCGTCACCCGGCTTCAGGAACTTGGCCTCAAGCCGGTGGGCTTCTCGGAGGCGGATCTGGGCCGGATGCAGCAGGACCCTCCGGCCCGGCCCTGAGGTTCGCGCTTGGAATTCCGTGAAGTCGTCCGGCGGCGCCGCATGGTGCGCCACTTCCGGCCCGATCCGGTGCCCTCGGAAGTCCTGGAGAGGATCCTGGCGACGGCTCGTCGGGCCCCCAGTGCAGGCTATGCCCAAGGTCAGCACCTGGTGGTGGTGACCGACCCTGCCGTGCGCCTGGCAATCGCCGAACTCGCCGGCGAGTCCGAGCACGTGGCCCGGGGCCTGGAGCCCTGGCTGTCGCGCGCTCCGATCCACCTGGTCCTGTGCTGCCGGGAGGAGGACTACCGTCAACGCTATCGCGAGTCGGACAAGGTGCGACCCGATGGCCAGGAGGTGTCCTGGCCGGTCCCCTATTGGTATCTGGACGCCGGGTGCACCTTGATGTTGATCCTCCTGGCCGCGGTCGACGAGGGCCTGGGGGCCGGATTCCTCGGGGGGCACCGTCTGGAGGGCGTCGATCGTCTGCTGGGCCTTCCCCCCGAGGTCCAGGTCCTGGGCCTGGTCACGCTGGGAGCTGCGGGGAAGATTCGCCGGACCCGCTCCGAGGTTCGGGGCCCGCGGCCGGTCTCCGAGATCCTCCATCGGGAACGCTGGAATCCCCCGCCTCCCGGGTAGGAATGAGCCCGGCCTGCGGCAAATGGGCGGCGCCGAGACCGGTCGCCTTCCAGGCGAACCGAGCCCGGAGGTACCATCCGTGAACCTGGAACGCTGTAGCGGGGTCCTGCTCCATCCGACGTCCCTCCCTGGACCTCATGGAGTCGGCAGTTTCGACCAGGAAGCCTATGACTGGATCGACTTTCTGGTGGCTTCCCAGCAGACGGTCTGGCAGGTTCTGCCCTTGGGGCCGACCAGTTTCGGGGACAGCCCCTACCAGAGCTTCAGCACCCACGCAGGAAATCCGTACCTCCTGGGGCTGAATCGCATGGTGGCGGACGGGCTTCTGGAAGCGTGCGACCTGGCCGAGGTTCCGTCCTTTCCATCCGATCGGGTGGACTTTGGAGGGCTCTTCCATTGGAAGTTGCCCCTTCTGAAGAAGGCCGCCGGGCGCTTGGATGCCTCCGCCCCCACCCCCCAGGCAGCGGACTTCCGGGAGTTCTGCCAGGCCGAAGCGTGGTGGTTGGAGGATTACGCCCTGTTCATGGCCCTCAAGGACGCCTTCGACTCCCAGGCCTGGAATCAGTGGCCTGAAGAGTTGCGCCTGCGCCGCCCGGAGGCCCTGGACCAGGCCCGTTCCCGACATGCGCCGGCTCTGCACGCCCATCGCTTCATGCAGTGGGTCTTCGACCGGCAGTGGAAGGCCCTGAGGGAATACGCCAACCAGCGCGGGATTCGGATCCTGGGCGACCTGCCGATCTTCGTGGCCATGGATTCGGCGGACGTCTGGACCCAGACCGACCTGTTCCACTTCGACGCCCGGAATCAACCGACGGTGGTGGCCGGAGTCCCGCCGGACTATTTCTCCGCCACGGGACAACTGTGGGGCAATCCGTTGTATCGCTGGGACCGGATGGCGCAGACCGGGTACCGCTGGTGGATCGATCGCCTGCGCTCGGCGCTGGCCCGGCACGATCTGGTGCGCATCGACCACTTCCGGGGTTTTGCCGCCTACTGGGAGGTGCCGGCCGAGGCGGAGACCGCCGTCACGGGGCGCTGGGTCCAGGGCCCCGGAGCCGACTTCTTCCGGGTCCTGCAGCGCGAGCTGGGCGACGATCTGCCCATCGTGGCCGAGGATCTGGGGGACATCACCCAGGAGGTCCTGGATCTGCGCGACGAGTTCGGACTGCCCGGCATGAAGGTGCTGCAGTTCGGATTCGGGGGCCGGGCCGACAACCTGTTCCTGCCCCACAACTATACCGAACCCTTCGTGGCCTACAGCGGGACCCACGACAACGACACGTCGCGGGGTTGGTATGAGTCCAGCAGCACGCCGGAGGAGCGGGACCACTTCCGCCGCTATTTCGCGACCGATGGTCGGGATGTGGCCTGGACCATGATCCGGGGGGTCTTCGCCTCGGTCGCACGGGTGGCCGTCGTTCCCCTGCAGGACCTCCTGCAGGTCGGCGCCGAGGGCCGGATGAACCTGCCCGGTCGGGCCGAGGGGAACTGGCAGTGGCGCTTCCATGCCGGTGCGCTGGAGTCCGGCGTGGTCGAGCGCCTGGCCGGGATGGCCCGGCTGTATGGCCGCGAGCGCGAGAAGCCGGCACCGCTCGAACCCGCCCCCACCCCCTCCGGGCACTCCGCCTAAGAGCGGGTGGCCATCGACAAGAGCAGGGCCAGCAGGACCAGCGCAATCTGCAGGTGGACGAGTTCCATCGCGATCCTCCTCCCGGGCTTTTCTCGTTCATTCAGACCCCCCAATCCAGCCGCTGGTTGCCGAGCTGACGGATGTCCCTGACCTGCTCCGAACCTGCCGGTGCCCGGTCGGTCGATGAGGTCTGGGGCTTGAAGGGCCGCACCCCGGCCTTCCTGGTGTCGGTGCTGACCTTGCTGGCCCTGGGCTTGCGCCTCCTGGGGGCAGGTGCCCACACCAGCATGGAAGGCGATGAGTTCGTCTACGTCCGGATGGCCCAGGAGCTGGTCGGGGCGTCTCCGGGAGGGGTGCCGCTGGCCCAACCGATCCTGTTCCCCTGCCTCCTGGCGGCCGTGCAGGCCCTGGTCGGGGATTGGGAATGGGCGGGCCGGTGGATCAGCGTCCTGTCCGGGGCCCTCATGGTCCCCCTGCTGGCCGGATTCGGGCGGGCCTGCCTGGGGTCCTGGGCTCCGGGACTGGCCGCGGCCCTGCTGGTCACGCTCTACCCGCTGAACCTCGACCTGGGCAGCCGGGTCATGACCGAGCCGCTCTACCACCTGTTGCTGGTCGTTGCCTGCTGGCAGGCCTGGCGGATCCTCCAGGCGACGGACTCGGAGAGGATCCCCCAGTCGGTCCTGGGCGGGGGCGCCGTGGCAGCGGCCTGCCTGGCCCGGCGGGAGGGGCGGATCTACCTCGGGCTGCTGGCGCTCCTCCTCCTGGTCTTCCTGGTCCGAACCCGCGGTTGGCGCCAGGCCTTGTGGGCCTGCGCAGCCTACTGCGGCACGGCCCTGGCCTTGATCCTGGGCTCCGACCTGCTGGTCGAGCAGCCGCGTCGCACGCCCCGGATGACGCTGTCCTGGGCGGGTTTGACCCGCACCGCCGGAACCCTGGTCCTGCCTCTTCTGGCTCCGACCCTGATGCTCTTCCTGGCCCCTCGCAGAGCTGGGGACGTCCTGCGATGGGGGTTTCTTGGAACCATGCTGGCAGCTCTGCCCGTCCTGGCGATCTTCCCCGACCCGGGCCGGAAGGCCACCGCCCTGCTGCCCTTCCTGGGTTTGTTGGCGGCCGAAGGCGCGCTGCGCTGGGGGCAACATGCACGCCGTCGTCCGGTCGGCGCGGGTCTGTTGGTGGCGCTTCTGGCGTGGTCGTCGGTTCAAGGCGTCTCGGCGCCCATGAGACCCCACTTCGTCCCCCCCTGGACCGACCGGGCCGAAGACCGGGCCGCCGGACGGTGGCTGGCAGGTCGGCTGCGTTCGGGTGAAGCGGTCTGTGCCTGGGACCATGCCCCGCCCTATTACGCCTCGGCCGTCTGGTGGCGACCCTCGCCGGGGCAGGAGGCTTCCCTGGAGACACTCGTGGCTGCCTGTCAGGAGCGGAAAATCCGCTACCTGGTGGTGGACCGTCGAGCCCCCTGCCGGACGCTGCCGGTGGCGGGGGCTTTGGGGGCGGACGTCCGGGTCCGTCCAGGGCTTCACCCCGTCGCCGTCTTTCCGCTGGAGCTCTCCCCTCTGAACAGGTTCCTGGCGACGCTTTGGACCCGCCGCAGCCCGCGTCCGGAGGAACGGGCCGTGGTCTATCGGGTCGGATCCCACTCCTGCCCTGGAGGAGCCTGGAGCCTGGAGGGGAATCTCGAGTGAGGACAACTCGGGAGGGCTTCGGAGGGCTGGGGAAGGCCGTTCGTCCTCCTTGAAGGTGGATTTTCGTGAGCACCGACAGCCGTTCCTCAAGCCTTCCCCCGCCGCGCTTCCCCAAGCGGGGCTATGACCTGCTGGTCGACCACGACGGCCGGGTTTTTCGCTACTTCGTCCCCGACCCCGGCAAGGGTCCCGGATTCTTCCACGAGCTGCGCCCGGGGGAGGTCGCCGAGCAGTTCGAGCGGGTGCTGTTGCGTCGGAATCCCACCCTTCCCGTGCTGATTGCCGCGTTGGCCCTGCTCGTCCTGGTCTTCTCGATGGGCTGGACCAGGCTGGCCCTGGTCCTGATTCCCCTCTTTGCCCTGGGAGTGGCCTGGCTGGCCGCGTATTCCAGGAAGGCTCGCCAGATGCGGATCTGGTACAACCAGGAACGACCGGGGATCGCGGCCAGGTTTGAAGGCCTCGGGAGGATTTCCCAGACCCTGCAGGCCTCCCAGAGGGTCTGGATGGTGCTGACCGAGCTTCCGGGCACACCGGGGACGCCGTGCAGCCTGCGGCCCGCCGATGTGGGCCGGCTGGCCTCGACGCCACCGGGCTTGAGGATCGCCTCACCCAAGGGCAGGTTCTACCTCCTGCCGGACGGGATCCTGGCCTGGAAGCGTCGGGTGGTCTCGTTCGGCCCCTACGAGGCCTGGCACAACCGCTCCGGCCCCATCCAGATGGCCTTCTCCGGATCGGTTCCGGAGGATTCGCCCCAGCGGGGCCAACGCCACCAGCACGTCACGCGCATTGGAAGGCCCGACCCGAAGTTCAGCAAGAACCCCGTCCTGCCGGTGGTCGAGTTGGGGGAACTGGTCTGGGGGCTGGGCCGCTCCGAGATGCACCTCAGGACCTCCCGCCCGGAGGCCGCCGCCGAGGTGGCCGCCGAGTTGCAGGGCCTGGCCGGGCAGCAGGCCATCGAGGTGCCGTCGCGCCCCACGTCGTCAGGAACCCCCGGATAGGCGCACCTGTGGTTCGGGCTGGACGTCGAAGCGCAAAAGGCGCTGGGAGAACTTGAACTCGCCCACCCACAGGTAGGAGCCGTCGAAGGCCAGGGCTCCCGGCATCACCAGTCGGCTCCGGCTGGCCAGAGGCGAGGCCATCGGGTCCTCCTGGCCCAGGATCAGGTCGGCGGGCTGGCCGGCCAGGGCCTGCTGAAGGTCGTTCCAGATCATGACGTTGTGCCCGAAGGTGTTGGCCAGGAAGATGCGCTGGCCGGCCAGGCAGACGTCCTGCGGGTTCTGCAGCACGTGCTCGCGTGCCTTGTTCGTCAGGGTTCGGATTCCCATGGTCGGGCCTTGGGTCTTCAGGTCCTGAAGTCCGAAGACCTGGACCCGTGGAAGGTTGCCCAACTCGTACCCGCTCTGGACGACCACCGCCAGGTGCTCGTCCGAGACCGAGAGCCGCCGCGGATGGCGGACCTCCAGGGTGGCCACCGGAGCCTCGAAGAACCCGGGCTCCGAGCTGGCGAAGACCCAGATTCTTCCGGCCTGTTCGTCGGCCAGGTAGAGCCGACCCTGCCGGTCCAGGGCCACCCCCTTGGCGTCCCGGAAGCGGACGGTCCCGATGCGGCCCCGGTAGACCCGGTCCGGAAGTTCGCCGTTCAAGGGAGGGCGGCGCCAGAGCCAGAGGCCATCGCCTCCGGCAGCCACCAGTCGCCCGTCCCGCAGGTCGGTGTCCCAGGGCCCTTCCGGGAAGCGATAGACCACGTCGGGTCGGGCTGCCGTCTGGCCGGGCAGGGTCCGGTAGACGAACATCTTCTGGTCGAAGTCGGAGGTGACGAAGAGGTGTCGGCCGTCGCTGACCGGGTTCGGATTGACCAGGATGAAGCGTTCGTCGCGGGGGGAGGTGTCCGGGCTCTTCGAGCCGATCACGAAGTCCGCCTCTTGCCGGCGAACCGCTTCCAGGTCCTGGAATCCGAGGATCCGGTTGCCGTTCATCAACGAGAGGTACAGGGTCTCGCCCACGTACACCAGGCCGGAGGTATCGCCCGCCTGGAACTTCAAGCCATCCAGGCCGGCAAAGAGGTCGGGGGCCTCTTCGGGGTGGGAGGGGAGGGCACTCCACCCGTAGAGCAGGCCCTCTTCGCTCAGGGCGAGGAACCTCCCTTGGGGTCCGAAGGCCCCGCGCAGCAGGGCACTGCGGTGGTTGGGGAGCCCCCCAAACCAGGAAGGCTTCTGCATGAAGAAGTCGTACTTCTCCGAGTCGGAGCGCGGGACGGACGACCAGAAGAAGGTGGCGTGATCGGGGGAGTGCCGGAACGAGTCGTAACTGGCCACGACCAGGCGGCGCCCGTCGCTGGCCAGGTATCTCGGCCCGCCGAGGTCTCCCGAACCGCTGAAGACCACGTCTGGAGCACGGTCTTCCTGGGGGAAGCCGTGCCAGACGAGCAGCGCCCCGGAACCGCGGTTGGCCACCGCGAGGACCTGTCCGTCGGTCCAGGCCGAGTAGGGCATCCGGACCAGGCCCTCCCCTTCCTGGGCGGCGCGGATTTGGAAATCGGCCGGAGCGCCGTTGCTGGTCGGGAATTTCGACCAGACCAGCAGGCGGTCGTTCCAGCAGTCGGCCACCACCAGGCGGGTGCCATCGGTGGCCACCCCGACCGGCCAGTTCATCCGATCCAGGTCGGTTCCCGGAGCATTTCCGAAGAAGTCGTTCTGGCCCAGCACCAGGTCGGGGGGATCATTCCCGCGGGGAGCGCGGTTCCAGATCAGGACGCGGTGGTTTCGGGTGTCGGCCAGCACCAGGTTGTGTCCGTCACTGGTCAGGTTGCCCGGGAACAGGAAGTCCAGGGGGCCTCCCGCGCGGTCGAAGCCCTGGCTGGACAGGACGATCGACGCCTCCTGACCCGCAGTGAACCATCCCGTCGGCAGGGGGGCAGCCGGGGAGGACCGCGAGCTCAAGACCTGGACCTGGAGGGGGTCGATCCGGAGATGCACGCGCTCGGCCAGATGGTGGAGGATCTCGGCGGGGGTGGTGCTCAAGGCCTGGAGCGCGAGCACCGAGGCCGCCAGGAGCAACAGGGGGACTCGAAGGGCTCGAGTGGACAACGGTTGGGGGATCCTTCCCGAAGAGCGATGGCTTGCAGCGTTTCTGTGCCTGCCCCGGGGCTCCTCTCCTGCAAGGACTTCGTGCCCGACCCGGATCCTGGTATAATGGCGCGGACACCGCAGGGCCCGAAACGGGTCCGGCTGCTTTCCGTCCACATCAGGGGGCTGGGGAGCTTCTGGGAGGACGTGGCTTTGCCGAGGAAGCTCATCTATGGTCTGGCCTTGCTGGCAGTCGGCTTCTTCTGGATGCATCTGGGCTGGGAGAACCACGACGGCCTCAGCTTCCCCGACCAGCATTCCGCCAACTTCATGGTCAATGCCTTCAAGTGCAGCCGCGTCCTGGCGCAGGCGCAGGAGGCGGTGGTGCAGGGCCTCACCGAAGGCTCGATGGAAGGGATGCCGCGCTTTCCCAGGACACAGGACTATCCCCCCCTGGTCTTCATGCTGTCGGGTCTGGTCATGAACCTCTTCGGAACCGACATCCAGGTGGCGCGGATGACGCAGGTGTTGTTCGTCGCCGGCCTGATCATGGTCATGGGGCGGATCGGCTGGCAGGTGGCCGGGTGGCGCGGAGCCGTCTTGTTGGCCCTGGGGATCGCCACCAGCGTCTGGACGGCCCAGTTCACGAGGATCTACAGCATGGCCCCCGGGCAGATGTTCATCCTGGCGGTCTGCCTGACCTTGCTGCTGGACTCGCAGGGCTTGACCCGGCGCAGCGTCTGTCTGGCCATCGGGGTCGCCTTCGGGGTCGGGATGCTGGTCAAGTACTCGGTGTTGATCCTGGCGCTGCCCGCCGTCCTGGTGGTCGCCCTTCCCCGCCTCTTCGGGTCCTTCCGTTCCGTCCTGGCCCTCTTGATGGTCGTCTTCCAGATCGCGATGGTGGTCCTCTTCGCCTGGTGGGGCATGATCCAGGTCCGTGTTTCCGGGGGCGTGGGTCTTTGGGACCCCCTGGTCCTGGCTGCCGAGGCCCTCTTCCTCCTGGGCCTCCTGGTGGCCCTGGCCTTGGAGCGGCGGTCCGGGCCCAACTCCGGGGTCGGCCTCCTGCTGGTGGCCTCGGCCTGCGGTCTGGTCTGCTCTCCCTGGTACTTCGCGAACATGGTCTTCTGGGAGCCCTTGATCGAGCTTCAGGTCTATTCGGCTCCGCTCGATCTCGAGGCGGGCAGCAGGTTCTTCGGAGTCTTCCATGCCCAGGCCCGATCCCTGTGGGTGACCAGCAGCTTCTACTGGGGGGGGCTGGCCTGGCTGGCTGCGGGCACGCTCCTCCTGCTCACCTGGCGCCAGAAGCTCCGGGTCGCCCTGCCGCTCGTCGCGGTCTGCGTGTCGGTGCTGCTGGCCCACTACCTGCTGCTCGTGGCAGATGTCCGCTACCTGTCGACGACGACGCCGGTGCTGGTGATCCTGGCTTTCCTGGGGGCTGCCCGCTGGCGGTTCAGTTTCGTCCTCTGCGTCGCCTTCATGCTGGTGGCCGGACTTCTCCAGGTGGCCGGTTGGAAGCCTTCGGTCCAAGAGCTGGCGGGGCGCGCAGGGATCGAGGTCTTCCCGTTGTCCAGAGAGTTCATCGGCCCTTCGGACCGCCTCGAGCCCCCCGGCTTCCTCTTCGACCTGGCCCAGGTTCCGGTCGCCGAATCCCCCACCTTCGAGTCGGATGTCCTGGACGAGATTCCGCCAGGGGCTCGGACGGCCGTGATCTGGGTCGATGACCCCCCGGACGGAAGTGGATTCCTGGTCAATCTCCTGCTGGAGCGCAAGCGGTTCTTCATGGCCCGGCACGGCTTGCGCCGACGTCCACCCGAGGTCGAGTTCCTGCTGCTGTGCGCCTGGAAGGAAGTCCCCCGGGAGCTGGCCTCAAGCCTGGGATTGAAGGAACGACCCCAGAAGCTGCAGGTGCAGATCTACCACCAGGTCCTGCACGTCGAGATCTACCGCGCCTTCCCAGGCTTCGATTCAAAAGCCCTGCAGGCACTGGTGCGAGCGCAGTTGGGGAGCTGACCCGGTCATCGGGTCTCGGCGGGGCGGGCTTCCCACACGGCATCCGGCAGGTCGATGGCGCCCGGGAAATCCCTCAGGTTCAGGAGGGCCCCGGCAAAGAGGTGCGCCGCCAGTTCGGCCAGGGGCTCGGGGCAGGCGGGCTCCAGGACGTGGAAGAGTTCGTGCGCCAGGATCCGCTCTCGGGCCGGGCCGGGCAGGCCCCGGCGGGCCAGCCGCCCCGACAGGTCGGCCATGCCTTCGGGATCCAGGAGCACCAGACCCTGCAGGGGCAGGACCCGGGCCCGGACCAGGGCCCCCGGGATGCTCAGGGCCTGCAACCGGATTCGGAAGCCGCGCTTCAAGAGCTCGACCTCCGCGGGGGCCTCTGCGCTCTTCAGGGCCCGGCCCGCCACGGACCAGGCCCGGGCCAGGTCCTCCGGTTGCCTTCGCCGACCGGCCTGCATCCAGGCCTTCATGCCTTCGGAACTGGGGATCCGGTCCTGCATCCGGGTTCAGGAAGAGGTCGGGTGGGGAAGCGGAAGGGTGACGATGAAGCGGGCACCTTCTCCCGGGTGACTCTGGACCGCGATGCTTCCACCGTGGGCCTCGACGATTCTGCGAGAGATGGCCAGGCCCAGGCCGGTGCTCCTCTCGCCCCCCGTCGGTCGGGTGCTGCCCCGCGCGAAGGCCTTGAAGATCCGGCCCAGCTCTTCGCCGCGGATGCCTTGGCCCTGGTCCTGGACGTAGATCTGGACCGCGTGCGTTTCAGTGCGCGCTCCCAGGGTGATGGTGGTGCCCGGATGCGAGAACTTGACCGCGTTGGTCAGCAGGTTGTGCAGGACCTGGTCGAACCGGCGCCGGTCCAGCCGGACCCGAGGCAGGGGTCTGTGGACCTCGGCCAGCAGGTTGATGGACTTCTCGGCGGCCAGCAACGCGCTGGTCTCCAGGACCTCGGCCAGGTAGGGCTGGAGGTCGACCTCTTCCAGGTCCAGGCTCAGCCGGCCGGCCTCGATGGCGCTGACGTCCAGGAGGTCGTTGACCAGGTCCAGCATCCGCTGGCTGGACTTCTCGACCCTTTCCAGGAGCTTGCGTTGGGCCGGGTTGACCGGGCCGACGGTCCCGGCCAGGACCAGTCTCAGGTAGCCTTGAGCCACGCCGATGGGGTTGCGCAGGTCGTGGGCCGCCACTCCCAGCAGGCGGTTCTTCTCTTCGTTCAGCGTCAGGAGACGCTCGTACAGGCGGCTCTTCTCGACGATGACGGACAACTGGCCCGCGATCTCGCGGAAGAGGTCGACATGGGCCGTCTGATAGGCGTTGGTGTAGCGGCATGTGAAGAACATGAACCCGATGGGGCGGCCCATCGCGATCAGGGGACAGGTCAAGGACGAGAGCATGCCCTCCTCCAGCAGCAGGCGGGTGGAGGTCGAGTCGGGGTGCTGCTGGAGGTATTCTTCGAGGTCGTTGAGGATCCGCGGCTCACCGGAGGCCAGGACCCTGGCCAGGCTGGTCTCGGCCAGCGGCAGGCTGAAGTCGCCGCCCAGCCGCAGTTCAGAGAAGTCGGAGCGGGCCCACCGGGCCCTCACGATCTGGTCGTCCTGCTCGAGCAGGGCCAGCCCGATGCGGTGGTAGGGGATGATCGGACGGAAGGATTCGTAGACGGATTCCAGGATCTCGTCCAGGACCAGGCCGGCGTTGATCTTCTCGGTGACCTGGGTCAGGATTCGCAGCTCGCGGTGACGCTGCTCGAGCAGGGCCCCCAGGGTCTGCACGGCATAGCCCAGACGTCCGATTTCGTCCTCGCCGACGGGGACCTCCACGAAGAAGGCACCCTGGCCCATGGCCTCGGCAGCCTGGAGGATCTTCTGGATGCGTTTGTCGGGCATGGTCTTCGCCTTTCGGCACCGGGCGGGGGCGAGTGCCTCTCGGGGCGCTCATTCGCAGGGGCCCGAAGGGCTCCTGCGACTCGGGGCAATCTGGAGGCCAGCCGGCTTGGCGCGAGGAAGAGGTGCGGGGGCGAAACCCTGGGCTCCCAGAAGGGTTCCATCGGGCGTAGAGGCAGCGCATGGACGAAGACCTGGAACTGATCGAGCGATTCAAGACCGGCGACCAGACGGCATTCGACGAGCTGATGCAACGGCATTACCGCTCGGTCCTCAACCTTGTCTACCGGTTCACCGGTGCGACGGGTCAACCCGCAGAGGACCTGGCCCAGGATGTCTTCCTCCGCGTCTATCGGGCCTTGCCTCGCTTCGAGGCCCGGGCGCGCTTCTTCACCTACCTGTACAAGGTGACGATGAATCTCTGCCTGAAGGAGCGCGCTCGCTGGGCTCGTCACCGAAGTCGGACGGTCAGCCTGGACGGTCACTGGGACGACCCCGAGGGGCCTGGACCGAGGGTCATTCCCGACCCGGCCGGCTCGGCCCAGGACCGCTTCGAGCGCCGAGAGGTGGCCGAGGAGGTCCGTGAGGCGGTGATGGACCTGCCCGAAGAGCAGAGGGCGGCGGTGATCCTGCATCGCTTCCACCACCTGTCCTACGAGGAGATCACCGAGGTCCTGGGAATCTCGTTGCCGGCCGTGAAGTCGCGGCTGCATCGGGCCAAACTGGCCCTTCAGAAGCGCCTGGGAGAGGGCCCCGGGGAATCGTTGCCACAGACCCGACAGCCGGAGGCTGCGGGCTGATGAGTGGGAGGCTGATTCGAATGGCGACCGCGTGTGCGCAGGTGGAGGAGTTGTTGCCCGCCTATGAGGAGGGCGACCTGACGCTGGAAGAGGCCCGCCGGCTGGAGCGGCACCTGCAGGCCTGCCCGGCCTGTCGGCAAGGGCTGGCCGAACTGCGGTCCAGTTGGGAGCTCCTGGGCGCCTGGAAGGATGTGGAGCCTGCGCCGGCCTGGCGGCAGGATTTCTGGAGGAACCTGGGGCGCGACGAGGAGCGTCGCCGCCAGGGGCCTTGGCGTTTCCTGCAGGATCGGCGCTGGGCACCCTTGGCCACGGCTGCCGTGCTGGCCTTGGGCTTCTTTGCGGGGACCCTCTGGCAGGAGGGGCCGGTCCAGCCGACCGGGATGGCCGCCTCCGTGGTGATTTCCCGGGACGTGGCCGAGATCGCCATGGCTTCGGCGCCCTCGCCCGAGGTCGACGCCTTCCCGCTGGGCGAGATGGAGGGGCCCTTCTCGTCCGAGATTCTTGACCAGGCCTTGTCGTCGGTGCAGGCTCCTTGAGGAGGTTGGAGGTGGCCATGTCCAGGTTGCTGTTCGGAGTCCTCAGTCTCCTCGTGGCGCTACTCCTCGTGGGAGCCCCGCTGGCCGCTGAAGAGGTGGGCTTGCCCGCCGAGGAGGTTGCCCGGCGCGCGAACGAGGATCCCCAGGAGGTCAAGAATCGATTCTCGCCCCAGCTCAAGACCGTCCAGATCGACATCCAGACGGTGAAGGTCGAGCTGGCTCGGATGCTGGCCTCGCCTCAGCCCGACCGGGCTCAGGTCAAGGGCCTGATCGCGCGCATGCTCGACCTCCAGAAGCGCAAGCAGATGCTGCTGGTCGACCAGATGTTTGATACCCTGGAATGCATGCCCCAGGGCAGCCGGGACGAGTTCCTGCAGCCCATCATCGACCAGTTGTTGCGCTGAGCCAGTCTCCGCGGCCGAATGCCGCGGCAGGTGGCGGGGGCCGGCTCAGCCTGAAAGGAGCCGGGAGGCGCCGACCGAACGCGTCGGGGTGAGAAACCTTTCCTACGCCTTCCTGATCGTCCTGCTCCTGTTGGTCGGGTGTCGCGCCCAGAGCACCCCACCTCCCGCGCCGCGGGTCATCCTGAGCGATTTCTTGGGGCACTCGCTGATTCGGTTGGATCCCACCACGGGTCGACTGGATGGCCCCGTGCGTCCCATGCCGGGGTCGCCGGCAGGTCTGGCGGCGGGCCGGGGCATGGTCGCCCTGGCCCTGTTGGGACGCCCCTATCTGCAGGTCCTTTCCTTTCCCAGCCTGGAGGAGCTGCGTCGCATCCACGTCGGAAAGGGATGTTCAGATGTGGCCCTGGACGCATCGGGACGGAGGCTGGCAGCAGCCTGCCCGGAATCCGGCGAGATCCTCCTGGCTGCGGTTGAGGGAGGGGAGCTCCGTCGGGTTCCGGTTGGCGGCCAGCCTCACGCCCTGGTCTGGGAAGGGGAGCGCGTCTACCTGACCAACCCCGGGCGCGGGTCGCTGCAATGGATCGATCCCGTCCGCGGCGTGCTGGAGGGTGAGACGCCTTTGGGGTTGGGCCCTCGGGGGCTGGCCGTGTCGGGGGGGCAGATCCTGGTGACCCTGTACGATGCCAACCAGGTCGCGATCCTCTCGACGGACCGCCTCGGCGAACCTCGGCACCTGCCCTTGGCCGGGGGACCCCATGCCGTGGTCCCGACGGGAGGTGGAGCCCTGGTCTCCCTGATGGAGTCCGGCGAAGTGGCGGCCCTGGATCTGGACAGCGGGCAGGCCACCCGGATCCCCGTCGGGGCGGGCGCCGCCGGGATGGCCCTCTCGCCCGACGGTCAGTTCCTCTTCGTCTGCTGTGAGGCGGCGGGGCAGGTTGCCGTGCTGGCCCTGCACGACAACCAGGTCCTGCAGCACGTGGCCCTCCCTCCGGGGGCGCGACCCCGGGAGGCGGTCTTCGCACTTCCTTGATCTTTTGGCTCAAGGCAAGAAGACGCGGCGGGAAGAATCCGCCGCGTCTTCTTGCCTGCGGGCGAAACCCGCCGCGTGCGTTTCCGGAGGGCGGACCCCCCGGTTCAGGGCTCAGGCGCCGATGATGAAGTGCTCGTCGCCGCCGCCGACGCTCGGGACGCTGCCGGCGGGCGCAGGGGTGTCGACCAGATCGACGGCCACCTTGATGTGGGTGGCGACCTCGGCCCCAGGGGCCGTGATCCGGGTCCTGGTCTCGACGTTGGACTTGATCAACCGGCCTTCACGATGAGCAAAGCAGGTCTTGCCCGACGCCACGATGCTCTGGACCACTTCGGGCTGGATCTCGATGCTGGTCTTGGGGCACTCCACCTGGATCAGCGCCACGTCGTAACCGGCAACCCGGTCGAAGCCGGCCAGGGTGTAGTGATAGGTCAGGGTGACGGACTTCGAGCCGGTGGGGTTGCCCTCCCCATCCATGAGGGGGATGTCCATCTTGCTGTCCCCGGTCCACTTCTCGCCGACCTTCAGGGTCCGATCCGGGAACGCCGGTTGCGAGAACGGGAAGTCCACCGACGTCTTGACGATGTCTCCGTTGCGCTTCATGGTGATCTGGATCGTCTGCCCCACCGCAGGCAGCTCCAGCGTCTCGCCTTCGCGGAGAATCTTGCCCTCCTGGATGGTCACGTCGACCTTCGAGAGCCCGCCGGTGACGTCCAGGACTTTCTGCTCCATCGTCATTTCCAGGACGGAGCGGGTGGTCTGCTCGGACTGACCCTCTTCCTTGAGGCTCTGCTCGGAATCGACCTGGGTGCGGTACTTGAGCACCTCTCCCGGACTCATCTTGTATTCGAGGGTGATCGGTTGGCCCTGAAGCATCGTTGCGTCCTCCTGGCTGGCATGGGCCCGCCTCGAAGCAAGGCCCCCGGATTGGTCGGAGGCATGTTCTTGCAGGTGGAGGCTTCTCCTCTGCGGCGCAGCGAATTCCATCCCCCGGGAAGGCGACCTCAGGGCCCGGGAAGAGGCTCGCTCGGGAGGGCGGGGGAGCTTTCCGGTTGCAGCTCCAGGCTGCCGTAGGCCTCCAGGAATCCGTGAAGCTCGTCCGGGCCCGCCAGGTACGACGGGGCCTGCCTGCGCAGAAAGCCGGCCAGTTCCACGTCTCCGTGGGATTCCAGGGTCTTCACCTGGTCTTCCAGGGGGGCCAGCTTCTGCACCATGTCCCGCACCTGACGAACCCGTCCCTCCCACGAGGGGTGGCTGGCAAACCAGTCCGGCCCGTTCCCCTGGCCCATTTGACGGGCCAGTTCACCCAGCTTGGTCAGGGTCAGGGCGAAGTCCTCGGGGCGGTATCCGGCCGCGAAGGTCATCAGGACGGCGCCGCGGTCGGCCTCCAGCTCGAAGTCCCGAGAGTAGCCTTTCATGAAGGTGTCGGCCAGGAAGTTGCCTGCCGCCCTCCCCCAGAAGGAGCGGGTGGCGTAGCCCAGGACGCTGCCCAGCATCCCGGACCATTGACTGCGGTCATACTGCCGTCGCATGTGGTGGCTCTCGGCATGGGTCAGCTCGTGGGCCAGGATGGCGGCCAGCTCGTCCGGCGTCTCCAAAGCCCGCAGCAGTCCCGAGGTCACGTAGATCGGCCCGGTCGGCACCGAGAAGGCGTTGAGCTCATCCGAGTCCAGCACGACGAAGCGGTAACCCTGGTCTGCAAAGCGGTTGGACTCCATCAGGCGCACGCCCACCGACCCGACCCGGTCGCGCTCCTCCGGGTCGTGCGAGACCCGATAGCGGTCTTCGATCATGCCGGCCGCGGACTGTGCCAGCCGGCGCTCCAGTTCGTCCTGGCCGACCAGTCGGTTGGTCTCAGGAAAACAGATCGGGCAGGGGCGCATGCCCTCCTGCTCCGCCAGCGAGCGGTCGGAAAGGGCGCGGAGCTCGATTCTCGGCGAGAGGTGGCGGGCTTCGGGCAGGTGATACATCCGGCTCTCGGAGTTGACCACCACGGGGATCGGTTCAGGACCTCGGCCCTCCAGGGCCATGCGGATCAGGGTCTCCCGGGCCTTGGTGGGGCTGGCCTTGGGAGCTTGCAGGGTCTGGCGGGCGCCGCTGGCCAGGTCGACTTGCAGACCCGCGGTTTCGCCGTCCGAGGCGATCAGCAGGAGCCGCCCCGGGCGGAACAGGGCGGTGCGATGTCGCGAAGCCAGCAGCCGGCGGGGGTTGGCCAGCAGGCGCGCCTTCTGTTCGACCGTCAGGTTCCGCGTGGCGCCAGGGTCGAGGAGGTCCTGCCAGTCGTGGATCAGGCCTGGTTGTGTCGGGAGCGACAGGTCCTCCTGGGTTCGGGGCGTCCAGTTCCAGTCCCGATCCAGAAGCAGGACCCCCAGGAGCGGGGCCTCCTCGGCGGCGAGCAATCCCGGCGCGGAACCGCCCAGGCACAAGAACAGCACGAGCCCCAGCCAGGTCATGGGGCGCAGGAATCCGGCACACATGGTGGAGGATTCCTTCGCCACCGCTCCAAACATGTCCCACCCAGACTTCTGTCCGCTGCTCGGCCAGGGGATCGAGGGTGTTCCGGCGGGTTCGGGACACCCAGACCGAAGCCGGGGGCGCATTCAGCTCAAAGAGGGTGGCCAGAGGGCCCGGACCCTCTCGGCGAGAGGCTCATGCACGATTCCGAGGAACAGCTCATCGCGCGCTGCCTCCAGGGGGACGCGTCCGCCTGGGAAGAGGTCTATCGTCGTCACTACGGTCGGGTCAAGCAGGTCATCGGCTGGCGCCGCTGGGGCTTCTCGCCCATCGAAGTCGAGGATGGCGTGCAGGAGGTCTTCCTGCAACTGGTGCGAGCGCTTCCGGGCTTCCGCCGGGAAGCCAGCCTGGCCACCTTCTTGACCCACCTGGCCCGCAATCGGTGCATCTCCAACCTGCGCCGCAAGACGGCTGGAAAGAGGGGGCGTGAAGAGCTCTCGGCCACCTTGGAGGGCGAACGGGAGGAGGGGATGCCGTTCACGCCGGCCGTGGACCCCGAACCAGGGCCCGAAGCCAGCGCCCTGTCGGCCGAGCAGGCCCGTCTGGTGGCCCGCGCCTTGGAGGCCCTTTCCCCCGAGTGCCGGCAGGTCCTGAGCCTGCGCTACTACAAGCAGCTCTCCTACAAGGAGATCTGTTCGGCCCTGTCCTTGCCCCTGGGGACCGTGTGCTCGCGGCTGAAGCGCTGTCTGGGGCACCTCCGGGGCCAACTCCAGGCCAACCCGTCCGGGTCGGTCGCGGCGGTCCGAGAATCGTGAGGGTCGGGAATTTTCTGCGGCGGGGAGCGACCAGTTCAGAGAAGTCCATCAGGCCGAAGGGTGTTCAGTCGTGATGACCTGTGACAACCAGACCATTGCGGAGATGTTGGTCCCCTACGTGGAGGGAGCGCTGGCCGAGGCCGAGAGGCTGGAGGTGACCGAGCACCTGCGGCACTGCCCTTCCTGCCGGGACGAGGCGCGCCGGGTGCGCGAGGGGATCCTGGCCGTCCGTCGCCTCTTCGCCTCCGGGTACCGCCCGCGTCTGGCCCGTCACCCCGGCGTCGAGGAGATCGTTGCCTTCAGCGTCGACCCTGGCGGCGTGTCGGAGTCCGCCCGCCAGAACCTGGAGCTGCACCTGCTGGAGTGCGAAGCGTGTTCCCAGGAGGTCGCCCTGCTGCATGGCCTGCACCAGGAGCTGGAGGGGCGGGTCGCTCCCGGAGCGTCGCCTCTGCTGCTGCCTCGCGCCTTGCGTGAGGAGGTCGAGCGGGTCTTTCCAGGAGCCGCGGCGACTTCGGCCTCTTCTCAGGTGGCTCAGGACCTGCCTCTGGTCGAGCGCCTGGCCGCGCTCTGGTCGCGTTTCAACTGGCGCCCGGCGCTGGCCACCGTCGGAGCGGCGCTGCTCTTGACCTTGGGATTCCTGTTCGCGTCCAGTGGCCCCTCCCAGGACGTGGCCGTGAAGTCGGTCACTTCACCCTCGGTGCAGGGACTGCCGAGAAGCCCCTCGCCGGCCGAAGTGGCGCTGACCTTGAGCCCGGGACAGATCGAGCAGGTCGCGCCCCTCCTGGATCGCGAGGGGGTCCCCTGGCAGAATCGGGGCGGAATCGTCTACGTCTCGTCGGCCGATCTCCAGAAGGCCCGCAACCTGGTGGAGGCCGGGCTCTCCGAGCGGAGGCTGGCCGACGCATCGCCGGTCCGGCCCAGCCCCACTCCCACCCCGGAGGTTCAGCCCGACCCCAGCCCCACGCTCTCCACCCCGTCGCCGACGCCGTCGCCCCAGCCCCTGCCCTCTCCGCAGCTCCTGCCCACTCCCCAGCCCTCTCCTTCGGCCAGACCCCCCGTCCTGGTGGCCCAGGTCCCGCCCTCCGCCCCTTCGGAGCCCCGGCGTTCCAAGGCTTCGACCGCTCCCGTCCGGCGTGCCCCGGCTCCGGCTCCGACCACGGCCCGGCCCGCCGCGTTGCCGACTTCGGTCCAGGCCGACCAGGAGGACGCTCCCGCTCCCCGGATCGTGGCCTTGGAGGGGGTCGGCGGCTCGCAGCCGGCACACCGCGCGCCGGGGGCGGCCTCCAACCATGCCGCCGAGATGATGGACACGGCACCTCCGACGCCGGCCCTGGAATCCCAGGCCAGGGCTCCAGAACCTTCGACCGTCCGCTCTGCGGGGAGCGCCAAGTCCCTGGGAGGAGACTTCGAGCCGGCCCCCACCACCGACCGGGCCGCTGCGGTCGAGTCGCAGGCTCGCCAGATCGTGGGCGAGGGGTCGGTGTCCGTGGAAGGCGGCGGCGAGGGGCCGGTCCACGTGATCGTGCGCCCCCACCGCAGCCTGACCAGTCAGGAGAAGGAGGATCTCCGACGACGGCTGCGTCGGGATCTGGGACTGCGGGACAGCGATACCATTACGATCCGATAGAATGCCGATCCCCCCGCTTCTGCAGGTCGAACGGCTGGCCCTGGGCGGGGCCGCAGGCAAGCAGGTTCAAGAGCTCTCGTTCGTGCTGAACCCGGGCGAGGTGATGGGCGTCGTCGGTCCGCCCGATTCCGGCAAGTCGGCCTTGCTGCGCGCCCTGGCGGGGATTCAGCGAAGCGAACCCGGGCGGGTCCGGATCTGCGGCCGCTCACCCGGTTCGCTTCAGACCCGCGCGCTGGTGGGTTACGTCCCTTCGGCGCCGGCTCTGTATGAGGAGTTCACCTGCGTCGAGTACCTGGGCTTCTTCGCCGAGGCTTTCGGATTGGAGAATCACTATCGCCCCTACCTGATCCGGGAATCCCTGCGCCTGGTTCGCCTGGAGGATTGCCTGCGGACGGCGATCGCCGACCTGCGCTCGCATGGGGTGCGGCGTCGGCTGGCCCTGGCCCGGGCCCTGGTCCACGATCCCCACCTGCTGGTCGTGGACGATGCCCTGGCCCGCCTGGATCGGGTCGAAGCGCGCCAGATGGTCGAAGTCCTGGGGGAGATTCGCAATACCGGCAAGACCCTGGTCCTTTCCGGTCCATCCCTGGCAGAGCTGGCGGGGCTGTGCAGTCACCTGTGCATCCTGGTGGGCCATCAACCGCTGGCCTGTGGGGAGGTGCGCGCGCTGCGACCTCGGATTTCCAACCTGCGGATGATGCAGGTGCAGCTCCTGGATCACGTTCCGGAGGCGGTGCGCCGGCTGGAGGGGGACCGGCGGGTCTTCCATCTGTTGCAGAACCTGCCCAATTACAACCTCTTGAGGTTCCTGTTCGACGGCACCTCGGATGAGTTCGACGAACTTCTGGAATCCTTGCGGCGGGCCGGGGTGTCGATCGTCTCCTATGCGGAGGATCCGTCCTTCCTGGGTTTGATGGCGGGCCCATGAGGCCGGGGGGCACCGGGCCCCCCCGGAAGGAATTCCGATCAGACCGTTGAAGCCGGTCAACTCTGAGAGATAGGGGATACGGGTGCACCGGCCGGGCGCGGACGAAACACGGAGTGTCCAGCCCGGCCCGTCACCCTCCGCCCGAAGGCCGAAACCCAAGCGGCCTCGCGGGAACCTGAGATCGGCCCGATGCGGGCCAAGAAAGCGAGGGGAGTAGGCTTGATGCGCAGACTCAATGTCGCAATCCTTCTGCTGGCTGCGTTGACGCTGGGTTGCCTGGCGTTTGGTTCCAGACCGGCAGCGGCGGAAGACAACCTGGGAACGGTGAACCAGATCACCGAGTGGGGTCCGTTCCGCTACGAGGTCTACCAGTACCCGTCCCGCGTTTCCAGCTTCTTCTTCTACCCGAAGAGCTACGTCACGTTCGATGTCCACAACGGGAAGTACTGGATGATCGAGTCTCCCCGGTTCAACCTGACCATGGTTCCCACGAACGAGATGAAGAACGTCCTGGGTTTCTACGAGCCCTACCAGAAGCTCGAGAACTTCACCCTGTCGTTCTACACCCCGGACATGAAGCTGCTGGGTCGGGTCGTCAACCCGCAGACCAACCGGGCGTTCAGCATTCCTCGGGATGGCAACAGTTATGACCACCTGGTGGTCCGGTTGGAGAGCAATGCCAACACCAACTGGGACGTCAAGTTTGTGGTGTGGGAGCCGGTGGATCCGGTCATCGCCGAACCCATGACCAGCCCGAGCAACCGCGAGCGCTGAGTCTCCGACCAGGTCTCCTGCTCCAATCCGGAGCAGGCCACCGCAAGAAGGGCGCACCCTCCTAGAAGGGGCGCCCTTCTTGCATGCCGGGGCGGCCCCGACCCGGTTCTCTGCGCTCAGGGGCTTCGGTTCATACCACGGCAACATGACCGGCCCTTCGTTGCGCTATCCTCAAAGGAAATCCCAGGGAATCTTCTTCGCGAGGAGTCTTCCGTGCACATCACGTCCGTCCGACCCCTGAGCCCCACCCCGCCTCCCACGGTCCGGATGGTCGGCCCGGATGGAGAGCCTCGCGACGTCGTGGTCCGGGAGGTTCGTTTTGAGCCCGAGGTGACCCCGAGAACCCTCTTCGCCGGAGGGAAGGTCGGAGCGGGTCGCGACGTGGCCTATTACGATGCCACGGCGGATGCCGCGGATCGGGCCGCCTACTACGGCGAGCGGCCGGCCCGCTGGGCCGGCATGGACGGTGAGGCCCTGTACCACGACCTCAACCGTCTGGTGAGCGACACCCACAAGCCGCTGCGCTACGATCCCGAAGAGCATCTGTACCCCTGGGTCGACCGGCGACCCGACCTGCAGCTCGACAGCATCTACTCGCCCGAAGCCGACCAGGGAACGGGTGGCGACCCGGGGGGGCTGTGGATCCTGGCCGACGGCGAAGGACCCTCGACCATGGTCTACAGCCAGAAGGAGAACAAGATCTACAACTGCGAGCACGTGGTGCCGCAGTCCTGGTTCGACAAGAGCTCGGTGCCGCGCGCCGATCTCCACCACCTGTTCACCTGCGACATCGACTGCAACAGCACGCGCGGGAACGCGGTCTACTTCGACTTCCCCGGCAAGTCCGCCGAGGTCTTCCCCAACTGCGGGCTCTCCGACCCCGGATCGAACCGCTTCGAGCCCTATGGTGGCAAGGGCGCCGTCGCCCGGGCGGTCCTGTACTTCCTGCTGCGCTATCCGGGCAAGGTGGGAGACGAGCGGGGCGAGTATGGCCCCAAGGATGTCGACATGCTCAAGCAGTGGAGCCGCGAGAATCCCGTCAGCGAGTATGAGCAGCACCGGAACCGGGCCATCCAGGGCAAGCAGGGGAACCGCAACCCGCTGGTCGACTTCCCCGAGCTGGTCGAGAAGGTGGACTTCGCTCAGGGACTGGGCTGAGCCACCGGCTTCATCCGGATCTTCTGGCCTTCCTGGAAGGTGGAATCCGGGATGGCCACCACCTCTTCGCCTTCGCGAAGACCCTCCAGCACCTCGATCTGCAGGTCCCCCTGCAGTCCCGGGCGGACCGGGCGACGGCGCAGCGTGTCCTGGTCCACGACGAAGGCGTACCACCCGCCACCGGGGTCCTGCATCAAGCATGATCGCGGGACCAGCAGGACGTCCCGGCGGGTCTCGGTCACGAAGGTGGCCTGCACCCGATAGCCGACGCCCAGTCCTGGCGGAACGCTCTCTGGTCGGATCCGGACTTCCACCCGCTGCTGCTCGACGCCCAGCGAGGAAGGCTTGGTGAATCCCGCCGGCTCCAACAGCCGGACGGTTCCCCGGAAGGGCGGACCGGAGTCCCAGGCCTGGAGCTGAACCGGCGTGCCCGGCTTGAGGGTCATGGCGTCCTGGGTGAGGACCTCCGCCAGCACCTCCAGGTCCTGCATCCGGCCGATCTCCAGAATCCGGGTGCCGGCCGGGAAGTGGCCCGGGCCCGTCTCCAGTCGCTTCAGCACCAGGCCGTCCACGGGGGCCACCAGGTTCGCCTGGGCGGCCTCGTGGCGAGCTCCGCGCAGGTCGGCTCGGGCCGATTGCAGTTGGCTCTGCAGGGCACCACGCTCGGCCAGGCGGCGTTCGGCGAGCCGGGTGCTGGTCTCGACCTGGCGGGCCGCGGCCGCGACGACGGCATCCTGGGCCTGGACCCGTCCATCCACCTCGTGGGCGGCATGGGCGGCCGAGACCTCGGCCAGGCGGGCCTCTTCCAGTTGCTGGCGGGGGATGAAACCCTGCTCGAAGAGGCGCTCGGCCCTCCTGGTCTCGGTGCGGGCCTGGCGCAGGGCCGCCTGGGCCGAGAGGAGCTGCTCGGCCAAGGCTCGACGGGTCTGCTTCTCGGCCCGCCAGCGCGCCTGGGCCTGGCGGGTCTGGGACTCTTCGACCGACAGGTCCTGCTGGGTCAGCAGCCGGGACTCATACTCCTGGACCCGGCCGGACAGCGAGTCCACGCGGCTGGACAGGGGGACCGGGTCGATGCTGGCCAGCACCTGGCCGGCGCGGACGGGGTCCCCTTCCTCGACGGTCAGCCGCGAGAGTCGGCCATCGACCGGCATGGGGACCTGGTAGGTCTGGGAAAGCCGGGTTCTCGCCTGCTCGGTGAAGGAGCGCTCCAGGTCGCCTCGGACGGGAGAAAGCACCTCGACTTCAGGGGGAGGCGAGCATCCGATCTGGATCAGGAGCAGGAAGAGGCTGCCGAAAAGACAGGCGCGGCGCATGGCCCGGATCGGCGGCCGAATGCCACGGTAGGCGGCGGGTCGAGGCATGGACGAGGGTTCTCGACCCGGCGTCCCGGCCCTGCCCGACCCACGGTTCAGGGCCGCGGAGGGAAGGTTTCCATCAGTCCGAAACGCCAGGCTCCGCCTTCCAGGACCGTCACGAAGTTCCGCTCGTCGTTCCCCTCCATCCGGACGCTCCCCCGGTTCCCCGCCACCTGCCCCGAGGTGAAGGTCCGGCCGGCCATGATTTCGGAATGGGAACTGGTGCGGAAGGAGTCCCAGAATCCCGCGCAGATGGAGGGGTCGCGGGTCTCGAAGAGGCGTCGGACCGCCTCCGTCGACATCTCCTCGTCGCGGGCCACCATGGTCACGATCCGGTTCTGGCTGAAGGTGGACAGGAGGTTCCAGGCCTGGCCGTAGTCCCGGGCGCTGACGGCCTGGAAGAAGCCTTTGACCGCGTGGGCCGGGTCTTGGGCCTGGGCCGGCGCGACCAGGCAGGATACCAGGATGAGGAGCGCCAGCAGGGTTCTGGTTCGGCTCACGCGGACCTCCAAAGACAGCGATTCTCTGCCGGTTTCGCCGGCGTCAGGCCCTATTCCCGCACTTTGAAGACCTCAAGCCATGGCAGCCGGGCCACCAGCCGCCAGACCACGACCTGGGCCAACCCCACGAAGAGGGCCATCAACGCGGCCGATCGAAACAGGGCCTCGGGGGGTATGACCGTCGGCAGCCGGAATAGTTCCCGGCTGTAGGCCTGGACGACCAGGTGGACCAGGCCGACCCCCGCCCACAGGCCCAGCCCGATCCCGACCGCGCTCAGCAGGCCGATCTCGGCGGCGAAGACCAGGGCCACCCTCGCCGGGCTGTAGCCCAGGACCCTCAGGGTCCCGACCTCGCGGCGGCGCTCCTCCAGGCTGACCATGGCCGTGTTGAGCACGCTGCCGAAGGCCAGCAGGCCCGAGAAGAGGATCAGGATGAGGAGGGACGTGCCGAAGTTCTGGTCCATGAGCTGCTGGATCTTCTCCAGGGCTCTCACCCGCTGCTCGACACCCACCACGCCGGGCCTCCGGGACAGCTCTTCCAGAAGCGTCCGGTCGGGCCGCGGGTTGGCCAGATCCACCAGGATCGCGTTGGCCGCCCAGTCCTCGCCGATCAGGCGGCTGAGATACTCCAGCCGGCACCAGGCGCCCAGGCCCATGTAGGTGTCGACGACCGCCACCACGGGGGCCTCGCGCATCTGGCGAGTCCCGATGAGGGGCCGCAAGAGGAGGGTGTCGCCCGGCGCCACGCCCAGGACCTCCGCCAGCTTCCGCGCCAGGACCAGGCCCTCTTCGGGGATCTGCAGGGGCCGCCCGCGCGCATCCAGTGGCGTGAAGAGGCGGTTGCCCGCCGCCAGCCCGGTCAGGCCGGTCCGCTTCTCGCGGGCCCCTCGGGAGAGATCTGCCGAGACCACCAGTTGCGGTTCGACCTTGGCGATCCCGGGAAGTCCCCTCAACTCGGACAGGATGTCCCGGCCGACCGGCTCGCGCAGCGCGACGGTCAGGTCCTGGTGACTGGTGTGTCGGAACTCGTGGTCGATCATGGCGTGCATGGCGGCGACCATGCACAGCGACTCCACCAGCAGGGCGGTGGCGGCCAGGCTGGTCAGGATGGCCACCATGCTGCGGAAGGGGTTTCGGAAGACCGAGCGCAACACCAGCTTGCCCCAGAAGGGCAGAAGATCCCACAGGCCACGGATCCGCTCCAGGAGGATGCGCCCGCCCTTCTCGGGGGCGGGCGGTCGCATGGCCTCGGCCGGATTCATCCGGCTGGCCCGCAGGGCGGCCTGGACCGTGCCCGCCACCGCGAAGAGGACCGCCACGCCCAGGGCCCCCGCCAGCAGGCCCGGATAGAGCGTGGGCTGGAGGGCCGGCAACTCGAAGTAGTCCTGGTACAGCCGGATCATGGCCGACTGGATCCACAGGCCCAGGGCCAGGCCGGCCAGGGCGGAGCTCAGGCCCACCACCAGCCCGTAGCCCAGGTAGTGCCGGACGATGAAGGTCCGGGTATAGCCCAGGGCCCGCAGGGTGCCGATGGTGGTGCGCTGCTGGGTGACCATGCGTCCGGTCACGATGTGCAGGACCAGGCCGACCACGCCCAGGCACAGAGCCGGCAGGATCGTGGCGCTGGTCTGCAGCTCGTGAAGCTCATTGGCCAGGAACTGCACGGACGGCATCTCGTCGCCGGTCAGGCTCAGGGCCACGCCGTACGGATCCAGTTGGCGCTCCAGGTCCTTCAGGGTGTTGCGCAGGGGCACGGGCCGGAGGTCCCAGGCCAGCCCCAGGAACTCGTTGAAGGCGCCGTTCAGGCCGGCCCAGTCCTGGAGGGTGTCCAGGGGCAGATAGAGGACTCCGGTGCGGGCCGGGTCCGGGACCATCCCACCGGCAGGGGGCAGCACGTAGACGAACTCGGGCGCCAGGGCCGTCCCGACCACCAGCAGCCGCTGCTGGCGGCCCATGATCAGGGCCTGCACGTGGTCTCCGGGGTGCAGGCCATGCGCCCGGGCGAAGGCGTCGTTCAGGATGGTCTGGTCGTCGCGGGTGCCCTCGAACCAGGTGCCCGAGACCAGCAGGATGTCGTTCAGGACCGGGCGGCGGATCCGCGGCAGGGACAGGGCCGTCGAGGTGATCGGCTCGGGTGACCCGGGAAGGTCCACCCGGGCTTCGATCCGCACCCGTCCCTCCAGGTGGCGGACCCCGGGGTGCCGGCGCACCTGCTCCAGGGCCGACCGGGGAGCCCGCTTCAGCGACAGGCTGAAGTCGGCCAGCCTCTGCTCGCGATAGAACCGGGCGCGCGAGGCGTCCAGGTCATAGAAGACCGCCAGCATTCCGACCAGCAGGCCGGCTCCCACCGCCCCCAGGGCCCCTAGCAGCAGGATGGCGCCCAGGCGCTGGCGGATCTCCCGCAGCAGGCTGCGCGAGACGGTGGGGACCAGCCTCACCAGGGCAGGCTCCGGGCCGACTCGCGGCGTGGCTGGAGGTCCAACCGGACGATCCGGCCGTCCCGGATCTCGGCGGTCCGGTCGGCCATCCTCGAGACCAGGGCGTTGTGGGTGATCACCACCACGGTCTTGCCCCGGTCCTGGTTGAGCCGCTCCAGCAGCTCCATCACCTGGGCTCCGGTGGAGGTGTCCAGGTTGCCCGTCGGCTCGTCGCACAGAAGCAGGCGCGGATTGGCGGACAGGGCCCGGGCGATGGCCACCCGCTGCTGCTGGCCGCCCGAAAGCTGGGAGGGGAAGTGGTCTGCCCGGTCCTCCAGGCCCACGATCCGCAAGGTCTCCCGGGCCGGCAGGGGGTCCCGGGCGATGTCGGTGGCCACCTGGACGTTCTCCAGGGCCGTCAGGGTGGGCACCAGGTTGAAGAACTGGAAGACGAACCCGATCTGGTGGCGCCGGAAGAGCGTCAACTGCCGATCGGAGGCCCGGGTCAGGTCCTGCTCGCCGAAGAGGACCTGCCCCGAGCTGGGTCGGTCCATCCCGCCGATCATGTTCAGCAGCGTGCTCTTGCCCGAGCCGCTGGGGCCCAGGATCACCAGGAACTCGCCTTCGAAGACCTCCAGGTCGACCTCGCGCAGGGCAGGGACCTCGACCTCACCCATCCGGTAGATCTTGCTGACCGACCGGACCGACAGCAACGGCTGCGGCTGGGCTTCCACGTGCGTCTTTCTCATGAATCCGCCCTCGATGGCCATCCACGTCCCACCTCCAGGACCAGGGCCTATTCGACGGGGCGACCTGTCTCACCCTATCTTGGGGCAGAGGGGAGTTTCAAGGCTGACGGCCGCCCTCCCAGCACGTTCTTGTTCCAGAGGTCCGCCAATGAGTAGTCTTCCCGCCACTCCCGCATCCGCTCGGGATCGAGCCGGCGGAACTGGGACTCGCCGCCCACCATGTCGACCACGATCACCTGGTCGGCCTCGAAGTTGTCGAGAAGCTGGGGGGACTGGGTGGCAATCAGGACCTGGCAGTGCTCGGCCGCTTGATGTACGAGGCCGGCGAATACGTTCAGGGCGAAGGGGTGGAGTCCCAGTTCGGGCTCGTCCAGTACGATGAGGCGCGGCAGGTCCTCCTCGGGTTGCAGCAGCAAGGCGGCCATGGCCATGAATCGCAGCGTGCCATCGGAGAGTTGGTGGGGACCGAACTCGTATTCCGAGGTGTGGCTCCTCCAGGTCAGCATCACCTTCCGGCCGGCGTCGGGGACCAGGTCGAAGTCGCGGAAGAAGGGGGCCACCTGCCGCACGGTCGCCACAATCCGATGGTAGTAGGGCCTGCGCTCCTCCCGGAGGCGAAAGAGGAAGGCCGCCAGGTTCTCGCCCCGGGAGCGCAACGAGCCGCCCTCGCTGGGGTCGCTCTTCAAGCGGATCCCGGCCTCCGCCGAGGTGTCGTGGAAGTGGAAGGTCCGGCAGTTCGCCAGGAAATTGCGGGCGCGCCGGCAGGCTACGATCCCATTGTCTGCCTCGAGCGGAAGCGCCGATTCCTTGTGCCCTCGCCCCAGTAGGGTCTTGAGCGTTTGCGCCGGAGGTGTCCTCCGCTCCGACCTGACAGTCTCTTCAGAATAGACCAAGGTGTCCTGGGCTGCGGGAACCAAGTCCGCCTGGTAACGCTCGGTCCAATGTTCTGAGGGAAGATCCACCTCGAACGCGAGCGCAGGTGTGACCTTGGTTCCCCCGTGGAGCAGGGAATTTGCCCCGCCTTCGCGACCGACGAAGAGCTGCAGGTTCCCCTTAATGGACCACTCGAGCATCCGGAAGAAGGACACGAGGTTCGACTTGCCGGCGCCGTTGGGGCCGATCAGCACGTTGACGCGGCCGAGTTCCAGGGTCTGCTCCCGGATCGACTTGAAGCCGGCGATATGGACGGACTGCAGCACGGTGCCTCCTAGGCGGCGAAGTCGGGTTGCGCGATGTGGTGGACCGCCGCGGCGGCAAGGGCGGTCTGGGCCTCGCGGGCGGCGGCGAGGCGGGACTCGAGGCGGTCGCACAGCGCCATCAACTCGTCCACCCGGGCCACGATCCGGTGCTGCTCGGCCAGGGGGGGAAGGGGAACGGGAAGCTGACGGATTAGCGAGATGTTCAAGGTCGGCTGGGCGAGGGTCCTTGTCGCGGTGGTGAAGTAGTCCTGCGCGTGAGGACTCGAGAGCACTGCCACGAGGAAGCCTTTCGCCACAGATGGACCCGCGGCAAAGCGTGCTACAGCTCTCGCCACGACAGCACCTCGCCATTCCGGATGCGCAACGCCTACTTTGCCGATGGAGCCAACGACGCCAAGAAGAATCTCGTCGCCTCTCAAACGGACACGTTCGTACTGCGCTGCAATATCGTGAGATATCCGCTTCTCTGGCGTCGCCTTGGGACGAGACGCATCAAGGTCTGCTATCCGAACCAGTGGCGTGCCATTTTGGACGTCGCCTCCGGGGATAAGGACGCCATAGGAGATCGGCCTCTCCGAATCGACGACTTGATCTAGTGGCAATGATCTCCAGTTCCGCGGGATCGGGGAAGCCTCCTTGTGCTCGTCTGCGCCCCCCCGCCTTCGGGCATTCGCACCCGCCGGCTCGTCCCCCGCCTCCTGCGCCACCAGCCTCCCGCGCACGGCGAGCTGCAGGATGGCCTGGCGCAGGGGGGGCACGTCCTCCGGGGCCTGGAACAGGTCGTCCATCCGGGCCTCGAGGCGGCGCCAGGCGGCGGCGACCTCCTCGGGGTCGGCGGCGTCCCGCAGGGCGGCCAGGGCGGAGTCACGGGCGGCCAGGCGGGTGGTGTCCCGTTCACCCTGGGCCGCCTCCAGGCGATCCAGCAGGGCCATCAACTCGTCCACCCGGGCCACGATGCGGTGCTGCTCGGCGAGGGGGGGGAGGGGGATTGGACAAGAGGCCACGGTGTTCTGGTTGACCTTCACCATAGACGAAGATGTCCCGGATGCTCGTTCTTGAAGATACTCTCGTCCCGGTGGGCTGACTAGCGCGCGGTGCACATAGTTCCTGGATACCAAAGACATGATCTTGCAGCGCATCATCAGGTCAGGGTATATGAAAGTCGCCTCCGGACCAGAGTAGAGCGCGGCCATTCCTACGTAATCTTTAGTGTTCGATCGCTGAATTAGGAGATCTCCATCTTGGAGCCAATATTCGCAATCTTCTGGCAACTCGGTGTCAATATACTTCGTCTGCGACGAGTCAAAGATGCCTTTGGTGGTTGCGCTCAGCTTCAGTGTCTTGATTGAGGTTTTGTAGTCCGCCGTTGGCGGCGACCAGCCGTTTGATGGCCCGTGCGAGCACAGCTCCCCCAACCTGCACCACACCCACCCCTCCGGCACCTCGAAGGGCGCCTCGTCCGCCCCCACCGGCGGCAGCGGCTTCCCCGTTCGAATCTTCCCTTCTTTGACCAGCCTCGCCCGCTCGCTCGCGATCCGCTTCAGCAACTCGCTCGCCGGCTCATCCGTCGGGTCCTGGGGCACCAGCTTCCCCCGCACGGCCAGGCGCAGCACCAGCTCGCGCAGGCGGGCGACGCCGCCGGGGGCCTCGGCCAGCAGGTCGAAGTGGTCCAGCAGGAAGCGAGGGCTCACGCCAGGACGCCCGCAGTCTCCGCCAGGGCCGAAGCCAGGGCAGCTTTCAGCTCCTCGCGCACGGCGTCCGCGGCGGTCCTGGCCTCCTGATAGCGGGCCAGCAGCTCGTCCGGGTCCTCGTGGGCTTCAGGTTGCGCGTTGGGGTTCTTGAAGTCCAGGTTGAAGTTGCGCTCGCGGATCTGGGCCATCGTCACCCGCCAGGCCTGGCGGGTCTGCTTGCGGTCGGTCCACCAGGCCTTCTCGGCCGCGAACTCCTCGATGCGCATGGGCTTTGTCTTGGAGTAGGACTTGCAGCCCGGCGGGTAGGGGTGCTCGTAGTACCAGACCTCCGTGGTGGGGCGCCCCTTGGTGAAGAACAGCACGTTGGTCTGGATCCCCGTGTAGGGGGCGAAGACGCCCTTGGGCAGGCGCACGATGGTGTGCAGCTCGCAGGATTCCAGCAGGCGCTCCTTCACGCGGGTCTTCACGCCCTCGCCGAAGAGGGTGCCGTCGGGCAGCACCACGGCGGCGCGGCCACCCTCCTTCAGGAGTTCCACGATCAGCACCAGGAACAGGTCCGCCGTCTCGCGGGTGCGGAAGTCCGCGGGGAAGTTCTGCTCGATGCCGTCCTCCTCCATCCCGCCGAAGGGAGGGTTGGTGACGACCACGTCCACCCGGTCCTTGGCCCCGTAGTCCCGCAGGGGGCGCGACAGGGTGTTGTCGTGCCGGATCCCGGTCGGCACGTCGAGGCCGTGGACGATCATGTTGGTGGTGCACAGCAGGTGCGGCAGGGGCTTCTTCTCGACGCCCCGGACGCTGGCCTGAAGCCGGGCCTCGTGCTCGGGGGTCTTCACGTCCTGCCGCCGGACGTGCTCGATGGCGCAGGTCAGAAAGCCGCCCGTGCCGCAGGCGGGGTCCAGCACCACCTCGCCCAGGCGCGGGTCCACCATCTGCACGGCG
>Ga0334884_1001492_pt1 | contig 34239 bp, 25 predicted proteins | sample GraSluR1_MG_7_FD_207215 | JGI IMG/M metagenome (GOLD analysis project Ga0334884, IMG submission 207215) | Sludge microbial communities from methane-producing bioreactor in Wageningen University, Netherlands - Granular Sludge_12_05 R1 | ecosystem: Engineered > Bioreactor > Anaerobic >... | reverse complement strand
TCTCTGCTTGGGTCTACTATTCCAATCACGGTATTGACTCCAGCATGACCAAAGGAACGTTCATCCAGATTGGCGCCAAAGCCAAACCACCCTTCATTTGTCGCACCCCGTGTAAGCCAGCCCAATGCCCAGTATTCATGCTTGGGTTGTTCATTTGCTGCAAGAGCTGCATCAATTTCTGCCTGATAAACTACACGCTGCATTTCATGCCAGGTTGTTTCCTTCATTATCTGACGGCCACGCCACGAACCCCGGTTCAGGTGCATATTCAAAAAACGTAAAATGTCTTCGGTCGTGATTAACATCCCGCCGGCAGGGTGCCCCATAAAGTAGAAATTGGCATCCTGCCACTTCACAGGTGGGGTATCTGGTTGAGGCGTAATTGCTAACGAAAGCTCCTCATCTGTCGGCATCGCGAAGTAACTGTTGGACATTCCCAAAGGTTCAAATAATCGTTTCTGGCAAAGTTCTGGCCACGGTGTGTTGTCGGTCACAATACGTGCTACAGCAGCAGGTATAAACAAACTGGACAATGCATGATAATGCGTTCTACTGCCCGGTTCCCACTCTACTTCAGCAGCACAAATTTCGGCCAATGATTCTTGCCATTCTTCCTCTGTTGGAACATAGGTACCAGCGCTTGGTAAACCAGCAGAATGCGTCAAAAAATGGCGTAAAGTTAAGTTATCCTTACCACCACCTTTAAAGTCAGGTATATAGGTCTGCACTGGCACATCAATATCAAGTAATTTTTCTTCCTGCAGTTGCATTACAACCGTTGCAGAAACTGGCTTAGAGAATGAATATGCCCTGTGCAGTACATTCCTATTCAATGGGATATGTCTGTCACCAACGCCACAATAGGTTCCTTCAAAATGTTCCAGAAAGCATTGATCACGATGGGTTGCAACAAGAGCAAATCCTGGGATGTTGTTTTCTGAAGCTGCATTACGCAAGAAAGCCAACAGTTCATCGACCTTATCCGGATTAACACCAATATCCTCAGGTGATACCATAGGAAATGCCGATTTTATTGCCGATGCCTCTAATTCCTGATGCATGATCCTACCTCCCTGCGCACTTACACAAGCACCCAGAATAGTAGAACTTGCCAATGCACAACTTCCAATTAAAAATTCTCTACGCTTCATAACGCACCTCTACACATATTCCTGTGAATTCACACCTTAGAAAATTAGAAACTCCTTTTTCAGGGGTTCCGTGGAAACTTGCTGAAATCTGGTTTACGTTTCTCAACAAATGCATTCCGTCCTTCTTGTCCTTCTTCCGACTGATAATACAGCGATGTCGCATTGCCAGCCAATTCCATCAAACCCGCCTGTCCATCTTCATCAGCATTTAGTGCCGCTTTTAAACAGCGTATTGCCATAGGAGAATTGGCGAGTATTTCATGACACCATTGTACCGTTTCTTCTTCCAGCCGTTGCAAGGGCACTACCGTGTTTATCAACCCCATCTCCAGTGCTTGCTGCGCGTTGTACTGCCGACACAAGAACCATATTTCACGCGCTTTTTTCTGCCCAACCATGCGGGCAAGGTGCGATGATCCATATCCAGCATCAAATGAACCTACACGCGGCCCGGTCTGTCCGAATATAGCATTGTCAGCTGCGATAGTCAAGTCACATACCATGGCCAGAATGTTGCCTCCGCCAATAGCATAGCCCGCTACCATGGCAATGATCGGTTTTGGGCAGGAGCGGATTTGCCGCTGCAAATCCAACACATTCAAACGGTTAACGCCGGTCTGATTATCGACATATCCTGAATCACCCCGTATTTTCTGGTCGCCGCCAGAGCAAAAAGCCTTATCGCCCATGCCGGTTATAATAACTACACCCACTGTTGAATCAAAGCGGGCATCCTGCAGCGCGTGACTCATCTCATCAACGGTTAAAGGCCTGAACGCATTGCGCACCTCAGGGCGATTGATTGTAATCTTTGCAATGCCATCGACCTTGTGATAGAGAATATCTGTGTACTTGCCAACTTCCTGCCAAACCAACGTACTCATATAATTCACTCCTGATTTAAAAATTTATTAAAATAATATACTGTAATGTTATTATCAGAACCTGAATAAGGAATATTCAATAATTTACTACTGGTAACTGGTAAATGCTAACTGGTAATCGATTCTGTCAAGCTTACTTGGCCCCACCTTGCTTTGGAATCCCTACTGCACCATCTTACCGATTATTCCAAGCAAACACACCACTGTCCTTCTTGCATGGTGCTGCATTGGGAAATCCGGGAAATATCATGGTAACATACACATGATTTCAACCAAGGTAACACATTAAATGCAACAACTTCGCATGATTATACGACTGCCCCTCATGCTGCTCTGGACAGCAGCCTGGTGGATGTTTCGCCTGGCTCTGTGGCCAATAGCATTTATCTCGGAAAAGGCAGACCGCCAGGTGCGACAATGGATAGTCCGCAGCTGGGCATCGGGCTATTTTCCAATCATCGGAATGCGTGTACGAGTAATCGGCCCAATTCCCAAACACCCATTTTTTCTCGTTTGTAATCATCTCAGCTATATAGACGCGTGGCTTATAAACGGGCTCATCGGATGCACGTTTGTATCCCGGAATGATGTGGCCAATTGGCCAGTGATTGGCATTATCACCCGCTCTTTACATGTGTTGTTCATAAATAGAAGCAACAAACGAGATACTGCACGCGTAAATGTGTTGATCGATCATGCCTTGAAACAAAATGACGGGCTGGTTGTATTCGCAGAAAGCCGCATCTCCCGTGGCCTGGATGTTGAGCCATTCAAATCAGCACTCATACAACCTGCCGTAGTCAACAACCTTCCTGTTCATTACGCGACCATCATGTATGAAAGCCTTCCGGGATGTCCACCAGCTTCTGACTATGTAGGGTGGTGGCGTCCAGAACCCTTTTTGCATCATCTATTCCGATTATTGCGCCACAAAGGGTTCATTGCTACAGTTCATTTCGGCGATGCGCCATTGAAAGGGACTGACAGAAAAGACCTCGCCATAAGATTGCATCAGGCTGTCAAACAAAATTATAAACCGATGGAATAACGTCATGCTTCTTAAAGGCAGGGGCACTTCCTCCGCTGATTTTCATTGAAGTAATGTCTTTTAAAACCACATAGCCACAACGCATTAATCCTTGCGTGTAGAATTGAGATCATCGGCAAGGCGCCGCAAAATATCTGCAGCATTTTGCCGTAAAGCGTCCAATTGGTCCCGGTTGTCCTCACGCCAGGTATCCAGTTGTTCTCGAATTGTTTCGCGTTGTTCTTCAAGCTGCTCAATAGCGCGCGACATCTCTTTCTGCGTATCTTCTCCCATGCCTTCGATTAATTTCCGAAACGCACGCATTCCCTCATCCACTTCTTTAATCAATTCTTCTGTTGCCACCAGATTATCTTCATGTTCTGCCTCGGAATGCACTTTGTCTGGTGCTGCATCTTTTTGCCGTACTTCCTTTGCCAGACGCTCCAAATCACTCCGCAATGCTTCACCCAGTTTTTCCATACTCACTTGCAGCTCTTCCAACGCCAATTCCGTTTCACTGGACTTATCGCCTCCGCAACCATAAAATCCCGTCAATATAAGTATCAATGGCAATAAGTATGAGAGGCAAACTTTTCTCATATAATAAATCTCCTTGTGAAAAACATTTGAGTAAAACATACCTAGTACAAGTTTATGCATAAACATACGAAACAATGCACGCTTACATTCAACTGGAAAACGCTCCGGTAAATGTACTCGTAGCACACCTGTCCGGAGCGTCCTATTACATGGAACATTAACTACCTAATTCGACTGTGTTTCCTGCAAAGACGATTATTGGTCTATTGCTCAAATTCATCCGCTATATCTTCAGCAGCATCTTCCAAATCACTGCCGACGGACTCAACAGTATCAACCACCGCATCACCAAGGTCGTCCAAGGCCCGTTCTGTATCTGAGCGTTGATCGCACCCCATCATGGCACCTGAAAGTACCAGTAACGCGGCTGCCATAAAATTAAACCACTTCATTTTAGCTTCCTCCTCTTAGTAATGTTAATAACCATCACTGAACCCATATTGTCCAATCACGGTCGCGAAACAATTATTGTGTAGGACAATTTCCGTAGCGCAGGTACTTCTCCTTCAGACTTTGAAATACAGGTCAACGAATAGACTCCTGGATAATCAAACTCATGAATTAACGACTGTTCTCGTGTAAGCACTTGATCGGCCATTAACCATGTATAGCTATCATACCCATCTGGAGCAATCAGGTTCAAAGGTCTACCTACCTGCGCCTCATGCTCAATAGACGCTTCCGGTACAACCCGGGTCTGTCCAACACTGGTCGAAACAATAACACCTTCTTTGGTTTCTTGCATGCTGATAATGTAGTCGCCCGGTTCGCGAAAAACATAACGTAACGCATAGGAACCAAGACCTTCTTCCACTACTTCGCCATTGATACGCCAGATTACCAGCCGATCAATATCGCCCTCCATGTTTATATCAAACACTTGCCCAACAAAGTAACGGGAAGGTATCCCAAGATCAACAATTTCTCGGCCCATTGGTGTTTGCAGACCGTAGGATTTCGTTAACTCTTCTACAGTGACACCCAAGCGGTGTGCACGATTTTCAAGTGAAGTCGGTAAATCTTGTAATGGGCTAGACACACGGACTTTGGCCCTGCCGACGGTTGTTTCGATTATCAGATCATAGGTACCGATTTCGAGAGATTCTGTTGGTGACACCACAAGGCCCGTTTCGCCACGTTCGGTCTGGATCATGTGGTCATAACGATGGTCATCCACATAAAATCCGGTACTTGTAATTGAGGAACCAGGTAGTGCTACGCCACCATGTAACAATTCGACCTTGACCTGAGTCTCCTGATCAGAAAATACGATTTGATCAGGCACCGCCGTCACTTCCGCATTGGCTTGTTGTATGCCTACTAAAAACATAGGCAAACACCCGAAAGCGATGGCCAGTTTTATTCTAAAACGTTCTGTACTATGTGTTAAAGCATTCATTGTTCCATCCTCATCAGTCAGCGTTACTTATACATTAAGTATACACGCTTTTAATGAATAAGCCCACGCAGGAGCGACAAGAGGAAAAGCACAAGGAACAGAAAAAACAATATTCTGGCAATACTTGTTGCTGCTGCCACAATTCCAGTGAAACCGAATAATCCGGCAACCAAAGCAATAATAAAAAATACAATTGTCCAGTACAACATTGTTATACCTCCTCATGTTAAGAAGCTTTTTTGCATATCACCAGGTAAAAACATAAACTTCATGCTGTATTACACCATACTGGTTCAATATGTAGTAACAATGTTGACCGTGGTTCTATTCGCAATTTAATCGAACGTGTATCAGTTTCCAGCACCGCTCCGGTGAATGCGTTGCTGACTTTTGCAGCAAAGGGAAATTGAATCAACCGTTCTCCACCTTCTACGGAGTGGATACCCAGCCAGCCGTTCCCTGCGTACACCACATCATCGGTATCCACATATTGATGTACTCCGGCTTCCCGGCACAGGGCTCGAAAATGGGACGATGTAAAACGGACTGTAGAATCCATTTTAACGTCAGGCTGATCCGGTCTGTGCAATACAGAATCCTCAAACGCCGTATGCAACACATGCGCACCTCGTTTTATACATTGCTGTAAGACCAACTGCTCTGCTTCCTGCAAATCAACAAACCCCAGTAACCAGATAAAACGATATGGGGCATTTTCCAGCAACGACATATCACCCCGCAACAGTAAATCATAACTGGTTCCAATTTTACCGAGCATGTAACGGTTTCCGAGAATGCCCTCCGCCAGGCTGCCAAAGGAAGCATCCTGAAATGACATGGTCTCATCAACTACAACGGCGATCTGTTTTTCCATTTCAGGTACACGACGCGTGAGGTTTTCTATACCCAATTCCAGGCTGCTGCCCAATACCGACAGCATCTGCGGGTCACTGAACCAGCCACCCCACATGTCAAACCACCAGCCCCCATAGCCATATGCCAGCATACGCGCCGTGTTCTTGCGCAACAACGTTACAGAGTCTTCCACGTTATCCGGACCAATCCACACCCCGTCTTCATACTGCCCGGGAGGGGCGATGCCTGACGAACGATCTTTGAGTGGTGTCGTCTTGAACGTGCGGGTGTCATTTTCTGCCAGCCAGAGTTTTCCATGGTGCTGCACCGAGGCCACCGCCACCATAGGCGACCAGTCTTCTCCCATGACACGGTTATATACATTGGGACTGGACAGATAATCCAAGTCCGGGCAAGCCAACAATTGCTCTAAAGCGCCATGCCCACGACGATTGTCTGTGACAAAATAGTGATACCCATAAAACGCGCCAGTCAGGAGGCGTCCATTACTCTGTTGTTTCACAAGCCGACAGAACCAGGCGATATTGTCCACCATAGTTTCGGTATGAAAGGCCAAGGTGTCGAAACGAGCCCGATGCTCTTCTTTTGGCAGCCAAGTCTCCTCACGAGTTTCACCGCTGATATCAGCCGGAAGCGCATTTTCAAAGGTAATGTGCTCTGCATTCCAGGCGGATTGCAGCGCGGACACCTCCCCATCATAATTTTGTCGCAACCAATCCCGGAACGCCTGCAACCTTGCGGGATTCTCATCGTAAAACGCCCCTCGGAAGTGATAAAACCATTCCTCAGTAAATCCAGCAGCAACATGGATACCAACCAGATTCCGGGCATAGGGAGAGGCCTGAAGCCAGTCCAGGCAATCGAGAAAAACCTTCGAGGTTGCTTCCCGCCATACAGGCGATGAAAAACTTTGTCGAAAGGTACTACCATCCGGCAAGTGACAGCACCCTTCCGGGTAGGCAGCCTCCCACCAGGCAGGCGGGTCCATATGTAACCGGATAATTACCCGTGCCTCCGGATCGGCATCCAGAATTTTTTCGAAGTCACCTTCGATACTCGAGAAATCATATTCATCTTCCCCTTTCCAGATACCTTCCCGAAAAGGGCCGATACCTGAGTTGGTATTGATCCCTCGGTCCCCAAGGTAGGCAGGAAAGCAGTAGAGATGAATTCCAAGGTTGGCAATCTCACGATAATAGGGTGTTTCACCCAGGTAGGACATATAGGCAATCGGCGGTACCGGCTCATCGTTGATGAACAAGGTTGGCCGGTCATTCAGCTTCTTCACCTGGGCCTGATTTGGCCAGGGCAATCGTCTATCCGCATAGGCAGCCGCGCCACAATGCCCCAGGGTGATCGCGCCACAACAAGCCCCTGTCAATGTCAGAAAATGCCGCCTGGAAAGTCCGCGATGCAGTGCATTCACCTGATGATTCTTCATATATATCTCACCCTCCTTTTAAAGGCTGCCATTACGTCTTCCAGCATTATAGCTGAGCCGAAAAATTGAATCGAGGACAACAATACTGATGTTGCCACATTTACAGACGTTAGCTGTGTCTTTATCTTCCAGTTGAGCAGAAAATGAGACTTCAATACAATCACCCAGGGGGTATATTCAGTTTGCATTTTATAATGCATTGGATGTAGGGTATTACGAATTTACAAAACGTAATACCACACAACAAGAGGAAGTAACCATGTCAAGTATAACGACGCTGCAAAAAAGACCATTTAATACTTCGAGAGGCTTTACACTCATTGAATTATTGGTGGTTATTGCGATTATTGGAATCCTGGCTGCGATTCTTCTTCCAGCCCTTGCCCGTGCACGGGAAGCAGCACGACGAGCTTCCTGTGCCAATAACTTAAAACAGTTTGGGCTGGTTTTCGCCATGTATTCTAGCGAGTCACGTGGACTGTACCCACCGTTGGCACCGTTCGCCAATCCTGGGGGTGTTCCAGTGTTTGCCGCACCTGATCCGCAGGCTATATATCCGGATTATCTAAACGACTTCAATATTACCCGATGTCCATCGGATACTGCACAGGATGGCACAGGTGAAATGGTAGCCATGCGATTACCAGAAGGAAGTATAGAGGAACATCTGGAGGCTGTTCGTGAATCTAGTGACGCACAGAGCCGTCGGTACTTTCATGCCGCAGCATTGGGCCGTTCCTACTGGTATCATGGTTTTGCCATGCGGAACGAGTTGGAATTTTACGGCATCTGGAATGCTACGGGCATGCGTCCTGTGCTGGAACAACATGCTCCAGGAACCTATCAAGGCGCAGCACCATTGATGATGCTGGTAAACATCAAGGACTGGAATAACGATATTACAATTACACCAGAGAATAAGCTGGCCTGGACTGCCCGTGTTGGCTCAGGCTTTGCCTCTGATACAGAAGGCTCAGGCTCGGCCGCACGCTTACGTGAAGGTGTCTCACGATTTGCCATTACAGACATCAACAACCCGGGTGCAAGTGCTCAGGCTGAGAGTACCATTGCCGTGATGTTCGATACCTACGGCAACCCACAGGATGCTGCCAACACAGCCGGGATTGCAGTCTTTAATCATGTGCCGGGCGGCAGCAATGTGTTGTATATGGATGGCCATGTAGAATTCATCCGCTACCCTGATCGTTTCCCGATAGTTGCGGATGAAGAGAACAATTATGGTATTCCACGCCAGGTCGGGCATTATGGTCTGGGCTGAGTTACAAAAAAGAGTTACTTAATTAATACTACAGGAGCCGTTGAATCATGTTAATACGCAGTTGTCTTTTATTGTTTATCAGTCTGTTTTTCGCCAGCCATGCCACAGCCCACCCGCACCATTCTCATAATGATGGGCAGGGACATGACCACGGAGAACCACCTATGGTTGGCGATAGTACGCAATTACCTGAACGCCCCTTCCAGATGATACGCGGATTGCCCTTGGAGCCGGAGTTCTATCAGGCTCCAGTGGCCGAATTGGTACGTGAAGGTGTACCGGAACACTATGGAGCGGAGGAATGGACCGCGATCATATTTACCAACGAGTTGCACCAACATATTGGCATCTACAACATAGTCGGTGCCAAAATGGGCGTACATGCCCGGGAACTCCTTGGCGCCCCAACGCGTTCAATTCATGTCAAGATAGAAACGGGCCCCCGCCCGCCCATGGCTTGTACCATCGACGGAATCCAATGGTCTCTGGGAAGCACCCTTGGACAGGCCCTGATTGAAGCACCGGTCACCGACACGCCCCGCGTCGCTGCCACCTTCAATCACGATGATCAAACCTTGCATCTGGCATTGAAACCAGAATATCAACAACGCATTGCCGCGATAATAACGGCGTCAATAGAAACCCATGGCAACCTGACGCCAGAATACTTTGATGCAATCGAAGCAGCCAGCTACGAAGTCTGGCGTGAATTTGACCGCAAAGAAATATTTGACGTCACCTGGCCATAGACCTCCGGTACTAATCTGGTGACAAAATACAAAGTTGAGGACTGCCTTGCACAAATCTGTGTGGATGTGGATGATACTGTAGGTTACAATACGGGCTTCGCTTCATAATGATTCGAAGCAGCAATAACGACCTGCAAGGAGATTATTATTCATGTCTGAATCTGGAATTACACGACGAAATTTTGTGCAAGGCAGTGCGCTTACCGCTTTTGCCATGATGCACCCCAAGATAGCTTTTGGCTCCGATGCAAATAACCGGATGAAAGTGGGTGTAGTTGGACTTGGCGCACGTGGCCGGTTGATCAGCTATATGTTGCTCGATCACGGTGGCTATGAAATCCACGCTGGCACAGATTATTTCGAGCAAGTTTCACAAGGAGTCGGAGGACAACTGGGCATAGACGCATCCAATCGCTTCAGTGGGCTTTCGGGATATAAACGTGTTATAGACAGTGGAATTGAAGCAATCTTCCTTGAAACGCCTTCCTATTGTTTCCCAGACCATGTCGAGGCAGCCGTTGATGCGGGACTCCATGTCTTTATCGCCAAGCCATTGGCCTGTGATGTACCAGGGAATCTGCGGGTAGAAGCGGCAGCACAAAAGGCACAGGAAAAGGGTTTGGTATTTCTCGTCGATTTCCAGACCCGCACAGACCCGCTTTATTCAGAAGGTATCCGCAGAATGCATGCTGGTGAAATCGGCAAACAAAGCATGGTATTTACTGACTATGCCGATGGTGGCTTTTCGGACCCGGAATTAACAGAAAACATCGAAAGCCGTCTGCAACATTTAATTTGGGTCAACGACAATGCAATCGGTGGCGGATACATGGTGAACGCGGGGGTACACGCCGTTGATGTCGGCCTCTGGATGCTTGGTGAACGTCGACCAATCAGCGCGATGGGCAGTTCGCATCGATCTCGAAAAAATCCTAACGGTGATTCGCACGATGTACACTCCGTTACGTATCAGTTTGAAGACGATCTGATCATGAACTATCGAAGTGAACACCTGGGAAATCAATATGACTACAAATGCAACACCGTTGGTATATGTACAGATGGCCACCTGAGTACAGAATATATCGGCGAAGTTCGAATGCCGGGTAACGAAGCTTTTGAAGGGGGCGAAGTCATCAACCTCTATCAGGGTGGCGCGTTACGCAATGTCAATTCATTCTATGAGTATGTTCGCGAAGGTGATCACAGCAACCCGTCAGTGATGCCATCGCTCAACGCAACCTACGCTGCCATTCTTGGTCGCGATGCTGCCGAGCGCAGAGGTTTACTGACATGGGACGAGATGTTTCGAGAAAACCGGAGCCTGGAAGTTGACTTGCGCGGTTTGAAAGACTGATTACAGTACGTGTTGCGTTGCCTGCATCAGGACTACTGAAACTTTATACATGCAATAAATCATGACACAGGTATCGTGATCAAACGATGATGATTGTAATACCTGTGTCGTTGTTTTTCAGCTATGCTTCTGGCTGTTCACCTCATTGCCATCTTGACAACGGATGTTCACGTGCTGCCAGAGGCAGGTCTACCCGACCACCGTGCAATGGCGCTTCAAACACAGCCTGTATCATTTCTGTAGCCAATCGACCATCTTCGAGACTGACCATCGGTTCTCTGTCTTCTTCAATAGCCGCGATGAGGTCATCAATAATCGGCGCGTAATGTGAGACCTGAAGTGGTTCTCGGCGCTCTATCCGGGGGCGATCCGGTAAACGCTGCCACTCGCTGCTGCGGCCCCCTGGCGCCCAGCTCGGTTCTTCGATATACGCAATCTGGGGGAGTGTCGTCATTCGAATGGTGGCGATACCACGGGTGCCATAAAAATCTATTCCCCAACGGCCAGGGAAACCTGCTTGATTCTTCTTCGACGCAAAACTGCCGGGAATACCCTTGTCGAAACCAAATGTGGCATGAATACTGTCACCAACTATCGGGCCCAGCGGTTCGCTCGCCTCCCGCACATCTGCGTGCGTTGCCTGCCGGTCATCCACCGTAATATCGGCCATGCACCAGTGCGGTCTGCCCAACATGTAGCACATCATGTCAAAGTTGTGTACACCCAACACGACCAGGTCTTCACCACCAGCGCGGTGATCCTCTTTGCCACGACCGCGCACTTCCAAAATTTCTCCGATGAGGTCTTCTTCAAAAATCAGTCGTTTCGCATGTGCTACTTCAGGTGATGCCCTGAAATTAAAGGCAATGGTCCACTTCAGATTTTTCGATTTCATCGCCTCGACAACTTCATCTGCCTCCGCCAAATCAACGGTCACTGGCTTTTCAATGATTCCGTGGGCGTTCACATCGGCACAAGCCAACAGGTATTCCTTATGGTGTATGGTCCAGCGTGGAGCAATCGAAACCAGGTCGGGTTGTTCCTTCTCAAGCATTTCCCGATAATCCGCATAGGTGCGAAGCGCGTTGCATTGTTCTGCACGTTGCACCCGGCCTGCCTCATCCGGGTCTGCCAGTCCCACGACTTCGACATCATCGCGCAATGCCCACATCAAATGCAGATCGTGCCCATAACCACCCTGTTTCGTATCTCCGATAACGCAGGCACGGTATTTTTTATCTGTTTCTTGCGCATGAACATTCGCGTTGTACGTATAAAAAAGTGGGGCAGCGACTGTACCGGCTACAGTACGGTACAAAAAATCTCGTCTTTTCATGAACAATTCTCCATCGGTTCCGCAGTAATCATTATAAGTTCAATCCTAACCGCTCCGAGGTAAGCATATCCAGTTTTTGTTGTGGATGGATACAGCTCAGGTTTATATACTAAGTGACCGTTATTTGCAGGGTACTTTTCTTGCCAAGAATCCACAAGCACTTGACACGAATACAAGCAACGCTCCAAAATAGCAGGCTCACATTGATTGTTTCCCAAATATTGTATGGGAATGGTTAAAGTACGAGTTTAACACTGCTGATATTAAGGAGTGACATATAATGCCTGAAATTTCACTACTGTTGGGAACGTGGGCAAGCCAACGCGCCAAAATGGTAGAAGAGGCATTAATGAAAAGCTCGGGAACCGGTTTACTGGTTGTTCCATCACAGACCCAGGCGCGTGTCCGGCGAGAATGCCTGGCATTACAAGGAAACGGTACCTGGGGCAAATCGGTAATAACTTTTACTGACTTCGCCGAGTGGTTATTACAAGATTTTGGTGTGTCATTTCGTCGTATCGGTGATTATGAGCGCTATCTCATTCTGGATCAGTGTTTACAATACTTGGACAACACTGGCGAATTGCCCATGCTGGCAGTTCCCGTGGACACCCCCGGCCTGATACACCATCTACTCCGCGTCATTACCCAACTCAAGCAGGCAGCCATTGAACCAGAAGAATTTCACCATAGAATTGTTGAAGGAAACCTGGTTGATGACTTCGACACCCTCGTCGCAAAATCATACATGGCCTACCAGACCCGCTTACAACAAATGCAGGCGTATGATATTCCCGGGTTGTATTGGGAAGCCGCGTTACAATCCAGTGTTACACCGCCGGATTTCTTGAAGCAATACACCCTTTTGTGCTTCGATGGATTCGATGATTTCACGCCATCCGAATTTCGGTTACTGGAAAATTTGATACCTGCATGTGCAGAGGTTATTTTTGGTATCAACCATGATTCATCACCCACACGCAGTGACCTCTTTATGATACCTCGATTAACGACGGAACGCATTCAACAATTATTTTCCGTGAACACCACGGTATGTGAAGAACCTGAACCACAGTCCCATGCCGCTTTTGCAGCCCGAAGTCTATTCTGGCGTGATCCGCCGGTATACAGTGAACGCTTGGATCGAAACCTTTGTATCAAGCCATGTATTGATCTGGAGCATGAAGTGGAATCGTTGGCCCGACAGATCAAACTGGCTGTATTGTCTGGTACGCCTGCACACCAGATAGCGCTCGTTTTCCCAGATATGGAGAATGTAGCAGGCGCGGTACAGTCCACTTTTAAGGAGTACCAGGTTCCACTGCGATTGCAGTACAGACCACGCCTTAATGAAAGTGCCATTGGTGCGTTTCTGTTGCGGCTTTGCGAAGCAATACAGACCTGGGAACGAGATACCGTGCTGGATGTAGTGTCTTCTCCCTGGTTTCCTAAAGCACCCGGTGCCGAAGAATATGGACCGCTTTTCCCCACACTGGCCCGTGCCGCGCAAATCATCCGGGGTCGCCAGGAATGGCGGGAACGTTTTCAACTATTGCTAAAGCGTATCCGTAGCGGTAAAGGTCAGGATATTATTGCCCTGAAACATAAAATTCCGGAAGCAGAAGCAGTACTCAATGCATTTGCACAGACTTTGGCAACCCTCGGAAATTTTTCCGATACGATGCCAGATAAAGGCACCATCGCTGGTTATGCAACTCATTTAGACTCCATCATTGATCAATTGCACATTGAGGCGGTATTAGACCAACATCCCGATGCTGAATTGGTAGCAGCAGAGCAGTACGCACTGGGAACTTTGCGGGACTTGACCGCGATGATGTCAAATATAGAGAACACAGAAAAACTGTTATCGCCAACTGCCTTTTTCCAACAGCTTGCACTGGGCATGACAGAAACACGTTATTCTGTGCCACAACCAGCAAGCGGGGTATGGTGCGGTGATGCCTCCGGAATTCGTGGGCTCTTGTTTGACGAACTCTATTACGGTGGATTGAATGAAGGAGCGATACCGCAAGCCGCGCCAGGCAGTGCCATCTACAGTGAACAAGATTTGGAACGCCTGCGCACACGTGGTATCGCATTGGAAGGGGCACGTGAGCAGCTTGCGCGCCAGCGGCTACTATTCCACCATGTGCTTGTTGCTGCAAACCATCGACTCACTTTGAGTTGGCGCACCATGAAAGACGGGGGACGCGAGGCAACGTACAGTCCCTTCTTGGCGCATGTGCGTGAATTGTTTCCTGAAGATACCCACATCCAAGATGCCCCACCTTTATCAGATACATTTCTACCGCAACTGGAGGATGCTGCTTCTTACAGGGAAATTCTCAATGCGGTCATTTACCGCTGGCCTACTGAGAAATCATCTCTGAGAACCTGGTTTCCAGACGCAATGCACGGCATCATGGTGGAAGCACAACGGCAATCGTCTGAAACGTATGACCGATACGACGGGGTACTCAACGACGAAGCGCTCATCGCATACCTTCAATCACATTATGGCCCGGATCACCACTTCAGTGTGAATCAACTTGAAACGCAAGCCCAGTGCCCCTTCCGCTTTTTCCTGGAACGTGTTCTACAAATCGACGAAACAGAAATTCCAGAGGCTGCTTTTGATCCCCGGATACGAGGCACGATACTTCATGAAATTCTTTGCCGATTCCACAAGCAGTTTACTGGAATCCCTGTGGCCAATTTACCTGATGATGAAACACAGCCTGTCATGATAAAACTGGTGGATGATGTGTTCGATCAATTTGCCCGACGCAGTATCACTGCACCACCGGGCGTTCGCCAGGTTGAGCGCCTGCAGATGATAGAACGCCTATTGCGATATCTTGCAATTGATCGGGAAAGAGAGGACGGCCCCTGGGCGCCTTCCCATTTTGAAGTGACCTTCGGACGGGCACATCATGACGATGTTCCTCGTGACCCGTTGTCGCGTGTAGAGCCGCTCGCATTACAGACGGAAGCAGGCACGGTACTGTTCGCTGGCATTATCGACCGCATCGACAAACTTGATAACGCTATACGTATTATTGATTACAAGAGTGGAGCAACCCCACTGGTAAAATATATCACCCAGGGTTTGAGTATGCAGTTGACTTTGTATGCCTGGGGTGTCGAACAACATTTAATACCGGATTCAGAATGTACAGAGGCAGTTTATTTACCTATCGGTAAAGAAGCGTATCGGGAAGCATTGGGTAAGGGCAACAACCGCGGAGATTGGGCGAACCGTGAGGAGAACACGTTACAAACCATTGGACGGGCTGTAAATGATATTCGACGCGGTTATTTTCCACCCACACCCGCAGATGATACACGTTGCCGCGGATGCGCTGCTGCCGGGGTCTGTCGCTTTGAAGAACAACGGATTGAACGTAAAGAAAGTACCGTCTCATGAAGTGGACCACACAACAATACAACGCCATTACGACCATATCCCGCTTTGTCTGCATAGATGCTGGTGCCGGTTCTGGCAAAACCCGCGTATTGATTGATCGTATACTTCATCTGATTGAAGAACACCGTGTTCCATTGAGCGACATCGTAGCGATCACCTTTACCGACAAAGCTGCCGCAGAAATGAAGGAGCGATTGCGTCGCGCTTTTCATAACAAGGCACCAAGAGATGATTCTGAGGCAATGAACAAGTGGCGGGATCTGGAACAACGGGTAGTGCATGCGAGAATTTCCACAATACACTCGTTTTGCATGACCCTCCTCAGAGAAAATGCCTTGCGCCTTGGCCGTGATCCAGATTTTGGGGTACTTGCAGAAACCGACAACATTCTATTGCGCATCGAAGTGGTGCGCGACACCCTTCATGACCTGCTGGCTGAAAACAATGAGGACGCCCTGAAACTGGCAACTGCTTTCGGCGTACAACGTCTGGCCACCATTCTCCAGCAATTGTTACTGAAAGGTACCATGCTTGATGATTGGAATCTGGGTATCGCGAAATTACCTAAAGAAGCACAGCCAGAGGCATTACTGAATCAATGGCGTCAGCAGGTAATTTCAGAGTATGAGCGTCGCCTGGACAATGTCTGGAAACAGCCGGAAATTTATCGCAATATCCATGCCCTTGCAGCATTCGAAGGTATATGTGACAAACCTACAGACGAACGTGAAGAACGCCGTACGAGGCTATTGGAAGGACTCCATCAGCTTAAAGATAAGCCGGACCGAAATACTGTTCGCAGAACGCTGGAAAACATGTCAGGCAAAACGAAAGGTCTGAAAAGTTTTAAGCGAGACTGGCCGGACGACGAGACGCAGGAACGCTTGACAAAGCTGCTGGATGATTTACAAAAGTGGACTGAGGAATTGGTTAAGATACCCGAGGAAACGGAGTATGATGCAGAAGCCGCCCAATTAACTACAGCACTCTATACTGTTTTTGCGCAAGTATCTTCAGCTTTTGAAGCTGCAAAGAATGCAATAAATGCATTTGATTTTGACAACCTGATACACGAAACATGTCGCGCACTTGAGCATAATGAAGCATTACGTAACCGGGTTGCCCAGGGCATTCGCTATTTACTGATCGACGAATTTCAGGATACCGATCAAGTTCAATTAAAAATTGCCCAGCTACTCTGTACGGCGCCAAATGGTCCGGCGCTTTTTATTGTTGGCGATCCGAAGCAGTCCATATACTATTTCCGCGGAGCCGATGTCACCGTGTATAGAACTGCCCGGGAACAAGCAGAAGAAATAATCCCGCTCGACAAAAACTTCCGTACCTTGCCCGATGTATTAAATTTCGTGAACGGTTATTTTACCATTTCCGGTTTATTGAATTCGGTGGAAGACTATACTCCAATGTCTGTTCACCGAAATACAACAGATGAGCAACGCGTCGAATTTATACTAGCGGGCAACGACAATGCCTCACCACCACTGAGGAATGCGGAAGACCGCCGCAGGAAAGAGGCAGAACTTGTTGCCGGACGCATACAAGAAATGTGTCATGTTGAAAAACGCACCATTTATGACGAACACCTGGATGCCTTCCGTCCTGTCCGCTATGGTGACATGGTACTGCTGTTTCGTTCTATGTCGAATGTGCATCTTTACGAAGCTGCACTGCGCCATGCCGGAATTCCTTATGTTCTTGTAGCTGGAAGAGGTTTTTATGAACGTCAGGAAATACAAGACCTGCTGTTGTTTCTCAAAGTACTGATTGATGCCGGCGATGAAATGGCCCTTACCGGTTTCTTGCGCGGCCCGTTCGTCAACCTTAGCGATGAATCACTGATGCGCCTGGCCTTGGTAGGCGGGATTGCCGTAAACTTCAATTCCGGTAACATTCCAGAATCGTTTCAAGCCCATCCTGAAGAAGCAAGCCGCATACAAAAGGCACGGGCACTCGTGGACAATTTTCGAATGCGGCTTGAACAACCCGTGGCTCGTTTATTACGTGAAGTTCTGGCCCATACCACCATTGAAGCGATATTGCTGGACCAATTTCTAGGGGCACAAAGGGTCTCGAATCTACGCAAACTCATCAGTGTAGCAGAAGATTTTTCACGGCGACGTCCTCCCACATTACGCGGCTTTATCGCCTATCTTGAAGCCGTACGGGGCGGTAAAATTCGTGAAGGTGAAGCAGTATTACAACCGGAAGGCTCCGGTGCCGTTATGCTGATGACCATTCATAAATCGAAAGGGCTTGAATTTCCAGTAGTATTCATTCCCGACATGGGGCAAGGCTGTGCAGGTAGTCAGACCGACGACTGCTTCAAGCACCCGGAGTTGGGACTGGCACTCAAAAGTCTGGATGTTGCCGGCAATGTAGCTACACCTGCCATGGGACATACCATCCGGGTACGCATACTAGATGAAGAAAAGGCCGAACATGCCCGGCTGCTTTACGTTGCATTGACCCGGGCGCGGGACTACCTGGTGTTAAGTGGCACAAACAAATATGAGAAAGCAAGCTGGCTTGAAGCAATGGACCAGTTCTTACAGCTCGATAAACGTGAACACAGTGAGCGGTTGACAGGCAAGGGCTGGCAAGCACGTATTACGCGCCAGATTGATCCAAACGTTCGAAAACTGGTATCCGATACTATGTCAACAAAGACTACTGATTCAGAAAAACAATCATTGAAGATCGAAGCATACTTACAAAAGCTGGATACCATGCCTGAACAGCCACGTGCGTTTGCTTCGGTATCAATTTCTACTGTTATGGACTACCTCGCTGATGGCCAGGATGAACATGAAGAAAGCGATGGCGATAGCGATGGCGACACACGGGTAACGCGTCCTCGGAGCAGTGGCGCGCGATACGCTATGGCACGCGGCAGCGTGGTACACCAGCTTTTTGAGCAGTGGGACTTCGCCGCAGACCGCCCCCCGGCAATCCATGATTTATTACGAGACACTGGATTGAGTCTCGCCCGACGCCAACAGCTTCACACGGAATTAACAGAAATCGTTAACGCTTTCCGAAACAATGAACTCTTTGGCATGCTGCATGCAGCCCGCAGTCTTCAACGTGAAACACCTTTTTTACTACCAATCGACAACAACCTGCTTAGCGGCACTCTGGATGCCTTATTGGATGAAAACATTATCGTAGACTACAAGACTGGTCAATGCACAGCAGAACGGCAAGCCCGCTACCGTTGGCAGGTAACACTGTACGCTGCCGCGGTAGAACGCTTGTTGGGCAAACTGCCCCGTAAAGGTATCCTGTACTACGTGGACAGTGGCAACCTGGACTGCTTCACGCTGGATGATGACACCGTAAGGCAAGCATTGGTACGTGCCCAAGATATTATGGGTGCATTACCGTAACCAAACGATACCTTATCATCCTTCGTCATCGTCATTGGCTTCGTCTTCAGCTTCGACATCGTCTTCAGCTTCAGCAACGTCTTCGGTATCCTCTTGTGCTGACCATTCAGCAATAATCTCGGGAGTCAACTGCAATTCTTTCCGTGAATCACCATGCTCCCAGATTATGTTACCGACAACACCATCAACGGGCAGCCCACCTACACCATCTCGATAACTCAACAGGTTTCGGTCCAGCTGATCACGAAACAGACAGTCCACAAATTCAAGGCCCCCGATGGGCTCGGTTGCTTCAAGTCCACTCAGAAACAGGATGGGTGTCATGTCGGGACGTTCAGTAGCAGAGTCAAGGAACACGCAATTTGTAAACTTGACATTAAAACCATTGCTCGGCTTGTTCCAATACAATAAACCCGCGTCTTTACTGGACTCAAAACTGCAATCCACAAACTCGACATCGCCCAATACCGTCTTACCTGACTCATTACTCGTAAGCACTCGCACACTGCGTATATCTTCAACAGAACGACAATTCTCAAAACGTATTGAAACCGGTTCAGAGGATTCATAAAGGTGGAAAAGCGCTACTTGGTAGCCGTCTCCTGCGTTGTTTTCCGTCAGACAATTTCGCACGATGGCATTTACCAAGCGCTCCTCTGGTGAATTCGGCTCAAAGTCAATTCCGGACTCCGGCGGTGTTCCGCCTGTATTGCTCATGACAGTATCTTCAATAAGCAGGTTTTCGGCGGTGATGACACTGATTCCCTGGCGATAATTCTTGTCGCAGTGGACATCTTTAATGTGGATATTCGTATTGGTAAGCCCATCGCCACTCTTCCCAAGATAAATGCCATCGCCACCACTCTCGGCCAGCGTCAGGCCATACACATTAAAATTGGTACAACTGTGAATCGAAAGCACATGCCGCCACTCGCCTTTTTGGTATTGATCGCTGTCGTCATAATCATCCCGGTGCATTCGCAAGGTGGCACCATAGCCAACCAAGGTGATATTTTCTCTCTGCCTGGCTACGAACAGGCAATCACTCCGGTTTTGGAATGCACCGCGTTTGGCGACGACCTCCACACCCGATTGAAAGAAGATGGTCTGATCATTGCTGGAAAGGGTGATGGGCTGGACAACCCAGGGATGTCCCGTATTATCAACAATCAACCGTCGCACACCAGAATCAATCGCGGCTTGTAGATATTCCGTGGCGTCTTCCGGATCAAATCCCCACCAAGATGCTTGCGCCTCTTGTATGTGCCCAGAGTGTACCATCGCTATGGCCCGTTCATTAATCTCCACTCCAAAGCATGCTTCCGCAACAAGCAGCAAACCAACTAGAAATCCCGACCTGATCATGTCCCCCTCCAATTCAGTTTGAAAAAATGTAAGTATACCTAGTAAGACTCTAGCATGTAAAAAACCTTATACAATTTTAAAAATGACTTCTATATATAATTGATAATATTAAAGAATAATATGATCAGCTTTAGTATATATTATATAGATATAAACCAAATTATCTCCTCAATTTATCGATTTATGGATTTTTGCTTATCTAATAGCATTCCAGTAAATTCTGATACAGACATGAGCCAACCCTGTTGATGTTCAGCATAAGTATTATGTAAACTTTTTGGAATTATCAATTGTACTTTTTTTATTTTCATTTCATTTGTCTGATTTGTGCTTATAGCTGGCTCAATAGATAAAAGATGCTTTTGATTAATTTTTTCTGCCTCAGATAATATCTGTCTCCATCTATCTTTACAAGTAGATTTTACACCCAGCATTGTCAAACAAGCAACATCATATTTATCATCTTTGTATTTATTTATAGATGGAAAAATAAAATCTGGTTTTGATTTATTTTCAGTTGTTGGATTTCTAGTGTAGAATATCTTTTTATTAGAAAAGATCGTTTCTAGGTGATTTTCCAATGAAAGACCTGCTCGACTTTTTCTACGGTTATGCACAGAAAGTGAATAAGCAATAAATTCATCTACATCTTTAAATTCATCGCTCAAGCGCTGTTTAATCAAATAATTTTCCAAAGTTCGAAAAAGTATCTCTTCTCTTTCAAGGCATTTCATCAACAAATCATCATCATCAAAGTCACAATCCATAATAGTATTCGATAATGTACCAACAGCATACTTGGAAAACACTTTTGTGGGAGGAAAACCATCTGGAAACTTCGTTAATAGATCAGCTAAAAAAGACTGATTAGTCAACTCAGTTGAGAGACCAATACTTTCCAATATTAAACGTGATGTATACTCTAATCTATCACCCTCTTTATCAAGTTCATCTCGCACCAAAAAGCCAATTTTAGAAAAATTATGAAAACCAAACAACCATGCTAATTGTTGTGCTATAGTGGTACCATTTTCTGCTACTATTGTTAACAGCAAATCATTATTTAGCCGACAAATGAACAAAAAATCTCCCATCCTTGCAAGTTGCATCACAGAATTTGTTGAAAAATACAATCTATATTCAGAACGATTAACATTTCGCTCTTCTCTTGCCTTTTCTCTTGCATCATACCATGTGAGAAAACCATCGTCCTGTATTAGATTATCTTCTACATCTGTTACATAAAGAAATTTTGCACGAAAGCTAGATTTTCCTTTTGGTTCTCCCAGTATCGATTTCAAATCTTTTACACCATTAAATTCATGCTGATTAGAAGTTATGGTGTCTGATTCTACAGCACTTAATATTTTTACAGCTACCCCATTAAAATATTGTGACAAGTACCCTTTTTTCATGATGAAATTTCTATATATTTTTCTATTCCATACAACCAATCAATAATTGTTTCGATCAAATCTTTTGGCAACTTTTCCTTATTTTTTATTGCACATTCCCAGATTACACATATTCGCCAACCCGCTAAAATCAATTTTGCCAAGACTTGTGAATCGTTATCCTTATTATTATTGATTTTGTTGCTCCAGAAGTCCGGGCGCGTCTTTGGCCATTTAAAGTATTTACAATTGTGCCCATGCCAAAAACATCCATGTACAAAAATAACAGCAGAAAATTTTTTTAACACCAAATCAGGTTTTCCTGGCATTTTTTTTACATTTAATCTATATCGAAACCCCTTATTGTGCAATTGTTTTCGAATATATATCTCAGGTTTCGTATTGTGTGATTTAATGCCTGACATCATCAAGCTTCTTTTTTGTGAAGAAACAATATCCGTCATGTCAGTATGAACTCATTAGCTTCTTTATAAGCATAGCACTTACAATTTTGAACAACATGTGGCAACATGATGCGAGCAACTTCTTCAATAACTGGAACTACTACGCTATTTCCAAATTGTTTATATGCCTGCGTGTCACTAACAGGAATTTTAAAAGTATCAGGAAATCCCATCAAACGAGCACACTCCCGAGGAGTTAAGCGTCGTGGTCTATTGCTTTTCCCTTGATCGATTAATATTTCGGAACCATCCTTATAATACCTTGCAGATAAAGTCCTGGCTATATCACATTCATCAACAAGTCCGAACCCAAAGCCATTACCAGCTTTTTTATGCTTAATAGCATATGCTTGAAGATAATCCCACAATTTTGGCGTTAAAGTGTACTTCGAATTTACTTTCGCTTGGGGACCACAAGTGTATGGTTCTTCTGGTTTTTCACTTCCATCATGTGTATGTAAAATTGTTTTTAGTAATTTTGAACCTTTTGGTGGTAAGTGTAGCTGACACCAAGAAAAATCCGTTTTCTTATGAAATCCAGCGATTAGTATACGTTCACGGTGTTGTGGAACAAAATGTTGGCCATCAATAACTTTGTAATGAACATCATAGCCTAGTTGGTTAGTCAATGTGTCTAAAATTATTTTAAAAGTATTACCTTTGTCATGCGATAACAAATTTTTGACATTTTCAAGTAAAAAAGCTTTTGGTTTCCGATATGAAATAATTCGCGCAATGTCAAAAAACAATGTGCCCTGTGTTGCACATTCAAAACCATGTGGTTTTCCAAGGGCATTCTTTTTCGACACACCGGCAATACTAAATGGCTGACACGGGAATCCGGCCAGTAAAATATCATGTTTCGGAATGTCCGCCTCATGGATTTGAGTAATATCATAATTAAACAAATGGTAGTCATGCGTTGGAAAATTTTCCAAATATGTTTTACGGGAAAAGCTGTTCCATTCACTTGAAAATACACACCGTCCGCGGTATTTTTCAAATGCCAATCTCATTCCACCAATCCCGGCAAAGAGATCAATAAATGTAAAATCATGATTACTGATTTTGTCGATAAAAGTTAATGGTAAAAGCCTTTGGCGTATAGCATCTGAAAGATATCCAGGCGGTTCAGTCTCACGTACTTCCCATCGGCGAACTGTTCTTACATCAACATGCAAAATACTTGCTATTTGCTTTTGTGTGTATTTTGTTCTAGCCTCTCTTAGTAAATCAATGGTGCTCTTGTTATGCATATAAATGTCCTCCAATCCGATGGAGGACATTATGTCCGTTTTTCTTCCCGAAAATCAAGGTTTTTTAGGCACATCGTTATTGGAGTGGTGCATTTCATAACTATGTCAAATAGTAAAGATTGACTTCTGGATATGTGCCAAGTGAAGATAACTGTAAATATCGATTAATTTCTTACGCGCAATGTTTAACAAAAGCGATACCGACTTCCGTACAACAATATTACTACGACCAACATGGCAATCAGCAAGTTGTGTTTTCCATTGCGAGTACAAAATGTTGTATTGTTGCTGGCCGCATGACAGCCGACCAGTATTTTGTGGTAACCATTGCCCATCAGAACGACTTGTATTGTGGTTACGTCTGCATTGTTGTCAAATATGGCAGCACCGGTATATTCCGCCTGAAGCTGTGGAGTAAATCGGATGATAATACTGGTACTTTCTCCCGGGGCCAACGCGTAGGTGCTTTCCCCAACAATATTAAATCCCTTGCCTATCACCGACACATCCCCCTGCAACAGTCCGCCTCCATGATTGGTCACCGTCCATAAGCCATCGCTGAAACTGCTAATCGGTACATCTCCATAATTGATACCCACATGGTGCAGCGGAGCTACATGAAGCACTGGCGGATCAGGGTCTTCAATTTCGCCTTCGCCTTCTCCTTCGCCAACCCTCGGATCGATATTTGTATAGCCCAAATCATACAACGCGCCCAAGTCCAGAGGCGCATATTTGCGCCTTACCACGCCACGGCGGAATGCATGCTCCATGACTGCTTCACCCACTATACGCCCGGTATCCCAGTGGCTCAGGCTGCTGCCCGATTGAAACAGCGACGGTGCATACACCGGAGGACGTACTTCTTGTGCGTAATATCGTCTTGCCTGTTCACCATTGAATGCAACCGGGTTCACCAACGCTGTGGGAGTCAACAAAAAAGTTACCGGGTCTTCTCCAAAGAGGTAATCATCGAACAGTTTACTGTACAGCAAACTGTCCCAATAGGTATACAACCCTGCCAGTTGACTATTTCCCTTTGCGTCGCTACTTGTAGCAATGCCCAGACCATGCGTTAATTCATGAAGCAACACAGAATGCAGATCAAACTGGTTGGCCGCGGGCAACCCTGTACCCGAATACCAATTGTGCCCAAAATCCACACGCAGTGATAATTCTGGATAATCGGGAAACGGCTGACTCCCGGTTGTCAGCTTGAGGTATGCAATACCATTGGTAAAATTGGTTGCTGCACCGTATAAGGTGCCCCCTTGCGAAATAAACCCGGAATTTCCACGAAGAAGCGAAGCCTTAACTTCAATACGCAACACCACCCCCAGCTCAGGATCAATATTCAACACATCCATCACATAAGAGATTGCATCCTGGAGGCGCGCTTGCCGTTCCGCTCCTTCAAGCGGGTCCCGAAAACCGACATCCGGCAAGTCTTTATAATCAATCTGGACTTCCCAACCATCCGACCTCAACACTGCATCTGGCAGTGCCTTCAGCCATTGAGCTTCGTCCTCGGGATATATCCATTCTGCACCACCACCATGTGACCATAAACGATATAACCCGACTTCATCGCTGGCACTGGCTACTGGCAATAATAGGCACAGTAGCAAAATATGCGCTATGCTATAACTGCTGTAAGACTGTTTCATGGTGCTTGTTCCTCTTACTGCAATGATATAACATAACAAAATATCATTGCATACTGTATTCAATCAAGAGCACTGTGAACTGTTCAGCCTACTCGATTTTGTCAGCCTTGTCAAGCCTGAGAGCTTCCAACAAGTCCTGGAAGTCTTTGGGTGGTGGCGATGTAAAAGACATCCGTTCATCTGTCTCGGGATGGTTGAGGCCCAGTTGCTCGGCATGCAGGGCTTGTCCCATCAAAGCATCAAACGCATCTCGGAACCTTTGACTCAATTCCATCCCACGCAGTTCCGTAACGCCATACACGGGATCACCCAGTACTGGACGGCCAACAAAACGCATGTGTACTCGTATTTGGTGGGTACGGCCTGTTTCCAGTTGCAATGCGAGTAATGAGGCAATTCCAAACCGTTCAAGCACTTCAAAATGCGTCACCGCTTCTTTGGCCCGCACGCCGGTAACCGCCATACGACTGCGATCGGTCAAACTACGGCCAATGCCAGCATCTACACATCCACGGTCTTCCTTAAACTCCCCTCGTACCAAGGCCAGGTAACGGCGATCAAATGTGTGTGAAGCCGCTTGCTCTGCCAGGTGAACAAACGATTGTGGTGTTTTCGCTGCGACCATTACCCCGGAAGTATCCCGGTCCAGGCGGTGGACAATTCCTGGGCGAAATATTTCTTCACCGACATCTCTTATCTCGGGACAATGGTGTAACAATGCATTCACCAAGGTACCGGTATAATGACCCGGAGCTGGATGTACCACCATACCTGGAGGCTTGTTAACAATAATTAATGCCTGGTCTTCGTATAGTATGTCCAGGGGAATAGCTTCAGCAACCGGCTCATCTGGTGGTGACGGGGGAAGGAAGATGGTAACCATTTCCCCTGATTGCACATTTCGTCCCGATTTTTTACAAACCTGCTCATTGAGAAGAACCTGATTGCCTTTAATCAATTTTTGCAGAAAAGAACGGGAAGCATCTTCAACATGCTCTGCCAGAAATATGTCCAGCCTTATCCCATTATATGCTTCTTCTACTACAAATTCACGTGCATCTGTTGCCACATCTTCGTCTCGCACAAAAAACTCCCTGCAATTGTTACCCGATTATCCTGTATTTTTATGATACCACTAAACGTCCCAGTGCTGCAGAATCCACAAGCATATTGTTTCCATGTGATCTTTATAAGCCTGATTCGGCACCAGCACATTGTCCATATGCGTTAGCTGCTAATTGCAAGCTTCCTGCTCACAGAAACCCTGAAAGGTTATAAAAACTCTCCCCTCTCTGCCAATGAAGTTGAGACAGTGCCCTTAAAAAATTGGTGTAGAGAGCGTGGAGCGACATGACATGACATGACATGATTAACCACAAAGAAAAGAGCGCGATGATACCACGCAAAGAATCGGATTGGGTGTCTCCCTCCCAACATGAGCCAGAGCTTAGTAAAGCGGTAGGGCTCGGAAATGCAGCCCTGGATACGCCGCCAGCGCGAAAGGCGGTGATACAGGACCCGGAGGTGCTGCCCATTCCCAAGCGACGTCTATTCCCGACGGCTTACACGGCCCGCATTGTCGAGGAGGCAGGTGTCTGTACCAAACCTGACACCATCGGCGCACTGCTTCGGCGGGAAGGTCTGTATACGTAACCGTTGCCTAGTGTCGCGGACTTCGCTTTGACCAACATCCATGCTCGCCACAGATTCCACGAAGAACTGAAGAAACTGGCAGCCCGCGAATTCTCCAACGTCGTCGTCGAGGCATATTCATGCTGCCATCAACGAATACAACATTGGGTGATTATATGCCAGTGTTAATGGCAGGAGATACCCTTTTAAATAGAGTTGATGTAGTAGCATACACTACTTCGATTCCTACTGCCATGTAGAAACAGAACATGCCACCCACTATCGTCTTTGGTATCAAATAGAGTCGCAGGAAATCCGACATGGTCAGCTCGTAACCTTCGGGCATTATATGAAAGATTGCACTATATTTCCATGTGTCATAATAATCAGCGTTCTTAACATATGCAACTACCAACCCAAAAATAACCGCAACCAACACTACTGTCCAAGCCTTGTGGGAAAGACACTTCTTATCAAGTATCCACTCACATAGGCCGATCTCGGTGACACTCAAGACAAACATGAATAGCAATGTTATTATGGCACCAAGTTCACCCATAAGCGCAAACGGCCAATATCCGATAATGAGCCCGAACACTAATCCCTTTGCCTCAAATCCTGGGAAGATCAAGAGCCCCATGAGCATGAACAACCAAATGGAGTAAAGAAAGAATCGATGTGTATGTATCACTGATTTCATGTTATGGCTCCTAATATGAATCTGTGCAGCGAATAAATTAAGGAACAGGTACTAACTTGTGTATTTCAATAGTGATAAAGGACATTGGAAGCTTAGAGGAAAGCACATGCTAATTTATATTATTAGCAAAAAGATGTTGGGAATCAAATCGCACGTGATCAAGTAGGTCACACAGAATGATAAAGGACTGATGGTTTACTTTGATGTGTACAACCGTGGTCTCCCAATGGTAAATTTTGCGGATATGGCCTGTCTGATGACGATGACCGCCCATTCCGAAAGATTTTTCCAAATGTCGAATTGCTTGCAGCTTCCAGGCTCGCTGACTTACAATCCCCTTCAAATTAAAGTCGCAAATTGTCTGTTCTTATGATTTCACTCAAAATTTTCCTTTTGAAGCTTATTTCACTACTCTTGGAAAGAGAAGTTTGCAGAATACAATTGATATAACAGATTCTCATACACCACAAACCGCACCACAGCGGCTGTGTACGGCATTGATTTCATTACTTCAATGCGGTGATGTCAAAAAAGCATTTGATATAGAACAAGCGCAGCTACTGCGGGTCGAAGTGCCTGTTGCTGGAATGGAACCGTTACTCTGGCTGGCAGCACAACCATCCGCAACCCAGTACTTCTGGTCGGATCGCGAAGGCCATATAGAAATGGCCGGGATAGGTGAGGCCGAAGTGCTGATGCCACACAATTGTGGTGACATTGAAAACGCGTTTTCCACAATGCGTACAAGGCTTTCTCGACACTTCAACGGGTTACGCTATTATGGCGGGTTGCGATTCCAGCCCAGTTCTGGAAGAGCAAGTCGGTGGTCACGTTTCGCGGAGTATCGCTTTATTGTGCCACGCTTTGAACTGCTTAAACGCAAAAAGTCCGCTGTTCTGGCCTGTAATATCCTTTGGGACAGCCATGAAACACGGGAAAACCTTATCGATCGCATCAGGCAAGAAGCACAACTGTTGATAATGGAGGAAGCAGCTGACTGGACAAAACAAAGCCCAACGATACTTGATCGTAAGGATTTACCCAACCAGCAAGAGTGGGATATTTTGGTGAACAAGGCACTTCGTGCATTTGATACAGGAAAACTGGATACAGACAGACAGGACACAGGCAGACAGGACACAGGCAGTCTCGATAAGATTGTGTTGGCACGGGAATCTACCTTTACAGCGGTTGATACATTCGATCCTGTACGCTTGTTATGGGCATTGCGCCAAAAAACGATACGTTCGTATGAGTTCTGTTTTCATCCCGTAGTAGACCGTGCATTTATCGGAGCATCGCCAGAAAGACTTTATCGACGCGTTAACCGATATTTGCAAAGTGAGGCTGTAGCCGGTACACGCCCCCGTGGCGACTCGGAAGAGAATGACCAAGTATACGCTCGGGAGCTTATGGCATCAGAAAAAGAGCAACGTGAACACCAATTTGTAGTCCAGAACCTGACATCCCATATGCATAACTTATGCCGTCATGTGTGCCCTGTACCAAAACCCGGGATTATGAAACTGAACCGGATTCAGCACTTGTATACGCCGCTGGAAGGATTGCTTCATCCAGATGTAGACGATGTGAAACTGCTCCAGACATTGCATCCGACACCGGCGGTGGGTGGTACACCACGTGAGGTGGCGCTGGAATGGTTACGGGAAAACGAACCTTTTGATCGAGGCCTGTATGCCGCGCCAGTGGGTTGGGTTTCTCACGATGCAGCAGAATTCTGCGTAGCTATTCGCTCCGGTCTGGTGCAGGGGAATACACTCTCTGTATACAGTGGCGCAGGGATTGTACCGGGTTCTGTTCCTGAAGATGAATGGAATGAAATTGAAAATAAAATGAGCAATTTTCTGGAAGCACTTCACCATGAATCCAATTGACGCGCCAAACTGGAATTATCGCTGGACTACACTTGCGGCAATGGAATTGATTCGCCAGGGAGTGCGTAATTTTTTTATTTCACCTGGTTCCCGCAGCACTCCCCTGGCCTGGGCTGTAGCAGATACGCCTGGCGCGCAATGCCATGTCCATTTTGACGAACGCGGCGCTGCGTTTGCAGCATTGGGATGTGCACGTGCCACCAAAACCCCGGTCGTCTTACTCTGTACTTCAGGAAGTGCCGTTGCCAATTACTTCCCAGCCGTGGTTGAGGCCGATGCAGCGAATGTACCTTTGCTGCTGCTTACTGCGGATCGTCCACCAGAGCTACTGGATTGCGGTGCCAACCAGGCAATAGACCAGGACAAGATATTTCACAATCATCTTCGGTGGTTTTTCAATCTACCGTGCCCTGCCCCAGAAGTTCCCGCAACACTGGTATTGACCAGTATCGCACAAGCTTTACGGCGGTGTACTGGTGCATTTGCCGGACCGGTACAACTCAATTTCCAGTTCAGGGAACCCCTTGCGCCTACCAGAATCAACTTACCGCCACTCGAAGAAATACTGCTTGATTGGATCAGCCAAGACAGCCCCTATACCACCTGGCATACCGGCTTTACTACGCTGAATGAAGCACAGCTAAAAACGATAGCAGATAATATTTGTAGTACCGAACGTGGTTTGCTTGTCGTTGGTCAACTTCAGGACTGTAACGAGGCCGACGCATGCCATGCACTCGCTACGGCATTGGGTTGGCCGGTCTTTGCCGACATTACTTCCAACATCTATTCTACAGGTTATTGCGCACCGAATATTCGCTACTATGATGCGCTCTTGCAATGCCCAGAATATGTCCATGCTTGCAATCCGGATGTGATCCTTCACATCGGTGCTTCAATAATATCAAAACGCCTGAATCAACATCTCGCAAAACAAAAGGGTAGGTATATTCAAATAAATGCCCACCCAGAAAGGCACGACAACAACCATCAGGTTCGCGACAGGTATGAGGCCGACTTGACAACAGCCTGTATACAACTCAGCCATCTGCTCCATACCCGTAAGCAGGGCTCGCCAACGACAGCAGCAACCTGGGCAGAACGTTGGTATGCTGCTGACAAAGCTATTGATACATTTCTGACACAACGTCTGGAGAATTCGGAACCCATCACTGAACCTGGTGTGCTGCGCTGTGTGTCTCGTCAGATACACGCTGATTCCATACTCTTTGTGGGTAACAGTATGCCTGTCCGTGATCTGGACCTGTTTGCTGCTTTATCGGACGATAATAGTAGCAATTACAGGGTGACTGCAAACCGTGGCGCAAGCGGGATTGATGGTAATATAGCTACCGCCTGGGGTTGGGCACTGGGCACCAAAGCTCCCGTGACAGCCATATTGGGCGATCTCGCCGCTCTCCATGACATGAATTCACTGGCATTAATGAAAGCGAGTAAGACCCCGTTTTCATTGATTATAATCAACAACCACGGCGGTGGTATTTTTTCTTTTTTGCCTGTTGCAGACCACACAACGCATTTTGAGCTTCTTTTCGGAACACCACATGGGTTAAAATTCAATGCACTGGCCAGTATGTTTGGACTGGATTATTACCAGCCCAAAAGCATGAAAGAATTTTCATCAATATATAAAGCCTGTCAAAAGGGAACCGCTGCAAACCTCATTGAAGTACATACCAACCGGGAAGAAAATGTTCAGTTTCATAGAACTGTTCAGGATGAAATCCAAAAAGTTATAATGCAGCACTAACGTGCATAATGCCTTGTATTTTTTCATTAACTTTATATATAGCGTCAAATTATTTGGAGTATTGTGTTTTGGAACAACCCACTGGAATTTTATATGTTGTCGCATGGCTTATATCACTACCCATGTTGGCCGTGACGATGTGGTGCCTGATTCGCTATATATATGTTATTGCAGGGTACATTGCCATGATGGAATTCATCCCTCGCACAATCCCATTTGTTGGTGGTATTGCAGGCAGTATTGCACTCTACCTGATACCCATTCCTGGCTTGGCACTGCATCTGAGTTATCCAATAAAAATTGATTTCGCGCTTTGGATCATTTGTGGTTTTTTAAATGTTATTTATTTTCGGGGAAAAGGAAGAAACAAACGTAAACGTGCTGAGGAACAAGAAGTCAAGTTGGAGTCCAACGTCAATTCAGAAACAGACAGCGAGAATCAAGCAGCAACCCTGGATGAGAATGCCCATGATTCCGGGCTGGAGAAACCATAACCCTTAGTGCGTTTATGAATACAACAGATGCGTGCAAATCAGTAATCTGTTGTTTACGGGGCGTTCTACCTGCCGTGGTTATACCTATGGCTCGGTGTGCTCAAGTTTAACGCACGACAAATATGACCAACCGCCCTGGAACGGTTAAGTACATAGAAATGAACACCCGGCACACCACCATTTTCTACCAGTTCTTCGACCTGTCGTGCGGCATAATAAATTCCAACGGAATACTGTCCTTCTTCATCATCGCCATGGGCTTCCAGGCGACGCCGCAGTTTGTCGGTGAGGCGAGAACCACAAAGAGCCGTAAAGCGTTTTATCTGATTGAGGTTGATGACAGGCAAAATCCCCGGAACCACAGGTACCGTAATGCCTGCCTTAACACATCGGTCCCGAAATCGATAGAAGTCTTCATTGTTAAAAAACAGCTGTGTAATAATCGCTTCCCCACCGGCGTCTATCTTGCGCTTGAGGTTCTGTAAATCGACTTCCATGCTCGGAGCTTCTGGATGTTTCTCGGGGTAACCGGCAACCAGGATACCAAATTCTGGGAATTCATTTTTGATGAGTGCAACGAGTTCGTTTGCATAGCTCAGCCCACCAGGTGGCGGTGTAAAATTTGTTTCGCCCAGTGGAGGGTCTCCACGTAAAGCGACTATGGTATTAATATTACTGGTTTTTAATTCAGCCAAAAAGGCCTTCAATTCATCAACCGTACTTCCAACACAGGTGAGGTGGGATGCTACCGGTATCGTCGGATAAGCCTGCTTTACATGCTCCAGAACATCCAGTGTTTTATGGCGTGTTGAACCACCCGCACCATAGGTACACGTAATGAAAGAAGGATTGCAACTGATCAAATCATCGATTTGTGTACTAAGCGCTTCAAAACCTGATTTGGTTTTCGGGGGAAACAGCTCAAACGAAACGATAACGCTATCATTATTATATAAATCGGGGATTTTTTCAGTCACTTTGAAGCTTCCATGTGCGTATGTGATAGTTCAAAAAAGCGGGTTCATTATTGCATACCTTAGCTCAGAAGGAAATCAATTTCGAATTCATACAGGCAAGGGAGACTCCTAAAATAGTCCAAAAACAATTACTACCAGCCTATTAAAGACCCAAGAAGTTGTTTGAGCGATACCAGTAGATTATAAACACCGGTGACTTTGCGAATATTGCCGATCACCACAATGAAAATCAACTTGCAGCATAATTCCCAGTAAAAAAAGTGTTTACCATTGACATGGATGCGGTGTTTATATCTGTTTTGCAAGGAGAATGGAGTGCGCTTAGTATAAGAACCTGAAGATGCGTAATATGACCTCAAGGACTACTTGCCAAGGTTCTCAATATCATGTATGCTACCAGAAACAATTATGCCATTTTTACTTTAATAGATGAACTGTTTACCTGCATAGATTATGCTGAGAGAATACACTATTCAACTATCTACCTGGGCGAGAAGTTGTGGCTCCAGATTTCTTCAAGCCGGTCCATACGAACACGGTCGGGTGTAATAATAAAATTATCAAGGGCGCAGCACCCTTTACCAAGTGCCAGGGGGGGGTCGATAATATCTTCATCAAGGCGTGAATAGGTATCAAGACCGGCAGCACATCCACCATTTGCAAATGCAGCAGCATAATGCGCAAGCGTACTGATTCCGACTCCAGATTCAAAAGCACTGCTTATTACAATACTATGTAAAGGAATGGAATGATTACCACGTATCAATGCTGTACTCAGTCCAGAACCATGCAGTAATGTCGGTTTCCAAATGCAGGAACGTGCATGTTTATAAATGTTTTCAGCACATGCTGATGTTGCGTCACCAGGAACAGGCCGCTTTTCCCGACCTTCCAGTTTCCGCCATATAAATGATAACGATTCATCCAGGGCGTAGGGTACTCCTGTCGCGGATTCATAGTCCAAGAGGGATTGCCACCGTTGTGTTGGCTCCTCTATGTATTCAATATTGACATCAGAGACCGCTTTACCAAATTCAATGGCTTCCTCTATATTCCAGGCACGATTGGCATCCAATCTAAGGTGCTTTGAATCTCCTACCAGAGAACGAAGCTCTTTTACCCAGGCTACTTCTTTCTTTATTGTGTTTTTTCCTACCTTCAGCTTTAAGGTAGAACATTCCTCCGGTATGGATTCCGGTATGACAAGATTGTCTATCAACAAATTCCAATGAATTTGCTTCTGTACATCAGCACCATAAATAGCTGCTAACGTAGTTTCTTGACGTGCTGCCTGATATCCATACCAGGCGGCTTCCAATGCAAAGGTGACAGAGGAAACTGAAGATAGCCGCACTTCCCAGCCATTTTTCCACTGCTTGGCATTTTGCGGCAAGGTGGGTAACATAGCTTTGATTGTTTCCTGACAAGATGCCGGCGACTCCCAGCTAAACCCCGGCAAGGGCGCAGCTTCACCCCACCCATTATTTCCTGCAGAATCGTGGAGACGCACCAAAAAGCCACTTCGGTGGGTGATACTCCTGCCACGAAGTTGCAAGGGAGTACGAAGCTTAATACGGTAGCGATATATAGTAGCTGAATCTGGTTTCAAAGTAACCATCCTGCAGAGAACAAAAACGTGAACAAAATCAATAACTTGCCGGTCCGTGCCAGCTCCTGGTTCAGCGTTT
>Ga0334884_1001490_pt1 | contig 34273 bp, 30 predicted proteins | sample GraSluR1_MG_7_FD_207215 | JGI IMG/M metagenome (GOLD analysis project Ga0334884, IMG submission 207215) | Sludge microbial communities from methane-producing bioreactor in Wageningen University, Netherlands - Granular Sludge_12_05 R1 | ecosystem: Engineered > Bioreactor > Anaerobic >... | reverse complement strand
ATAAATCGTAATTACCTGTTATTAATATAGGGTAAAAATGTTACCCTGCTAAGAGTATCGAAATGAAACCGGCAACCCCTTTCGAAAAAGACATCGATATATCTAAGATCGCAGAGCGCGTTCTCAACGCGATGAACGAGGATATCATCGTCGTTTACGATTGGGACGGCAGGATTGTTTTTGCTTGGGGCGGCAATCTTCTTCAGGAACGCTATGGAATCCGTATCGAGGATTTTTACGGCAAAACACTTCACGACATAAACCCAAAAGAAATTGCGGACGAAAGACTCGAAAAAGTGCGCGAGGTTTTCCGCTCTGGCATAAATTTCCGCGAGGAGTATCAGGTCGCCCTTCCGAAGGGTGTTTTCTGGCACGATATAATACTATCGCCCCTCGAGGTCGATAACGAGATTATCGGTGTAATTGGCTATCTTCGGGACATCACAGAACAGAAGAGCACTGAAGAATCGCTGAATATGGCCGAGGCGAGATACGAAAGCCTCGTCGAGAATGTCCCCATCGGGATTTACCGGACTACCCCAGACGGCAAGATAATTTTTTCCAATCGCAAACTTCTCGAACTTGTCGGATATGATAGCTTTGAAGAGCTTTCCAAGCTGAATCTCGAGCAAGAACAGTGTTATAATGGCGATATGGACCGCGGTAAATTCAAGGCTATGCTCGACAAAGACGGCCTAATTCAGGGACTCGAGACGCAGTGGAAAAAGCGCGACGGCTCTTCTATGCATGTTCGGGAGAACGCCACTGCGGTTCGTGATAATTCCGGCAACGTGCTTTTTTATGAAGGCACAATCGAAGACATCTCGGACAGGAAAGATATCGAGCAAAATCTTCGTGAGAGCCGGGAACTTTTCCGAAGCCTCGTGGAAAGAGCCTATGACGGCATCTGTATCGTTGTGGGCGGTTTGATGACCTATGCAAACCCTCGTCTTGCCGAGATTGTCGGATACTCTGTCGAGGAGATGATAGGAAGCAGTTTCGAAAAATATCTTGCACCGGAAGTGGTAGTCGAAATCAGAGAGAATTACATGCGTCGAATGCGTGGCGAGTATGTCCCGCCGGTATATGACACAAAGCTTCTCAAAAAATCCGGAGAGATAGTCGATGCAGAACTCAACGCCGGTCTAATCCATATTCAGGGCGAGCCGGCGGATTTCGTTTTTGTGAAGGACATTTCCGAACGCAAACGCTACGAAAAAGAGCTGATCGAGTCGGAGCGCAAATATCGTATGCTTTTCAATAGCTCCTCCGAGGCGATTTTGCTTTTGTCTGGAGACACCTCGATTTTGGATGCCGACCAAAAGGCCTGCGAGCTTTTCGGGATTTCTAAGGGTGAACTTCTAAGCAAAAAACTTGAAGATATATTCCCCAAGGACAAATACAAAGATATCGCCGCTCGTATGGAAGAGATTTTCGCGCAGAATTACCCCACAGAATCGTTGATATTGAATTCCTCAGGGGAAAAGGTGCCTGTGGAATTCTCGATGAGCAAAGTGAAACTTGGTGGCGAGGAGCGAATTTTAGCGACATTTCACGATATCACGAGGCGATATAATCTGCAGAAACAGCTTCGCCGTGCCCAAAGGCTCGAGGCTGTCGGGCAACTCGCCGGCGGTATCGCGCACGATTTCAATAATATACTGACCGCGCTTTTCGGATATACCGATATTTTGAAATACTCCATCGACGAAAACAACGAGCTTCAGACCTATATCGACGAGATAGAAAAGGTCGCCACGAAGGCGTCCGCGCTTACGCAACAGCTTTTGACTTTCAGCAGGAAACAGGTTCTCGAGCCGATTGCCCTCGATTTGAACCATGTGGTAACCGAGATGTCCGATATGCTCAAACGAATCATCGGCGAAAAAATCGAGTTCACGCTCGATCTCGACGAGAATTTAGATTTGGTGCTTGCGGATAGAAGCGGTATCGAGCAGATAATCGTGAATTTGGTCGTAAATGCCCGTGACGCTATGCCAGATGGCGGTCAGCTGAAGATCAGAACCCACCAAACTCGAATCGAAGACATCGCACTGGCCTCTCAGAACGGGGTTTCTATCGGCGAATATATTATTCTGAGCGTTTCGGATACCGGCCATGGGATTCCCCGCGATATTCGGGATCGGATTTTCGATCCATTCTTCACAACGAAATCGGAGAGTGGCGGAACCGGCCTTGGATTGCCGACCGTTTTTAGCATTGTGAAACAGAGCACTGGTTTTCTGGATGTTATCACCGAAGAAGGGCGCGGAACCCGAATCGACATATATCTGCCATCTGTCGAGGGTGAAATCGAGTTGGAAGCGCAAACCGACAAATCCGGAATTACCGCCGGAAACGAGACAATACTCGTTGTCGAGGATGATCCTGCTGTGCGCAAGACGATAATGACAATTCTCAAAGGTGCCGGATATTTTGCTGTCGAGGCAAAGGACGGCGCCGAGGCTATAAAAAAGGTCGCGCTCTCAAATGACCGTTTCGATATTGTGATTACCGACATAGTGATGCCGCACATCGACGGCAGAGAGCTTGCAGATAAGCTTTTGGAAGCGATGCCGGACTTGAGGATTCTCTATATTTCCGGTTATGACAATAGCTCTTCCCTGCCGCTGATTGCGAAAAATACCCGTTCCGATTTCCTTCAGAAACCTTTCACTGCGGCGCTTTTGACTCGTAAGGTCAGGGAGCTTCTCGATCTGTAATTCCCAATTTATATGCTATTATGGGCCTTCGACCCCGTGGGCGTAGATATTCTGCAATAATCCGATTATGAACATCGAAGAGATAAGGCTTGTTCCGCCGAGCGATAGGAATGGCAACGGCAGACCTGTTACCGGCATGACTCCGCTTACCATTCCGATATTCACCACCGCGCCGAAAAATAGAATCGATCCGCAACCGATGGCAATCATGCGTGTGTAAAGGTTTCGAGCCTCGTCGGCGATTCTTAGAATCCGATAGAATAGCACCGCAAAAAGCGCGAGGACGATTGTGCATCCGATAAGGCCGAATTGCTCGCCGAGAACGGCAAAGATGAAGTCTGTATGTCTTGCCGGCAGGAAGGCGAGGTTGACCTGTGTGCCAGCCATAAAACCCTTGCCCCAGAATTGGCCGCTTCCGAGTGCGATTTTGCTTTGGATTATCTGATAGCCAGCGCCGAAGGGGTCGCGCCCGGGGTCGAGGAAAACGAGGATGCGCTCTTTTTGGTAATCGTGGATACTTCGCCAAATTGCCGGAGTCAGCACCCCTAGCGCTAAATTCACAATAATGACCGGCAAAAACAGCGCAAGTCTTGTGCGTGTGAACCACAAAATTAAAATTAACAGGACAAAATATATCGCCCAAGGGATCCAATGGACGGCAGAAACCATCGACAGAAAGGGGCTTGCGAGGATTAAGAGCGTTATCTCCTGCAGGCCCGCGGTGTAAAGCATGGTTACGAGGATGGCGGTGAAAACCATGGATGTGCCGAGGTCGGGCTGTCCCATCACAATTGCGAAGGGGACTGCGGTCAGCAGAATCGCGCCGATGATTACTTTGGGCGTTTCGATTTCCCTTTTATGGTCATACAGAAATCTTCCTATCGCGAAGACCATCAATACCTTAGCGAATTCGGAAGGCTGGAAGGAAACGAATCCGAGGTTTAGCCACCTTTTTACCTCGCCGGATTGGACTAAAACCGCACCCAAAAGGACTATCAAGATGGCGTAGTAAATCCAGCCGATGGAATAATGGACGCGCATCGGGATTCGCCATGCGATGAACATCGCAACGAGGCCAACTCCGAGATAGATAGCCTGTTTTGTCCAAAAGCGGCTTGTCGGCGAGACCGTATAGATAAGCAAAATGCCGATAACCGCGAGAAGAAGCGCAACAATAAGCAATGTCCAGTCGATTGCAGTGCGCATCATGCCCTCGGCTCGTAAATGTTAAAATAATACCATAGGAAATCCCTTGCGATGTAGGCCCATGCGCCGCCGGAATAGCCCTGCTCGACGAGGATTAGCACGACCACACGCGGACTTTCAGCGGGGGCATATCCGACAAACCATGCATGGTCATGGCCGTGGGGATTCTGTGCCGTGCCGGTTTTGCCGGCGACGACGACATCGGGAAGCTGTGCCCATGCACCTGTTGCAAGATGTCCGTTAACAGCCTCTATCAAGCCCTTATTGGCGATTCTCAATGCCTCGCGCGATGCCGGAAGCCGTCCGGTAATCTTGGGTTCGACGATGAGCGGCCTATCCATCGGCGGACGGATTTCCTTGACAACTTTCGGGCTGTATATAGTGCCGCCGTTAGCGATTGCGCAATAGTATTGAGCAAGCTGAATAGGCGTTACAAGCAGTTCTCCCTGGCCAATTGTTAGGTTAAGCTGGACTCCGCCTCCCCAACCCGATCTTCCGCCGAAACGCCGGTTGAAGAACTCCCTATCCGGAACGAAACCTGTAGCTTCTGGTGGAATGTCGATTTCGGTCTTCCTTCCAAAACCGCTCTCTTTTGAAAGCTCACTCCATCGGTCGATTCCGAGATAAAGGGCAAGCTGATAGAAATATACATCGCAACTTTGGGCGATTGCCTCTATGAGGTTGACATTTCCATGGCCGCCGCGACTCCAGCATCTGAACCAGCGGTCGCCGTAGAATATGCTTCCATGGCAGGCTTCGAGCCTTGTATTTGCATTTGCGATTCCTTCGTCAACTGCGCCCATCGCGGTTACGAGCTTATATGTGGATGCCGGCGGATAGGTTCCCTGTGTGCATCGGTTGAGAAGCGGGTGGATTTCCGTGTCGTTGAGCAATCGCCAAATGCTATCGGTGATTGTCCGCGTGAACAGCTCGAGATCGAAACTAGGGCGGGAGACCATGGCGTAAATTTCGCCGTTGGTGGGGTCCATTGCAATGAAAACCCCGCGGTCGATGCCTGCCATCAGCGTTTCAGCATAGGCCTGAAGTCCCAAATCGATCGATGTAACAATATCCGCGCCGGGGATAGTTAGGATGTTCGCCCTTCCCTCGACCGGACCGACAACCTCGCCGGTAACGCGCACTTCGAGATATTCCGCGCCGTCTCTGCCGCGAAGAAACCAATCGTAGGCCTTTTCGATACCGAGCTTGCCGACGAAATCGCCGGCCTTATAGCCTTTCGTGTATAATGCTCGAAGTTCGGGCACATTTATTTCGCCGACATAACCGATGGCATGCGCGGCGTGGCTTTTCCAAGGGTAAACGCGCACCGGGTCGATTTGATAAATCACTCCGGGGTAATCGAGAAGGTGTTCCTGCATAATACTGACCGTCTCGAAATCGACCTGCCGTGCGACGGGCACCGGAGAATAGCGCGTGATTCCGCCCTTTTCCATCGCTTTATCGATTTGCTCTTCGGTTATTCCGAGGAGTTTTTCAAGGCGTGCGAGGATTTCTTTGGATTTCCGGAATTCGAAGGGGATAAGGCTAATCGTGTATGTTGGCCGGTTATCGACGAGAACTTTACCGCGTCGGTCAATGATTCTTCCGCGCGGTGCTTTTTTCGGGACTATGCGAATTCGGTTGCTTTCGCTGAGGCGATAATAGTAATCGCCTTTTACAGCTTGCAGATAGGCGATATTGCCGAAAAGCAATAGAAAAACAACGCTAAGCGTATAGAAAATATAGCGGTTTGATTTTATGCCGAATCTACTCGATTTCATTATAATAAATCAAAACGGTCAGGCATTATAATCGTCTTGCGGCCGCGGACGGAAGATGCCAAGGCGAATAGCGATCATAAGTATCACCCATCCGACGAGCGCGGTCAACAGCGCCGAGGGGAGGTCGAACCGCAGGAAATTCCAGATAAAAGTCGCGCCATAGGGGCTGAAGAGCCTGAAAATAAGCCTGTCCGCGATGGCGAGGACGAAAACAGTCGCCGCTAAAAGTGCGGGTTGTTCGAGGTTCATCGAGTCGTGGACAAGGCCCAGAATCAATATTGCGGTGCTTTTCGCGACAATATGGCCGCCCATCGCCGGAATGTCGAAACAATCGAGAGCAAGCCCTGCCAGCGCCGCCCAGAGAATCGCCTCGCCGCGGCCGGTTCGCGAGGAGAGAATCACTAATCCGAGGAGGACGAGGTCGATATCCCACGAAAGCCCCGGAATCGGCGAGGCAAGCGAAATTTGCAGTCCGATAACTATATATAATATAAGGAGATAAACGAGCCGCTTAGTCATTATCGCCACCCTCGTTTTGCCCTATTTCCGAGCCGACGATTCTCGAGAACACCACGAAAACCTCCTCGGGAGTGGAAATTTTCGCGGACGGCTCGATCTCGACGCCGATGAAAAGCCCACTTTGAGGTTTCACGACACGCGAAACTGTGCCAACCATAAGTCCCTTCGGGAAAACCCCTCCGAGGCCGGAGGATATTATCAAATCCCCCTGTCGGACATCGGCGTTTATCGGCACATTCTCCATTTTGAGCATTCCGCCGCCAGCGGAGGAGACGATACCCTGCACGCGGCTTCGAGCGTCCATGGCGCTAACCTTGAGGTTCGGGTCGGTTATCAACTGAATCACAGCTGACCGTTCGTTGACGCTGAGAACCTTGCCGATGACGCCGTCTCTGTCTATAACCGGCAGATCGACGATGATGCCCTTATCCGAGCCGGCGGAAATCGTAATCGACGATGGCATACGCGGAGTGCCTCTTCCGACAACCTCCGCGAGGACAGTGTAGATTTCGACCTGCTGGGAGAACTGAAGCGCTTTGCGAAGCCTCTGATTCTCGCGCTCGGCCTCTTTGAGGGCTTCGACTTTGAGGCGGGCGTTGATGAGTTCCTCTTTTAGACGAAGATTTTCTTTGCGGTGGTTTTTCATCAGGTGCCACGATGTGCTGAGCGCCGAGAACGGGCGATAGATAGTATCCATGAATGCAGAGCTAACTCCGGCGCGGAATTCGAGGGGGGTTTGGGAGAGGAGGATGCCCGTTACCAACACGAGGATGAACGCCGCGCTTCTCGAATGACGTCTTATGAAATCGATAAATGATATCATCTTGAGCGATAGATGCTATAATACAAAGCCCCGCACAGGCGGTCTCCTGTAGAAGCGGGGCGGCAAAGTCGGCAAAGGATCAATGTTGATCCATGAAGTCCAGAACCTCTTGGGGGAAAGTGGCGTCCATGAGGAACTGGCGGTTTTCTTTGTCTTTCAGCAGAAGGGAGAGCTTTCCGAGAGCGGTTAGATGAGTGTTAATCGCTGTTTCGGGAACGACGATGGCGAAGAAAAGGTGCACCGGTCTTCTGTCGAGCGAGTGGAATTCAACTCCCTCTTCGCTACGCCCGAAAGCTATCACCAAGCCCTTTACACCCTTGGCGCGTGCGTGTGGAAGCGCTACCCCGAAACCTATTCCGGTCGAGGCGAGTTCCTCTCTTCGCTTGAAAGCCTCTAATACTGCCTCCGAGTTTGAGATTTTATCAGAACCCGATAGGAGTTCGACTAATTCTTCGAGAATCTCGTCTCTCGATGTCGATTTGAGGTCGAGTTCTATCAGGTTTGTGCCGCAAAAAATCGAAAGATCCATCATATGCCTCTTTAATAACTCTCTGCTTCGTCGAGTAGCATTATAGGAATGCCGTCGAGGATTTCAAACTTTATTCTGCATGATTCACAAATTATTTTTTCCTTCTCGGTATCGTAATTTACTGTCCCTCTGCATTTTGGGCAAACGATTATTTCGAGAAGCCTGCAATCCGGTTCGGTCATCGTTTTTCCTCCGTGAATTCGCCCATGTTTCTATATTTTGCAAGCCGCATTTTCAGAAGTTCTTCGGGCGGGATTTTTGTGAGTCTGTCGAGTTGTGCGCGAATTTCCCTTCCGAGTTCCTCTGCGGCGGCTATGGGATCTTTGTGTGCTCCGCCGGGCGGTTCGGGGATGATTTTATCGATCATCTTCAGTTTGAGGAGGTCGTGCGCGCTGATTTTGAGAGCTTCTGCGGCTTTGTTTGCATGGGCGCGGTCTCTCCAAAGAATCGCCGCACAGCCCTCCGGCGAAATGACCGAATACCATGCATTCTCGAGCATAAGGATAACATCGCCGACGCCGATTCCAAGCGCGCCGCCGGACGCTCCCTCGCCGATTATCGAGATAATTATCGGCACACGCAGTCTTCCCATCTCGAAAATATTCCTCGCGATGGCTTCGGCCTGACCGCGTTCTTCCGCGCCGATGCCGGGATAAGCACCGGGGGTATCGATGAAGATTAATATCGGTCTGTGGAATTTCTCGGCGAGTCGGAAAAGGCGAAGGGCTTTGCGATAGCCCTCGGGATGCATCATTCCGAAATTCCGGCGGAGATTTTCCTTAACATCCTTGCCTTTCTGTTGGCCGACTATCATCACGATATGGTTGCCCATTTTCGCGAAACCGCCGACCACCGCAGGGTCATCGCGGAAGCCGCGGTCGCCGTGAAGTTCGACAAAGCCTTCTGTCAAACGGTTGACATAATCCAAAGTGTAGGGGCGTCGCGGATGCCGTGCTACTTTCACCCTGTCCCAGCGCGAAAGACTGCCGTATATTTCCTCGCGTTTCCGAGAGAGTTCTTTTTTTAGCGCTTTAATCGCGCCGGCGAGATCGGCCTCGCCCTTATCGGCACGCCGTTCAAGCTCGATTATTTCGCGTTCAAGCTCGACGAGCGGTTTTTCGAAATCCAAATGAAATTCCGGAGGACTCAATTTCCCTCCTTTTTAATTATATGAGTATGCAATTTAAAAGAAAAAACGATGAATGCAAGCAGAAGTATGAATACAAATGACATTAAAAGCAGTCCTTGGCCGGAGACAATTCCGACTGCAATTGTCGCGAAGAGAAAGCTCAGACAATAGAATATCCAGTTGATAACCTGCGGCGGCAGTCCCAGCGCGAGAAGCACGTGGTGGAGGTGCTCCGTGTCGCGGTGATAGATTTTTTTTCTTCGTGCTAATCTTCGGAAGACGGTTATTAGCATCTCCAACACCGGCAATCCCAACGCAAGTAGTGGCACGAATAGGACTACAAAAGCGGAAGCCTTGAGCGGCTGGACGATGGTGGCTGTAGCAACGATGAAGCCGAGAGCATAAGCTCCGGAGTTGCCGAGGATTATTTTCGCCGGTGGGTAATTGTAATGAAGAAATGCCAAAGTTGCGCCGAATATGGCAATCATAATAATTGCAAGGAAGGGGAAGCCTATGAAAACGCTTATTACGAAAATCGCAATCGATGCGATTGCGAGAACCCCCGGTGCGAGGCCGTCCATACCGTCTGTCATGTTTACAGCGTTTGTGATACCGACAATCCATAATAAAGTTACTGGAATCGAAAGGTAACCGAGTTCGAAGGGAAGCCCGGCGGGGTTTGTCAACTTCGTAATTTTCACGCCAAAGGCTGTAACCACAAGCGATGCGATAATCTGCACCGCGAATTTGATTCCGGCCGAAAGTTCGCGTCGGTCATCGATAAAACCGAGAACCGCGATGATAAAGGTGCCCGCAGTAAGGCCTATCAGCGCGGGAATATATCCGCTGAAAACCGATGGATAAAGGATTAGAGCGGTTATAATCGCGACAAAGATTGAAACCAGGATTACGACGCCGCCGGTGTTGGGAACCGGAGGGCGGCTTATTTCGGGGTCTTCTGATGCCGAAAGGAAGCCCATTCGCCTGCCTAAACGGATGGAAAGGGGCGTTAGAAGTAGGGTCAGCGCGAAGGTAATTATCGAGACGACGATATATGATAAATATATGTCCACTGGTTTATTTAGAGCCGTTTTTCGAAAGGCCGAGCTTGCGGAAAAGCCACCAGAAGGTGAAATGGCCGACGAGCCCCAACCCAAGAAGCCAGTTCAGCAGGAAGAAGCCCTTGTTGTGTTTTGCAAAATATCTATAAAGGCTTTTGTGGTGCCACCAGTAGCATTTCGCCGGTTTGAGCGCGGTGGATTTTCCACCGATATGCAAAACTTTTGCCTGCGGGACGAACACTACTCGCCAGCCCGCCTCGGACATGCGTTTGGAGATGTCCAAATCCTCGACATAGAAGAAAAAGCGCTCGTCCAAAAGACCGATTTGTTTGAGCGCTTCGCGCCGAAGGAACATAAAACCGCCTGCGAGAGCGTCAACATCGGTAACGGCGTTGGGGATACTGCGATATTTATTGTAGCCGCGCCGAAATGTCTTTATCGATGTTAAAAGAGATTGTTTCGTAAAAAATAGATTCGAGTAAGTGGGAAAATGCTGGCAGGAATTCTGGGGCTTGCCGTCTTCGCCGATAAGTTTTCCACCTGCGATTCCAACGTCGGAGTTTCTCGTGATAAAATCGAGCATGATATCGAGCGATTGATCGATTAGCTCGGTATCCGAGTTGAGTAAAAGAACAACCTCGCCGTTTGTGGAGCGTATCCCCTGATTACATGCCGCGGCAAAGCCTCTATTACGGGCGTTCCGTATCAGTTTGACATCGGGGAAGGCTTTTGCGATTACCTCGGGACTGCCATCGGCGCTGGCGTTGTCGATAACGATGACTTCAAGCTTGGCGGTTGTGGGGGAGTGCTGAATAAGCGATCGGATGCATTTGACAGTCGTGTTCTTTGTATTATATGATAAAATTACGACGGAGAGTTTCGAGATGGTAACACCGGATTCTCTGTCGGTATGGGTTTCAGCAATAGCTCTGGATTTCATCAATCACCCTTTCTGTCGATACTGCCCATTTTGCCGAACCGCAATTTCCATACCATTACAAAGGCTTCGGTGATGATTTTTTTGGTGAGCTTAGTATCGCCTATCTCCCTGTCGGGGAAGATGATAGGGTATTCGACAATTTTGTATCCGAGTTTTTGCACCTGATATTTAGTTTCGATTTGAAATGCGTATCCGCCTGCGGAGAGTTTGGATGGGTCGATATGTTCGAGCACCTCACGGTTATAAACGACGAATCCCGCTGTGGCGTCTTTAACGCGAAGGCCGGTGATGAGCCTCGTATAAAAACTTCCGCCCCATGAGAGCAGTCTGCGGTAAAGCCCCCAATTCTCGACTCCGCCGCCCTCGACGCGCCGGCTTCCGACGACCATATCGATGTCGTTTTGTGCGGCAAGTTCGGCCATTGGGCGGAGATATTTCGGCTGATGCGAAAAATCGGCATCCATTTCGAAAATTAGCTGATAATCGTGTTCGAGCGCCCAATTGAAACCGCGCACATATGCGGGGCCGAGTCCCTGTCTTTTGCCATGGATAACGAAAACCCTTCCTTCGTAGCGTTGCGAAAGTTCCTTTGCAAGCTCGGCGGTGCGGTCGATGGATTCGTCTTCGCAGATAAGGATGCTGAATTCCGGGCCGCACTCCAGCACAGCGGGGACTATACGCTCGATATTGCCCTCTTCGTTGACCATGGGCATAACCACGAGGATTTTCGGCAGGGATTTTTCGATTTTATCTGACATAAACACTCCTATAGACTCAAGCCAAATCTCCTAAGTCGAATAATAAACGACGAATACGGTTATACACCAAAGGATCATATTAATGATCGAAGGTAAATCGGTCAAGAATATTCTCGTAGGCGACTCGCCGGCTTTTTTTAGATTTACCAGCCAAAGATAGCGAAACAAGCCGTAGAAAACGAAGGGGATTGTCGCGCCCATGCCATAACCAAACCTCGCACGGGTTTCGGCGGCGAAGACATATAGCATGTATCCCACTATCGTTGCGGCGATTTCTATCATCGCGAGTTGGTCGAGAAATTCGATCGAGTATTTTTCGAGGAGTGGCCGGCTTCTCACATCGGCGATGTCGTTGCCTTCGATTCTGGCAAGTTCCTGTCTTCGCTTTTCGGTAACGAGAAACAGCGCGATTAGGCTTGTGCAGACCAACAGCCACGAGGAAATGGGCACCTCGACGACGATTCCCCCCGCCGCGGCACGGATTACGAAACCCGCGGCTACTGCGAGGATATCGAGTATCGGGAGACGCTTGAGAAACAGTGTGTATGCGAATTGTAGGGCGACATAGCTTGTGCCGGCAATTCCGAATGGGATTCCAAGAGAGAAGGAAAGGGCGAGACCTCCCGCTATCAAGAGGATTCCAATCACGAGTGCGAGACTTCTCGGCACAATTCCAGCGGCGATTGGGCGGTTGCGCTTAGTCGGATGGTTTCTATCGGCCTCGATGTCGCGAAGATCATTCAGGTAATAAATCCCGCTCGCGAGGGCACAGAATGCGGCAAAGCCTGCGGTGGCGAGGATTAGGGCTTCGAGATCGAAAAACTTACCGCCGAAAACGATTCCGGCGTAGAGAAAACCGTTTTTAATCCACTGGTGCGGCCTAAGGCTTATAATTATGCCCTTTAGAAGCTTCAAGCTTTGCCCTTTCGAAAGATTTCCGCCGCCTCGGCGTAGTATTCGAGAACCTGCTCGGCGAGTCTATCGACCGACCAGTTTTCGACGACCTTCTTTCTGGCCTTTGCACCCATCTCGTTTCGTTCGGCCTCATCGAGTTCGAGGATAGCGGAAATTGCCTCAGCGAGAGCTTCCGGTTGCCTCGGCGGGACGAGACGGCCTGTTTCCGCGGAGATAATTTCCGGCAGGCCGCCGACATTGCTCGCAACGATTGGCAGTTCGCAGGCCATCGCCTCCAAACCGGCCACACTCGTGGCTTCCATCAACGAAGGTATAACAATGACGTCAGCCGAATTCAGGAATCCGGGCATTTTATCATTAGGTTTAGCGCCTTCAAAATGCACATAGGGGATGATTTGCAGTTCTTCTGCAATTCTTTCGAGCTTTGCACGTTCGGGGCCGTCGCCGATGAGATAGAGATGCGCATTATGACGCCTTCGAACAAATGGAAGCGCGCGAACAGCGTATTCGACGCCGTTTTTCTCGAAAAGCCGTCTCGGCACGACAAGCATTTTCGCGCTTTCGGAAGGTTGGGGAATGCTCGGCTCTGTGCGCTTGAATCTGTCGGTATCCGCGGCGTTGACCATGGCATAACAACGCGCTTTTGGGACGAGGCTTAGACAGACATCGCGGATTTCTTCCGATGGCGTCAGGAGAATGTCCGGTTTTGAAATTAAACTACGAAGATAATTGCGCCAGAATCCTCCCTTAGCGGCGAGACGAAGAAAATGGCTTGTGTGAATCGTTGCGACCAAGGGCACCCCGCGCTTATGTGCAACCTCGCCCGGGATAATCGAGGGGAAGGTATGCACGTGGCAGATATCCGCCCATGGGGCATTTCGGCGCATGACCGGTTTTGCGGCGTAGGATGTTATTGCCCATCCTGTAATTTTTTTGTTCGGGCAGAAAACTCGCTCGACCTCGATGCCCTCCATGTTTTCACGTTTTTGGAAATCGCCCGAACGGCTTGTTACGACGCGAACCTCATGCCCCATTTTGACCTGCGAGCGGGCGAGGGTGTATGCGTGGGTTTCAAGCCCGCCTACCTCGGGGGGGAAATAGATGCTGTGGACGAGGATATTCACAGGATTTCCTCAATTTTCGGGGTGAACTCCTGAGGATACTCTTCTGTGAGGCCTAAATGCCTGCGAACGGCTGTAATAATGCGTTCTGAGGCGTGTCCGTCGCCGTAGAGAAGGGCGCGTTTGGCCATTTTTGAATACTCGACGGCGTCGGTCAGAAGGTTGCCTACTGTTCTCACGATTAGGTCTTCGTCGGTTCCAACCAAGACTGAAACGCCCGCCTCGACGCCTTCCGGGCGCTCCGTGACCTCGCGCATGACCACGACAGGCTTACCGAGAACCGGGGCTTCTTCCTGAATTCCGCCCGAGTCCGTAAGAACTAACTCGCTGGCTTGCATTAGTTTAGCAAAATCGAAATAATCTAAAGGCTTGACAAGATGGACTCCGGGTGTGTTTGACAGAGCATTGCGCACCGGGCCATCGACATTGGGGTTGAGATGCACAGGATAAACGAGGTCGGTCTCGGGGTGCTCGCGAGAAATTCTTGACAAGGCTTGAATAAGCCTTTGGAAAGGCTCGCCGAAGCTTTCGCGTCTGTGCGCGGTTACGACGATGAGTTTGCGGCTCTTATTTTGCGCGATTTCCTGAAGCTTCGGGTCGGAAATCGGTCTATCGATGCCGGTTACCCATAGCAGGGAATCGATGGCTGTATTGCCGGTTACGAACATTGCATTTTCCGGCAGATTCTCGGCGAGAAGCTGTTTTTTAGCGGTTTGCGTTGGAGGGAATAGCAATGTGGAGATGGCGTCGAGCTGGCGGCGATTAGCCTCTTCCGGGAAAGGACGCATTAGATCATAAGTTCGCAGGCCGGCCTCGACATGCGCTACGGGAATTTGATGATAAAATGAAATGAGTCCGCCGATAAATGATGTCGAGGTGTCGCCCTGAACGATTGTGATGTCGATTTTGTGCTCCGAGAGTATCTTTTCGAGGCCTTCCAAAGCGCGGATTGTAACGTCGGTAAGTGTCTGTCCGGGGCGCATAATGTTGAGGTCGATATCGACTTTCAGATTGAAGGCTTCGAGCACCTGATCGAGCATTTCTCTGTGTTGGCTTGTGGCGACGACGAGGGGTTTCAGATCCTTGTGCCGAGAGACTTCACGGATGAGAGGCGCCATTTTGATGGCGTCGGCGCGTGTTCCGACGAGAAGCATTACCGAGGCGGACATATTATTGACTATTCCTTTCTATTATAGCATCATCAATTAAGCGTGGAGGTTGAACCGGCGGAAGAACTTTAAGAACGAAGGTTTTCGGTTCGGAGGTTTGATAAACAGTCTCGAATCGGTGCGGATAGGCCTGAATAGTGGGTATCAAATATGCCTGCGTCGTTCCGGAAATTCTATCGATGATGACATAATTCGCACCGATAGAATCGATTTCGGCCATAATAACAGCGGTATTCTGGGTGAATTCGTAAACCTTGCCGGGCCTTTCTGACAAGATAAAGCTTATGCGGGGTTTCCGGCTAATCAAACCCGCATCGGGGGGGGTATTTTGCCTTATCCATTCGCAAGCTTCGATGAATCTCACCCATGCGACATGCGGCAGACCTGCGTATTTGTTGCCTGCGGAATAGGATTTCAGGACTTTCGAGTTAGCACGGGCTGTTGGAACATAGGCAATCATCGACATTAGGATCATCGCTGAGGCAATGCCGTGAATAGCCCAATTTCTGTATATGGAAAGATTTAGGGGCTTTTCAATTCCGAAAGCTATCCAAATCGAGATAAGCATAATCGGTATTATCGGCATTAGATACCTGAACGTCGCAAAACGCGGATTATAGACCATCAGCATGCCGAAATATAGGACGATGTAATATGGCATAAAAGACTTTTTATGCTTAAATAAAATGACTAGTCCGACAATAATAATAATTGTTGCAACAAGGCCGAGGATAGTGAACATTGTGCCGGTTTTTCCGCCAATCGAGGTGAAAACTGTTGGCAAATCTCTGAAGAGATAGGATTTGAGATTCGAAAGAACACGATCGACAAGGCCGGGAGATTCGGTGTCACCACCGGTGTTACTTCCGAAGAAATTCACCAAATAGAAGCTTTCCTCGCCGCCTTGTCTTGTTAGGACATTTCTGAGAAACCATGGGCCATAGAGGATTGCGCCGGTTAGAGCGAATATCCCAGCGCGTTTGAACATCTTGCGAACAAGTAGAAAAATAATTGCCGAAAAAACTAACGGAACTGCCACGGGACGGATAAACATCGACAGGAAAATCACAGCTGAAGCGGTTATGAATCGAGGCATTTTGTCGGAATCGTAGAATTTATCGAACAAAAAAACGCCGAAAATGCTAAGGGCAAAATAGGGGGCTTCGGTGAGCGTCCAATGAGAAAACTCGTTAAACAGTGGGTTTGCGAGCAGTGCAAGCCCGAAAAGCATTCCTGCGATTTTTGGGATTTTGAATCTATCAAACAGAAGCAGAGTTACCCAAATTCCCGCGAGCATTGCGAAAAAGGAGAGAAGTTTCGTCGGTATGAAAGAATTCGGGAAAAGCGCTACTAATGGGGCTATCAGTATAGGATACCCGGGCGGGATTTCGATTTCGATCGGTTGACCTATGAAGGCGAGATTGCGGTATTCGCCCTGCAGGAGGGATTTTGCGAGCGTTATGTATTGGGCGTTGTCACCGCCGGTGAACATTGAAGGATTGAACACGAGCGCGAGGATAACCGCGCCGAGAACCATAACGATTATAGTGCGCAGGGTCGAGTTAAGCCACTGCTGTTTCGGTCTCGACTGTGCGCTTTTTATTTTGTTGCTCTTTGCCATTATTTATTTCAGGTAATAGGTCGATGATTCGACTGAATTGCATTTGTGATGCCATTTCGTCGAGTTTTGCGAAACCTCTTTTCGTGCCCACTTGATGTATCCAGTTCGATATTTTGCCGATTGGGAGGGGGGGGTTATGTGGGTCGATGTCTTTTGGGTGCAAATACAAGACGACCGGTTTATTATGCGATAATAATTTATTAACAGATTTGACAATAAAAGACAGGGGAAGAATTCTCCAATAGAAACCACCCGACCATGCGAAACGCAATCCGCGCGGGCCGAGACATGAAACAGGAACCTCCCACAGATGGTCGCCATTTGGAAGCTTCATAGGAAAGGGGATTTTTGGAATTCCAGGCTCGCCACCATAGTAGGTTTTTGCAGGGAATCGGCTCGAATCGTAGGTTAGACCTAAATCGGCGAGTTCGTCGAAGAGCCATGGTGTTCTTTTCGGGCTTGCCGAAAAATTCGGAGCGCGGAAGCCATAAATTTTATTGCCGACCAAATCTTCAAGGAAATAAACAGAATTACGAATACTGTGAATAGATTTATCGCGACCTTGCTCGAAAATCAGAGTATGGTTGTCGGCATGCGATGCTATCTCATGGCCTTTTCCGGCGATTTTTCGAATCAACTCGGGGAATTTCTTCGCGACCTCGCCCAAAACAAAAAAAGTTACTTTATGCCCGTGCCGGTCGAATATATCGAGCATCATTTCGGTGGGTTCGACAAGGCGAGATGGAGAATTTGCCATCGTTCGATAATTATACCCGGGGTAGTTGGCGTGGTAGAAATCTTCCAAGTCGATAGATAATGCGATACGCGCCAATGGGTTAATTTCTGAACCGCTTGTCTCGCGAAAGGTCATCGATCACCGAATCTGAATTTAAAGAGGTAATAAATGGCTTTGAAGCCGTCTTTCCAGCTTATTTTCTTGCCTTCCTCGACTGTTCGAGGGTGATATGTTATCGGAACTTCGACAATCTTAAATCCGCCACGTAGAACTTTCGCAGTAACTTCCGGCTCGAATTCGAAGCCCATGCTTTTAAGTTTCAAGCCTTTGACGACATCGATACGGAAAACTTTGTAGGCGGTTTCCATATCTGTCAGTTTCGCGCCGTAGAGGACATTGGTGAGGAAAACCAGAAATTTGTTGGCGAGAAGGTTAATTAATTTCACCTTCTTTTTAAGATTCAGGAATCGGCTTCCATAAACGACATCCGCTTCGCCGCGAGCGATTGGTTCGAGAAGTTGCGGATATTCGTTCGGGTCGAGTTCGAGATCGGCATCTTGAATAATTACAGCATCGCCGCGGGCATATTCGAAGCCGATTCGCACCGCCGCGCCTTTGCCGAAATTCACCATCGACTTGTGCACTTTGACAATGGGGTCGCCGATATGGACATCGAGTTTTGCGCCGGTGCCGTCGGTGGAGCCGTCATCGACAACGATAATTTCCTTTTCGATTGGAACTTGACGGACTTTTTCGATAACTTCCGAAATAGTCGATTGTTCGTTGTAAACCGGAATGACGACAGAAAGTTTCATCTATGCCCTGCCTGTTTCGGCGATCCATCCAGCGACCGCGCGGATTATATCGTCGAGCTTGGTTTTCGGCTCGAAACCGATTGTTTTGCGTATTTTTTCGATATTAGGCACGCGCCGGAGCATGTCCTCGAATCCTTCGCCATAGGCCTCTTCGTAAGGGGTTGTTGTGATATCAGAGTTCGACCCCGTGATACGCTTGACACGTTCGGCAAGTTCCATTATCGTAACTTCCTCTTCGGAGCCGATATTAAATATCTGTCCCATTGTTCCGGGGCTGTCCATGAGCTTGATAACTGCTTCGACGACATCGTGAACATAGCTGAAGGTTCGCGACTGAGCGCCATCGCCGTAAACTGTAATAGTTTCGCCCATAAGCGCTTGCTTGACGAAGCGTGGGAGAACCATGCCATATTGGCCTGTCTGGCGCGGACCGACAGTGTTGAATAGCCTTCCGATAACTACAGGAAGCTTGTGCTTATGATTATATGCCAGTGCGATATACTCGTCAACGGCCTTAGCGGAGCTATAGCTCCAGCGGTTGCGCGTTGTCGAGCCGAGAACGCGGTCGTCTTCCTCGGAATAGGGGCAATTCGGTGATTTGCCGTAAACCTCCGATGTGCTCGCGAGGAAAATCCGCTTTTCGCCGTGCTTGTGCGCTAATTCGAATACAGTATCGGTGCCGACGATTATCGTGTGAAGTGTGCGGATAGGGTCGTCAACGATGTTTTGCACACCCACGACAGCGGCCAGATGGTATATTTCATCGGCTTCACGGACGAGATGGTCCATCAAGCCTTTGTTCATGATCGAGTTTTCGAAGAAAAGAAAATCCGGCCTTCCGATGAGCGGGGCGATGTTCTCTTTTCTTCCTGTCGAAAGGTCGTCGATAACGGTAACGCGGTCGCCCTTGGCCAGAAGCGCTTCGCAAAGATGGCTTCCGATAAACCCGGCGCCGCCGGTTACCAATGTGTTTTTAGGTCTCATCCGTATTCTCCGATTCTTCTTTGAAACCGATATATGCATCTCCGCCGAGTCTTTGGGCGATCTCCTTCGCCCGTTTGATAGCCTCTTTATCCGCGACTTTGCCGACCGTCGATCTTCCTTTTCGTTCGCGCTTGCCCCATGAGGGTTCGGCGTTTGGGGGGATAATCTCGAGTTTCGATATCCGCTCGGAAGGCTCCGTTACGGCCTTTTTTTCGGGCGGAGTCGGCTCAGGTTCTTTTACGGCGACTTTTTGAGGTTGTGATTCTTCCTTTTTACGCCGGGGCTTTCTTTCGGGCTTTTCGGCTGGTTTATCAACCTTTTCGCGGGTTTTCTGAGGTTCTATTTTGTCCGATTTTTTCGCCTCGGATTTTATTTTGTTTTCGCGATCGGGTTTTGCAGAGGATTTTTCCTCAGATGCAATCGCCAAAGGCTTCGCAGTTTGTTCCGGTGTCGGTTTTTGAGGCGGCTTTTCCGTCTGGCGCTGTTCCTGAGGGGGTCTCTGAGGTTGTCTTTCCGTCTGGCGTTGTTCCTGAGGGGGTCTCTGGGGTTGTCTTTCCGGCTGACGTTGTTCCTGAGGAGGTCTCTGGGGTTGTCTTTCCGGCTGGCGCTGTTCCTGAGGGGGTCTCTGGGGTTGTCTTTCCGTCTGACGCTGTTCCTGAGGAGGTCTCTGGGATTGTCTTTCCGTCTGACGTTGTTCCTGAGGAGGTTTCTGGGATTGTCTTTCCGGCTGACGTTGTTCCGATGAGCTTTCAGGGCGATTTTCGCGCTCTGGCTCCCTTCGAGGTCTGTCGCGCTTGTCTCTGTCCTCGCTCCATGGCTTGTTCTGAATACCATCTTTGCGTTTGTGAATCTGTGTTGTCCTCGCAGTTTCGACTTTTGGGCGATCCTCTTCGATGACTTTCGACATCAGATACTCAAGTCTATCACGAAGGTTCGCAATCGCCTCGGCCAAGAATCCCAAAGTGAGCGAAAATCCGCCTACCGAGATAAGTAGGACGAGAAGCGTCTGCAAAGGAGGATAACCCCAATGCCAAATAAATCGCAGAAGCAGAAGAGCAACACCGAGTAATAATGCGGTTGCGAGTGTTACAAAGCCGATGCTTCCGAAAATCAGCATAGGTTTACGGAAAACACGCTCGGCAAGCCACACGGCGATGAGGTCGGTGAAACCGATGAACACTCGTCCGAAACCGCCGTATTTCGGCTCGCCATGCAGACGCGGACGTAGCGTTACCGGAATCTCCGCGACCCTGAAACCCTGTTCGGCGGCGAGAACAACCATAAACCGATGCCAGTCCTTGCGAAGGAACAGCGACGCCATAACATCGCGGCGAAGGACTTTCAGCGAGTTCATGTCCTGAACCTCGACACCGAAAAGTTTGCTTGTGAGCTTATTGTAAATCTTGCTGATGAAGGGCTTCTGGTATTTGCCCTTTTTGATACCCGACACGATGCCGTAGCCCCTGTCGAGCTTGTCCATCATACGTTTGATGTCCTGCACATCGTATTGCAGGTCGGCATCGAAGATGCAAATTCGTTTGCCGCGCGAGACAGCAAATCCGCTTTCGATAGCGGCGGTTTTACCCATATTTTGCTTATGCCGCACGAGTTTGAGGAACTCGTATTTTTCCGAAAGTTCGAGAACTTTTTCGGCGGTGGAGTCCGTGGAGCCGTCATCGACGATGATGACCTCTGCGCGGAATCTCTGGTCGGCGAGGAAGCCTTTGAACTCGTGCGCAAGCGGCTCGATATTGTCTTCTTCGTTGAAAGCCGGCACAATCACCGACAGTGAATAATGGCTGGGAAGTTTTCTGAATTCGTTTCTTTCTTCCATTGGTTACTTTTTCATCGCTCCAATCAGTGTTTCAATTTCCGCTCCGCTTCCGCTTGTCAGGATTATGTTGTAAAAATCTCCCGATTTTGAGGCATCGCGCCCTAGTCGAAGGGGGATCCCAGCAATTGCGGGCAATCCTGACAATTTCAGTTCGAATATCGGCGAAAGGTCGATAGAGGCCGTAAATCCGCGTGTTTTTTCGATTGCAGAGCTTTTCGGATAGCCGAAAAACAGGGTCTCCTTCGCGTCGATTCTTCGATATTCGATGTTTTTCAAGGGGCAGTTATCCGCATATCCAATAACAACGGCAATTTTTGTGCCGAGCAACTCGTGCATTTTCTTCGCGATTTCGATTGCCGCCCCATCCGGATTAAGAGGCCATAAAATCGCGGTTTTATCGAGAAATTGTAAATCTGCCGGAAGTTCGAGACCGCCCTCCGGAATATTGCGGAGGGCTTTGTTTTCGAGCATTCGGCGAATCCATTCCACGCTTATGCAAGCTCCGGATAGATCGGGAAATCTGCGCAAAGCCGGACGACATCGCGATGAACGGCTTCTATTTCCGCCTTATTATCGACATTATCGATTACCCTATTGATAAGCGCGCCTATTTTTTCCATCTCCGCAGTTCCCATTCCACGCGTTGTAACGGCGGGCGTTCCGACACGGATACCGCTTGTAACAAAGGGTTTTTCGGGGTCGAAGGGGATTGTATTTTTATTCACCGTGATTGCGGCTTCGTCGAGGGTTTTCTCGACGACTTTGCCCGTAAGCGCTTTCGGGCGCAAATCTACGAGCATAAGGTGGTTGTCGGTTCCACCGGAAACGAGGCGAAGCCCGCCGCTTTCGAGGGATTTCGCGAGAGCCTTCGCGTTGTCGAGAACCCTCTGTTGATATTGCCTGAATTCGGGTTTCATCGCCTCGCCGAAACATACCGCTTTCGCCGCGATAACGTGCATAAGCGGGCCGCCCTGCATTCCGGGCATGACCACCTTGTCGAGTTTTTTCGCGTGCTCTTCTTTGCAAAGCACCATTCCGCCGCGCGGGCCGCGAAGGGTTTTGTGTGTTGTTGTCGTAACATAATCGCAATAGGGAATCGGGCTTGGGTGTAGCCCCGCCGCGACTAATCCCGCAAAATGCGCCATGTCCGCGACAAGAATTGCACCGACCGAATCAGCAATCTCGCGGAATTTTGCGAAATCCCACCATCTCGGATAAGCGCTGGCACCCGTCATTATAAGCTTTGGCTTATGCTCATTCGCGAGATCGGCGATTTCGGTGTAGTCGAGAGTTTCGGTTTCTTCTCTGACGCCGTATTGGACGATGTTGTATAGAATTCCGCTGAAATTGACCGGATGGCCATGCGTGAGATGCCCGCCATGAGAGAGATTGAGGCCGAGAATGGTGTCTCCGGGTTGAAGCTCGGCGAAATAGACCGCCATATTCGCCTGCGAGCCGCTGTGCGGTTGGACATTGGCATGTTCTGCGCCGAAAAGTTTTTTAGCACGTTCGGTGGCGATATTCTCCGCGACATCGACGCAATCGCAACCGCCATAATAGCGGCGTCCGGGGTAGCCCTCGGCGTATTTGTTGGTCATCACACAGCCGTTGGCCTCCATCACAGCGCGGGAGGTGTAATTCTCGCTCGCGATAAGTTCGAGACCCTCCTGCTGACGTTTGAGTTCGCACATCACCGCGTCGAAAATTTCGGCGTCATTTTTTAAATATTCCATTCTATCCTCCTATAACTCATTGATTATCTTCGAGTTGTGTCATTTCGTCCACTCTTCGGCGGTGACGTTCCTCGCCGGGTTTGTCGCCGTCGAAATCGGTGGAAAGGAAGATTTTCGCGATTTCGAGGGCGATTTGCGGGTCGATATGTTTTGCGCCAAGGCACAGGACATTGGCGTTGTTGTGTTTTCTCGCGGAGGCGGCGCGATGAATGTCGCATACGAGCGCGGCACGGATTCCTCGCACCTTATTGGCCGCGATTGACACACCTATTCCGGAGGTGCAGATTGCGATTCCGATATCGCATTCGCCCTTTGCGACTGCCTTTGCGACACGGGCGGCATGGATTGGATAATCGGCTGATTCCTCGCTGTTAGTCCCGAAATCGACTATTTCGTAGTCCGCGGAAAGCTCCTTTTTGAGGAACTCTTTGAGCCTGAATCCGCCGTGGTCGCTTCCAATTGCAATTTTCATTATCGAACCTTTTCAATCTATAATAAGTTAATAAATAAACCCATCGACAACCCGAATGTCAAGGAGATATTCGGGAATTTGCGGAAACGGGGATATTTGTTGACATTCGGGGCAAATTCCTTATTTTGTATCTGGGTTAATTTGATAGGGGAGAATTATCATGCGAACTGCGATTATTTATTTGTTTTTCGCCCTTCTTGCGGGTTGTGCGTTTGCCGCGCCGGATTCCCTCGCCTGCCGCACGGTGGACTGGCTGGACGTGCCGGGAACTACCCTTGACTACGGCCCTTACGACCCGGGCGGTTACGCCTACAAAGGGCCATATCTCTGGGATATGGCTATGGGAGACTCCTTTCTCGTATGGTTGCCCGGAACAGATATTTACTATTTCATTAACCCGCTAAATCAGACAGAGGTAGAAACGACATTGAGTCGGGATTTTGGTTCAATGAGCGCCAGGGGAGTAGCTTTATCTGATTCCTTTACTTTTATGGGGGGGGGAGGGCAAATTAATAGTAAACTTTATTCTGAAGACTCGTTAACCTTTCTCGATATGCTTTATATTCCTCTCGCTTCCTTTTATTACGCGAAAATTCGCGATAGCCTGCTCTTTACGGCCAGCACGGATGTTTACGGCCTCCATTGCGTCAACATCGCCAATCCCGAATCGATTTTCGTCGTTTGCACTGCTCCGTGTTTCTTCGGCGGCTGTGGTATGGAGGTAATCGACAGCTTCGTTTTCATCGCCTCAAGCCAAATAAGGGAAATTGATCCACCCTCCCCATGGGCCGTCCGGCCTAAGTGGAGGTTAAGTGTCGTAAAGCTTTTTGGAGACTCCGTGGCGGTCGGCGAATCGCTTATTTATGTTTCCAATCGATATTTCGGCGACATTGCGACTGATGGTGAGAACCTCTTCTATGTGAACAACTATCTGAGTGACTGGATAGAATTGGAAATCGACGAGTTTATCCTCGGCCCCGCAATGCTCGGGGTTTGGGGAACAAGCTATTCGTATTTCTGGTCTGAACCCGACACGGAAATAGCTTTCGGAGTCGAGGTTCTCAACGAGAATATTCTCGTGGTGGGTTTCGAGCACGGTTTCAGTTTAATAAATTATCAGCAACTCGACGGCATGAGAGAAGTCGGCTATTATCGTGACCCCGACAGTATTTTCTGTTTCAATCACTTCGCATTGAAGGAAAACCGCATGTTCGCCATGGCGCACCCGAGAACGGGGATTTGCCGGATGTATATGTTCGAGCTGGACGAGCGAATAATCTCCGCCATCGGCGAAACCGCGCCCGTAAAACCCTCCGCCATAGAGATTTCCGCCTATCCGAATCCATTCAATTCCGCGGTAACCATCGCCATCGACGGTGTAGGGGACGGGTCTCCCGTCCCGTTCGACGTCGAGATTTACGATGTGAACGGGCGCAAGATAGACGTCATTGCGAGGAGGGCGGAGCCCAACGAAGCAATCTCGCCGAATAATAGGTCGAGCGTCCCGCTCGACACACGGCGAGACGCCGTGTCTATTAATAATTGCGAATTCGTCTGGCAACCCGACCCCTCCCTCGGCAGTGGCGTTTATCTCGTGAGGGCGCGGGTCGGCGGGCGAGGAGACCTCGCCCCTACGGGACAGGCGGCGACGAAACGGATCGTCTATCTCAAATAGGCCGCAGGGGAGGGTTTGAAACCCTTCCGCTCAGGATTCTTAAAAAACATCGAGGAGACAGCACTTCAGCTATCTTGTAAATGTGTAGAATGTCGTGTCGTCGCCGGCGGTTACCAATGTGATTCTGTATTGCGTTCCACTTACCAAGCCGGCCGGAGAGCCGCTCATCGGGACTGTCTGTGTCGCACCGGAAGGCAGTGTGCCGAATGTTACCGGCGATGGAAATCCTGTCGCGCTTACAATCGTCCATTTGGGGATTACCACGCCTATCGCACCGACATTGAGCGCAAAAGCCAATTCGCTCGACGGTGTCCAAGAAATTGCAGGATACGCGCCCGGACCGACCGAAATCTGGACATCGACAACTTCGTAGAATTCCACCGGGATGGAATCGCTCAGACTGCCGGAGGATGCTATCACTGTCGCTGTGCCCGGAGTTGCGGAAGAGGTCAACACCGCCGAAGCCTCGCCGTCGATAGTGGTAGATGAAGATGGGATAATCGTTCCGCGATTCGTCGAGAAATTTACCGAAGTGCCGTTTGGAACAGGGTTGCCAAGGCCGTCGGAAACATATGCTATGATATTGCAACTGCTCGAGCCGTCGGCTGGAATCGCGCCCGGGACGGCATCGAGATAGAGATAGCCTTCCGAGGTGCTTCCAGATTCGTTAAGGATAATCGCGTCGCAGGCGAATGTCTGAACGACGAAACTCGCCGTGGCGTGAAGATTTCCTGTGAACCACCATACGAGGGTTTTTGGGCAGACATCGATCCAAAGCTCGCCCTCGAGCCCGGAAGTTACAGAGCCGTGGATTGTATGGCTGGTGTTCGCGCCACTTACGACGACATAATAATCGTATTCGTCGGAGGTCTCGTTCGCGTCGTCTGCGATGAACTCGATGCTGTCCGGCGCGCCGTCGGAATAGCTCCATGTAACTGTAACGGGATTCCCGGGTGTCCATGTCGAAAATTGGGAGGGTGAGGTTATTTCAATGTTCCAGGACTCCTCGACCGTGATATTACAGGTGGAGCTGAGCGAGCCAATCGTTACAACGACAATGTATTCCGCACCGGGCGCGAAACCGATGTTGTTTTTCACGAAAATGGCGTCCTCGGGACTGCCGGTAATCATCGGGACACTTGCGCCGTTTAGAGTAACGACCGCATCGTTTGCGCCGGTGGAGAGCGAAGAATCGAGACGGCTGACCTCGAGTTGAAAAGAGCCGCCGCTCAACATTAAATTGCCGATGTTGCCCGAAAGGAAATAATCTCCACCGCCCGGAGGGGGGGTGTTGCCGTTGCCGTTGTTATTGTTGTTACTGTTTGTGCCGCAATCGCAAGCCGAAAAGAGGATAATCGTCATCGCAATTGCAATCGAAAAGAACCTTAACCATCTCATCGTTGCCTCCTTTTTTACTTTTCATAAAAAAATATAAGTCAATCGAATTAAATGAACAAGTATAATCTGCGCGACGATTTTTTTTTGCTTTATGACCTTGGGAAGCGCCGAAGCCTTTTTCCTTGTTAAAATTGCCATATCGTTTATATTCATCTCAATCGAAAGGTGAAAAAATGATGAGAATAGTATTTGTCTTTTTGGCAATTCTAACAGTCGGAGCGGGTTTCGCGAAAAGCCTCGCCGACGATTTCGACAGCACTTCGGCGTGGAAAGCCGCCGAAAATGCGGTTCACGACAGTCTTGTCGAGGAACTTTTCGAGGTTTACGCCGACGCTGTTGGCAATTGGCACGAACTTGCCGGTTTTGTAGAGAGATTCGAGGGAGATATGCGCGCCGACGCGGTTTGGCTTGTTCGCACGATGCCCCATCTCGACCGTATGCTCGCGACAGAGGAAATCCTCGCCGAACATCTCGAATATGCATGGAAAGCCCGCAAAGCGGCCCCATGGGGAATTCCGGAGGACATGTTTCGACCTTATATTTTGTCCTATCGAATCAGCTACGAGCCGGTAACGCCGTGGCGGAAGCTATTCTGGAGCGAGTTTTCAGAGAGGGCTTTTGTGACCGGTGATATTCGGACAGCGGCGCGAATGGTCAACGAATGGGTCGCGGAGAATATCGACACTGCGGGTTACGAATTTTTCGGCGGTATGCGGACGCCGGATCAGACCTATTTTGGCAGAAGGGGAACTTCGCACGAGCGAAGCGCTCTTACCACTGCGATTCTGATGTCGCTCGGAATCCCCGGCAGAAACGCCTCCATACGCACATCTCGTGGCTCCGGCGCCGGAATGAGCTGGGTGGAAATCTACGACTCGAAGGTCGAGGAGTGGGTGCCGCTTTATCCCCGCGACCCCGAGAAATTCGCGGACAAAGGATTTCCAGAGGAAAAATTCCCCGGCGGAATGACTGTTGTTTCGGTTAGCGGCGGATTCGATTATGACCTCGTTACCTCTGATTACGCCCCAACAGGTTATCTCGAAGCAAAGTTCACACGCGGAGGAAATCCTGCGGTAAATTGGGAGCATTTTGCGGTTACGGTTTTCGGGGGCGGCGCATATTGGCCTCTCGACGAAATCGGCGCGAAAGCGGACTCCGCCGGAAAATTCGAAATCGAGCTGGCTGTAGGGGAATATCTGTTTCAGAACGGAATGCGCGACCAGACAGGAAGTGTATGGGTGCGCACTTTGCCATTTGAAATCGCAAAAGAAGAGACAACACGTCTCGAAATCGAGGTCTCCGCGCCGGAGTATATCGGCGCACCGGCGCAAATGGGCGTTTTCCCCGAGTTCACTCTCTCGGACACCGAAGGCAAGCCCTTTAGCCACAACTCAGTCCGTGGAAATAAGCCAATGGCAATATTTTTCTTCGATGAAGACGGCGAGCCTTCGATACGCGCTTTTCCGCAAATCGAGCGGGTTGCGGGTGAATATGCCGACTCGGTAAGATTTCTTTATATTTGGGTCAAAGGCGAAAAGAGCGGCGAAATTCCAAAAACGGAACGCCGTGTGCTAATCGACAAAGATGGCGCCCTGCTTATCTCGCTTAGCGGCGCGGAGAGCCTCGGCGAGCTTAAAAACAGCCATCTGCCGGCGGTTCTCTTCTGCGAAGGCGCGGATTTGAGCTTCGAGATAGTCTCGAAGGGCTACGACACCAATGTCGGAAACAGTTTAACGAATGCGATAGAAAATTGGCGAAAAAAGCGGCAATCGCAGTAGCTATCCTCGCATTTTGCACGATGGGAGGGATTCTGGCCGATGTGGAGATGCATGCGGTTATCGGCGAGGTCATTTCTATGCGTTTCGATCATCGTTACGAGGAGGCCGATTCGATAATTGCAGAGCTTTGTGTGGCCTATCCGGACGACCCCGCGCCGATGTTTCTTCGCGGCTCGAACCTTCAGGATTGGATGCTGAACGCCGAGGATTACCGTCGCGCCGACGAGATGAACGCATATCTCGATTCCGCGATTACGATTGCGAATAGAGACACCTCCGACGCTTGGAATCTCTGGCTGATTGGCTCTGCACAAGGTTATAAGGCTATCGCGCAGGCAGAGCAGGGCAAGTATATCGCCGCGTTGAAAACCTCCTCTGAGGCTATGAAATATTACGATCTCGCATATAAAAACCCCACGACACGCGCCGAAGCCGCACTTGGAATGGGAGGCTATAATTACTGGAAAAGCTCGAAACTGGGCGTTTTGACCTACCTTCCCTTCGTGCCGAATCGCAAAAGCGAGGGAATCGCCTTCATGAGCGAGGCGCGCGACAATTCGCTGTTTTCGCGCGATGCCGCGATTCACGCGCTTGTTTATGTTTTCTGCGATGATGGAATGATCGACTCTGCAAGCGCGCTTCGGGACAGCATCGCCGAGAGATACCCATCGAGCCTGCTTCCGCTTTGGTATGATCTTGCGATAACCGAGGCGGCGGGCAATCTTCGGGGCTATTTCCGCGCCGCCGTAACGCTTTCTGCGGCTTTGGACACGATTGGCGAAGAGCAGACCGTGAACCGCGTAACAGCCCATTATTACGCCGCATCCGCCGCGTCGAGCCTTCGCGATTGGGACACTGTATGCCATCATGCATCGGCGATTCTGGATGACAGCTTGCCGGGATGGGCTTTTAACTCGGTCAAAACGGATGTCGAGGCATTGCGAAAACTTTCGATTCAGGCGAAGAGAGAAGGCGGAAGATGCCCGTGAGGGGCAAATTTGCAGTCATCGGCGGCGGAGCCTGGGGCACTGCCTTCGCACGGCATCTCGCCTTTAACGGTTACGAGGTGCAAATATGGGCGCGCGAAGAGCAGACTGTCAAGGATATCAACCTCGGCGAAAATCGGGTCTTCCTCCCCGGAATTTCTATTCCGCAATCGGTTCGCGCATCCTCGAATATAACTTCTGCGGTCGATGGGTGCGATTTTATTTTCCTTGCCGTCCCCACCCAAAATATTGCCGAAACACTTGTTCTAATCGATGATAAAGCGATAAAAAAAGATACGATTTTTGTCAATATGGCGAAGGGCATCGAAAGGGGAACCTGCCGGTTGCCATCGCAGATTATTTCCGCGAGATTTCCGCAGACTCCCGTTGTTGCGCTGTCTGGCCCCTCCTTTGCTATGGAGGTGGCGCATGGCAAACCGACAGTTTTAGTTTCCGCCGGCGAAATGGGAATCGCGGAGGAGGTTCAAAATGCCGTAACCGGGCCTTCGATGCGTGTGTATCGCTCCGAAGACATCCTCGGTGTGGAGCTTGGCGGTGCGCTCAAGAATGTTTTTGCGCTTGCGGCGGGGATGATTGCCGGTCTGCAACTCGGCGAGAACACGCGCTCCGCGATGATTGTCCGAGGTTTGGCGGAGGTGCGAAAACTCGCGCTGGCGATGGGCGCAGATAACAACACGATTTTTGGCATTTCCGGCCTCGGCGACCTTGTCCTGACATGCACCAGCGAGCAGTCGAGAAATTACCGTATGGGAAAAATGCTTGCGGAGGGCGGCAATCCGACAGAGATTCTTCACGAGGTCAAATGGGTCGCGGAGGGCCTATATACAGCCTCTTCTTCCGCTCTTCTCGCGAAGAAATATAAAATCGAGATGCCGATTACTTTTATGGTCGATAGGGTTATATCAGGCGAGATTTCTCCTCGAAAGGCTGTAACAGAGCTGATGAACCGTCCGCTGAAAGTCGAATTCCAATAAAAAAGGGCGGAAAAACTCCGCCCTATCGAGACTGCCTCCCGGAAAAACTATTTTAGATATACCGCCTTCGCCTGAGCGCTTGTTCCGGCGATTCCGGCGAGATATACGCCCGCCGGAAGCCCCTCTGGACGCCATCTGACATAAGTATCACTCGAAGAAACCGGTATTTCAGCGATTTTTCTACCTGTCAAATCGAAAATCTCAACCTTAGATTCTGCGGAAACCCCGATACCAAAGGTTACCTCGGCGTTGAAAGGGTTCGGAAAGGCGCGGATATAGAGCGCTGAAGGCTTAGCGATCTCGTCATCGATGTTGGAATTCATAACAACGAAAGGCCCGATCGTGTCAGCGGTGAAATTGAAGGTCGAGTCGGTCGCAACAAGCCTAAGCATGCAGTTGTCGCCAGTCGATGGCGGTATGCTGAAATCTTCGCTTAAAGGGGTGTCGAGCGGCGGATTGGAAAGCTCGTTGAGGCTAATCCAACTTGCGCCGCCGTTGCTGGAGTATTCGAATCGTAGATGTTTGACGCACCTGTTGTCGTAAACTGTAAATTCGATGTTGTAAACCGTATCGACCCAGAGCGTCTCCGAGGGCAATTCGCTCTCGATTTGGATGAGCGGCATTATCGCGAAATCGAACATGCGCACAAGGAGGTCTTCCTTGCTATTTGTAACACCGCCGCCATTCGGAATGTTGCCGAATTGGAAAGGCAATAAAACGACCGCGCCGGGGGAGTAACTTCTCCGCTGAAGGCCTCTTGCGGGGTTTCTGCTGGAGGCGTTGAAAAGATAGCGCAGATGATGCGAGTCCCAGAGGGTGTCGTTGATAATAATATCGTCCATATGCGCGCAGGGACCGCTGTCGGTAACTCGATAATTGAAATTCATTCCCGCCGCGAGCGAGCTGTCCTCGGCGTGAAGAAGCGAAAGCGCTCCGGCATCGGCAAGAAGAAGCAACGCGCCGGTGTAATCCGCGAAAGTGCCGGCATATGAGCCGCCACCCGGATTGCAATACAGTTCCGCGAAATCGTTGCCCTCGATAAAAAGCGCAGTCTGTTTTTCCGGCGTTCGGGTGGTGCTGTCCAGAAGATCGACGAGCATATTCTGCTGTGAAGCGCTAAGTATCGGCGCGCCGGTTCCCCGCCAGCCCAGTGAGAGGATCACAATATCCGAATTAATTGTCGTAGGGAACTCATAATCGATATAATAAATAATCGAGTCGCGCATGTTATACCGTGCGCGGTTCGCATTTAACGAATCGATCGCTTCGACCCAAGCCTGATAGGGTCGAATCATCTCGCCGGTTCTGTCCGGATGCTCGAATCGTGCGGATCCCCCTGCGAGATCGAGAATCAAGACATTTCGGCTGAACGCGAATATCGAGGTCGCGGCGAGAAGGATTGTCAGTAGCGCTAAGATTCTGTATTTCATTGTGTTGAACCTCACATAGGTATTATTCACCACTTTTAATTTACGAAAATCGAAACCATATGTCAAATTTTAATTTCATACGCAAATTCATTCGAAAACGCTTTGCGCTTGACTCTGATTAAAAAAAGACGTAAACTTATTTCTATGAGAAAATTAATCGCAATCTGCATTCTTTTAGCCCTTTCGACAACATTCGGCTTTTTCCGATGGTTCAATTGGGTCGAGGTCAAAGCCGGCTTATCGGGCAATTATCTCACTTTCGGGGCGGATTCTTCTGCCACCGATGGCTTCGACATCGGCCTCGATATCCCCTTCTTCCCAATCCCCGGCGCTTACGGGTATTTTCCAATCAGTGATAGCGCGCATCCGGCATACACGATGCTCGGAACCGATTACCGCGCGCCTTCGCAGGACACGATGGCATGGGATATTATGCTGGCCGGCGGTTTCGGGTTCGTCCTTTATTGGAATTCCTCGGCGATTCACGAGGCCGGCGAGTATCATATCGGCGCTTTTAATCTCGACTCGCTTCCGAATTTTGTAGTCGATGATTGGCAGGATATGCGCGAGACGGACTCGATTGCTATCAATTTCTTCGGCGGAAGAATTCGTGTGGTCGGTGCACCCATTTCGCCGATTAATGAGGTTGTGCTCTCTCCGAACACCTATAAAATCGGCATTTCGCCAAACCCCTTCAACTCGTCATGCCGTATTGAAATCGAATACGGCGAGGCGAAATTGAAGAGCGTGGAGATTTTCGATCTCGCAGGGAGGAAAGTTTCGGTTTTGTCCACAACTTCGGACAATTTCGAAAGCATTGCCGGACAGGATTCCCACAAAACGAATGCGAATAGATTTACATGGCAACCCGCTCAGGAAATCCCCGCCGGTATGTTCTTTGTGCATGCGCATTTCGAGAACGGAATTTCGGCGCAGAAAAGAATCCTCTATCTAAAATAGCGATTTGACCCGCGAAAACTGCCTTTTAGCCTCTACCTGATTCAATTTTTAGGGTCCGACTTCGATTCTGCCGTTGTCCGAGGACAGGAACCAATAGCCTTTGCCCGGATAAAGGGTGTCTGCGGGGAAATAATCCGCGCCGTCCCATCCGAACAGAGGCGGGATAAGAAGGCCGGGCGGGTCGGTCTCTATCGATGACGCCGGAAGAGGGATATTCACCGCGCCGATAAGATTCCAGCCGCGATGGAGGGTATCGGAATATGAATGCAGAGTGCGCGGAATCTCGATCGTGTCGGCAGACATCGACAGGACGAAATAGCCCTTCCCGGGATGAAGGGAATCGGTTGTGAAGTATTCATACAAATAAGCGTCGTAGCCGTAAATCATCATGCCGAAAACCGACGAATGCCGAGCCTCGATCGTAGGCACGGAAACGAGATTCCATCCTCGGGAGAAATCCATTTCGACATCCTCGCAAAGAACCCGGACGGGGACGGAGCTGTCGTCATTTGTTCCATCGCCGAGTTGACCGACACGATTACTTCCAAAGGCTAATACCGTGCCATCCAACTGCAAAACAACCGAATGATCGACACCCCCTGCTATGATCGTTATGTTATCAAGAAAGCCAATCCCATCCAAACCCAAAACCTGGCGAGGTGTTGGATTTGGGAAAACCGGCCAACCGTCAACACTTCCATCGCCTAATTGGCCATAAGTATTCAATCCCCAAGTCCACACTGTGCCGTCAGATTTTAGAGCTAAATTATGTCCGCCACCACATGCGATTTTTTCTACGTCTGTGAGATATCCAATCCCGTCGAGTCCTACTACCTGCACAGGGGTGTTGCTGTTTTCATCGGTTGCGTTCCCCAACTGACCGCCATGATTATATCCGAAAGTCCAAACTGTTCCATCTGATTTTAGAAGAGCTGTATGAGTGTCTGCGGCGGCAATTTGAACTATGCTATTTATATGCCCTAAACTGTCCGGACCAACAACCTGATGAGGATAGGTAATTGGCGTAGAATAATCGGATGTAATTCCAAGTCCAAGCTGTCCCGCCCAGTTAGTTCCCCATACCCAGACCGTGCTGTCGGACCTGAGAGCGACGGTGTGAAAAGCTCCACATGAGATTGCTACAATATCATCAAGGAAGCCTATACTATCGGGGCCAATTACTTGTATGGGGGTGGTATTTGGTGTGCTCCAGTCGGTGTAAATCCCATTCCCAAGCTGACCATAGTTATTGCTTCCCCATGCCCATACAGTGCCGTCAGACTTCAATACAGCCGAATGAGAGCAACCGGCGGAAATGGCAATTACATCATTGAGGAATCCAATTCCATCTTCTCCGAGAACCTGTCTTGGCAAAGGATTTGGTGTCGCCCAACCGGGTGTAACTGTTCCGTCGCCAAGTTGTCCTGTTCTATTGTTTCCCCATGTCCAAACTGAACCGTCTGCTTTAAGCACCAAAGTATGGTGACCTCCAGCCGCTATCGCCACAATATCCTCTAAGTGTCCTATGCTATCTGGGCCAACAACTTGAGCAGGAAGAAATCTATTAATAACTGTTCCGTCTCCAAGCTGACCGCCAGCATTGTTTCCCCAACACCAGACAGTCCCGTCGGATTTTAACCCGATTGAGTGGCCTAAAGGATAACCTCCTCCGGCCGAAATCGAATCGAAATCGCATTGCGCAAAGCTTACCCCCGCAAAAACCACTAACAAACCAACAATCGCATTTTTCATAATTTCTCCCCGGTCCTTTTTCTAATTCTATTATAATAATGCTCAAAGAACACAAGAATGTCAAGGGGGAAATGGAGATAAAAATTTTCCCCATAAAGTGAATTTTTGACCTTGACATTTTCAAAACTCGCGTATAATTTGGGCGAACAAAAGTTCGCTTTTTTATTTACTCGTTCCAACCGCTCTGCGCTGGAACGCTAATAACGCCGCTCTGCGGCGATTCCTCAATCCTCGTTGCGGAGTTGCACTCCGCAACGCAAATGCCGGCGGAGCTCTGCTCCGCGTTTCGTGAATGCAACCAGCAAAGGGAGCAAAGCTCCCCACACAATCCCGTTCCACAGCAAAGCTATGGGACGAGGTGTAAAAAGGGAGCAAAGCTCCCCACACAATCCCGTCCCACAGCAAAGCTATGGGACGAGGTGTAACGAGA
>Ga0334884_1001485_pt1 | contig 34388 bp, 24 predicted proteins | sample GraSluR1_MG_7_FD_207215 | JGI IMG/M metagenome (GOLD analysis project Ga0334884, IMG submission 207215) | Sludge microbial communities from methane-producing bioreactor in Wageningen University, Netherlands - Granular Sludge_12_05 R1 | ecosystem: Engineered > Bioreactor > Anaerobic >... | reverse complement strand
TTCCCCCCAGATAACTTGTTGCTGCATCTGATTGCGTAATCAATAAATCAGTATTGTTGCATGATAAAACAGCATGCAAATCGTGCAAAGGTGCTCCGCCGGAATTATGTATTGAAATAATCAGTTCAGCTTCATCGCCGGGATCCAGGATTCCATTATCACCATCATTTACTATCAGGTAATTGGAGGTAAGTTCTGCATTAAATACCTCAAAGTTGAGCATTCGCGCCCAGCTATCTTCAGCAGTAGAAAAACTAAGCAAAAACATACCCTGGTATCCATTTGGAATTTCATGGCTTACCTCCACGGCAAAAGCCTCAGTCAATTCGAAAATTTCTCCTGATACCAAAGCTTCTATGTTCACCTGGTGATCCACTATTGTGAACAGCTCATCCTCCGTTGTCAGCGTCAAAGTGCCCGCTGATATATTGTATGGATTCAAATTTTGAAGGGTAATATCCAGCGCAAAAGTTTCCCCAAAATCGATCTGATGATCACCACCTGAGATGGGAATAGCATCCATCCTGACACCCTCAACCGCAAAAGAGAGAAGCTTTTGCGCACGTACATTGTTTTGGTCCATCGCCTGGACTTTAATATTTAATTCAGGCACATACTCATCAAGCAACAGGTTGAGTAATCCTTGTTCCGACAAATCAACGCCTATATTCTTTTGTTCATTTTCAAATGTATAACGTTTATCTTTTGTGGGGATAAAAGCTCCTACCGGATTCAGGTCAATAAAGTTTTCACCATCGCCGGCCGAGATTCCGCCATAGCGATTAATATAGGAAGCTGCCAGATGATCGCCATAAAATAGTTTTATTGTTCCGTCCGGAAACAAGGATGCTATCATCTCAACAGTACTCGTTCCGGATTGCCCGTAAACGGAAAGCCTCCATCTAAAACTTACACTGTCCGGTTTTGAATCAACCCAAAGGCCGTCGCCATTAGCAGGCACCACATAAAAAGGATTAGACAGTGCCGGGGCAATCAACTTATTCTGCTTAAGGTAAGTACGTCCATCGATATAATAAGGCCAGGGGGACAATCCGGCTTCAAAACGCAAAAATCCATCCACACTCATAAACACTTCTTCATAGTTTTTACCATAAAACGGAAAACCAAAAGGTAAGTCAAAACCAACGGTTCCATTATTATTATTGGAAGGCGTTAACTGTATTTCATCCGTCAACACCGGAAACGTATAATCATCTACAGTTGTTTGAAGATCATTTGTAAGCGACCAATAATAAGGTGAACTACCACCACTTGCGCTAAGCTGGGTTTCGTAGGGTTCGTAAAGCTTTAGTGCCGGAAGAGATTCTTCATTTATCAGTATGGGATCAAAGTTTATAGCAGCATCAATGGTGAGCATTGTAGTGCCATTATTCACCATTGGAACATCTGACTCTAAGCACTGTATTTCTGTTGGGTAACTTGTGTAATCCATCAGAGAGAAGGAGTTAACAGCACCATCATACTGACCCAATATATCTTTCTCATATACGATAAGAAAATATTTCGCTGGCTGGCCCGGTTCAAGATGCATAAGAAAAGCATTCATATCCAAACCAAACTCTATACCTGCTACACCACTATTACCTTGCATGGGCATACATCCCCCCTGAAAATCAAAAATAGGGTAATCCACAATAAATTCAGGCTCTGTAGCTTGCATATCCGTTGACATCCCGACACTCACTTTAATCTTGTTGCGACAATTATGATTCAGATGGACCTTTGCCGTAAGTTGTGGTTTATGGTTTTCCTTAGCATCTACTATGGCTACCCGATTATCCCAGATACCACCCTGCTGAAAACGATCAGCAACAGTTTTGTACATCATATACGAAAAACCATTATCGCCCCATCCAGAAATGGATCCATAGGTATTGGCCATCTTAAAACCACCTATTTCCCAGTCACGCATATCCACAACACCATCCATATTGATGTCGATATCATTGGTGTATTGCCCGTCATTGTTATAATCCCAACGGATATCATCATGATATCCAACAATTGTCATGGCATGATTGGCCGAATTTCCCCACTGAGTTATGACGTGTTTGCCAGCTTCCGCTGTTCCTTCGGGAAGGGTTTGAGGAGGATAACTAAATTCGGCATAAAAAGATGCCATCCCTCCGGGCACAGCCCCATTTCCATGATCATAAATCCAGTTTTTAAGGGTTTGCAGCCCTTCTTCAGTGCTGGTCTTTATTGAATAGACCTGATGGATCCGGTTGTACATTCCATTATAATATGCATCATAACCGCTTATCCAGCGCGAAGGTCCTCCATAGGCCATTCCACCATAATCTGCAACATTAGGGGTTCCTACTTGTCGCAATATCTCAAAGGTTTCATAATAATTTACTCCGGCATCGCTTCCGTTATTTAAAAAATTATAGGCGAAATGTGTTGGGTATTGATTCTCAGGAAGGCTACCACTGACGACTCTTTTCCGGTTTATTTCGTAAGTAAACATGATACCAATACTGCTGGCCTGACCACACTCGAGACCGACCTGAGCAACCAAAGGCCTGAAATAAATAGTCTCTGAGTTATCCACTACAGCAGGCAAAGTTCGTCGTAAAGTTTGCTCAGTAAGTTGCAATTCAGGTAATTGCGAAAGCATCGTTTTGTCGTATTCAGAAAGAGGTTGCAACTGAGGTAAAGCTTCCTGTGTGAAACCCACTAATGCCAACGACAGCAAGAGTGCAAGAGCAAAATAATATTTCATAGAATTTGAGGTTTAGTCATAAGTGTAAATTGAAATTCTCAAAGCTCGTCATCCCGCTGAGGAGCAAATATATAACTTATTATGTTCGCTCCCATTTGCAATGCTTTCAATCGTGTTTCTTCCGAATCATTGTGCACCCTTTGATCTTCCCAACCATCGCCCAGATCAGTCTCGTAAGTGTACAAACAAACCAACCGGCCTTCGTAGATTAAACCAAAAGCCTGGGCAGCTTTGTTGTCGTGCACATGAATCTTGGGAATGCCATTTGGAAATTTAAAAGCTTGAGAGAAAATGGGATGCGACTTTGGCAACTCGATGAAATCCAGCTCCGGAAAAACTTTCTTCATTTGTGGTCTGATGTATGGATCCATGCCATAGTTATCATCGATATGCAAAAAACCTCCGGCAATCAGATAGTTACGTAGGTTTTGTGCTTCCTCGGCATCAAAAATCACATTGCCATGACCGGTCATATGTATAAAAGGGTAGTTAAACAGGATCTGATCGCCTGGTTCAACAGTAGCAATTTGATCTGAAAAGCTTGTTCCAATTTGTTCGTTACAAAATCGGGCTAAATTTGGCAAAGAAGTCGGGTTGGCATACCAATCGCCTCCACCACGGTACTTCATCAAGGCCAGCTGCATATCCTGTGCCTGAACTGCCAACGAAACAAAAACGTAAAACAAAATAGCTGATATTCTCATTGTAATTGATTTATTATTTGAATCGTATGAACTGCGGCCACACCAGCCGTCTCGGTGCGAAGGCGCGCTGCTCCAAGACTTACCGGAATAAAACCTGAAAGCTTCGATTCCTCGATTTCGTCGCGACTGAAATCACCTTCAGGCCCAATCAAAACGAAGGTATTACGCCCGGGCGCAGCTGCTTTGGCCAATGTTTGTGTTACTCCCTCATCAATCCAGGCGACAAAACGATCACCCTCAAAAGGAAGCTGAAAAAGCGTGGATAGCTTTTGGACATCGTAAAGCTTAGGCAATCTGGATTTAACTGACTGTTTCATGGCCGCAATGATAACTTTTTCGAGCCGTTCCGGTTTTGTTTTTCTTCGCTCTGAATGGAAGGATTCAAACAGAAAAATCTCATCCACCCCTATCTCAGTAGCCTTTTCGAGGAACCATTCCAGCCGGTCGCTGTTTTTTGTTGGCGCAATGCCGATGCTAAGTCTGAAAGGCCAGTGATCATAGCCTTTTATGCCCTCCATTAATTCGGCCTGTAAGTGCTTTGAATTAGCATCAATTATTGTTGCATCAAAGATTAAGCCTTTACCATTCGTAATTCTAAAAGCATCACCCGGCCTCATCCTCAACACTTTTATACAATGTCGCGATTCTTCTTCCGACAAACTAAACAAACCGGAATGGGCTCCGGGGTCATAGGCCAGATGCATAATGATACAAAAATTTCACACAAAGTAAATCATTTTTTTGTTAGAGAATGAAAACATGTTTGAGTGAAGGGTGGGTTGATTTGGTTGTCATGGCTGTCGTTGTTCCTCTTGTAGTTTTTGTTGTTTTTTTTTATTTGTGTTGTTTGGGTGGCTGGTTTTGTGTTCGCTGATTTTCTCTGCCCCCATACCGAAAATTCGCATAAGCGGAGGCAAAAAATTAGGGCTAAAAGGTTTTACTAAATGATTTTGTCTATCAGTTTGATTAAATGGTATTTCTTGTTGCTGACACACAAAATACGACAAAATTGAAATTAACTCTGGTGTTTCTTTTTCAATTTCGTTAAAGCATATCTCGCTGATAAAAATCTCATAATCCTCCCGATTGACAAAATAATCACCTTGCAGCTGAACGCAAATTGCCTCCCGGATGCTTGCCAAAACAGCTGCTAATTTTTTTTTCGACAGCATCATTTGGCGATTTGTCCAATTGGGCTATGATGCGATCTATCAGTTTTGAAAGATAACTGTCGGCAAAATCATTGATGATTTTTGATTCAGTGTTGTTCATTGTTCAATCAGAGTTAATTGATGACGCATTCATTTTACCTAAACAGTGCTCCACTGTGCCCGGCTTGCTGATATCTTGCTTTAACCTTTCGTGGAGGGCAATTCAGGCTGTCCTACAGTAGATTGTATCATTTTATTTTTCAGTTTTCTATTCCTTCAATGATCCGAATTTCTTTAATTTCTTCCTTCATTTTCTCCAAATTAATCCTTACCGGATGCTCTTTTTCATTCAAACGGTCAAATACCTTTTTGCAAATCTTCATTTTTTGTTCATCACTCATACTGTCTGTAAACTCCGGCAACTCACCCAAATGCTTAATGATTTCACGGTTGTGTTTTTTGAGTAATTCAGGGAAATACAACTCGTACACCATTCCGTCTATGATTTGCTCGAAATATATAGGCATTAAACCAGAATCAACTTGCTTGATACTCTTTAAATGAAGCACATAATTGACAAATGATGCAAAATATTGAATTATTACTTTGTTTGCAAAAGGCAGCGGAATAGCATTTATTTCAGAAGTAGTAATATTTGTATTTGTACTTGTGTATTTAAAATATGTATTAAGAAGTTTTGAATTTAACACTCCCAATTCATATCTAAGTTTATTTGGACTGGAATTGCTTATAAAATTTACGGAATTAGCGCAAAGTGAATTTTTGGGAACAAGCGTCATAATTAACCTTACAGGCGAATCAACGCCAGTTATTCTTTGCATTACAATTCTTTCATTTGCAACTTCTTTAAATTTGCCACTTTTGGGAATTAGACTTTCTTTCAAATAAAGAACACTACCTTGCTGTGGTTCATCAGTAATGCAATATCGATGTATCTGAGCACCTGTATATACTCTGTAACCAGATTTTTGAATGTTAAATTTATCTTTGAATTTGGTCATATCAATTTCGCCAGCAGAACTATTCAAAAAATATGAATTTGGTAATTTCTTAATTGTTTTAAGTATGTTAAGCGATTTTTGAGACGTAATAGGAATTATCATATTTTCAGGATATAATTCTTTAATTTCATCTTTAGTTATAATAAGGTCTGATTTACTTGACATGTATTTGTCTTTCCATACCCAAACTTTAAAAGTGTTATCATGGGTTATTTTTCTTTTTAGTAGAGAAATAACCACACTCATTTTAACTGACTCAAAGACTCTTGTTTTTATATTGTCCCTTTCAGGAAAAGAATCAAAACGAATAACTTCAGAGTTTGAAAAAATATATTTTCGGTTACTTATTGCGGTATCTTCCCCAAGCAGCGAATTTTGGGTGATTAGACATATAATTCCTTCTTTCTTTGCATGTTGAACAGCAAATGGAATAAAGAATTGAAAAACATTTAACCGACCTCCCTTTGCAAATTTAAAATATCTGCTTGATTTGTAATTTTCTTGTAATTTTTCATCAATCTCTCTTAATTGATAATATGGTGGATTCCCAATAACGACATCAAACCCCCCATTCCCATTCACCAGATAAGGATTCAGTACTTCGGGGAAATCGAGTTTCCAGTCGAAATGGTTAAAAGGTTCGTCGGGGTTTTTAAGCAGACTTTTCAGTTTGGCAATCAGATTGTCAAAACCTTTAATTTGAAATTCCCGTTCGGTATTGTGTTTAATATCAGCAGCAGAAGGAATAAGGCTGCTTTTATATTCAGTTTTGTTTATATAAAGTTCTTTGTTAAACGATAGTTGGTTTATCAGCAATTCAATTTTCAGGTTGCGGATGTCGGCTTGCAGTTTTTTCTTGTTTTTGTTGTTGGGGCTAAAGTATTTTTTTTGCTTATCGGCAACTTCTACCAATAAACGTTGTACATTCCTTACATATTCATCGGCTTTGCCCACGCTGCTTTTGCGTTCCCAGTCAATCTCCACAATTTCGCCATCAAATTTGCTTATCAGGCTGTCGCCTACAACAATTTTATAGTCTAGGTTTGGAAGGGCTTTGGGTTTTTCTTCGTCCACCACCAGACTCAGCCAAAAGCGCAGGCGGGCAATGTCAACCGCTCCTTTTTCAATATCCACCCCGTAAATGGAGTTTTGGATGATGTTCAGTTTGGTTTCGGCAGGGTTCCATGCTTTACCCGTTTCGTAAGCAAGGAGTTCTTTTATACTGAAAATTTCCTGCAATAAACCCATTGGAAACGCACCGGAACCAATGGCGGGGTCGCAGATTTTTACATTGTCAAGGTGCATTTCCAGTTGTCTGAACCATGATTTGGAGGATTCTTCTGATTGACAGGATTTTTTGAGTAACTCAAAATCAACTTCCTTTTTCTTAATGATGGATTCAATCAACTTTCTCTTATCTTCATCAATCATGGTAATCCCATAATCAGAAAAATCAAGGCTCAGACAATATTCTGTTAAACTTTCCTGGCACATGTAATGCACAATTTCTTTGGGCGTATAAAATGCGCCTTTGTCTTTGTTGTCTTCGAGCAGGTTTTCAAAAATATGGCCCAGCATTTCGGGGTCAACCGCTACGGTGTGGTCATCGGGGCTGTCTTCGTACACGGTAAAGTTAAAAGCGTCCAGAAAGTCGAGGAACCCGCGGGCAAAACCATTATTTTTGGATGTAAGTATGGTATCTTCAAAATCGGGATGGTGAAAGAGTTTTGATTTGAAAGTAAGGATATGCTCGTCAAACTCTTCCTTATCGAATAAACCGCCATTGAGGAAGGGAACTTTCACGGTTTTTCCCTGCCTGTCCGGCAGGCAGGCATCGGGCATTGTGAAATCATCATTCGGTCGTTCCTTGTTGAGCGTATCAAAGAAAAGAACCATCAACCAGCTGCTGTAAAAAGTATCGTTTCCACCCGATTTATTAAAGAGTTGTTTTATAAAATCGCCAAGGCCATCGGTGTAATTCGTATCGCTTGCACCCAGCCAGCCTTTTTTCTGAACGAAATACAGAAATACAATACGACCAAGCAGTTTCTTAACAAAATCACGGATTGGTTTGCTGGCTTTGTCTTTTTCCTGTTTTGTAGCACCGGCAGGGAAAGTTATATTGAAAACTGATTTTCGGTAATTGGATTCTTGCAAATAATCGCAAAAGTTTTGGTAATGCAGGGTATATTCATCAAAGAATGCTTTACTGAGCTTTTCGACTGAGAAAGCATTTACAAGGGTTTGAAATGTTATTTCCCTTTCGGTGCTCAGCACTTCAAAGCGTTCGGCAGCTGTTTTACAGGTTTCGGAAGGGCCTAATAAAAATGTGTAGCGTTTGGCATTGGTGGTTTTTTCTTTTACTCCTTTTTCGGTAAGCACACTGTCTTTGGCAACCAGTGTAAGACGCCATACATTTTTATTTGCAGGAGCAACAAAATTGATTAATGCACCTTGACCGGCAGTTAGCAATTTGCGGACATATTGCTGAATGGCCACTTTACTTTGCTCAATACGAACTTTTGGTTGAAGAAAAACTTCATAGCAGGTTATTTCAGTGTTATCGTCTAACTGAATATTCCCATAAATCCATACTTTATCAATTGCTGCCGATTCTGATTTGTTTGGTATAACACCAGCCGGAACTAAAGAGGAATTAAGCGTAAATCCCGAGCCAAAAACAGGGCTTAACACTTCACGGGAAAATAAAACCCTGTCGTAAGGCTTATGTAATGCGTTTTGTAATTGAATTCTGTTGGCTGCCATTGTCTGAACTTTGATTTATTTGATTTTTGGATTTCCTTGATTTTTTTGTTTGAATTTCTTGTTGGCAAGACGTTTGAATTGAAGGCTTCTGGCTCCGAAATTAATAAGCAATCCAACTTCAATGTCGTAAGCTTCTAAATAGTTAATAGCCTGAGCCAAATGGACATCTTCCAATTTAATAATTGCTTTCAACTCAACCGAAACGATTCCTTCAACCAAAAAATCCACTCTTCTTGTTCCAACCTGTTGTTGTTTGTAAAAAACAGGCATTTCATACTCCCTGTTGAAAATCAGCCCTTCGTCAATCATTTCAATTTCCAGTGCCCGTTGGTAAATAACTTCCTGAAAACCATTTCCTAAAGCACTATGAACTTTCATCGCACAACCGATGATTTTTCCTGTAAGTTCTGAATACTTGTATTCTTCTTCAATCATAATAAATCATTTAATCTGATGAATCCCGGTTCAGACGTTTTAATTGCGTACTTCCTAACAGAGAATTCATTTGAGTAATTGCCACCTGATTGAGTTGCTGAAGTCTTTGAGATTGTGGTAATCCCTGATGAATGGGCACAGCATTTATGCTTTCGAGGTTGCTCAACACCACCAGTTGCTCAATGGTTGCCATATCGCGGATATTTCCAATGGCATCGGGGTTTTGGTTTCGCCATTGCTGGGCTGTTTTACCAAACAGAGCCATATTGAGCATTTCGGCTTCATTTGCATACACAAAATTAAATTCTTTCTTACTCAGTTCCTTTGGAATAAGGTTTTCTTTAATGGCATCGGTGTGAATACGATAATTAATTTTTGCCAGTGTTCGCTGAAGATTCCATTCGAGCTTCAGTTTATCGTTTTCATCTTCTTTAAGCCGTTGGAATTCTTTAACTAAAAGCAATTGCAATTTGGTGCTTATCCACATCCCAAAATGAAAGGCAATATCTTTATGGGCATAAGTGCCACCGTATCTGCCTGCTTTTGCAATGATTCCAATTGCATTGGTTTTTTCAATCCAGTTTTTTGTTGAAAGAACAAAGCTATTGGTTCCTGCCTCATTTTTAATTATACCGAATTCGGTATAATTAAAATTCGGGTTGTAAAGCAACTCCCATTCGCCTAAATATTCAATTGTGCTCTTGGAACTCATCCATTTAAAAATAACAACCTCCTGATGTTGACTTTTCGCCATATCAGTCAGAGAGATATAGTCATCATTATCTATTTGAATGATGGTGATTTGATTGCCTTCAATGTTAATTCCTTTAATCTTTGTCATAATCAACTAAAACTTTGAGTGATTACAATTTGAGGATTTACAATTCCCCTGTGTGCTTTATCTGATTGGGTTGCTTCTTCAGAGCCGGGAGAAAGGTCGTACCTGTCAAGAACATTAATAAATAGTTGTTCAATAAATTTGTCAGGTTCTTTAAGTAATCCGGCATTTGCAGTAAAATAATCGTTGATGGATTTTGGTAATCCTTTTGATGCAAATGTTCCTTTTTTAATGATGTCCAAAGCACGTATTAAAGCCATTCTTTTTTGTTCAGTAGGTGCAATTTTCACTATTGCGTTTAAATTTGAAATGGCTTTGTTTTCAGCCGGACTCAGATTTTTGCGGGAAACCGCTTTTACATTTTCCTGATTTTTTTCCGATTTAAAGTATTCAAGTCCTGCCAGCGTTTGTTTATGGTGCAGTTCGTGCAGAGCAATTGCCTTCTCGGCTTCAGGTGCTTTAAACAGTTTGATGGCCTGTAAAAAGTTCATCTCAATAATATTCATTTCGGGTGTGATCAAACAAAATATTCCCGGATGATTCTCGCTTTTCAGATATGTAAGCGATGTGTTTTGCAAAGGATAGTTGACTTCTCCTGTTTCTGTATCGAGCAAAGTAAGTTGTTTGCTTTCAGACAGTTTTCTCCCGCACCTTGCTTTGTTTGGGATTTTAGATATATCATTGAATATTTTGGGGTGCTTTTTTCTGAAATCACGTAATTCATTCAGGTATTTTAAAATTTCGCTTTCCTCTTTTTGAATCTTATTCCCGAACAAAGCACCCTCGCCTTTTTCTTCGAGTATGGAGAATACTTTGTTGTCTTCGCCAAAAGCCGTGTGGAATGCCTGAAGTTTGCGCAAAGCATTATTTACCAAATGGATTTGAGCATCTCCATGAGCTGACGGATAATAGTTGTAAACATAGATTCTGTCGGCTCTTGAACCGATACGGTTCACACGGCCGATACGCTGCATTAAACGGGTTGAGTTCCAGGGAACATCATAATTTACGATTACATTACTTCTATGCAGGTTTATTCCTTCTGCCAGCACTTCTGTAGTAATGATAATATCGTAATCGTTCTGCCACTTTTCTTCTTCAAGATTTGCATCAAAATTATCCCTGATGGTGTTTTCGACATATTTTCTGTTTTCTGCACTAACAGTAAGAACCTTTTTCTTTGTAATCTTAGAAAGTTTTGCTGTGAGTTCTTCTGCTGTTTCCTTTGATTCAGAAAAAATAATCAGCTTGCCGCTAATGTTTTGGTTTGGTTTAAAAAATTCCTCCCGAATTTGTTTTGCAAATTCAATCAGTTTCGGGTCTTTCTTCACCTTGCTCCAGCGTTCAATCAAATCATCAACTTTTTCTTTGTCCTGCTTTAAAAGGGCAACAAACTTTTTATCAAAAGCATCTTTTTTATACTCCTTGTTGTTTCCGCCCTTATCGTTGATTTTAGCTTCAATTTCATCATAACTTAAACCTTCCTCCAGCAATTTGTTTATGTCTAAATCTGGTGCGATAAATACCCTGTTATCATCAAACATTCCAAGCATATTATCAATTGCTTTCTGGAATCTTGTTAAGGATTTGGTAAAGGCATAAAAACTACTTTCAAGGCGTTTAACCAAAAGTGTTTTCATTATTGCTGATAACCTACCTGATATGGATTCTACATTACCATATATTTTCTTGTCTTCTTCCTTGGCTAAAAACTCAATGGCCCGGTAACGGTAATATCCTAAACCATCAATTTTATTTCCATCTTCATCAAGGTTGGTAATGAGTGAAACAGTATCGAAAAATAATTCGCTTAGTTTTCCCTCTAATTCATAGTAAAGTGCAAAAGGGTCGCCCACTTTGGGAAATTTAATGCCCTGCACTTCCAAATCTTCCAGATATTCCTTGTTGCTCTCAATATCAGTTCTTGTTCTGCGTATTACAAGTGGTTCAACTACATCATCTCGTAATTTCTGAAATAAAGCTTTCAGTTTTTTGATGTTGAGTTTTTTCTCGTAAGCCAGTTTTTTATACTGCTCATTTATGGGTTTAAAATATTCCTGAAGGTTTCTGATGTTTTCGAGGGTGCTATTTCTTCTGTCCTGAAAAAGATAAAGTTGGTTTTCAATATCCTGTGGGCGGTTGTTTAGGGGAGTTGCCGAAATCAATATTACTTTCTTTCTTGAATCTCCATTTTCGGCAGCTCTTGCCCTTGGCATTTTGCATATTTCCTGCAAAGCCAAATACATTTCGGTGTAATCATTTCTGAATTTATGGGATTCATCCACTGCAATTAAATCAATCTCCTCAGGATTCGGATAAGTATAATTGTTTCTATCGAGTATCTTATGTAAGCTTCCAAGAGTAATGAAAGTGAAATGATTATCCAGTTCAAAATCTTTTACTGTTCGTCTCCAACTATCCTCAATTGCAGGGGGAACAACAACTAAAATTTTTGTATGAGTACCATTTTCGTAAATGAACTTTTTAATAATCATACAGGCAATAATTGTTTTGCCCAAACCTACAACATCAGCCAAAACAAAACCGTTGTGTTTCATCATAATTGCATAGCCCTGATTGGCAGCATCCGATTGGTACTTTAGCCGAAAGTATTTGGGAGGCAAAAGCAAATCAATATTATATGGGTCGTAATCTACACGTTTGCCAAAATATTCAATGAGCATTTTTATGTACAACCCGAAAGGTGTAAAGTCATCACGCAAATAGGTTTGGTTCTTTATTCTTTCGGCTTCTGCCTGTAAAATTGGAACTGATTCAGCCCATAGTCGCTCAAATTCTTCGGTTGCAAATTTTACATCTTCATATTCGCGCAAACTAACATTAAACTCGTAGTTTGATTCGGGATTTGCTCCCAGTCCGGCATCAGTCAGATTAGATGAACCGGTAATTACTTCGCAAGGTGCATATTCGTTAAATGTTGCAGGTCTGAAAATATAAACCTTTGCATGGATTTTCTTTTTTGGATGTGCCCTCAGTTCTATTTTACCACTAACCAAATCATCAATGAATTGCAGAATTCCCTTTTCCGTAACTTCGTCATAATTGGCTTCCTGTATATTTTTGATGATTTCTTTAAGGAAGTTAGCTTTTGTTTCACCAGGATTTTCAAGGTAAAGCTGCCCTTTGTCGTGATATTTTTTAATGAGTTGGTCAACATTAATACCTACAAGTATTCTGATTTTTGGGATTTTGTCGAGGAATGCACGAACTTTAAAATAGCCAGAAGTCCTGAAATATCCAACCAATGCATCAAAATGACGGATGCTTTCAATATTTGTAAATACTCCTTCAAACTTTTTGAGTAAACTATTATCGTCCTGATTAGTAAAAAATTTAGTTGGCATTACTTCTTGTTCTTTTTTAATTGATTAATGACTTCGCCCAAACCTTCTTCTAAATACTCTAACTTGCCATAGTTTGCGTTAATGCTGTCTGCCAAAAATCGTACTTGAAGTTCCTTGTAATCAATTTTCAGGATTTGGCATAAGGGTTTGAGATAGTTAATTGACATAGGTCTTTCCCCACGTTCCACCTTGCTAAGCGTTGAGGTGTCAACATCGAGTTCTGCTGCAACTTTTCTAAGTGGAAGATTTCTTTCTTCTCTTAATCGTCTGATATATTCACCAAAAGTTTCTTTTGTCATTTGACTAATCTGTTTGGACAATTTTGTCAAAGATATAGAATGTTTTGTTCCCTGTCTTATTTGCGAAGGGAAATTTGGCTCTTTGGCAAGCTTTGTATTTTTATCGCAGACTTGCAAATACCTTGCAAAACTTGCGATAAAAATTCTATTAATTACCACAAATCCAATCGGATAAAAGTTTTTTAGCGAACCCAAAACAAATCACACTTCATCAGGCCTAGTATTCTTTTCATCGTAATGAAAATGTAAACTAAAACTGCTGCCTTTATCTTTTTCCGATTCAACTCTAAGCGTTGCCCCCAGCAGCATAGCATAATCCTTGCAAAGGATCAGCCCCATACCCGAACTTTTTTCGTTCTCAGTTCCGGGTCTTCCAAAATCAGCATCAAGGTCAAACAAACGACCAAGCATTTCCTGTGGTATCCCAATGCCATTGTCAATCACACTGATCTTCAGTCCGGTTTCGTCTGTTAAAGCCTCAATACGGATTGTCCCTCCCCGGGCAGTGAACTTAATGGCATTTGCTAGCAGATTATGCAATATTTGCTTGAACATCTGGTAGTCAGTCGTCAGTTCGATATCCGGATTGATTCTCGTTGTCAAAGTCTGCTGTTTTTGCGATAATGCCATATAAAATAGCAGTCTGAGCTCCTCCACCAGATCGGCCAGTCGAACTTTGGTTCTATTCACCCTGATTCCACCTTGTTGAATACGTGCCCATTGCAACAAATCATCCAATAAGTCATGTGTGTTTTTAGCTGTTTGGTCGAGTTGATGAATCAGATGGGTTCTCTCCTCTACCGAAAAATCATCCCATTCCTTGTTAAGCATACTTAAGCCGGTTTGCAGTGTAGCCGACGGACTACGCAAATCATGACTTAAAATCCCGAAAAACTTATCTTTTGTTTTGCTGGCTTTGTCTAGGGCTGCATTTTGCTCGTCAAGCCTGGCGATATTGCTGTTTAATAAAGTGTTTAATTGCCTGATCTTTTTACTGTTTCGCAGCTGAACAATGGTAAATATCAAGGAGCCGACAAAACCCAGCAGAATAAAAATGACAAGAATCCGCTGATTCAGAATTTGATTCTGCTGCAGCGTATTCTCCTTTTCAAGTAATTCATTTTGAAGTTTTTGAACCTCCAATTGACGTTCGGCTTCCATCACTTTCAGGTTATTGGCAATCTCTGTTTTGTTGAGCGATTCCTTCAATCGCTGGTATTGTTGATAGCTGTAAAAAGCTTGTTCATAATTTCGAAGGGCACTGTCAATCTTTACCTGACCTATGATGGCATTCAACTGATATTCGATAAGGTTTAGCGAATCTGCAAAACGCTCTCCAACAGTATAATAATATCTTGCAGCCTTGTAGTCTTCTGTTTTTCTGTAAACATTGGCCAGGTTGATGAGCAATGCGGTTTTACGCCGCAAATGTTTTTCTGTCAAAGGATTTTGCAATGAACGTTTGTAGTAAATTTCAGCAGAGTCGTATCGTCCTTCATCGTAGTAAAGATTTCCTTTCGTAAAATCAATTACATTTAAAATGTTTGGCCGGTTTCGGTCGTTGCTGATGGCCAGTGCCTTGTTAAAATAGAAAAATGCAGAATCGTAATTAAACTCCAGGCTCGAAAATGACTCAGCAATATTAACATAATGGGTGGTTAATATAGGCAGGTTCTGCGTGGCCTGATAGTAGGTAATTGCTTCCCGTAAGTGCCTATGCATCTGACTAATATCATTTAAGGAGAAATATACATTACCCAGAGCCGAAGCCAGTAAGGCATCAAGCTCGGCATTGTTCAAACCCGCACTAATCTGCTGCGCTTCATGGAGCATGACAATTGATTTGGTATATTGAGCCTGCTGGTTGAGTACGAAACTGTGGTTTATGATGTTGCGTACATAGGTGTCATAAAATTCAAATTCTTTGGCTTTGTTGATGGCTTGTGTATAATAATAGGAGGAAGAATCAAAGTTATCAAGAAAATTATATAATATTCCAAGGTTTCCGAGGACGAAAACAAGAGGCCGCTTCAGATTACCCGTCATCGCAAATTGGTATGCCTTACGATAATAACCTAAAGCGGAATCATATTGCATGGTAGCCCAAAAGTAATTGGCTTTCATATTGTTGTAAGTGAAGCCTATATAAGGCACATCATGTTGGGCAGCAAATTGTTCCAACGAATCCAGCCAGGGCAATACCGCATCGGGTTTAATAAAGAGGGAGTCTTTGATGGGTTCAACCCATTTGGCAATGGCCATTGAATCAGACTCGTACGATGTGATATTGTTTGCGTTTAGTGAAATGGAAGAGCTAAGTAAACCTATAAATAAAATGAGTACAAGAGGGCTAGTAACAACCAAATGCTTCATATGATGCCGATTGAATAAATGTTTAAGCTTTGATGCAAAATATTCTATGCGAAGGTATCATAAAAAATGGATTCGGACATTCTCTTTTAAAGCAGTAAGATGAATGATCAAATTGTCTGATGTTTTGAAAATCACAAAATGATCCTCCTGGCTGGCAGTAGTTTTTGGTGACACGCAAGTGATTATAAGCCAGTAAAAGGATGTGTCCTGATCTATAAACTTTTTTCAAAATGCATTTGTCATTTATCATAAAAATACTACTTTTGCACCTCAAAATTATGGCGAGATAGCTCAGATGGTTAGAGCGTCGGATTCATAACCCGGAGGTCCCGAGTTCAACTCTCGGTCTCGCTACAAACAAAGTCTGTCGAGTTTTACGGCAGGCTTTTTTTCGTTATTTTGCAGGCCTAAATCTTATGATGAAAAAGCTCCTGCTCTTAGGTCTTGTATTTTGTTCCTGTCAGCTTTTTGCTCAGGTTCAGGCTTTTATCCCACCAGATTATGCGCAAACAGCAACAATACTCACCACAAATGGTGTGGCACCTCACCAGGCAGTGGATCAAAACCTACATAGTTTTTGGGAATCCGAAGCTCCCCTGCCCGAGAATTATATCTACAACCGTGATTTAAATGCTTTTCATCCCAAAGCTTATCCCAGGATATTGCGCGAAAATGCTGCCTTTGCCGATGCCGACCTGAACACGGCCGTCACCTTCAACGATAAAAATCAGGATGCTGCTTATGGCCTTACTTTTAAGCTGTTACAAGCTGTTGAATCAAACCGCCTGAGCATCAAAACCGGAAATAATGAGGCCGTAATAATCACACTAACCTACACTGACGAAAGCGTTTTTCTGGCAAATATCCTGCCTGAAAATCAATACAGTCTGATTGCTTTTTTTCCAGAAAAAAACAAGCTTGTCAAACAGATTTCGTTGGAGAGCTCTGCTCCTTTTCAACTTTTCGAGATCGCCTGTTTAAGCAAAAAACCATTTGTAGATTTTATGCTCGAACTCGAAAAACCGGTTTCCATCGGTCAGATTTACAGCAGACACTTTAACGGAGAAATGATTGACGAGATTCAGTTTCTGAGCTATGCTGATACCAAAAAATGGACGATTCTTGGCACGGCAAATCCTGAAGCAATCGGGTTAGTTCCTTTGGTGATTCAAGAGGAGAATCTAACTAAATATTTCAAAATAAGGTTTTTAACAGAAAACAAAGATTATGTGAAGGCAAGTCTTTGGGAAATCAAATTATTCGACAAAGCTGGTCCTTTCGGAAAGGAAAACATTTTTAAGCCCTCACCCCAGCCTTTGATCAACCGCATCGGAATGAATATGGTTTGGGGCTGGGGACAGCATTCCTACAGCGATGAGCTAAAGACCAATACTGGTTGGAGACAGTTTCAATCTGTTTTCAAAAAGCTGCGGCTTTATCATTTTCTTTATTGGGACATCCCAAAGCCAGGTGTTTCAGCAGCTTACGAAAATATGAAACAGTCCGGAACAGCTGCCAGCTGGTGGCTCGACTGGGATCGGGAGTATGATTTCCTGAACGAAAAAGGCTTTGACATTTTAGCCACCTTACTTTTTAAAAACAATACCTTTCCTGATTCCACCTGGCTCAATCCGTCACAGAATGCTTATGCCATCGGGAATGATTTCGTCTCGCATTTTGGCAGGAACAAATCTGTGGAAGCAGTAGAAGCCGGCAACGAACCCTGGGATTACCCGCCTGAATTTTACAGGAATATTGCCAATAATATGATCAGAGGTTTTGAAGATGGCGATGCTACAACAATGCGGTTACCGGCTGCTTTTCAAGCTGCTTTTACTGCAGGATCGTTCAACGACCACAATAATTTCGTGGCCGATTTTCTTGATCCATCCGTTTTCGGAAAAATAAATGCCTTGAATATTCATCTTTATGCCTACACCAACAACAGCAATGGCGAACTGATCGCAGTGGCCCCGGAAGATCCCCGCGCCGAATTGAATGGAATCAGAAATATGATCCGCTTCCGCAATGAATATGCTCCGGGTGCGGAGATTTGGGTTACCGAATTTGGTTACGACAGCAATGGTGGCGGTGAGGATTGCACCCACGGCAGTTGTATCAGCGAGCAAAAACAGGCGGCATGGGGCATCAGGGCTGCACTGAAACTTTTGAAAGAGGGAGCAGATCGGGTTTACTGGTACTTTTATGCCAACGAAAATACCGATTCCTACCTGCATAGCCGCAGCGGACTTACAGCATCTGCCAATCAGAATTTTGCACCAAAAGCTTCTTATTATGCCTTTGAAAAACTTATGAAAGTCCTTGGAAATTCAATGCTAACAGAAGTAGTGGATGAATCTGAAAATCACAGCATTTACAATTTTAAGGATGTTATTTCAGGACAAAATTATCTGGTTGCCTGGCTGCATCACGATCAGGATCCGGAAAATGAAATGACCGTGAAACATGAGCGATTTCGGTTTGCAAACCAATGCATGGTGATGAATGGTAATTCTGAATCTGAATGGAAAACTATCACAGTAGGGACTGATCAGCAATTATCAGGATATCCAACAATTTTCAAAGTCAATCAATAGCAGTTAATCGAATTTTAGTAATTTTAAGCCTTCAAAACAGTACACGATCATGCAAAAAATCTTTCACCTAATCATTCTATTTCTTCTGGTCACCCTGATTAGTGCCTGCGATATGCAGATGAATCCTGAACAGCAGGAAATTAAAGTGCCTATTGGTCCGCAAATGCTTCAGCTCGAATCGGATATCATGACTCCGGAAGTGCTCTGGTCGTTCGGACGTATTGGCGAAATGGATCTTTCGCCCGACAAAACGAGATTGGTTTATAGTCTCACATATTACAGTATTGAGCAAAACAAAGGCAACACAGAGCTCTACTTACTGCACATCGGTACTGGTGAAACTATACAGCTCACTCATACCTCTGGAGGTGAATACAATCCGCGCTGGCGGCCAGATGGAAAGAAAATTGGTTTTCTTTCGGCCAAGAGTGGCAATATGCAGCTTTGGGAGATGAATATTGATGGAAGCGGCAGGGTTCAAATAAGCTTTGTCAAAGATGGCATCACTGGTTTTGAGTATGCGCCTGATCAATCGAAAATACTTTTCACTTCCGAAGTAAAACTTAAACCTACAACACAAGATATCTATCCTGATTTGCCTTTGACCACAGGACGCATCAACAGCGATCTGATGTATCGTCACTGGGATCAGTGGGTGGATACCTACAGCCATGTTTTTGTTGCAGATTATACGGGTTCCTCCATCAGCAATCCGATTGACCTGATGCCTGACGAAGCCTGGGAAACTCCCCTCCGACCCTTTGGCGGCATGGAGCAGATACGCTGGGCACCCGATTCAAAGTCTGTTGTTTATTGTTCCAGAAAAAAGGAAGGAAAAGCCTATAGCTTTTCAACCAATGCCGACATTTACCAATATAATCTTGACGATAAAACAACCACTAATCTCACCGAAGGCATGATGGGCTACGACCTGGCACCGGTATTTTCGCCCGATGGAAATTTCATGGCCTGGGAAAGCATGGAACGCGATGGTTATGAGGCTGATAAAATTCGTTTGATGGTCAAGGAAATGAAAAACGGAAACATCACCGATTATACAACTGATTTTGATCAAAATGTGCATGGTTTGCAATGGTCAGATGATGGCTCAAAGATTTATTTCACCAGTAATCATCATGCTTTGGATCAGCTTTACAGCCTCACGATCGAATCTGGAAATATCCGAAAAATTACCGATGGTGTCCACAGTTATACAGGCTTGATTCCAGCCGGAGATCAGCTTTTGGCAACACGCATGTCGATGTCGAGTCCCATCGAAATTTTTCAGGTCGATGAAGTAAGTGGTAAGCAGACGCAGCTCACTTTTACCAACAAAGCCACCCTTGATCAGCTGACAATGGGAAAAGTTGAAGAACGCTGGATAGAAACAAGCGATGGCAAGCAAATGCTCACCTGGGTGATTTATCCGCCTCATTTTGATCCGAACAAAAAATACCCGGCATTGCTTTATTGTCAGGGAGGCCCGCAAAGTACTGTAAGTCAGTTTTGGTCGTATCGCTGGAATTTCCAGATGATGGCTGCCAACGATTACATCATTGTTGCGCCCAACCGGCGTGGCTTGCCGGGCTTTGGCCAGGAATGGAACGAGCAGATCAGCGGCGACTACGGCGGACTAAATATGCGCGATTACCTTTCGGCCATTGACGAGCTTTCACAAGAACCTTTTATTGACGAAGAAAGACTGGGAGCTGTTGGAGCCAGCTATGGAGGATTCTCTGTCTTTTGGCTGGCCGGAAACCACGATGGCCGCTTCAAAGCTTTTATTGCGCATGATGGCATGTTCAATCTGGAAGCCCAATACCTCGAAACAGAAGAAATGTGGTTTGTAAACTGGGATTTGGGTGGTCCTTATTGGGAGAAAGATAATCCGGTTGTGCAATGGTCGTATGCCAACTCGCCCCATCGTTTTGTACAAAACTGGGACACCCCAATTATGGTTGTTCACAGCGAGCTCGACTACCGTATTGTTGCCTCACAGGGCATGCAGGCATTCAATGCTGCCGTTTTGCGCGATATTCCTGCCGAATACCTCTACTTCCCTGACGAAAACCATTGGGTGCTCAAACCACAAAATGGCATATTATGGCAACGCCGCTTCTTTAACTGGCTTGATCAATGGCTGTTATAATATATTTCAATATAAGTTCGTAAACATTTTAAATACATAAGTTCGGAGTCTGTGACTACATTTGCTCGGCCTACATATACTCGGCGTAGTCTGTGACTACGTCGAACGATTAGAAGCTTTTTCATAGAAAAAGCTCAATAATATCCCCTTTTACCTAAGTCCGGCGTAATCTGCGACCTATACTAAGTTCGGCGTAGTCACAGACTACGTCGAACAATTAGTCCTTTTTTATTTAAAAAGCTTAATAATCTCCTCACACTCCAGCCCGTTAAAACTACCGGAGCTCATCAGTGCCAGCACAGCTTTTTGTAAATTACTGCTTCGAAGATAATCAAGCAGCTCCTGTTTGGAGCCAAGAATTGTCAAATCTTTTTTGCTAAAACCTTCCCTGATACGGTCGTGCGGCATCAGAGCAAGTTTTTTAATGGCCACAGCATGAGGATCATAAAAAACCACAGCTTCATCAGCCGGATCAAGGCATTGCTTGTAATGATCAATAAAAGCCTCGCTTAAACTGCTGTAGGTATGTAACTCATAGCATACCAATAGCTTGTGATTAGGAAATTGATCTCGTAAAGCCGAAACGGTAGCCAGTAATTTGGAGGGGGCATGGGCAAAATCTCTGAAGACCGTAATGTCGTCCTTTGTAAACCAGCGCTCCAGGCGTCGGGAGGCTCCCATAAAACTTCCAATTGCATCATAAAACTGTGCATCACCAACTCCCATCTTGCGACAAACCTCCAAAGCAGCACTGATATTCATCAGGTTGTGGTTTCCAAATACTTCTATTGGAATGTTAGCTGTTGCTGTTTTCAGTTTTAGCTCACCATTGTCCAAAGCCGAATCGTGTGTGTAATAGGGTATTTTTTCCATTTCAACTTCTGCTGCCAGCTTTTTAACTTCCGGGTCAGATGCACTGTAAATCAAGCTACCGCCTTTTTCGATGGCCTGAATAAAAAGCCTGAACTGATGCAGATAATTTTCAAAAGTCGGGAAAACATTTACATGATCCCAGCCGATGCCGCTGATCACAGCAATATGTGGATGATAATGCAGGAATTTTGGAACCCTGTCGATGGGAGAGGTTAGGTATTCATCGCCCTCAATGATCATCCATTTGGCAGTATCACTCAATTTTACCATCACCTCAAAACCTTCCAGCTGCGCTCCAACCATATAGTCTGCCTCAATGCCTGCTTTCTTCAAAACATGTAAAATCATGGCTGTGATGGTGGTTTTTCCATGACTTCCACCAATCACAACACGTTTTTTATGTTTACTCTGTTCGTAAAGAAACTCAGGATAAGAGAAAACCGGAACTCCAATTTGCTGTGCCTTAAGCAACTCTGGGTTATCCGCTTTGGCATGCATACCCAGGATAACTGCATCCAGGCCGGTATGAATTTTCGCCGGAAACCAACCAAATTTGTCAGGCAGCAGCCCCAATTGTTTCAGCCGACCTTTTGAAGGCTCAAAAATCTCGTCATCAGAACCTGTGATCGCATCTCCCTTGTGATGCAGAGCAATAGCCAGGTTGTGCATCGCACTCCCGCCAATGGCAATAAAATGTAAATAAGACATAAATCCTAAATGAAAAACTATTTTCCTGCGAAGCTAAACAATTTGAGTCAATGTATTGAAGAGGGCTCCAACACAAATTATCTTTTCGGTGGATTGCTTATCTTTGCCTGCACTCATTCTACAGAAATCATCAATATGAAACAGGAAGATATCAATCAGTTGAATCAAACACTTGCAAAGGCAAACGCTGAAGAGATTCTGAAAAAGGCAGCCACACTTTTTCACGGAAAGATAAGCTTTGCGAGCAGCCTGGGTTTTGAAGATCAGATTATCACGCATTTCATTGCCAAAAACAATCTTCCAATTTCTATTTTTACGCTCGACACGGGTCGTCTTTTTCCTGAAACCTATGATCTGATCGACCGGACGGTAGCAAAATATAAACTTAATATTGAAGTCTATTTTCCGGATTATCGACAGCTTGAAAAAATGGTAAGTGAAAAAGGCATCAATTTGTTTTATGATTCCATCGAAAACCGAAAAATGTGCTGTGGCATTCGCAAAACCGAACCACTTAAAAGAGCCCTCCAAAACCTGGATGCCTGGATCACTGGATTACGAAAGGAACAAGCCGTTACGCGAACCCATATGAAGGCCATTGAATGGGATGCCATGCACGATTTGGTAAAAATAAATCCTTTGATCAACTGGACAGCTGAGGAAGTGGAGACTTTTGTCAGATCCGAAGGCATACCTTATAACAAGCTTCACGATAAAGGTTTCCCGAGCATCGGCTGCCAGCCCTGTACGCGTGCCATTCAACCGGGCGAAGACATCCGCGCCGGACGCTGGTGGTGGGAACAGCCCGAACAAAAAGAATGTGGCCTGCATAAATCCTGAACCTCTTACCGATTAGACTGATGAACAAGTCTATTCTCGAGCTTGCTATCCCGAATATCATCAGTAATGTTACTGTACCGCTACTTGGCATGGTCGATTTAGCTTTGATGGGGCATCTGGGATCAGCGGTTTATATTGGTGCAATTGGATTGGGAAGTGTCATTTTTAATGTTTTGTATCTCAGCCTGGGATTTTTAAGAATGGGAACAACAGGCTTTACTGCACAGGCATTTGGCCGGAACGATAAGCAAGAAATAGCACACGGCCTTTATAGGCCGCTCTTGATAGCAGGTGCTCTGGCCTTGCTGCTGATAACATTACAAATCCCGATAGAAAAAGTCAGTTTCTACCTGCTTGATGGCAGCGCAGAGGTGAAGTCATTGGCACGTGAATATTTCTATATCAGGATATTTGCAGCACCTGCCACCTTGAGCCTGATGGCACTGATGGGTTGGTTTGTGGGAATGCAAAATACCCGAATCCCTATGTACCTCAGCATTTTTATCAATGTCCTGAATATTGCTTTTAACTTGTTCTTTGTCAAGGTGATGGATATGAATGTTGCAGGTGTTGCCTGGGGGACATTACTTGCCCAATATGGCGGATTGGCTTTTGGCCTTGTGCTGCTCTTTATAAATTACCGGACCAGCTTCCTCCCCCTGAAGCGTAAAGTACTGTTTCAAACAGACTTGCTCAAACGCTTTTTTAAGGTAAATTCTGATATTCTGATTCGCAGCATTGCACTCATTCTCACGCTTTCGTTCTTTACCAGTGAATCGGCCGGACTGGGTAATAATATACTGGCCATCAACAGCATGATGTTGCAATACTTTTTTGTTTTCTCCTATTTCATGGATGGCTTTGCCTATGCTGGCGAGGCTTTAATCGGTAAATTCACAGGATCGAACGACAGGCACAAAATCAGGAAAACCATCCATTATCTGTTTCTTTGGGGCTTTGGGTTGAGTTTACCCTTTATGCTGACTTACGGACTTTTTCATTCCGATTTGATTCGGCTGGTCACTGATAACACCGAATTGATTGCCTTGGCATTGAAATACAAATGGTGGATGATTTTGATTCCCATCAGCACTTTTGCTGCATTTATCTGGGATGGGATTTATATTGGGGCAACAGCTTCGGCAGCCATGCGAAACACCATGCTGATTGCTTCTGTTTTTGTCTTCTTGCCGGTATGGTATTTCGGTCTTGACTTTTGGAACAACCACGGTCTTTGGCTGGCTTTTCACCTTTTCATGATCAGTCGTGGGCTTTTGATGAGCCTTTTTGCACGAAAGGCACTGAACATATAGATTTCCCTGCTGTTTAAAAAAACATTATGGCATTTCAAGCAATTACAGGCAAAAATTCAAAATGATTATCTTTGCTGCCATTTCCACAAGCTTTTTTTTTGAAAATATATGGATCAGATGAGTAAAAAGAGACCTGCCGAAAAGAAATCAAATACATGGAACAAGGAAGAGATTCTACGCGATTATTATATAGGATGGTTGAGCCGAAATATCAGTTTGTTGGGTCGCAGGGAAGTGCTCACCGGCAAGGCTAAGTTTGGCATTTTTGGCGATGGAAAAGAAGTGCCACAACTGGCCATGGCCAGCGTTTTTCGGGAAGGCGACTGGCGGTCGGGTTACTATCGCGACCAAACTTTTATGCTGGCAGCAGGAATGATGACGCCCGAAGAACTTTTTGCACAGCTATATGGTGATACTGATCTGCAGGCTAATCCCGGAAACGGAGGCCGCCTGATGAACAACCATTTTGGCACACGCTTACTGGACGAAAAAGGAGAATGGAAGAAGCAAACAGAAATGAAGATATCAAGCTGCGACACCTCCCCCACTGCCAGCCAGATGCCGCGTCTGCTGGGACTTGCGCTGGCATCCAGTTATTATCGTCAGGACGAAAAACTCGCGCAATCTGATTTCTTCTCCAAAAAAGGAAATGAAGTAGCTTTTGGTACGATTGGTGATGCCTCCACTTCCGAAGGTCATTTCTTTGAAACCATTAATGCTGCCGGTGTTTTGCAGGTGCCAATGGCCATTTCCGTTTGGGATGATGGCTGGGGAATTTCCGTTCCCAATAAATTTCAAACGACAAAAGGCAGCATATCCGAAATATTGAAAGGCTTTGCCAAAGAAAGAGATTCTAACGGTTATTATATCTACAAAGCAAGTGCCTGGGACTATCCAGAGCTTTTACGTATATATCACGAAGGTGTTGACAAATGCCGAACAGAGCACGTTCCGGTGCTTTTTCATATCACCGAATGCACCCAGCCACAAGGCCATTCCACTTCCGGCTCGCACGAACGTTATAAATCAACTGCGCAACTGGAAGAAGAAATCCGTCGTGATGGATTGGTGCACCTGCGTGAATGGATTATAAAGGAAGATATTGCCGAAGCAGAAGAGCTCGACAAGATTGAAAAGGAAGCAGCCAAAGACGCAAGGGAAGCACGCAAAAAAGCCTGGAAAAACTTTTTGCAGCCACTGTTGGATAAAAGAGATGAGTTTATCAAAGTGACCGATGTAACCACCTGTAGTTGTGCCAAAACAAAAAAAATAGAAGCAATCAAAAGTGATCTGGCAAAAATTGGTGAACCCATCCGAAAAGACATACTCTCGTCCGGGAAAAAGATTCTGCGACTTATCTGTGATGCCTGCACAAAGCCCGAAAACTCTTTAAAAACAAACGTCACCAGCTGGCTCGAAAAAGAAATGGCCGAAGGTCGTGAAGCCTATAGCAGCCATCTGTGGTCCGAATCAGAAAATGCAGTCAAAAATATTCCCGGTATTGCGCCTGTATTTGATGAAAAAGCTGATCTTGTTCCTGGAAGAGAAATCCTCAGGGATAATTTTGATAAACTTTTTGAAAAATATCCTGAACTGATCGCCTTTGGCGAAGATGTGGGTAAGATTGGCGGCGTAAATCAAACTTATGAAGGATTGCAGGAAAAATATGGCAGCCTCCGCATCAGCGATACCGGCATCCGCGAAGCAACAATTATCGGGCAAGGCATAGGACTGGCCATGCGTGGTTTACGTCCTATCGCCGAGATTCAATACTTTGATTACTTACTGTATGCACTCGAGCTTATTTCGGATGACCTCGCTACATTGCAATACCGTACCCGAGGAGGACAAAAAGCACCTTTGATCATCAGCACCCGTGGCCATCGCCTCGAAGGCATCTGGCACGCCGGATCGCCACTGAGTATGGTCATTAATTCTATCAGAGGAGTACATGTGGCCGTTCCACGAAATATGACACAGGCAGCAGGATTTTACAATACATTTCTGGCCTCTGACGAACCAGCTCTCATCATCGAACCGCTGAATGGTTACCGCCTCAGGGAGCAAAAACCATTGAATCTGGGAGAATACCGAATTCCGGTTGGTAAACCCGAAATCCTGAAAGAAGGCACTGACCTTACCCTCGTTACTTATGGTTCCTGCGTCCGTATTGCCAAAGATGCTGTGACTCAGCTTCAGGAGTTTGGTATTGATGTAGAGCTTATCGATGTGCAAACTTTGCTGCCTTTTGATGTGGACCATACCATTGTTGAATCGCTGAAGAAAACCAATAAAATCGTGTTCTTCGATGAAGATGTTCCCGGCGGGGCAACTTCCTATATGATGCAACAGGTGATCGAAAATCAGCAGGGATATAAATATCTGGATGCAGAGCCCAAAACGCTAACGGCCCGTGATCACCGGGCTGCTTATAGCACTGACGGTGATTATTTTTCGAACCCCAATGCGGAAGATGTGTTTGATGTGATTTACAATATCATGCACGAATACAACCCACAACGCTATCCGAAGATATTTTAAAAGCTAATTATGGCTGTGGACTTGTCTTTCTGTTTGATAGCATAAAACTGTAAATCAGATATGATTTATCTTTGCCCCAAGTTTTTCTGTTATGGTTTTTCGCTTCTTGCTTCTTTTCCTTTTTGTTTTGTTATTGGGCTGTCAAAAACACTCCAATGATCAGGTTATTGAACCTAAAAGGGAAAATAGTTTGCTGAAGCTTGAAACTAAGAGTGCTTCTGTTATCGGGATCAATGCAAAAGAACAACTGGCACTGATAGATTTTCAAAAACCCCAAACCACTACTTTAAAAACTTTTAAAGAAGACATCGGAACCCTGGCTTCAATAAGTATTTTTGGCCTCACCTCTGATGATATCACCTCGGAGGAGGTATTCATGAAGCCTGAGAAACCTTTGTTTGTTGCGCAATCATCAGCCATCCATCCCTCCTACCTCATCCTGACATTTGACAACGATATTTTTGCTGAAACGGATTATTACTACACCAATGGTTTTTCGGTTGGTTTGGTTCATCCAATATTTAACAGCGGAATTTTAAGGAAAATCCTGCCTGATTTAGGAAGTAACTCCTTCAATACCACCGGTCTCAGGATTCATCAGTTTATGTTTACACCCCAAAATCCTGAAGCAATCGAAATTGACCCCAACGACAGACCTTTTGCCGGTGTGCTTTTAGCAGAATATTTTAATCTAAGTCAACTGATGAGTCGCGGGATGAACATTCATGCAAGTCTGAGGTTGGGCGTAATCGGCAAGGCATCCATGGCACAAGCCCTCCAAACGGCTATGCATCAGCTCGAACCCAAAGGATGGAATGATCAGATTGGCAATGATCTGTTAATAAATTATGATTTGAGTTTGGAAAAACTATTATTCTCCGGTAAATTCTGTCAGTTAAGCGGGATGATTGAAGCTGGATTGGGAAGTTATCAAACCTATGGCGGTGCTGCTTTTCAACTTCGGATAGGTCTGCTCAATGGGATGAAAAACAGTTATTTACCTGGATTAGAAAGCACTGCTTTGTCAAAAAACCAAGCTGGAAGTTTTTGGTTTTTCGTTCAACCAGCCTGGCACTATGTTGTACACAATGCCAGCTTGAATGGAGGTTTTTTTAACAAGACAAATACACACTTTTTCGGGCATGATGAAATAACCAATAATCTGACACGTTTTTCAGCTGGTTTTTCCTGGCATTATCGAAAACTAGGGCTTGGCATCAGATGGACGCATATTGGGCCTGAGTTTGAAACAGCCAAAAATCACAACTGGGGCAGCATGAGCCTGCTTTATACACTTTAAATAGACTTTGAAATTGAAAAAACTACACCTAAACGGAAAAAACGGAAGCTCAAAAGCTTTGCCACAAAAGGATAAGATTATATTTCCTGTTTCTTATGAACTAAAGGTTATCCTTGAGCTTTCGCGGCCTAAAAATGAATTGAGAAATGAACTGGAAAGCCTGTTCAGTCGTCACAGCATTCCCTTTACTTTTCTATCGGAAAAGCCCAGTTCCAAAGGGAATTATACCAGTCTGAGATATAAAGTAACGCTGATCGACGAACCTCAGATGAAGGCACTTTACGCAGGACTAGAAGGAATAAAAGAGATAAAATTTGCAGTGTGATGCCTGAATTTGGAAGTCAACTTATTTTGTTAGCTGCAGGAGGAAGTCTGGGAACAGTTTTACGATACCTGGTATATCAGTTTGCAGATAAATACCTTAATCAGCATTTGCCCTGGGGAACTTTACTTGTGAATTTGATTGGTTCATTTTTAATTGGTTTGGTCTGGGGATCGATGGAAAAGCTTGCACTTACACCAGCTTTAAGGTTCTTCCTTGTGCTGGGTGTTTTGGGCAGCTTCACTACTTTTTCGGCCTTTGCATACGATAGTTTTTATCTGCTCAATCAGGGACAATTCAGATGGTTGCTGATTAATTTGCTTTTAAACAATGTATTAGGACTGCTTTTATGCGGATTAGGATTCTACATGATAAAACTTTTTGCCTGATATGCATGAACTTGAGCCTTTTTATAATTGGCGACATCTTTATGTTGCAGCCGACGACAGCCGCTCACCCTTTCAAGGGAGAAGCTATAGTGAAATCTACTGCAGCCATGCTGTTTACAATTATCTGATTCATCCTCAATGGGATGAGTTTGGTTCGGCAACGCTTTATCTGAAAGTTTTACAATGCGACTACAATTTGCAATACGCTGTAATTGAATTACTTGGCGAATGGAATGATTTGCTTTATAACGACATCATGTTTTTCTACAGAAATGTGATTGAGGAGATGTTGGATCAGGGAATCATTCATTTTATCCTGATTGGCGAGAACATCTTAAATTTTCATGCAGATGGAGATGATTATTACCAGGAATGGTTTGATAATCTGGAAGATGGCTGGATAGTTTGCCTTAATTTCAGAGACCATGTAGTAGATGAGTTCGTCAGAGCCCGACTGGATTATTACCTGGCTTTTGGCGGAAAATTTGATGGCTTCAACTGGCGCGCACTGGAACCTGAACAGCTTTTTAAAAAGATTAACGAGTTGGTAATGAAAAGATTAATGCCATAATCATGAAAGAATTAATGGCCATTCAAATACAGATTTTTGGAAGGGTGCAAGGTGTTGGATTTCGCTATTACACCCGGCAAAAAGCCAACGAACTTGGGTTGACTGGCTATGTAAAAAACAAATCAGACGGCAGCGTGTTTATAGAAGCAGAAGGTGACGAAGCTGCACTCAACGAGTTTATATTGTGGTGCCATACTGGTCCTTCGTGGGCGCGAGTACAGGAAGTGAAATATTATACAATGCCGCCGTACAATTATACAAAGTTTGAGATCAGGTAACAATGTATATACAACTTCAACTCCCTGATAACATGTCTTTTGCTGAGTGGAAACGGAAGCCGTTGAACTGTAAAACCTGCCGATCTCAAGGTGTTTATTAGCAAGGTGTTTATTAGACTATTAAACTTGTCTCTATTTGATTAGCCGAACTTTAAAAAGCAAAATTTATTGAAATAAGGAAGCGGCTTGGGTTTAATTCGTATGTCGATTCAATTATTGAGTTCGTGAAAGCCTGATAGGTCGTATAGTTTTTTGTGTTAAGAATATTTAAGTATTTCATTTCTAAATCAATTTTGCGTTTGCTAAAGCTATATCGATATATAATGTCCAGAAAATAGGACTGCTTTCTTTTATATTCGTGATAATCTACAGCCAAACTCAGCATTTGATTCGATTTTGGATACACAAATAAGTTCATCTTTTGAGTTAACATTTTGGTGTTATCATCATTATTATCAGCAATTACATTTTGAAAATAATGTAAATTCAAACCATATTCAATGTTGAACCAATTTTTAAAGCGGTATAAAACATGAGGACTAAATTGATAAAAGCGATTGATGGTATTAAAGATTTCAGCATTCATCAATACCATTCCTTCCTGTTGGCTTGCACCCAAACGTAAACTAAATGTCGAGCGTATAGCTGAATAATATTTACTTGTATTTGCTTTAAAACTGATATATTGTCCCTGATTTGGATACTCAACTGCCTCAATTACTGAAGCTCCAAACTCATTAATTAAGCTGTTATAGAGTAGATTGCTACGTAATTTGACGTATAAGAAACTTGATGAATGGAAGAATGATATTATCGCGTTAGAATACTTTAATTGAACACCTAAATTGTTTTTTAAATTGATAGCGATAGGTGCATTATTTTGACTTAAATTTCGATACGATTTGAGGAGAAAACCATAATAAACTCCATCTAATTCTCCAAAATTGTTTGAATAGCTCCATGAAGCTGAGGCTTCCCAAAAGCCTTTTAATTTGTAGTTGACAAAAAGACGAGGTTTTAAAAAAGTACGGTTTATATCCTGACCCAGATTGTTAATTTGATCATCGATTGTTAAGGTTTGATATATAAGCGGTAAATTAAAATTGATGGTAAGTGCTCTTTTTCGATATTGTATTTCAGTTTGCAAGAAGGCTTGTGAATTAAAGATATTTTGATCATTTTCAAAACCTGATGATACTTGTAAGTCATCAACCCGTAATATTGATTGCAGTGTTTGTTGTCTTATTATAAAACCAGCCTTTGGGCTAATAACAATGCCTTTAAATGTGTAAACCATTCCGATAGAATTTTCTGTATAAAACCTTTTCAATTCAACAGTTTGAAGGCTGTTTTCGTAAGCAATCTCATCATTTAAAATATTGGGAAATACCCCGGGATTGATTTGAAGTTGATGCGGATTTTCGTCATAAGAAATATATGACCTAATCTCAATGAGCTTTTTGCCAAGAGGATAAATTGAGTGCAAATCGTTTGAAATACTTTTCGCCGGTGATTTAAGCTTTTGAGAGATTTGTTCACTATTATTGCTCAACAACCCAAAACTACTATTCCAGTTTGATTTAAAACATAGTTTATTTTCCAAAAAATTCGACTTCACATTCCTGCTTAATGTAAAAACAGCTTGTAAATAGTTGCTAGTGTACTCATTATAAAAGTTTTCGTTAAAAGTAACCGTGTCTTCAGGTGTAAATATTGTATGAGAAGCACTGGCTCGCTCTTGTTGAAAATCAGTGATATAGTGTAAATTTGAACGCAGCTGCAAATTGTTGTTCAACTTTGTGAGTGCATTGAGATTCAATAAATGACTATTATTTTTCAGGTATAATGTAGGGTCAAAATCATAAGGAGGATTCAATGTTTGAATATTTAACAATTCAGGTGTTTCGTTCGGATGATTCAGGCTTTTTCGGAACTCATCAGGCAAGTGACTTGTAAGTTGTGTTGATGCGTCTTTCCCAATATTATTTGTTTGATAGGATGCAACAAATTGAAACTTACGTGTAAAGGTCATTGGTGTAATATTTACATCCAATAAAAAGGGCGTGAATCCTGTCCCTAAAATTGCTTTTCCGGTGGTGGTAACATCCTGATTTAATTTTAAATTCAGTGATGCCTGTTGTGAAACTACTTTTTCTTCAAGGATTCGAATAGGTTGATGATTTTCATATACTTCAATTGTGGCCACCGATTGATGCGGTAAATTATTGCTTACCATCGCATAACGCCCATCCATCAAATCGAGACCTTCGATATAAAATTTCTGTATTGGTAGTCCCTGATAAAGTATTTGACCGTTTGTTTCAACTTCAATACCCGGCATTTTGCGCAAAACATCGGCAATTGATCGATCACTTTTTGCGGTAAATGCATCTACCAAAAAGCTCAAGGTATCTCCTCTACGTTCGATTGGAGAAGCCCTTAAAGTAAATGTTTCTAGGGTTTTTTCGTCAACTTCTAAAATAAAAGGTATTTCCTGTGTGTGATTGGCGATTTCTCGTTTTTCTCTTTTGTAATGTATGGCACTTGTTTCTATGCGCAAACTGTCTGCACTTGTGGTTAGTTCAATTGAAAACTGTCCATCCAGGTTGGAAACTCCAAAACCAATCACAACAGATTCATCCAATTCATAAATCAGAATATTGATATATGGTATAGATTCTTCATCGCTGTTTATAATTTTCCCGCTCAGTATAATTTGGCTGAAAATGTTATTTAACAAAAAATAAAAAACGAAAAATAGAAAGAATGATCTCATTCATTCACTAATTATTTCCTACTTAATTCAATAGGATTGTTACGTCGCTCCATCAATTTGGCAACCTTTTGCTGAACCTCGCTATTAAGACCGGCTGTTTTTGCATGGCTAATTATATTGTCGCGCATGGCATCCTTTGCCTTAAAATACTCTTTTTTTGAACACTCAATATAATCAAATTCCGGAAATCCGATAAAAAGATCATATCCAGGTTTCTTAATGGATACAAACTCGAATGAGTAATGCAAACGCGTGTCGTAAATCTTAACAATTAGCCCGGGCAAACCATTGAATTTATAGGGTCCGTCGTTATACGGAATTTCAGTACTAAACCATGCAACCCATGTTCTTCCTCCAAAGTCCGTAGTGGCTTTTTGAGCTTTAAAGCCGGAAATAATTGCAGTTTCATTAAGTAATTCCCATTTGAATAGGCCAATATCCTCCTCAAATTTAAACTTACCGCTTCCTAAAACACTATCAATAAAGGTTTGTTTGTCTTTTGGATAATTTTTGAAAATCTCATAGCGAAACCTTACAATAGGCAGAGGATTTGATCTGTCAGATGCAATTCTTTGAAAATCTTCTTGTGAAGTAGCCGTGCGTGCCATGCTATCGCCTATAAAATAATTATAACTTACAAATCTACTTACCGTTGAACCAATAAAGAGCAGCATATCCTCTTGCCGTTTAAAGTTTTGATGCATAGAATCTTCCTGAAATTCCAAAGAATAGGTAACGATATGTTCAACCAATTCAATGTTTTCTTTAGGGAAATGAAATATGGTCTGGGCAAATGAGGGTATAGATATTACAGATAGAAACAGGAAACCTATATAGCGAACGAGTACTATTTTGTTCATGAAATTATACATCTTGTTTTATTTAATAAGTATTTGAATTAGAAAAAAATGCAACCAACAAATGGACAGATAAAATACCACCGTCCATTTGTTAGTTATTTGATGTAAACTTTAACTAATTGGCACATCGCATAATATATCTGCCCATGCCCACCAATCTCCAGCTCCGCAATAGTAAACAGTATGTTGTGTACCATCAGGGCAAGTCATAACTGCAGTATGACATGGTTGCGCTGCTGCATCTACAATTTTGGGTGATGCGAAAATAAATAAGCCCAATACAGCTAGAAAAATAAATCCTTTTTTCATGATTTTAAATTTTGAAATAAATATTAAAACTTTAATAATTGTGCAAGTTAAAAGTACTTAATTTATAAAACGCCACTTCACGCCAACCTGCATTTCGGAAGTGGCTATGTATATCAAATTTATTTTTCCCAATTTTAAAAATATATTTGGAATCACAATAAGTTTGATATTTTGTGTAAAAAACCAAGTTTAGGGAAAGTGAGTAAAAATAACCTACTAACAAGAAAACCCTCAATGAAATATTTAAGTTAATCCTACTATTATTATCTTTAGAAATCTGTCTGAGAATTCCGATAGGCATTTGCATTATTGTTAGTAAGTACAATATTAAGAAAACTTTTTGTTTTAGAGTATAAAATGTAAAAAATAGGGAAATTGCAATTGTATTAGCGAAAAGCCCTTAGAACATGTCGCTTCCCCGGAGGGCCGGCTAATCGCTCGATCGTAAAACCACTGTCGCGCAAGGCATTTTTTACCACACCTTTTGAGCTGTAAGTAACTAAGATACCTCCTGGTTTCAGGGCTTCATAAAGTTTTGCAAAGACCTGCCTGCTCCAAAGTTCAGGCTGCACATTGGGGCTGAAAGCGTCAAAATAAATCAAGTCGAAATACCTATTAACAGGTTCGAATTCAAGCAAATCAATTAGGATTCTTTTCAACTTAAACACACCGTTCCCAAATGTTTGTTCAATCCCGGCCTCCCTGTGAAATGCAATGAATTCCTTTTTAAAAGTTTTAAATTCAGTTAATTGAGTAAAATTTAATTGAGCTGCGTTTTCAGGGCTTAAGGGAAACGCATCGATGGAAGTGTACTCAATTTGGATTGATCTGCGACAAGCTTCAACAAGCGTCAACAAGGTATT
>Ga0334884_1001482_pt1 | contig 34438 bp, 31 predicted proteins | sample GraSluR1_MG_7_FD_207215 | JGI IMG/M metagenome (GOLD analysis project Ga0334884, IMG submission 207215) | Sludge microbial communities from methane-producing bioreactor in Wageningen University, Netherlands - Granular Sludge_12_05 R1 | ecosystem: Engineered > Bioreactor > Anaerobic >... | reverse complement strand
CATAAAGCATTTATGAATACCAATCTGTATACAATTATTGCCCATATATTAAACCTTAGACCTATAGAAACAGATGGCGATTGGAATGAGGTGAAGGGGTTGTTTAAATAAGGGAAAGGGGTATCTTGGATTATAATTAAAATTTTAGGGTTAAATCAACCTCATTACCTAATATGTAATAGCAAGGTTCATCGCAAGTTTCATCGTCAAATCGAAGTCTGAGGTGTGTCCCGTTAATTACGTTGTAGAGTCGCCCATTTTTAAAATATTCTCCCTTTAAAGTATAATGCTTATTGGTTTGTAAACTGATCCATATCTTATTGCTTCTAGCGGTATCAATTGCGGCAATATTGTTGTCCTCAAAGGGACCATAGTAAACGGTAATAGGTATTTTTAGGTTTTCAGCATTTCTATTTACTGTTATAAACACAAGGGTATAATCAGGAGGACTAATATAGCATTCGGAACAATCTATCCTGAAAATAAAAGGTTCATCACAACTTTGTTTTGGAACGCAAAGAAGAAATACAAAAAAAACTACACCAATAGTTCTAAAAAGAACCTTCGCTGCATTTCTAAGGGGTTTAATATATTTTTCAATATTTAATACCACGGTACTGTTTTTTGTTTAATCTTTGGCTTAGCTATATTTATTATATATCCCAGTGATAAATTAATCATTATTGGTTGGGGCTTTAGGTGGTCCATTCTAAGAATATTTCCCGAAGTTTTTAAGAAAAAATCTTTTTTCTGAATTGTAAAACCAGCACTTGGCGAAAAAAGTAAGTAGTCTTTTGGCCTGGTACGAGCTTTATAGTAATCATACCTTCCCCAACTATAAATTCCGTTTATACCAATTAAAAAATAGAATCTCCTTCCTCTGATATTGTGATTAATCAAAAAGTTTTTTTCCAACGAAAAAGCAATTAAATGTCTTATCTCGTTAAATTGAAAGGAAACTTCCTCTTCTTCAACTAAAGTGGGTTTATAGTATGGTCTGATACCATAGTTTAACCCTGCTTTAACCCCAAAAGTAGTTGCAATGGCATCAGTTCCAATAAGCGTATAGAAATCATTCTCGTTAAAAATTGACCCAAAATACATTGAAGTTGACCTGACTAAGGGTTTTTTATAGGGAGGATCACCAATTTCTAATAGTTTATGGTACGTAGATATGAGTCCATTCTCCCGTGCCAGTTGTGCATAGCTTGTTGATGTATGGAACTCCTCTTTAGCTGCTCCCATAGATATAAGAAAATCAGCAGCTTCTCTTGCTCTATTTGATATGGCTAGTGCAAGTGCTGTTGTATTATTTGCATTATACTTATCTATACTGGCACCATAATCTGTTAACATCCTTAGCATTAGAGTATCGTTGTACTGTGCCGCTACCATTAAAGGAGTAAAGCCTTGTTTGTCTTGTTTATCCACATCAGCCCATTCTTCCAGTAAAATTTGAACAACCATATTGGCTCCAGAATAGACAGAAAGAATAAGGGGAGTGTTGCCATAGTTGTCGCAAGTATCAATGGAGGCACCATAGATAATAAGTAGGTGTGTCATAAAAGGATACCCGTATGCACAAGCAAAGTGAAGGGGAGTAACCCCATAGTTATTGGTAGCATTAATCTCTGCACCGTTAAGGATGAGCAACTCTGCAATGCTATCGTGATTGGCCGCTACCGCTGAATGAAGCGCAGTATTTCCGCTCCAGGGTTTTGCGTTTATATCAGCACCTCTGGCTATTAATTCTCTAGCCAATTGATAGCTACCACTCTGTGAGGCATACATCAAAGCAGTGGTGCCATCCCATGTTGAGGTATTGGGGTTAGCCCCATGTTTTAGCAAAATTAATGCCTCTTCATAGTTTGACGAGTCAGCATGAAGTAAAAGTTGATCATTTAATGAAAGTTCACTTTGAGCCTTTAATGATCTTAAACTTGCAAGTGATATGCAAGAAAAAGTAACAATAAATATGGCAAATCCTTTTTTCATTAAAAGCCAAAATTGGGTGATGTTTGCAAAAACAAAGTTCTATGGCGTAGAAAGTGAAATTGGTAATATCTTCCCGTTGAAATAATTGTTGCCCGTAAGGGCAAAATTGGCAATGAATTTTCCCATCTCTGCTGCAGATAGAGGTGCTTTATACCCTGGAAATGCCTGACTAAGCATCTCGGTATTAACAGCACCTAATGCTAAGCAGTTAAAAGCAATCCCTTGATCTTTATACTCTTCGGCTAAACATTCCGTTAGATTTGCTATTGCTGCTTTGCTTGCTGAGTAAACTGAAAGTCCAGGAAACTTTACACTTCCCTGAAAGCCTCCCATACTGCTGATATTAACAACATGCCCTCCTTGTTTCATCAACGTTATGATAGATTTAATCATGCGGGCAGGCACCACAAAATTCACATTAACCATTTCCCAAATCTCAGCGTCTGATATATTTGTAAAGGGTTTGTTAAATAACGAGCCAGCATTATTAATTAGCACATCAACTTGCGTAAAATGGCTTTTTATTTTTTGCAGTAGATTATCGTCGAACGACTCTGATGAAGATAAATCAGAGGGAACTGGGAAAAGATGAGCTTCAATATTCTCGCGAATACATGCACTTTTCAACTCTTTAAGTTTGCTTTCGTCTCGCGATATGGCAACGATATTATGATTGCCCATGGAAGCTAAACTCTTTGCTGTATCAAAGCCAATGCCTTTTGATGCACCTGTAATTACAATATTCATGAATATTTCTCCTTCGGATTTATTGTACTTAGTGAGATCAATAATTGTTGAATAAACAAATACTCTTTACTTATAAAAAACAGAAAACAAAAGTAACACATTTTACGTTTTTTAGTTACTTTACAGGATTATGTACACTTATTTGTATGAATTTTGTATGAGATGCAAATGCTTCAAAAAAAAGTTTATATGTTGATTTATTATACGTTAGATAATTTACATCTTGGTTTATGATAACAAAAAGAGTACCTCTTTTAACCCTTGCGGGAATACTTTTAGTTTCACAATTAGCCTTTGCTTATGGTAGTAAAGATCCTAATAAAAAATTTACCGACAGACTTTTCCTCGGAGGAGCCATTGGGCTTACCTTTGGTGATATTACCCAGGTTGACATTGTGCCCATTGGTGGTATATGGGTTATTCCTCAATGGTCAGCAGGGGTTGGAGGGAGGTATAGTTACTACCGCCAACGGGGCTATTCTATTGTTGGTCAAAGTCAAACCTTTCAGAGCAATATTTGGGGAGTATCCGGATTTACCCAGATTCTACCTATTCCTGATTTTAGCGAGGTTACTCCAATCCCATTTAATGGGGGCATCTTTTTTCATGGAGAAATTGAAAGCCTATACATTGATCGTAAAATGATTGACCCTTTTGCAAACGATATTGAGACAGGAAAAACCTGGATTAAACTATACCTGATAGGAGTTGGATACCGACAAAAGTTGGGAGAAAGGGCTGCCTTCAATGTTATGCTACTCTGGGATATCACCAAGGATTCTTATTCGCCGTATATTTCCAATCCAATGTTTCGAGTCAATTTCACATTCTAATTAAGCAAAAGAAAAAAGGCTTTGATAATCAAAGCCTTTTTACGATAGTATATAGAATAATACCTTTTTATTCTATAACATTAACATTAGTGGCTTGAGGACCACGTTTTCCTTGAGTAATCTCAAATTCTACATCCTGACCTTCGTCTAGACGTTTAAAACCATCTTTAGCAATTCCTGTGTAGTGTACAAACACATCGTTGCCTTCTTCAGTTTGAATGAAGCCAAATCCTTTAGCTGCATCAAACCATTTTACTTTTCCTTTCATGGTGAAATTGGTGAAAATTTGATAAATAAATAATTCTATAACACAACAAAGGTGATGATTTGATTTGATATTTCAATTTTTTTTTAACATTTTTTTAAACTTATCAAATTTCTTATTACTCGTAAAAAATGTAATATTCAGATATATAGCGATATATGTGAATTTCCATTTTGAATAGCAACCCTTTAATTGTATAAGATTAAACTGCTGTTTGATAACTTTTCAATTTATTTTTTATTGATAGCATGCGAGTTGACCAAATTTTTCATCCAATTCGATTAAATTTTCTTTTTTGGTATTTTAAAAATTAAGCCGTTCCTTTGATGCTGGACTATAATAAATTGAATTAGTAATTTAATTTTTTCTCGATGAATGTTTCAAATGACAAGGTTGTATCGGTTAGCTATGAGCTAAAAGTGCAAGGAGAGATTGTTGACCAGGCAGATTCTTCAAACCCTATGGAGTTTATTTACGGAAAGGGTATGCTTATAAAAGCCTTTGAGAGTAATATTAATAACATGAAGGTTGGCGAATCCTTCGATTTCACGATACCCTCAGGCGAGGGGTATGGGCAGGTTAATAAGGATTTCATCCTAAAACTACCCAAAAATATTTTTGAAGTTGATGGTGTTGTTGAGGATAATTTACTTGAGGTCGGTAAGAGGTTGCCCATGGTCGATCAGGAGGGCAACCACCTAAATGGCTTAATACTTGAAGTGAACGATGATCATGTGGTTATGGATTTTAATCACCCATTAGCTGGAGATGATCTGCATTTCACCGGTAAGGTTGAAGGTATACGCGAAGCTACCTCTGAGGAACTGGAGCATGGACATGTTCACTCCCACAGGCATGATGGTAGCTGCTGTGGAGGACACTAAACTTTTCATATTTTATATTTTCTAAGCCGGCTCTTGTCCGGCATTTTTTTTTGCAAACCTGTTAATAAGCTACAAATACAGCATTAAGCGTTTTGGTTTTAAATCGAAATGAATAACTTTGAGAGCCTAAACCCCATGTCAATGTTGCGAAATCTACCCCTATACATGAAAATTCTGATCGGTATGGTAGCAGGAATACTGGTTGGTATTTTTGCTGTAATGCTTGGTATCGGCTGGTTGGTTGGTGATTACATAAAACCCTTTGGTGTTATCTTCCTAAATCTGCTGAAGCTTGTGGCAATGCCTCTTATCTTCGCTTCGCTGGTAACTGGAGTTTCGGGTTTATCCAATATTACCAAACTTTCAAGGATAGGAGCGAAAACAATATCATACTATTTGATAACTACAGTGCTAGCCATTACCATTGGTTTGCTGTTGGTCAATCTGATCAAACCTGGTAAATCATTCCCTGAGGAGAAAAGGATTGAGCTAATGACCAAGTACGCACCTGATGTCGAAGGTCGTAAGCTGGCTGTTGATAATTTGAAAACTGAAGGACCCTTACAGTTCATCGTTGACTTAGTTCCGGATAATATTGTTGGTGCAGCATCTGACAATACAAATATGCTTCAGGTGATATTCTTTGCCATCCTTTTTGGACTTGCCATTGTAATGGTGAAACATCCCAAAGTGGAGATAGTGAAAGATTTTGTTACAGGTTTAAACGAGATAATCCTTAAAATAATAGATTTTATAATGGGGTTTGCACCCTTTGGGGTAATGGCCTTGCTGGCAGCATTAATTGTTGACTTTTCTGGCGATAATGTAGCCGATTCGCTCCATCTTTTTGCTACCCTTGGACTTTACGCTGTTGTGGTAATTGCAGGTTTGCTATTTGTTGCGCTAATTATATACCCCACTTTTCTCAGGCTTTTTGCAGGAATACGTTTTGTTGACTTTTACAAAACCATGTTTCCGGTTCAGCTGGTTGCCTTCTCAACCAGTTCAAGTGCGGCAACCCTACCCATTAATATGGAGCAGGTTGAAAAGGGACTTGGGGTAAGCAATGAGGTAACCAGCTTCGTATTACCAGTTGGAGTAACCATAAATATGGATGGAACCAGCTTATACCAAGCAATAGCGGCGGTATTTATTGCACAAGTTTTTGGCATTGACCTTACACTTGGACAACAGCTAACCATAATACTTACAGCAACATTGGCATCCATAGGTTCGGCTGGTGTACCCGGAGCGGGTATGGTTATGCTGATTATTGTTCTTAATTCGGTTGGACTACCCATTGAGGGTTTAGCCCTTATCCTAGCCATCGATCGGCCGTTGGATATGCTTCGTACCGTGCTCAATGTTACCGGCGATGCCATGATTGCCACCATAGTGGCAAAAACAGAGCGGGAGATAGAATATGAACCTGGGATGATTGAGGATAACAACTTGAAGAGAGATTTATAGGTTTGAGCTGTAAAGTATAGAAAACCAAACTCATAACTCTAAGCGCTCTATACTCCATACTACATCCCCACAACCCTGATCTCAGTTCTTCTATTCTGTGCCCTTCCTTCTTCAGTGGCATTATCGCCAATGGGCTTGGTTAAACCGTAGCCTTTCCACGATATTCTGTCTGGATTAATTTTATTCTCAGTAAGGAAATCAGCCACAGCTTTTGCACGCTTATCCGATAGGGTTAGGTTATAGTCTGCACTTCCTACATTATCAGTATGTCCACCAACCTCAATCTTCATGGTTGGATTAAGCGATAGCAATTCCAGTAGTTTTTTTAGCTCTACCAATGATTCTTGTTTTAGTTCATATGAATCTGTTTCGAAGAAAACATTTCGCATTACCATTGTTTCACCAATCCTTATGGGTACCAACTCAATATCCTTGCGGTATGGCTTATCGGCAGTGTGAATGCCCACTAAATCTATATGATCGGAATGAAAAAGATACCCTGGCCTCGACGCGAAAAATGCATACTTCCTATTCGTTGGGATGCATAGGAAGAAAGAACCGCCATCTAGCGCATTTGTGCTCATTATTTCCTGCCCGTTTTCCACATCCACAAGGCTAAATTTTGCTTTGAGTGGACGTCCGCTTCGGGCATCAGTTATGATTCCTGTAATGTACGACGAGGGATTTGGTCGAACGGGTTCGGGAAGTTCAAATTTATAAATATCTCTGCCCGATTCGGGGTTTATATCTGATGAGTAGTAAGCCATGGTTCCCCTAGCATTGACTATCAAACCATCCTCGTCCCGAAAAGTATTGATTGGATAGCCCAGATTTACTGGTTTGCTCCAAGTGGTGTCGTTCAACTTCTTGCTAACGAAAATATCGAGTCCTCCCATTCCCACATGTCCATTGGATGAAAAGTATAACGTTTGATTATCGAAATGAATGAAGGGCGATTGCTCGTTAAAAGGAGTGTTTATGCTATCGCTGATCTCTTTGGGTTCACTCCAGTGGTATTCGTCAACCCTACGAGAGTACCATATATCATGACTTTCCTTACGGCTTTTCCTGTTGCTAACAAAGTAAAGAGTTTGCCCATCGGGTGAGATGGAAGGTTGTTTTTCGCTGCTAAACGAAAGATTTAGGGGCTCGGGTAGCTTTTGAGGACGGCTCCAATTTCCATTCTCATCCCTATCGCTTACATAAATATCGCAGTTTCCCCGGCAAACTGTGTAGTACATTCTTTGCCCGTCGGCCGTTAACGATTGTGCACCCTCATTAAAATGCGGTGTATTAATGGGAGGACCAATATTTCTTACTGGTTGCCAGTTGCCATCAGCGCCTCTGGTGGTTATGTAAAAATCCTCCTGCCTATTATACATGATTTGGGGCGAAGTAGTATCGATGGGCATGTTAACAGTTATTACAAGCGTATTCTCATCAGCCGATAGGCTAGGCCAGTACTCATCCATATTGCTGTTTACATTAGACCCTAGATTAATTGGCGTGAAAGGAATAGGATTGGCAATGGAATGCAAGGCAAATTTGCAGCTTTTGATTCTAAGGTTTGCAAGTTCCCTGCGTTCAATCCTGATGTTATCGTAATTAAGAAAGGTGTAGAAATATTTCAATGCTCTTTCGTACTCTCCCCTATGAAACAGCATATTGCCCAAATTTATGTATAGATTTGGGAAAAAATCAGGGTTAATCCTAATTGCACCTTCAGCTGCTACTATAGCTTCCTCGGGAAGTTTGGTTTCCATGTAAATCTGCGAAAGTATCAGGTAAGCCTCAATGAATTGATCATCGTGGCTTATGGCATCCTTTAGGTTTTTCTCAGCAGTTTTATAATCATATTTATCGTATGCTTCAAGTGCTGCCTTGTAGCTAGCCATTGCTTTTTTATTGGTTGTGGTGAGTTCCCTTGGTTGAGAGAGGACATTCCCATGAAATAGAAAAAGGAACAGGGTTATTAGTAATATGATCTTTTGCATAATTAATAGGATAAGATCGTTCTATGTTACAAATTAAAGACTGTACATGTATATGATTAAGGTATTCTCATGAACTTATGTGCTTGTAATGATATTTGCCATTTAGGATTTTCCTTTACATACTCCACTAACCAGCTAATTACACTATTATAAACGCTCCATTCGGGTTGAAGGTATAAGCGGCATGTTGATTTTACCAATTTGGCATTTTCCTCAGCCCATTCAATATCGCTGGGTTTAGATATGATGACCTTTAATTCATCGGCTTTCATGTGTATTCCATTCACAGGCGGTTGTTGGGGTTTTGGCGAAAGGCATATCCAATCCCATTGTCCGGATAATGGGTACGATCCGGAGGTTTCGATGAAAGTTTCAAACCCCATCTTTTTCAGTTCTTCACATAAATAATCTAATGGATAAAGGCTTGGTTCTCCACCTGTTACAACAACAGATCTGGCTTTATTCCTTAAAGCGTGTTCAACAATTTCATCGACTCTAACGGGAGGAAAAATTTTTGGGTTCCATGTAAACTTGGCATCGCACCAGCTACAGCCAACATCGCAACCCCCAATTCGGATGAAGTAAGCGGCTTTCCCAGTATGATATCCTTCACCCTGAAGGGTGTAAAACTCTTCAACAAGCGGTAGCAATTTCCCATTCTCAAGAAGATTGATATCAATTTGCATGGAAGATATGAGAATTTTTATTCTTTATACAAAGGTAAAATTGTAGATGGAAAAACAGCTCAATTTTTGAACTGTTTCGGAAAAGATATAGGATGGTAATTGGTTATTCTTCACCAAAAAGTAAGAACCTATCTTTTTTGGCTGCCTTTTGAGCCCATTCAGATGGAATAATTTCCCAGTTATTGGGATTAACAGGTTTATATTTTCCTGTATGCTCCATCCATTTCATCAGGAAGTATCGCATATCCTGAGAGGAAGTGCTAACAATTCTTTTTCTAATTTCTTGTTGCGTTAAGCCTACTCCTTGAGTTAAGTGCTCACCACCACCAGTTCCTCTATATGAATTAATTGCCACCCTATAGATTTTATCCTGTGAGAAAGGTGAACCATCTTCCATCGAGAGAATGTTAATCCGTTGACCCACAGGTTTAGAAACATCAACTTGATAGCGGATTCCAGCAGCGCAATCGAAGTTAAAGTAACTAGACTTTAATAGAGCTCGTCCATTATTGTGTGTAATAAGGCTACCATCATCTTCCTTTCGAAAAAGTAGTAGGTTATCATCCCAAGAAGTCATGGTATTTAACCACAGCGAGTAAGAGTACTCAAGGTAATCCTTAATCTCTTTACCTGAAAGATTCATGATATACAGTAAATTCTCGTAGATGTATAGTTTGAACATGTCGCGCACATAAACAGGTCCCTGCTCAATGCTGACATCGAAGGAAAGAGGAGCGGCAAAAGAAATATCAGTATTTGAAACGCCGAGTTGAACTGTATGAATAAGGTTAACAAATTCTGATGGTCCAAAGTAAGCATCACGACTTGAAACAGTTGATGTGATTGTACCGATTCTTCGATCAACGAATTCTTCAACCCGCTGTGAGAAATCAGAAAAATGGCTCACATACTTCGGGTCGGGCATTAATCCTTGCATTGGCACCAACCTACCAGATATCGTTTTATTCACTAACTCTTCATTTTCGTTAAGAGTAACATTGATTGTCACCTCAGATATTACTCTTGCTTGAGAACTAGGATCAACAATTAGTACAGAATCATTTTGAAAGTTTACAATTTTTTTAACCACCCTGTCGTGATCATGTCCAATTAATAGTACGTCGAAACCGGGTACTTGTTCGCCTACCAAGCGTGATGCGTTTTCGTTCAGACATTCATTAGGGTTAGCTCCTTCGAAGTTGGCATCGTGTCCAGAGTGAAATAGCCCAATCACTATGTGTGGATTTTCCTTTATTCGAATTGAATCCATCCATATCTTGGCAGCATCAACCATATCAATAAATTCCATCTCTAGCCATAAAGATGGCGAGAGCCATTTGGTTACACCGGGTGTTGTAAGTCCCATAACCGCTATTTTTACCCCTTGTCTATTGATTATGGTATAGGGTTTAAAGTAAGGGAGCCCTGTTTTTTTATGTAAAATATTAGCTGACAGCCATGGAAATTGAAATTCTTTAACAAGTTGATTGTAAATCTTCGGACCAGCCTCAATATCATGATTTCCAACAGTGGCAGCATCGTAGCCCATATAATTCATGATTTTAGGAATAACATGATGGTTGAGGGTGTCTATGTAATTTGCAAAGTATACGGAGGGTTGACCCTGAAGAATATCACCATTATCAAGAAGTATTACTTCTTGATTCTCCTTCCCACGCTCCTGATTAACGTATGTTATTACGTGCGCCAAACCATAATCAACGGCTTGGTTATTAATAAAATCGAAGGGAAGGATTGCTCCATGCACATCACTGGTGTGAATTATTTTTAGGTTAACATTCCTTTGGGCAAGTAGAATTAAGGGAAGTAGTGTTAAACCTAAGAGAAGTGTAATGCGCCTGAAAACCATTTTGAAAATTTTGTGCAAATATAGTTGTTTGATTCATTTGGGTGAGAATAGTTATATGAATACCGAAAAAAAAATGTTGATTTTAATCACCAAACGAAGGAACAAAATATTTAATTTATCAGAAGTTAACGGTATTTGTATATACCAAAAATTTATAAATCTAAAACAAAGTTTTGTGTATAATGGATTTATTTTAAGAGTATTGGGGAACAATATTTAAAATTTTTAATTTTCTTTGTACTTAGGCAGAGTTTTTAAATGAATTCGTGAATTTTCAATATTTGATTTGTATAACATTTTTATTCATTTTGCATAAAGTCAATAAATCAATATTTATAACTATTGTATTATTAAAATGAACCTCGATAAGTATAGCAATTTAGTATCTTTCATAAGTCAGTTTGTTGAATTTTCGCAGTCGGAATTAGAAGCTGGGATAGGATTTGTTGAGATAAGAAAACTCAAAAGGCATGAAATTCTTATTAACGAAGGAGAAATTGCCAATATAATTGCTTTTACTAATCAAGGTTATTTAAGGGTTTCCTATAACCACGACGGTGAAGAGATAACACGGGATATCACACCACTTAATACTTTTGCAACTGCATTGCCTAGTTTTATTTCGCAAAATCCTTCTTTCGAGATCATCAGTGCCATTACCGATTGTGAACTTTTCATCATCAAAAAAGATGACCTGGAATCTCTTTACAATAGTTATCCCAAATGGGAATGTTTGGGACGACGCATTATTGAGGAGATGTTTGTTGAGGCTCAACGAAGGCTCTATCTCTTTATTACCGAAACAGCAGAGAATCGATATAAAATGTTAATGAAGAGATATCCCGATATGCTGAATAATGTTCCTCTAAAGTACATTGCAGATTTTCTGGGAATTAAACTACAATCTTTGAGTAGGTTAAGAAAGACGATAGACTGGTAGTTTAATTATTGATCTTTTTGGGTTAATTTTTTTATTAACCAACCTTCCTTTATCTTTATTTAACATTTGTTAAACAGCTTTTTGCACTCTATGCTTGATATTTGTAGAAAGTAAACCCGTAACACTTTCTTCAATGGAGCGAATATTTGACAAGAACACAAAAAAACACTTCGATGTAATCATAATTGGAGGTGGAATAACAGGTGTTTGTGTGGCCTACGAGGCAGTAACACGTGGTTTAAGCGTTGCCCTTTTTGAGAAGGGCGATTTTGGTGAGGCTACATCATCAGCAACATCAAAATTAATTCATGGTGGACTCCGATACCTAAAAAACTTAGAGTTTCCATTAGTTCGCGAATCTCTTACTGAGCGAAGGGTCTGGTCAAACATTGCCCCCAATTTTGTATATCCCATCCCTTTCATGGTTCCAACATACAACAATTTGAAAAGCAATCGTTTTTTCCTGTTCATAGGAATGGTGCTTTACGATGTGCTTTCGTATGATAAGGGTTGGACTTGGGACAAATCAAAGAAGCTGCCCTTACATAAGACCATTAGTGCAAAAAGTACCCTTGAATTTGAACAATGTGTTAAAAGAAGAAGATTAACGGGATCAAGCATTTATTACGATTGCCAAAATATTAACCCTGAACGTTTAACCCTTGCCGTGCTAAAATCAGCAATGGCTTTTGGAGCGAAAGCAGCAAATTACGCAAAGGTTTGCTCTTTTATGTTTGACAACGGAAAGGTTAAGGGTGTTAAAGTTCTCGATAGGTTAACTGGTGGAGAGCATAATTATACTGCTGATGTTACCATTAATTGTACAGGTCCTTGGGCTGATATTTTGCTGAATTCAACTTCAAATGAGTGCGATGGTAAATATCATATTCGTCGCTCGGAGGGAATTCATATTATAACAAAAAAAATATGCACAAGCCATGCAGTTACTGTTATGACCAAGGATGGAAGGCACGTTATGCTTATTCCTTGGCGAAATCATTCACTTTTGGGTACCACTGATAAGGAGTATACCGGAAATCCTGATGAGTATAAGGTAACTAAGGAGAGCATTGAGGGGTTAATTAATGATCTAAATGATAACTATGGATGTAAAAAGATTGAGTACAAGGATGTAATATTCGCCTATGGTGGTTTACGCCCTCTTGTTGATGACCAAACACAGGGCTCTTATGAAACATCGCGTAAGTACGAAATTTTTGATAATGCCAAGGATGGATTCAACGGTTTGCTAACCATAGAAGGAGGTAAATATACCACCAGCCGAAAGTTGGCTTGCCAAGCCATGAAGAAGGTTGCAAAAAAGTTAAACCGAAAGTTGAATCAATCCATTACCGATAAACAGTTCCTTGCTGGTAGCAATATTCATGATATGGAAGAATTCATGGAACAGTTACATCAAAATTACTCTCAGTTTCCGGCCGAAACCATAGAATATGTCGGAAGAAATTACGGGCAAGAATGTCACAGAGTGTTCGAAATTGCAATTGCAAATCCCAAGATGAGCAAAGTGCTAACCGATGATGGCGAAATATTGGCAGAGGTGGTGTATGCCATTGAACATGAGATGGCTAAATCTCTATCAGATATCTTTTTTCGCAGAACTGGAATAGGGACTTTGGGTTATCCAGGCAATGAGACTTTTGAAAGTGTTGTAGAATTATCGAAAGAACTTTTAAAGTGGGGTGATTCGAAAACTCAGGAAGAGATTGAAATGGTAATGAAGCATTTTACTTTACCTTAGAATTTATTCAATGCATTTAATTAGGTTTATTAAAATTCACATTTCATTACCATTTTGTATTGGATTGAGAAAATAGCTTAGATTTACCAAAAAATAAACCATGCCAAAAACGTATAGAGATATTTTCAAATGGGGTGATAAGCGGGAAACTAAGATAGATCAAGGAATGCTTGATCTTATAAAGGAAAAATTTGGTTATACCCCCGAAGATATACAGCAAAAACACCTTTACGGTGAAACTGAAGTTCAACTTGAAAAGCCGAGTAGTTTAAATCAGAATATAATCGAGAGTTTTAGAGAAATTGTTGGCGAGGACAATGTAAAGGTCGATGACTATTCCCGTGCTTCGCATGCATTTGGCAAGTACTACGCCGACTTACTTCTATTGCGAATGGGTATAATAAAAAACCCTCCTGATGCTGTAATATTTCCACGTAACTCTAATGAAATAGTCCGGATTATTGATATTTGTAATGGTAATGGAATTGCCATTACGCCATTTGGTGGAAATTCATCGGTTACCCGGGGAGTTGAAACACCTAAAGGTGGTGTTAGCCTTGATTTGACCAAGCACTTAAACAAGGTATTGGATGTAAATACAATAAATTCAACGGCTACCATTCAAGCGGGTATGTTTGGTCCGGCACTGGAAAGCCATTTAAACTCCTTGGGTTACACTTGCGGACATTTTCCTCAGTCGTTTGAATATTCAACTGTTGGGGGTTGGGTGGCAGCCAAAGGAGCAGGCCAAGCATCCACAGGTTACGGAAAGATTGAACACATGATCCTTGCTGTAAAAGTAATTACTCCAAGGGGTATTATTCATACCCGATGTTTTCCGGCCAGCGCACAGGGATGGGATTTACATCAACTTTTTGCAGGATCAGAAGGAACACTGGGAGTTATTGTTGAGGTTACAATGAAGATTCGTAAGTTTCAACCCAAGAATACAAAGCATGTTTCATTTGTTTTCAAAGATTTTCAATCGGCGGTGGAGGCAATGCGCAATAGCATGCAGAGTGGCATAGGATTCCCCCATCTTTTCAGAATTTCTGATCCCGAAGAAACAGAAATAGCATTCAAAACCAAGGGTTTTGATGGAACAATTGCCGATAGATTCTTGAATTTGTTGGGTTATAGATCGGGTAAAAGATGCTTGATGTTTGTTGCTGCAGAGGGTAATAAATCATATACTCGTGGGGTAATAAAATCGATTAAAAAGATTTCGAAAAAGTATGGTGCTTTCTCAACAGGAAGTAAGCCTACATTGAAGTGGCTTGAACAACGATACTCCAGTGCATACCTTAGAGATCCATTGATGGACTTGGGTATTATGACCGATACTCTGGAAACATCGGTGATGTGGGATAACTTAATGCCTTTGTGGAGTGAGGTTAGGAAATATTTAAAGGGTCGTGATAAGACAGTAGTAATGGTTCATATTTCCCATGTGTATGAGAATGGCGCAAATTTGTACTTCACTTTCTTAAGCCCAATGATGAAAGGGGAAGAATTGGATGAGTATAGGCAATATCATAAAGGCTTGATTGATACAATTAACTCCAACGGAGGTTCTCTTTCGCACCATCATGGAGTGGGAAGAGCCCTGGCACCGTGGATGAAATCACATTTAGGCGATGAAAACATAGCGTTTATGCAGGCAATAAAAAATCATCTTGACCCTAAAGGAATAATGAACCCGAGTGGAACACTGGGGTTAAATCCTCTTTAAATTGTGAATTGCATTGTAGTGATTTACTCTCAAAATAGTAATTAGTTATGGACTATGTAGTTGTAATCGATGCTGGTACTCAATCAATTCGAGCAGTACTAATTGACCTTAAAGGTAATATCATTAATATTGAGCGAACCGAGGTTGAACCCTACTTCTCGACCGAACCTGGCTTTGCTGAGCAGGATCCAGATTACCTTTGGAACACGCTCTGCCAAACCTGCAAGCGATTGATGGATACAAACAGTATTCCGGTTGAGAGTATCAAAGGTATGTCCATCACCACGCAGCGAAGCACCTTGGTTAATCTTGATAGGGAGGGAAAACCATTACGTCCAGCTATTCTGTGGCTTGATCAGCGAAAGGCAAAGATTGATGGTTGGCCAAAAGGGTTGATTAAAATTGGATTAAAGCTAATCAATATGCACGAATCGCTGGTGCATGCCATTAAGGATGGAGAATCGAATTGGATTAGGCAAAATCAACCAGAGATATGGGAGAAAACCTATAAGTTTGTCTTTCTCTCCGCATTTTTTATCCATCGCCTTACAGGTAAGTTCATCGATTCCATTGGAAGCACTGTGGGGTATATGCCATTTAACTATAAGAAACAGAGGTGGTGTAAGCCCGGCGAAATGAATACCAATCTGTTTCCAATTGAAAGAGAAAAGTTGGTTGATCTTGTAAAACCATCGGAGTTGCTTGGGTATATTTCAAAAGAAGCATCCGAACAAACTGGATTACCCGAGGGTTTACCATTAATAGCATCAGCCGCTGATAAAGCTTGCGAGGTTTTAGGCTCTGGTTGTATTTCGCCCGAGATAGCCTGCCTTAGCTATGGAACCACTGCAACCATAGAAACGGTTAATCCTAAGTATGTTGAGGTGATTAAATTTTTTCCTCCGTACCCTAGTGCCATACCCGATTACTTCAACACCGAGGTGATGATTTATCGTGGATACTGGATGATCAATTGGTTTAAAAGAGAATTTGGGCACAAAGAGGTTGAACTTGCCAAAAAACTGGGCAAATCTGCTGAGGACCTATTTGATGAGATGATAAGCAGCATTCCACCAGGGTCAATGGGATTAACACTTCAACCTTACTGGTCTCCAGGGGTGAAAATACCTGGTGTTGAAGCAAAGGGAGCAGTTATTGGTTTTGGCGATGTACACACCAAGGCCCATCTTTACAGGTCGATAATCGAAGGATTAACATATGCCCTAAAGGAGGGAGCCATTCGAACTCAAAAACGGAACGGTGTTGAGATTAAGAAACTTAGAGTTTCAGGAGGTGGTTCTCAGAGCAAGAATGCTCTTCAAATGACTGCTGATATTTTTGGATTACCAGTCGAGAAACCCCATACCTACGAAACATCCGCTTTGGGTGCAGCAATTAATTGTGTGGTAGGGTTAAAATTATATCCTGATTTTAAAACTGCCATTGACAATATGTGCAGGGTGGGGGAGATGTATCAACCAATTCCAGAAAATCAGGAAATATATAGCAAGCTGTATCAAAGGGTTTACAGTAAACTTTATAAGCAGCTAAAACCTTTATACGAGGAAATTAGAGATATTACCAACTATCCTAAAAAGATTACAGATTAATTTCCCCATTGTTTATTGGAATTTCTTTTACTGTGTAAATTGCGTTTTATCCATTAAAACATCCCATGATTATTAGGATATTGAAAAATTACCCTAATTTAGTAACCTGTTTTGGGTATTTATCTTTTGGTTATGCGGAAAGTATTTTTCTTCATTTTACTTATTTTACCCTTATCAATCATTGGTCAAGAACCGGTTGATCTCCTTGAGCAACAGATGAACGAAGCTCAGGGCGAAGAACAATTAAGACTAATCATCACCCTTGGAAACATTTATGCCAAAACTGATCCCGATAGGGGTTTGGAGTTGGGTTTAAAAGCAGCATTTCTTTCAAAGCGTATGGATAATGTCCACTACGAAGGTCAAGCTCTTCTGCTAATGGGTTTATCCAGCTTAAATACTAATCAAAGCGAAAATGCCCTACGATATTATAATCGTTCACTCTCACATTTTGAGAAGCATAATCAACTTTCAGAGCAGGTTTTAGCTTTAGAAGGAATCGCTGAAGTCTACAATCTTGCCCGAAATTACGACCTCGCCATTAGCCATTTGCATAGAGCAATGGCAATTGCCAAAAGTATCAATAATGTTGATCTACTTATTGATATACATCAACAAATAGGATCAATTGCACTAGATCAGAATAATTATTCTTTGGCCTACAAGGAGTATTCCAATGTTTTAGATCTTTTTAGGGGTAGGGTTCAGTTAAGTGATGTTGAGTTGAAGCAAAAAGCAAATTCTTATAGGAAGATAGGTTTAGCTTACAGGAACCTGGGTCAGCTTAACGAGGGGCTTTCGTCGTTTAGGAGAGCACTTCAGTTATCACAAAGTTTACAAGAACCAACTATGGAAATTGAGGATAAATATGAGATTGCCTCTTCGTTTTACCTCCTTCAGGAGTTTGATAGTGCGTTGATATATTTTAATCAGGTATTGGCTTATCATCAGCTTCAAAACGATTCTCTTTCCATGGTTGAAGTTTTGCGAAGCATTGGTGACGTTTTTTTTGAGAAAATGCAGTACCGTCAGGCAGTTGCAAGTTATAATAGAAGTTTAGAACTTGCGATTTACGTTGGCAATGTACAAGGTCAGGTATCAGCATTAGTAAATATTTCACGTTGCTTTAATGCATTTGGTGATTATCCCTCTTCAAAGGAGTACCTTAATAAGGCGTTGGCTATTGCCACACGCGAAAACTTAACCAATTCGGCTGCGGATGTATACAAATACCTTTCTCAGGTTTACGAGGAGGAAGGGAGGTTTATGCTAGCATTAGAGCACTACAAGCTATGGGCAGAACTTCGCGATTCAATTTATAGCGAGGAAAGTGGCCAAAAAATGGCCAGAATGCAAATCCTATATGATATTACTCAAAAGGAGAAGGAAAATGAAATACTCCGGCAGAGTAGTGAGATTCAAAAACTACAGCTAACCAAAACCCAGTACCAAAGAGTTGTATTCATTGTGCTAGCCCTTTTCCTGTTTGCTTTACTTGTTCTTTTGGGTTTCTTTTATAGCATTAAGCAACGAGAACTATTAAAACAAAAGGAAATAGAACAACGAATTGTTGAAATGAATAGGAATCTTGAAAAACGGATGATTGAAGAGATCAAGAAACAGGAGAAACAGCAGCTCTTACTGGCACAAAAATCTAAGTTAGAATCGCTGGGAACTCTGGCGGCTGGTATTGCTCACGAAATAAATCAACCTCTAGGGGGCATATCAATGGGATTGGACAACATTCTCTTCAAACTTTCTGAAAAGAATTATTCAGAAGATTACTTAAAGGAAAAACTTAATCTTTTATTCGAAAATGTTGATAGAATAAAAAAAATTATTGATCATACACGTACGTTTTCTCGAGCGCAAAAACAGGTTTCTTTCGAACGAGTAGATCTAAATGGGGTAGTTAGAAGCGCATTGGTTATGGTTCAATCTCAATATCAGAAGAGTGGAATCGAATTGATTTTGAACTTGAGCGAAGGCATTGAGCCCATAATTGCCGATAAGTATAAACTAGAGCAAGTTGTATTAAACTTTTTAAGCAACGCAAAGTATGCTCTTGAAGAGAAAGAGACTCTAATGGATAAGAAATCTATTGAATTTGTAAAAATCATCGAAATATCAACTCACCACGAAAAAGATTATGTTTATCTTACTGTAAGAGATAACGGAATCGGAATAAAAGAGAAGAATATTGAAAAAATCTTTGACCCGTTTTTCACAACCAAGAAGGAAGATTCGGGAACAGGTTTGGGATTATCAATCTCTTACGGTTTCATCAAAGACTTATTGGGAGAGATAAAGGTTGATAGCCAGGAAGGTGAATACACTTATTTCGAGGTTATGATACCAAAGTCTTAATAAATGAAATTTGAGCTTTAAAGCAGTCTCTAAGTGACATTAGTTGATTGAATATTGATAAAATAACTCTTTACCCTAAGATATGCTATGGAATCTTTAAAAATTTTGATACTTGACGACGAAAAAGTTTTTCGCGAAGAGATCAGGGAGTTCCTCGAAAATGATGATTTTACTGTTTTGGTGGCAGGTAGACCCTCGGAAGCTTTTGCTATTCTTCAGGTAGAGGAAGTGGACATTTTAATTCTTGACTTACGTCTTCCCGAAATGGATGGTTTTGGTGTTTTGGAGAAAGTAAAAGAATTGTACCCTCATATTGAGGTGATCATGATTACAGGACATGGCGATATGGATGCCGTAATTCAGGCAATGAGGTTGGGAGCAGTTGAATTCTTTCCCAAGCCTTTCAGGCTTCTCGATATGAAGGCTGCTATAAAGCGTACCAGACGATTCATTGAACTTAACCATAAATACAAGGAGGTTAACCAATCGTATGAATTGATAGCAAGAGATTTAAGGGATAATGTTGGATACGAAATAGTGGGGTGCAGTAAGCAAATCCATCATGTGATGGAATTAATGCGAAAAGTGGCAAATGCTGATCAAACATCAGTGCTGATAACTGGCGAGAGTGGAACGGGAAAAGAATTGGTTGCCCGTGGAATTCACTACCTGAGTGCCAGAAAAAATAATTTCTTTCATGCAGTAAACTGCTCTGCTATCCCTGAGAGCCTTTTTGAAAGCGAGTTTTTTGGACATAAGAAGGGCTCTTTTACCGGTGCAAACGAAGATAAGGCTGGGTGGTTTGAAATTGCAAACGGTGGGACTCTCTTTCTCGATGAAATAGTAGATATGCATCCTGCTATGCAAAGCAAATTACTTCGGGTATTAGAGGATAAGAAAGTGAGACGTATAGGTGCAACTTCTGATCTCTCGGTTGATGTTCGAATTATTGCAGCTACAAATCAAAATATTCAGGCTTTGCTAGAAACCAATAAGTTTCGAAATGATTTATACTACAGGTTAAATTCCTTCGAAATTATTATTCCTCCCCTGCGTGAGCGACCTGAGGATATTCCCCTTCTGCTTGAGTACTATACAGATTTATTAAGCCGAAGGATGAACAAGAAGATAGTGGTTATTGACGAAGGAATCTTTAGGTTGCTTAGGGGTTACCATTTTCCAGGGAATGTTAGGGAACTTCGTAATATGGTCGAAAGGGCAATAATTCTTGCTGATGGCAATAAGCTAACGGTTAGGGAATTCGCTTTTGCGGGGTTAAATGCAATGGGTGACGAATCTATTCCCAATGATCAAAAGCAAATCTTTGATTTGGAGGAGCTCGAAAAACTTACCATAATGAAAGCCATGGAGCAATCCGATTACAAGAAAACCGAAGCAGCTCAACTCCTAAACATAACTCGCCAATCTCTTGACCGACGTATTGAGAAGCATGGGCTTAAGCTATAGATCATCATTCAGAAACTCTTTGTAAATCTCATAGTTATCCTCATCGAAGCAAACAAAGATTACCTTTTCGGGGAGGGAGTTCCTTTGCAAAAAAGATTTAACCGTTTCAGTTGCCAATCGCGCTGCCCTACGTTTGGGAAAACGGTATATCCCTGTGCTGATGTTTGGGAAAGCAATGGTTTTTACCTTATGCTTTTTTGCCAGTTCCAGGGAGTTCAAATAGGCATTTTTTAGTAGATCGGGTTCCCCATGCTCACCATCGCGCCAAATGGGACCAACAGTATGGATTATATGTTTAGCAGCAAGTTTATACCCCTTCGTAATCCTTGCTTCACCCACAGGGCAACCGCCAATTGTTCTGCACTCCTTCAGCAGCTCTGGTCCTGCTGCATCGTGGATGGCACCATCAACTCCGCCACCTCCAAGCAACGAAGTATTGGCTGCATTTACAATAGCATCCACTTCTTGTAGGGTGATATCACCTCTGCAAAGGTCAATCTGTATTAACATATTTTATGAAAATTAAAAAAGTGCATAGTTTTTGTTACTATGTCAAAATTATTAAATTTGTAGTTAAAATAGTGTTTTCAAATATTTTTACTAACCAAAAACAAATAATTATGAAAATGAAATTTTTGAAATTTATGGCGATCTCCTTACTTGGAGGTTTAGTGGTCTTCACAGGATGTAAAGACGATCCAGATCCAATTGTTTACGACGATCCCACTGTAACCATTGCTGAAGGTGCCAGTCTGGTTCTAGTACCTGCCAATGGGCCTACCCACGAACTTTCCCTTACTGTTTCAATTGATGCTCCAGGGAAAATTGAAAATATTAAAATCCAAAGAAATAAATATCTGGGAACCACTTTAGTTGATGAGTATGAGGTAACAAATCAGGAACATTATAATTTAACAGAAACAGTTTTAAATTATACTGATAACATTAACTTCGACCCTTTCTTTGCTGGTACCATCGATAAGATTGAGTACGTATTCATAGCTAATGATAGGGAAGGTAACTTTGGTGATGCTTCCTATGAAATTACCATGGGTGCTTACACTGCTTTGACAACTGAAGTTACTACCGGCGAGATTTGGAAACTGCATGGTGATGGTAAAGCTTGCTGGGACTTGAATGGCGATGTTGCTGTAACAGCTATAGGAAATGCTGAAGCAGTTGTTGCCACCAGATATATTATAAACAGTGATGAGGTTAACACTCATAGTACTGATGCAAACTTTACTGGTAGCTGGACATCCAATACAGTTTCATGGACTTCAACAGGAGGGACAGACTATGTAACCAATGGCAATGGTGCTCAATACGTAAAGGCAAATGGATATGACTATGCAAACGCACCCAAGGAGGTAGCTCTTTACCTGTTTGGTGCTGGCACACCATCAACTGATGTTGAAAATCCTGAAGTTGACGATATTTATATTGGTAAGCTTGGTGAGGAACTCTATGTTATCAAGATCACTGAAAATGATATCGACGCGGTGTACGAACCAAAACTTAATACCGGCGTTTTAAGATTTACTTACAAGAAGTAGTAAGATTAATCCAATGAGAAAAGCCGCCTAAAAGCGGCTTTTTTGTTATTTGAAACTTTCAAATTCTTATTAACTCGCAGTTACCTAATCTGTGCTCCCAATTCCTTCTCAAAAACATTGATAAGATTTTGCATTATTCTATCTATCTGCTTGTCGGTAAGAGTTTTACTTTGGTCCTGTAGAATAAACGATACTGCATAAGATTTTTTCCCTTCTCCAAGTTTTGTTCCCTGATATACATCAAACAGATTGATTTGCTTGATAAGTTTTCGTTCTGTTTTATATGCTAAATCTTTTACTTGGGCAAAAGTTACCTTATTGTCCAGTAACAGAGCTAAGTCGCGACGAACTTCAGGAAACTTGGTTATTTCAGAATACTGAACTTTTTTCTTACAGGCTGCCTTGAATGCAATATCCCAACGAATTTCAGAGAAAAAAACAGCTTGTTTTATATCCAACTCCTTCAATATTTTTCCTGAAACAAGACCATAGAAGCCAAGTATGTCATTATTTAGTGTCAACTCTAATCCATACTCAAATAGATCGCTGGGGGCTTCTTTTATCGATACTATTTCTTCTGAAATCCCCAATTTGTGGAAAATGCTTTTTAAGTATGCTTTTAAATGATAAAAGTTAGCGCTTTCAGATTTCCCGGTCCAACTCTCCTCGTTTACATCCCCTGTAATCCAAACACCCAGCCTCAAATCTTCGCTGTAAGCTTTAAGGGGATCGGAATTGATGGCTTTTTCTTTATTGAATTGGTAACAGTTACCCCATTCGTAAAGTTTCAGGTTGGGATTCCTGTGGTTAATATTGTACTGAATGGATTCCAATCCACCAAAAAGAAGAGTTTGCCTCATGGCATTCAGATCGCTGCTTAGAGGGTTTATGATTTCTGCAGCATTGCTTTCGGGGCATGTAGTAAGACAACTGTAGTAAGACTTCTTTGTCAGTGAGTTGCACATGATCTCATTAAACCCATTAGCCGAAAGGCTAACAGATATTAGACTAATTACCTTATGCTTATCAGGACGATCGATGTGAGCAAGGGTGCTGTTCATCCTATCGGTAATCTCAATATTGTTATAACCATAAATCCTTAGGATTTCCTCCACAACATCAGCGGGTCGGGTTACATCCACCCTGTAGGGTGGAACGGCAAGTTTTAGCATACCATTATCCTCTGATATAACTTGGATATCAAGGGCATCCAGAATTTTCTTTATGGTTTCAATCGGTACACTCTTGCCAATGAGCATCGAAACGTAGTTTAAACTGAGGTCAATCTTATAGTCTTCAACTTTCTTTGGGTAAACATCAACAACATCCGAAGATATTTGCCCCCCTGCAACCTCTTTGATCAGCATGGCTGCGCGTTTCAACGCCCATATGGTAATGTTGGGATCCGATCCGCGCTCAAATCGAAACGATGCATCGGTGCTTAGTCCATGCCGTTTGGCTGTTTTTCGAACCCAAACGGGGTTAAAGCAGGCACTCTCAAGAAAAATATTTTGGGTTTGCTCTGTAACTCCCGATTTGTTCCCACCAAAAACACCTGCAATACACATTCCTTCTGTTGCATTGCAGATCATAAGATCCTCATTGCTGAGTTTACGTTCAACTTCATCGAGGGTAATGAATGGAGTGTTTTGAGGAAGAGGTTTTACAATAACCTTTTTACCATCAATTCTATCGGCATCGAAGGCATGTAGCGGTTGCCCAATTTCGTAAAGTACAAAGTTGGTGACATCCACTACATTATTAATCGGATTAAGCCCAATGGAACGAAGTCTTTTCTGCAGCCATTCTGGAGAGGAACCCACTTTTACGTTGCTTATGGTTATTCCGCTATAACGAGGACAAGCCTCAATGTTTTGTATTTCAACGGGTATATGCAGGTTGTCATTATCCACCTTAAAGCTATCAACAGAAGGTTTTTTGGCTTCGATGGCACTGTTTAAATTAAGATAGGCAGCCAAATCGCGGGCAACACCAAAGTGTGAGGCAGCATCAATTCTATTTGGGGTTAACCCAATTTCGAACTGATAATCATCTTCCAGTTTAAAATACTCGTTGGCAGCCATACCAATGGTAGCACTAGGGTCTAATACCATGATCCCATCGTGCGATGAACCCAAACCAAGTTCATCCTCGGCACAGATCATCCCTTCGGATAGCTGTCCTCTAATCTTGGTTTTTTTCAACGTAATTTCCTGATCGTTAAAGTATAGGGTAGTGCCAATGGTTGCAACAGCAACCTTTTGCCTAGCGGCTACGTTCGGTGCTCCGCATACTATATTCAGCAATTCGGGTTCACCGATATCAACGGTGGTTAAGCTCAGCTTATCAGCATCGGGATGTTTTTCACAAGTTTTAACTTCACCAATTATCACTCCCTTAAGGCCACCCTTAATGGACTCAACCTTTTCTAACGCTTCAACCTCAAGCCCAATGGATGTAAGTATTTGGGCAAGTTCATCGGGTGATATATCGATATCAATATATTTTTTAAGCCAACTGTACGAAATCTTCATGGAATCAGTAATTAATAGCGTTTTATAACTTTCTTTAACAGGTCACAAATGTAGCGAAAAATATTTTTACCCTTTTAAATGCCATATGGAAGATTTATTTCATAATTTTACTCATTAAAAAATTTAAATTATTAAAACTATGACATCACTAGCTATTCTTTTAATTGTTCTTGGAATATTGATTATATCAATAATTGCCATTTATAACCGCTTGGTAGGATTACGCAATGACGCAGATAAGGCATTTGCCAGTATCGATGCCATGGCAAAGAAACGGTACGACTTAATTCCAAACCTTGTTGCCACTGTACAACAGTATATGCAGCACGAAAGGTCTACACTTACTGAGATCACTGAATTACGCGCAAAAGCAGTTTCCGGGACATTATCCGATAACGAAAAGGTTGATCTTGACAATAAGATTTCCAGAGCCATGGGAGGTATTATGGTTGCTGTGGAAAACTATCCCGATCTTAAAGCTAATCAAAATTTTATTCAGCTGCAGGGCAGCCTTAACGAAGTAGAAGAGCAGCTGAGTGCTGCTCGTCGTGCTTACAATGCTGCAGTAACCGATTACAACAATGCTACTCAGATGTTCCCTTCGAATATATTTGCAGCAATGTTTAATTTCAAGGCTAAACGTCTATTCGAGATTAGCGAAAAGGAGAGGGAAAATGTAGATGTAAAATCCCTGTTCAAACAGTAATCAAACGAATAGAACTTCAAAAATTATCATTAAGTGAAATCGTTAGAAGAGCTTGAAAAATACTTTCAAACCGATATGCTTCCCGAGCTAGAAGTTTTGGATGCTAGGAGAAAGATTATTCTAAAAAAGTGGATTAAGGTAGGAGTTTTTGTCCTGATTGCCATTGTTTTGAGCGCTATTTTACTTAGCAGCATGAATTTTGGGGATAGCAATGAACCCCAGATTAAATACTATGTAACCTTTGGTATTATCATAGTGTTGGGTGTAATCATTGGGAACATTTATGCTAAAGACAAAACTTTCTACTCCGATTTCAAATTACAGGTAATTGAAAGGATACTTAAGTTTATTCATCCAGACCTTACTTACGAACCAAACAATTATATCCCCTCCAATAAATTTCAAGACTCCCGCATATTCACGCATGGAATTGACAGATATGGTGGCGATGATCTGGTTTATGGTACCATTGATAAAACCAAGATTAGTTTTTCGGAGATCAAGGCTGAATACAAAACAACCACAACGGATAGCAAGGGCAGAACAAGAACACAATGGCATATAATTTTTAAGGGGATGTTCTTTATTGCCGATTTCAATAAGCATTTTCAAGCATCAACTGTAGTCTTACCTAATCGTTTGGGGAAGGGCTTTTTAGCCGATTTTTTTAAAAAGATCAATCTTTCTCGTCGAGAAAAACTTGTAAAGTTAGAGGATCCAGATTTCAACAAACATTTTGTTGTGTATGGTGACGATCAGGTAGAGGCACGTTATGTGCTAAGCACTTCGCTGATGAGGAGAATTACCGAGTTTAAAGAAAAATACCCCAACAATCTATACCTATCATTTGTTAGTTCTCAACTTTTTGTTGCCATTTCGTATACCAAAAACCTCCTTGAACCCAATTACCTGCGTAAACTTACTGAATTTAATACTGTAAAAGAGTACTACGAGGATCTCCATTTGGCAATTAGCATTGTTGAGGAACTTAATCTTAACAATAGGATTTGGACAAAGCAGTAAATAGATCCATTTGTTTGGATAATTATTACATTAAAAAAACATTAAATGTTTAAACGTTTTCGTTTAAACTATTCTGGTTTGAATACGTTTTAATGTTTATGTTGGATTAAATAGTTTTCACAGTATTATTTTGACAATCTATCATATTCTCATACGCTTAACTATGTATTTACAATGATTTAAATAACTTTGCATCTTTCAAAGTTTAAAGGCATGTTTAAAAGGAAATCTGAACGACGACCGGTAATTATGGTTACCAATGATGATGGAATAAATGCGAAAGGACTTCAATCGCTGATTGAAATGGTAAAACCCTTTGGAAGGGTTATTGTGGTTGCTCCAAAGGAGGGAAATTCAGGTATGTCGCATGCCATAACCATAAAGAACCCGCTTCGTATCCGAAAACATGAAAGAACCGATGGTGTGGAAATGTACTCTGTAAATGGCACACCCGTTGATTGTGTAAAGTTGGCCATGAGCCAAGTACTAAAGAATCAACCCGACCTTTTAGTATCGGGGATTAACCATGGCTCAAATTCATCCGTTAGCATTTTCTATTCAGGAACCATGGCTGCGGTTATCGAAGGGTGCCTTTATGGCATTCCATCCATAGGTTTTTCTCTCCTTGATTATCTTCCCGATGCAGATTTTTCAGGGGTGGTTGAGTATGGCAAGCAGGTGGTGGATACGGTTTTAAACAATGGATTAGAAAAGGGAACTTGTCTAAACGTAAATGTACCAGCCATACCGGTAAATCAAATAAAGGGTATAAAGGTTGGCCGTCAGAATATGGGAACCTGGAGGGAGGAGTTTGACAAAAGGACCGATCCGCGGGGAATTGACTACTATTGGCTCACAGGGTACTATCATAATGAAGAGCCAAAGGCAACGGATACAGATGAACATGCCCTTAATAATGGCTATATTTCAGTAGTTCCCATTACCATCGATTTGACCAACCATAAGGAGATAGATAGATTGAAGGATCAACTGTTAAAAAATCAGGAGATTAAAAATGAAGAAAAAGTTCGATAACACATGGCTGGGAGTTGCCCTTGCTGTTATAGCCACATTAATAACTGTTGCTTTAATATATAGATATAAGCTACCCTATGAATACATGCAATCCTTCTTTAAGGATATGTGGATACATCTTATTGCTCCCAAGGTAATTAGTCTGGGAGTTATTCCAAACCTTGCACTTTTCTTCCTGTTCATTTATACCGATAGATACAAGTCAGCAAAAGGTGTCCTTGGCACAACCATTGTTTTTGGCATTATAGTTTTTATACTTAAGCTATCGGCTTAATGAATTCAAACAACCCCATAATCATCTATAAGAAATGAAGTATTACCTTGTTGCCGGCGAAGCCTCAGGCGATTTACATGCTTCTAACCTAATGCGGGGAATAAAGGAGGCTGATTCTACAGCCAGTTTTAGATATTATGGAGGAGATTTGATGCAGGCACAGGGTGGCGTATTGGCGAAGCACTATCGTTCGATGGCTTTCATGGGCTTTTTAGAGGTTATCCAGAACATCCGAACCATTTCAAAAAATCTAAAGCATTGCATGGAGGATATTTTGCAATTCAATCCTGATGCAGTTATCCTTGTTGATTACCCTGGCTTTAACCTACGGATAGCAAGGTTTGCCAAGGAGAATGGATTTAAGGTATTCTACTATATTGCCCCAAAGGTTTGGGCTTGGAAGGAATCAAGGGTAAAACTTCTAAAACGTTATCTGGATAAGCTTTTCGTTATTTTTCCATTCGAAGTCGATTTTTTTAAGAAGCATGGCATCGATGCCATATACCAGGGAAATCCCCTTATCGATGCCATTGCACAGAAAGCAGGGGCAGAGACATCCTTTTCAGAATTTTGTCAAACTAATAACCTAGATGATAAACCCATAATTGCTCTTCTTGCAGGAAGTAGAAAGCAGGAAATCAGGTTTAATCTACCAATCATGCTTTCTCTTATTAGTAGATTGCCAGAATATCAGTTTGTTATTGCTGGAGCACCATCATTGGACACTGATGTGTATTTGCCTTACATTGGCAGTTCGAATGTAAAGTTGATTTTCGACCAAACACAAACATTGCTTAAGCATTCAACCCTTGCAATTGTTACCTCTGGTACAGCTACGCTTGAAGCGGCTCTTCTCAATGTTCCTGAGGTAGTTTGCTATCGGGGCGACACATTTTCCATGTTAATTGCATGGATGGTGATTAAGGTAAAGTATATTTCTTTGGTAAATTTAATAATGGGCAAGGAAGTTGTTAGAGAGCTTAAGCAGTTCGACTATACTGCATCAAATTTGCTTGAGCAAGTTAAAAGAATCCTTCCCGGAAGGGAAGAGCGGAATGAAATGCTTGAAAATTTTCAAACACTTAAAGATATGCTGGGAAGCGTTGGTTCTTCCAAACGAATTGCCCAAATAATAGTTGATAATACCAATACAAAAATCCATACTTCATGAAGTGGCTTATTACGTTGTCTTTGATTTATATTTCTCTTGTAACTTTTGCTCAAAAAATTAGCGTAAGCCTTTTCAACGAGCATGATTTGCAGACCATTCTGATTACACCAGTTGAAGGAAGCTATTCACTCATTACAGGTGACGGAGAATTTATCCTCAACCCAAATCAGATAGTATATATTTCCCGAACGGGCGACTCGGTTACTGTGCGCGATATGGCCTCTAACCTAGGAACTTGGGATAGGGTTACTGTTGTAGGTCGTACAAACAACGATGTGATTAGAGTAAAACCAATAGTTCCCTCAGTTCCTGCTCAGGTGTACGACGATAATCTGGGTTTTTATGTAGATTTCAACAGAATGATGGCCATTAATCTTGTGGATATCGACAAGTATATTGCCGGGGTTGTTGAGGCAGAATCGGGACCAAATGCCCACATCGAATTTTACAAAGCACAGGTTTTACTTGCCCGTACATATGCCTATGGTCATATGGAACGCCATATGGGCGAAGGTTTCAACCTTTGCGATGGTGTACATTGTCAGGCCTATAAAGGAAAATCAACAAAAAATCCCAGTATAATTAAGGCGACTGAAGAAACAAAAGGGCAGGTTATTGTGGATTCCAACAATGAGCTTATAGTAGGAACTTTTCATGCAAACTGTGGGGGTCAGACGGCCAATTCAGGCGAAGTATGGGTTACATCGTATGACTACCTTGTTACGGTTGATGATATTTATTGTAAGGGTCAACCAAGCTCGCAGTGGGAGGTAAGAATCCCCATTGATGATTGGCGCGCATTTCTTATATCTAAAGGTGTCGAAGCCGAAGATTTGCCAGTCTCAAGTTTTGTCTTTACTCCCAAAGGCAGAGAGTATAAATATCCCATTGCTAACACAAGCATCCCACTAACGGATATTCGAAATCATTTTAACCTTCGATCAGCCTATTTTTCAGTTGATATTGTTTCCAACTCGGTTAGGTTAAGGGGTAAAGGGTATGGACATGGCGTTGGGATGTGTCAGGATGGCGCCATGCAAATGGCGCGGCGAGGTAAAACTTACAAGGAAATACTTTTGCATTACTTCAAGGGTGTAAGTGTGGTCGATTTCTCTGAAATCAATGGTATGCTTAATGAGCATGACATTGATTTGGATGAATAATCTTCGAGTAATTATACAGAATCAACTTTCAAAAAGTATTATTCTTTTTTGGCGGGGGTAGCCTCGTTGCTTATTCGGTTTGGTTGATAAAGAAAACCGGGTTCGGGATTTTCAACGGGTGGACTAATGGGCATAGGAGCCTGCTCCCTAAGAGGATTTCGTATATCGATATTTGGGGTGTATACCCATTTACCCTGATCAAATCTTAGGGCATCGAATGTTAAATCGGGTCCATAAAACTGATAGTTCTCAGCGAAATCGTTACGCATAGGGGACAGGTGATCGAAAACGATCATGTTCATTGCACTGTCGAATTTAAGGATCATATTTGCCTGGCTTGAATACTCAAAAACAATCCTGCTGATCAAATGATTACGAACTGATATGATTGGTTGACCCAAAATAGGTTTACCCTCGTTATCTAATGTTAGTATTTCAATTACCCTTTTTCTGGAAAATAGATTATTTAGGTCAACGCCAAGAAGCGTATAGTAGGTTTTATCTAAATATTTATTCTCGTGAAGGTAGTAGTAGAGTGCCCCAAACCATTTTTCGGGACTAGTTACCTCTAGCTGGGGTATTTCAAATTTGTCCCTCTCATCGTAAAGCGGGTAAACAGCGGTTTTTTCATTTATTCTTGTTTGAATAAAACCGTAGTATTTATGCATGCCATTCATGGTGGGTACATTCCAGGTAAATACCTTTACAATTCCATCAGATGATTTTAACTTCCCTATATGAATTAATGAATCGAAGGGATAATGGAATGAACTATCTCGCTCTAAAACGGATTGAAAAAAGTCTTTAAAATGGTTGTTAAAACTCATCTTTTTGGGAAGATCTCGCTCCTCAACCATTACTCTGATCATTTTTACAAGCGAATCCTCAGCCTGTTGAAAGTTCAATAAATCCTGAGCTTTACAATTATTATTGTTGGTAAAAAAAAATATGAATAGAAGAAAAATGGTTATTCGAGCGAACATAAATTGAACTATGAATGTTTAGGATTTAGGTATAATCATAAATTACAAATATACACATGAAAATAAACGAAGTTGCAAAAAAAATATTTTCCTTGCGTGTGCTCATCGGAGTGTTAGTTGGGGGCGCTTTAGGCTATGCATACTATCATTTTATAGGTTGTAGGGGAGGTTCCTGTCCTATGTGGGCCGATCCCTGGAGAAGCACTCTCATTGGAATGGGCTTTGGTGCCATTCTGCTTTTTGACACAAAGACTAAAGTTGATCAAGAACCTGAGAAAGAATAGAGCAAACCTCTTCAATTTCATCTTCTGAAATTGTTAAAGGAGGTGCAATTCTGAAAGCAGTATTGCAGAACAGAAACCAGTCGAGTATAACACCTTTTTCTAGAGCTATTCGTATGCATTTTTGAACCTTCTCGAATGATCCAAGTTCAACAGCAATGAAAAGCCCTGACGATCGCCAACTCTTAACTTTTGGGTTTTTAGATAGTAGGGATCTGAAAAGATTCTCTTTCCTATCAACTCCTTCGATAAGTTTTTCATCCAATAGCACATCAAGCGATGCTAAAGCTGCTGCGCATGATACAGGGTGACCCCCAAAGGTGGTAATATGTCCCAAAGGTGGGCTATGGGTAATGCAACGCATGATATTTCGATCTGCGATGAATGCTCCTAGTGGCATTCCACCCCCAAAAGCCTTTGCGAGCAAAAGAATATCGGGGACAACACCATACTTTTCGAAGGCAAACATTTTTCCTGTTCTGCCCATTCCGGTTTGAATCTCATCGAAGACTAGCAGTGCTCCGGTTTTTTGGCATCTTTCTTTTAATGCATGTAGGTAGTTATCGGTTGGTTCGATTATTCCTCCCTCTCCCTGTACTGGTTCAACCATCACACAGGCAGTTTTTTGGGTTATCCTATCAAGCTGATCCGGATCGTTGAATTGAATATGCTGAATGCCAGTGAGCAAAGGTCTGTATGCTCTAATCTGATCCTCATTTCCCATAAGGCTCATTGCACCCTGTGTACTCCCATGGTAAGCATTGTTCATGGCAATCAATTCAGGTCTGCCTGTAAACCGTTTGGCAAGTTTCATGGCTCCTTCAACCGCTTCGCTTCCAGAATTAACAAAGTAAACGCTGTTAAGCGTTTTAGGTAATAGATCGGTAATGCGTTGGGCTAGTTTTACCTGTGGATATTGAATATACTCTCCATATACCATTAGGTGCATGTATCGATTTGCTTGTTGAGTAACCGCATCAATAACCTTTGGATGGCAGTGTCCAACATTGCTAACTGATACTCCAGAAATAAGATCAATGTATTTTTCACCCTTTCCATTAAAAAGGTAAACCCCTTCAGCCTTTTCCACTTCCAGCTGTAGGGGCGATTCGGATGTTTGTGCAATATGTTTTAAAAAAATTTCTCGGGGTGTAAGCATTACATGGCTTGTAACTACTTATTAATTAAGTTTATTTCTTTAAGTAATTTTTCTCGGTACGATTTTCCTATGGGAATCAACCTCTTACTATCACCTACTTTTACAACCACAGAATTGTCTTCGATGCTATGTATTTGGCTAATGTTAACTATAAATGAACGATGGATGCGTTTAAATTGGGCTAATGGTAATTGGTTCTCAATAGCCTTCATGGTAAAGTGAATGGTGAATTTATCCGAAACGGTTGTTATAACCACATAGTTTTCCAGTGCTTCAACCCATAGTATATCGCTGTATTTTATCTTGACAAGTGAACTGCTCTTCTTGACAAATATTTCTTTCTCTTCACTTGAAACAACGTTTCTTCTATCGAAGCCCTCAAGGGCTTTATTTGCAGCTTTAAAGAATCGAGCGTAAGTAACAGGTTTTAGCAAGTAATCGGTAACTCGATATTCAAATGCCTTTAAGGCATACTTTTCCTTTGAAGAGACTATAATCACCTGAGGTGGTTGCTCAAGGGAATTGAGAAAATCTATTCCTGTCATCTCAGGCATCTCAATATCCAGAAAGATCAGGTTAACTTGATTTCCATCCTTTATAAAATTAATAGCCTCAACTGCTCCAGAAAAGGATTGCTCAAGGGTTAAAAAGCTTGTTCGGGTAATAAAATCCTCAATAACCCTTCTTGAAATCTCGTCGTCATCAATAATTATACATTTCATAGCGTTATGAGCTGAATTTACTGTCGAAAATAAACAAAATTTTCCAAATGAGTTATGTTTATTTTATTTTTTATCGTTAAGCTGGATTGTTTGCCAGAAATCTTTTTTCAATAGATTTCCAACTTTTAATCGATAACCTTAGCCATTGTAATAGCAAAGCATCTTTTTCTTGTGAAGTTAACCTATAGTTAATGTTAGAATTACGAAGCCTTGAAGTGAGTTTTTCTATGCAAATAGCTGCAGATACCGATAGGTTTAAACTTTCGGTAAAACCCACAGTGGGGATATTAACAAATTCATCGGCATTCCTTAGCACTATTTCTGATAATCCATTGACCTCATTTCCAAAGAATAGGGCAAATTTTCCTTTATCCAAATTAAAACTTTCTATACTTATATCGAAAACATGGGGTGATGTTCCAATAATTCTGTAACCCATATTTTTGAGTTGATCTATGGCTTGGAGAGTATTATCTTCTTTTTGATTATACTTAAACATACTAAGCCACTTGGCAGCACCCAATGAAACCTTTGGATTTACTGAAAATTTATTGATATTCTCAATGATATGTATGTCTTGAATGCCAAAGCACTCGCACGAACGAATAACAGCACTGGCATTTTGCGACTGGAAGATATCCTCAAGTACAATGGTAAAGTATCGGGTTCTATCCTTTACAACGGAATGGAATAGTTCCAATCGTTTTTCCAGCACAAATTCTGAAAGGTGGTCTAATAGTTTTTTAAGTTCAACAGGTGAGAGTTCGTTTCCTTTCATTGGCATTTCATCTATGTTAAACCAATCAGATATTCTTTTTCAGAGCTTAGGAAGGACGAATTGAAAAGATTAAGTTGAATTGATCCCGATAGCGATGATATTTATAATTTAAAAAATAAAGGGGGCATCATTTGATGTCCCCCTTTAATTATACTAAAAAAAATTACTGAACTTTTCCGCTAAGATCGCTACCTGGCTTAAACTTAACCACTTTTTTAGCTTTAATAGTAATTGGCTTTCCAGTTTGTGGGTTGCGTCCTGTTCTTGCATTTCTCTTTGAGATTGAGAAAGAGCCAAAACCTACCAGAGATACTCTGTCACCTTTTTTCAAAGCGGTTGAAGTTGATTTTACAAATCCATCAAGAGCTTTTTTAGCATCAGCTTTGGTAATTTTTGCTTCAGCAGCAATTGCATCAATTAATTGAGCTTTG
>Ga0334884_1001481_pt1 | contig 34446 bp, 35 predicted proteins | sample GraSluR1_MG_7_FD_207215 | JGI IMG/M metagenome (GOLD analysis project Ga0334884, IMG submission 207215) | Sludge microbial communities from methane-producing bioreactor in Wageningen University, Netherlands - Granular Sludge_12_05 R1 | ecosystem: Engineered > Bioreactor > Anaerobic >... | reverse complement strand
CGCCAAGCTGGGCGGAGCCGATCCGGGCCGGGCGATCGTCCGGAACATGCTCGTCGCAAGTCTGGCGATGACGACAACCTATCTGCTGGGCACGGTCTTCGCCGGCTGATCAAACCCCACCGGCCGGCGTCAGCGTCAGTCGTCGGACGGCGCGGCATCGTCCACCCGGTCATCATCGAACAAGTCGGCGCGCAGTTGGTCCCACAATACCGGGGGTGCCGCCGCGGCATTGATCTGGCCGAGCAGGGCGATCAACGGATGATGCGGGGCGATCTTTTCGGCGCGTTCGATGCAGGCAACCTGCAGGGCGCCCTCCCCGCTCACCCAGGCTGCCAGGCCCAGCATCCCGAGCACCGGCGGCTGGCAGCCCCGCGGGGTCATCCGGGCCACGGTCCGCCACAGTTCGACGTGGCGGTGCGCATCCGGCCGGCGGAGCAGCCGCAACGCCTGGTCGCGGGCTGTCGGATAGTACGCGATCGTGGCGAGCATGGCTGCCTCCTGCGGACGAACCAGCCGTGGATCGGCCAGGCCCTGCTGCACCATCTCGACGAACAAGTCCTCGATCTCTGTCATCTCGAGCTCGCGGACGGCGGCCCGGGCGTCCTCCATGCGCTGGCTGGCGGCTCTGCCGAGCCAACCGCGCGGCGGCCGGATGGACTCGTCCAGCTGTGAGCGGGAGTCCAGTACCTGCATACCGGCCAGCACCGCTCGGGCAGCCACCGGCGAACCCTCGGCGTCGATCGGGCGCCCCTCGGGCGGGCAGCAGCCCGGCACAGTGCACGACAGCGACCAGTAGCGCCCGGCGTTCACATAGACCGACTCCAGAACATCGTCGGCGCCGATCACCGCGGTCATCTGCTCGACGACGCGGCTCGCCCGCTCCCGGTCGGCGGCGTAGCCGGCGAGTATCCAGCTCGATCCGGGGAACTGCCTCACGATGGCGCCGATGCGATGGGCCAGTTGAGCGGGCACGTCGGCCAGCTCGATCGGGAACCGGACCGTGGTGATCAGCGTCTTGTCGCGGAAGACCAGGGCAACGATCGACTCCCGCGGCTGGAAGCCGAGCAGGTAGGGAACCGCGGCAACGACATCCGCGTCGTTCTTGAGGCGCAGCGGTGCGTCCAGTTCACTCGATGCTGCGGCGCGATCCCAGGCGTCGGTCGATTGAGCGGACGAGGCGGGGGGCTCTGTTGGTTTCATGTCCAAAGGATTGGTAAGCGGCCTGCCGAATCGGTCAAACACGTCGCCGCCTGTGGACAAGTCACGCCGTTGACCTTCTCGGCTACCCTGGGAGGCACCATGAGCACACCATCGCAGCCACCCCGCTCGTCCGACCCGCATACGCCCTCACAAGGCGATTCGGCGTGGGGCCAGCAGAATTCCGCATGGGGTCAGGGCAATTCGGCCTGGCGGCAGCCCTCCGGTGCATGGAACCAGGCCCCCGCACAGTCCGGCCCGCGCCGGCAGGCGGTCGACGCTCCCCCGCAGGCTTCCGATGATTCCCAGCCTGCCGAGCAGGCCGCTCAGACCACTGTCCGGCAGCCGGCCATCTCGATCGAGCAGTTCAAGCCGCGCCGCAACCGGCTGGCTCCGCTGGTGCTTGCGGTGGTCGCAGTGGTCGCCTTCGCCGGCATCTGGTGGCTGGCTATCCGGCCCAGCCCCGAGGTGACGCCCGGGGCGTCCCCGACACCGACCGTGGTGCGGTCGGCTCCCAGCGTGCCGCCCGCCGGCGAGTTCGCGAACTCCACCCCGTTCAGCTCGAACGGGCTGACCGGCACCTTCACCATCAACGATTCCTGGTGGGACGACGACTCGACGCTGTCGGTCAACGTCACCGTCCAGGTTGACACCGGCGTGCTGAGGTACCGGTTCTTGGTGATGGACATGGCCTCGGGCGATATTCAGGTGATGCATGCCGGTCCCGCCCCGGACGGCCTGGCCGAGGGCACCTTGTCTGCGGGCGAGTCGGTGACCGGCGTGGTCCAGGTGACCAAGGAACGCGGCGACACTCAGATCGTGCTCAGCGAGAGTACCGGCAACAACGTGACCATGCTCGCGGTGAAGGGCTGAATCGTCCGGCTGCGGTTCGGCGATAATTCATCCCCGCGTTACCGCGATACGCCACACTGGGAATCAGACTCCCTCATTGCGCGTGGCAGTCGCCCGCACGGAAGGAAAGACGAAGATGACCTACGGGATCCGAATCACGACTCCAGAAGAACTCGCAGCCCTCCCGCACCCACACGCCTGGTTGTGCGACATGGACGGTGTGCTGATTCGCGAGAACCTCGTGCTGCCGGGCGCCAAGGAGTTCATCAGCGCCCTCGAGTCCAGCGGAACACCGTATCTGGTGTTGACGAACAACTCGATCTTCACCCGGCGCGACCTGTCGGCCCGGCTAGCGACGTCGGGGTTGGACATTCCCGAGGAGCGAATCTGGACTAGTGCCGTAGCCACCGCCGATTTCCTGGCTTCCCAAAGTCATGGCGGCAGCGCCTACGTGATCGGCGAGGCCGGCCTGACGACCGCGCTGCACCAGCAGGGTTTCGTGATGACCGACACCAAACCCGAGTACGTGGTGCTCGGCGAGACCCGCAACTACTCGTTCTCGGCGATCACCCAGGCGATCCGGCTCATCGAGGGTGGCGCCAAGTTCATCGCCACCAACCCGGACGCGTCCGGCCCCTCGCCCGAAGGCACCCTGCCGGCCACCGGTTCGGTGGCTGCACTGATCACCACGGCCACCAACCGCAAGCCCTACTTCGTGGGCAAGCCGAATCCGATCATGATCCGGGCAGGGCTCAACCGCATCGGTGTGCACTCGGAGACCACGGCCTTCATCGGTGACCGGATGGACACCGACATGCGGTCGGGTCTGGAGGCCGGCCTGCAGACCCACCTCGTGCTGTCGGGCTCAACCGCCCTGGAAGATGTCAGCACCTACCCGTTCCGCCCGGTGGCCATTCACGAGGGCATCGGCGGGGTTGTGCCGCTGGTCTCCTGATCTCCGGCCGATCTGCGCTGCACGGTGCGTTCGTGACGCAGCGACATCAGCGGGACGACCAGCGGCCGTCCGGTCAGCGGATCCACGCTGATCTGTGCCCGGATCTGGAAGACCTCGGCCAACAGCTGCTCGGTCAGCACCTCGGGCACCGGGCCGGTCGCTGCGATTGCGCCGTCGTGCATGACGATCAGATGGTCGGCGTAGCGAGCGGCCAGCATCAGATCGTGCAGCACCAGCACCATGGTGCGGCCTTCGTCCTGGTTGAGTTGGCGCACCAGTTCCAAGACCTCGAGCTGATTGGCGATGTCGAGGTAGGTCGTGGGCTCGTCCAGCAGCATGGTGGGCGGATCCTGGGCCAGCAGCAGAGAGATCCAGACGCGCTGGCGTTGGCCACCCGACAGCTCGTCGACGGGACGATCGGCCAGGTCGAGCACCCCGCAGGCCGACAGCGCGCGACGCACGGCGGCTTCGTCGTCGTAGGACCACTGTTGCAGCATCTTCTGGTGCGGATAGCGCCCGCGCGCGGCGAGGTCGCCCACGGTGATGCCGTAGGGTGCCTGGGACTGCTGCGGCAACAGCCCCAGCCGGCGGGCGAATTCCTTCGATCCGACGGAGTTGACGGCTTTGCCGTCGAGCATGACGACGCCCTTTTCGGGGGTCAGCAGCCGCGACATGGCACGCAGCAGGGTGGACTTGCCGCAGGCGTTCGGGCCGACGATGATCGTGATCTTGCCGTGCGGGATCTCGACACTCAGGTCGTGCGAGACGACCCGCTGGTCGTAGGCCAAGGTGAGTTCCTGGCCGTGGATGTGAGGTGCTGCGCTCACGATGTGGTTCCTTTCGGACGAGCTCAGAGCTGTTTGCTGCGGGTGAGCAGCCAGGCGAGGTAGATGCCGCCGATCAGGCCCGTGACCTGGCCGATCGGCAGAGTGGTCGCGGTCGGGATGGCCTGGCTGACCACATCGGCGCCGAGCAGCAGACAGGAGCCCATCAGCGCCGCCGGCACGATGCTGAGCCCTCGGGCCTGGCTGAGACGCCGCGCGATCTGCGGCGCGGACAGCGCGATGAACGCGATCGGGCCGACGGCCGCGGTGGCCAGCGCGGCCAGCGCGACGCCGCAGAAGATCAGCCAGCGCCGGGTGGGCTCGGCGCGGACCCCCAGCTGACTGGCGATGTCGTCGCCCATCTCGACCAGCGTTGCCCTCCTGGCAAGCAGGATCGTGATGGGCACGACGATGATGGTGCCGATCAGCACGGGCAGCACCTGCGTCCACTGCCGGCCGTCCAGGGAGCCGGCGATCCAGATATTGGCCGAGACCGCCTGCTCCACCTGACCGCGCACCATGAGAAGGCTGTTGTAGGAGCCGAGCAGTGCTCCCACGCCCAGCCCGATCAGGACGAGCCGGTAGCCGCCGGTCACCCCGCCCTTCAGGCTCAGTAGGTAGATCGCCAGCGCGGTACCGACCCCGCCGGCCAGGGCGGCGAGCATCACCTGGACCGGCCCCGCGTCGAACAAGACGATCTGGGTGATCGCGCCACTGGCAGCGCCGGTGGTCAGGCCGATTACGTCCGGGGAACCGAGCGCGTTGTTGGACACCGACTGAAACACCGCACCCGAGACGCCGAGGGCCGCGCCTGCGGTCAGCGCCGCCACCACCCGCGGCATCCGCAGCCCCAGGGCGAGCACATGTTTGCGCTCGCCGTTGCCGAAGATGGCGGGGATGATGTCGCCGAGCGGGACTGCCACCTTGCCCTGGGTGAGGCCGATGAGGGCCAGCAGCACCGCGACAGCCAGCAGAATGCCGATGACCAGCAGCGCCCGGGGTTGGACGAGCAGCGAGAAGTTCCTGCCGCGCAACACCCGCCCGGTGACGATGGGGCTGGGCTGCGAGCCGGACGACGCCTCGCGCGTGGTCGCGCGGTTCACAGCTGGGCCAGCTTCCTGCGCCGCACGATCCCGATGAACACCGGCGCGCCGATGAAGCCGATCATGATGCCAACGCTGATTTCTCCGCTGCTGACCACCAGGCGCCCGGCGATGTCGGCGGCCAGCACGATGACAGCGGCGAGCAGCGCGGTGGCGGGAATGAGCTTGCGATGGTTGAGGCCGACGATCTGGCGTCCGAGGTGGGGCGCGGTGAGACCGACGAAACTGATCGGGCCGACCGCTGCGGTGGCAGCACCACACATCAGCATGACCACCAGCGCGGCAGCGCTCAGCACCCTGCCGGGGTGGGCGCCCAGTGAGCGGCTCAGATCCGCGCCGAGGGCGCTGGCGTCCAACGAATTGGCCAGCGCGAAGCAGATCAGCAATCCTGCCAGCACGGCCAGGCCGGTGGGCAGCAGCAAATCGGGGCCACGGCCTTCGAGCGAACCGACGGTCCAGGAGCGGAAACGGTTGAAGACCTGCTCGTCCGAGTTGATGATGACGATCCGGGTGGCGGCCAGCAGTACGACGCTGAGCGCCGACCCTGCCAGCACCAGCCTGACCGGGCCCGCACCCTGGCGTACCCCGCCCAGCAGGTAGACGGCGGCACCGGCCAGGCCGGAGCCCAGAAAGCCGAAGACCAGCCCGGCGGTCAACGCCTGATACTGAAAGATCGCGATACCGCAGGCGACCGCGAAGGTGGCGCCGGCGTTGACGCCGAGCAGGCCCGGCTCGGCCAGCGGATTGCGGGTCAATGCCTGAATGATCACCCCGGACGCTCCGAGCGCGGCGCCGACGATGACCGCGATGATGGTGCGGGGCACCCGCACGTTGCGTACCAGCAGGTGTTCGGTCACCAGCGGATCGAAGTGAAAGTAGGCGTCCCATGCCTGCTGGGCGGTGATCGGTACCTCGCCGACCAGCACCGATACCGGCAGCAGTGCGACGAGCACGACCGCGGCGACGACGAGCCACACGGCGCGTCCGCTGAGGACACGCCGTGTGGTCTGGTCGGTCGATGGTCGCAACAACGGATCAGGCGTTCCCGAAGTTCTGCAGGATGCCGTCGACGATCTCGGTCGCTGAGTAGAAGTCGATGCGGAAGGAGTTCTTGCCGAGGCCATAGACCTGCTTGTTGACCACGCTGGGCACGTTCGCCAGCACCGGGTCGTCCGCGAATGCCTGGGCGCCCTCGTTGTCCTGCGAGAGGATGAACGTGGTCTCGGCGGTCAGCTCGGTCAGGTTCTCGTAGGACGCGAAGACGAAGTCGCTGCGCGCGCCACCCTCTTGGGCATGCCACTCGGCCTTCGGTTCCTCGATCGTGAAGCCCAGTTCACCGAGCAGCTGAGCGTGCGGGCCGGTCGTCATGCCGATCGGGTTGTTCTGGCCGGGACCGTTGTAGGAGACGATGTTCGCCTTCCCCTCGGGAACGGTGATCTTGCCGGCGACATCGCTGACGTGCGCCTCGAAGTCGGCGATGGTCACTTCGGCCTGGTCGGTCAGCCCGGCCGCCTCGGCCAGTTTGAGGGTGGTGTCCTCCCAGGTGCCGTCGGAGTAGTCGACAACGATCGTCGGGGCGATGGCCTGCAGATCGGCGATGTTGTCCTTGGTCGAGTCGGCGCCGGACGCGGCAACGACGATCAGGTCGGGATCTTGGGCGATGACGGCCTCCAGGTCGACGCTGCCGGCCGACCACAGGGTCTCGACGCCGTGCTGGGTGGCTACGTCGGCCCACTGGGCGAAGAACTTGCCGTTGGCTGCCGCACCCGAGGCGATCACCGGGGCATCGAAGGAGAGCAGGCCGCCGGTCAGGGTGACCGCGGTCGAGACGATACGTTCCGGCTGTGCGGGGATCTCGGTGGTCGTGCCGTCGGCATTTTCGAAGGTCAGCGGAAAGCTTGCCGAACTCGATTGCTCGGTCGAGGGGCTGGCACTGGAGCCGGCATCTTCGGTGGACGAACCACCGCAGGCGGTCAATGCCAGTGCGGCGGCCGCTACCAGTGCTGAGCCGTAGCGGACGAGGCTGCGTGTCATAGACGGAGTTCCTTTCGGGGACTCGGATTCGGACCAAACGCTGGTTAGCTTAGCCTCGCCTAAACGGTCCTGGTGGAGTTCGTACAGGAAATATGGTCACAACCCCATAACGGTTGGAGCCGAGCTTCCGAACCCCGTCAGCTCAATTGAATCGCGACAGCTGGGCGATCAGCCCGACCGGCAGCGCACGCCGCCACCAGACGATGTCGTGCCCGCCGCGCACCAGATCGGCGGGGGTCTCGATGAGTTCGCCTCGCGAGCGAAGCGCCTCCCGAGCCTCCAGAACGGTCGTGGCCAGGGTGTTCTCGAGCAGCCCCAGCTGGACGACGACCGGAGAGCTGGCCCCGGCGGCGTCGGCGAACTCGGTGAACCAGCGCCCCACGACCGGGTTCATCGGGGCGTCGCTCGGCCACCACAGCGACGGGGATTGGGCGACGGCGCCAGCGATCGGGCCCCGGTGACGGACCGCGCTGAGCATCGCGAACAGGCCGCCCAGGCTCGAGCCGGCGGTGATCCACGGCGCGCTCACGCTGCCCTCCAGCACATCGGCGACCTTCTCGAGCAGCAGTTCGGATTCGTCCAGTTCGCAGGCGTAGTCCAGCTGCCGAGCGCCCGCGCCACCGGCATGCAGCAGAACCAACTGGATCGGCGGGATCCGACCGGTGCCGATCGCCTGATGCAGCGAGTTGATGAGCAGATCGTCCTGCAGCCAGACCTCGCCGTCGAGGACGAGCACGACCGGTGCGTCCGCCCCGGCCTGCGGGTGCCGGAAGACCGTCACGGGCACGTCGCTGCCGCTGACCGGCGTGGTGATCTGGTGATCGCTGCGCTGCCAGCCCTCGGCACGGCTGGAGGCCGGCAGCGCAATGGCGTCGGGCAAGGCGACGACACTGTGCTGCTCGGGGTGCAGCTTGTTGGGCAGATGCTCGCGGGCGAGCGGGTCGGTGCGGATGAACTTGGAGATCGACTGCAGCTGGCGCGCGGTGAATGGCTCGTGCAGCGCCGCGCTGGATAGCGGTGCGGGCGGAGTGATGAACTGATAGCCCGCGATCCAGTCGTTCGGCATCTCGACGCTCAGCACCGCAAGGTCGGTGCGGTCGAGCCTGCGCATCAAGGTGTCGGCGGGGTCGAGGTGGTCGGTCAGCCGGTTGGCCGCCAGATAGACCAGCTTGGCGCCGGCACCGCGGTAGCAGAACGTCACGATGCTGTGGCCCGGCTTCGGTGACTGCTCGATCAGCGGGGTACCATCAGCGAGTTCGGTGGCCACGAACCGGTCGACCAGCGCTGGCACCTGGTCGGCGGACGCGGCCGCCAGCGCAGCCTCCAGGCGCTGCACAGCCGGGGAGACTGCCCGCGGCAACGGCCACGGCCGGAAGCTGTGCGGAGGGATCGTCCTCATCAAACGGGCGCGCCTGGCTTGTTCGTCCATGATCTCGAAGGTTACAGCCCGATTCAGCGGTGCTGCTGGGGATCGTCGTGGTGGGCGAGCAGCTGCCTGGTGGTCAGGTCGGCACCGGTGAGCACTCCCCCGCGCGCCAGCAGGCGTCCGCGCTCCCAGTTCGACAAGCCGAGTTCGGGCTGGTCGAGGGCGTACTGGCCGTCGACCCAGCGGGTGAATCCGTCGCCGAGGAACGGTGCGTCCACCAGTGCCCGGAAACGTGCCTGCGCGGTCGCGTCCTCGGCGATGAGGGAGGCGACGAAGTGCGGGCTGTAGCTATTGAACAGGCCCGCTGCCTGCTCGAGTCCGTCGACGACGACGATGCTGATCTCGGGGGTGTCCTCCCATTCCCATTCGGTGCCGAGCCGGTGGACGGGCAGCAGGGTGGCGCGCGGCTCCTCGACCACGCCGGCCGCGCGTTTGACCTCGATGGTGGTGGTGAACACGTCGGCGGGTAGCCAGCCCTCGCTGCCGGAGGCGACGTGCAGCCGCGCTACGCCTCCCCGGGCTGCCGCGGCCTGGTCGGCCGCGCCCAGCAGCACCGGGATCAGTTCCTCCGCCCGGTCGGCCACGACGACCGCGACGTTGAGGGTGTTGCAGACCTTGCGGTCGAGCGAGTGGCGCACGGCCGCCCCGAACCGGGCGCCGTCGGCGCTGGAGTCGGCGATCATCCAGGCGCCGCCGGTGCCGTGGGCGGAGACCGGGATGCCGGATTGACGGGCTACCGAGGACAGTTCAGTGACCGCGCGTCCCGAGCCGCGGACCACGGCCAGCGCCAGCCGCCGGTCGCTGAACAGTGCCCAGCCTGCCGAGCGTTCGCGAACCGGGATCAGCGAGATCGTGCCGGCCGGCAGCCCGGCCTGCTGCAGGGCGGGGTCGAGCGAGGTTTCGCAGATGGCCTGGGCGGTGGCCAGCGCGTCCGATCCGATGCGGAGCACGGCGGTGTTGCCGGTGGCGACCACACCGGCGGCGTCGGCCAGCACGTTGGGGCGTCCCTCGAAGACGAAGGCGATCACCCCCAGCGGTGCGGTGACGATTCGGACATTCCAGTCGTCGTGATCGACGCGGCCGATCTCGTTGCCAGCGCCCGTGGCCAGTTCGTGTTCGACACGCTCGGCCCAGCCTTGGAGGCCGGCCACCATTTCGTCGCGGGTCTTCTCGCTGACGATCAGCCGGGTGGTGGAGCGTCCGGCTGCCTTGGCGCGTTGTTCGTCGTCCACATTGGCGGCGGCGATCTGCGGCCAGGACGCGGTGAGGTTGGCGGCGAAGGCCCGGTAGAACTCGGCGATCTGTTCGCGGCGGGTGCTGCGCAGCTGCTCGAAGGCGGACGCGGCAGCGTCCACCTGGAGGGTCACGGCCTCGTGCACCGCGGCGGGCACATGCAGCAGAACGCCGGTGTCCTGCACGGAGTAGAGGCGGTCACCGGGCTGGAAGGCTGCTGCCAGGTCGGCGTCGACCTGGGTGTAGCGGTCTCCCCCGACCGGGATGATCATGCCCGGCTCAAGCGAGGTGAGCTGCTGGGTCGCATTCACGGCTTCTCCTGTCGTCCAAAAGCGAACGCGGCCAGTCTAGACGGGACGACGACGCCGGGGAGGTAACCGCGGGGCGCCCTGCGGCGACGGTTCAGCCGATCGTGGGTGGCAGCGTCGGGCCCTGGCCGTAGGGACCCATCGGCGGCGCTCCCGTCCACGGCACGTCGGCCGGCTGGGGGGCGCCGTCGCTTCCCTGGGCATGATGCGCGGCCACCACGACCCGGACGAGTACGGCCAGGCTCAGCAGGCCGACGATCACGTGCAACGGGATGGAGGCAGCGACGTCCCAGACCGTGTGCAGGATGATCGCCCCGAGGTAGGCGCCGATCGTCGCGAGGGCACCGAGGCCGGGACGTCTTCCGGAACGCCAGAACCAGATGGCTGCGCACAGCACGCCCGTCCAGGTGATGTGACCCGCCGGGGCGAAGACCCCGCGGACCAGCAGGGTCGCATCGACTGCACCCAGACCGCCGCCGTTGCCCAGCAGCGCATTGAATCCGTAGCCCATGGTTTCCAGCACCGCGAAGCCGGCTCCCGCGGCCACTCCGATGACGACCCCACCCTGCGCGGTGCGCGGATAGGCGACAGCCAGGATGATCAGGGGCACGATGAGTTTTGCCGTCTCCTCAATGAGGCCTATCAACAGCAGCATGGAATCTCCGAGTACAGCGGCTGCGATCGATTCGCAGATGGCTGCCACGAGGATTCCCACGACACCGCCGACCAGGGCAGTCACCAGGATGATCCCGGAGGGCAACAGCTCGCCGCGGGGCCCGTTCGATGCCCACAACAGCACGGTCAGCGGCACCGTGAGCGCTCCGACCAGGAGCAGCGCAGGGAACAGAGCCGCATCCTGGGTCAACACGAGGACGAACAGGAGTGCGAGATAGGCGACGATGCCGCCGATAAGCACACTCATCGGAACGAACCGGGTCTGGCGAGGTGAAAGGAAAGGTGGCTGCACCATGAGGCCGATGCTAGCGGCGCATTCGGGGACGAGGATCGGTGTCCGCCGATTCAGGCGGGCGCATCAGCGACGGCCTCCGGCCGCGCGAAATCGTCGACGCGACGGAGTGCTGCGAGATTTGGCTCGAGCTTCGAAGGTGCGCTAGTCTTCTCAGGTCGCCGCGCGAGCGGTGCTGAAAGACTTGGGGCATTGGCGCAGTTGGTAGCGCGCTTCCATGGCATGGAAGAGGTCAGGGGTTCGAATCCCCTATGCTCCACATAACCGGTTACGTTCGAACCCTGCCCCGCTTCATCGTGGGGCAGGGTTCGAGCGTTGTTGGGGCTGGTGTCGGTGGCCAGGATCGTGGCGATGGTCTGTACGGGCTCGGTGGTGACGTGTTCGGCGTCATCGATGGTGATCTTGGTGAACAGTGCCCGGTTGAGCATCCGGCGTTCGGCGGGTTCGGCTTTGGCGTAGAGGTCTCCCAGGTCGGTGAGGATGTCGAGGATCGCGTCGAGTCCGATCTTCGCGTTGGCGTAGAGGGTGCCGAGTGAGTCGAGGCGGCTGTTGATTGCGTGGAGGCTGGCGCGGATGCGGTCTTGCTCGGTCTTGAGCAGGTCGATGGGGATCGCGTCGGCGTAGTGGGCTTGGAGCAGCTTGACCTGTTCGGCTTCGAGCTTGGCCTTCTGCGCGCTCAGGGTGGCTCGTTCGTCGGCGGACGCGGCAGCGAGAGCGTCGAACACTCGCCCGAGCACGCTCTTGATTCGGGTGGCCTCGTCGGAGGTGACGCCTTGCTGCTGGTAGGCGTGGGTGATGTGGTCCTCGACGCGGTGGACGAGGATGGCGCTGCGCTGGCAGGTGTTGCGCTTGAGGCGTCGTCCGGTGCAGGTGAAGTAGTCGTAGGCGATGCCCTGGTGGTTGCGGGGGCGTTCGTACATGAGCCGCTTGCCGCAGCCGCAGTAGATCGACCCTTTCAGGTAGTGGTCGTACTTCTGGGGCTTGTCACCGACGACGTTGTTCTGGTGGAGGATCGTCTGGACCCGATCGAAAGTCTCTGGGGTGACCAGCGGCTCGTGGGTGCCGGGGTAGGTGACTTCGCGGTAGGTGACGATGCCCTGGTAGTAGGGGTTGGTCAGGATGGTGTGCAGTAGCTTCGTGGTGACGGGCTTTGCTGGGAACGACGGTGTGGGCCGGGTGTTCAGGCCCCGGGTCTCCAGCTCGCGGGCGAGCGTGGAAAGTGACCAGTTCCCGCTGGCGTAGGCTGTGAACGCGAATCGGATCAGTTCGGCCCGATCCGGGTCGAGTGCGATGTCGCGTATCTCGTGGCCTTTGGCGTCGATGGTGCGGACGTTGAGGTAGCCGATGGGCGCCTTGTTCGGGGTTCCACCAAGGGATGCCTTCTGGACGAGACCCTTGGTGACCTCTTGGGCGAGGTTCAGGGAGTAGAACTCGGCGATGGAGGCCATGATGCCGTGCATGAGCATCCCGGAGGGTGTCTCATCGATGTTCTCGGTGACGGACACGAGCGTGACGCCGGCCTCGCGGAGGGTGGCGTGGATGATCGCGTCATCGAGGCGGTTCCGGGCGAGCCGGTCGACCTTGTTGATGATGCAGTACCGCACCGGGTTGTTCGCGATGTAGTCCAGCATCTCTTGGAGGGCTTTGCGCCTGGCTGTCTTGGCGGACTCGCCGGGTTCGATGAACTCCGCCACGATGACAGCGCCGAGTTGGTCGGCCTTGCGGTCGGCGGCCTCGCGTTGGGCGGGGATCGACAGGCCTTCTTCGAGGCCGTTGCGGGTGGCCTGGTCCTTGGTGGATACGCGAAGATAGGAGATCGCGGGCTCTTTCCCGCCGAGCCCGGCCAGGGTGGCGGTCTGCTTCGGCCCGCGGACCAGCGCGCGCAGCGCGCCGAGGTCGAGGCTGGTGGGAAGGTCGGCGAGAGTCATGCTCGTGACTGCCTTTCGTGCTCTCGCTCACCCTGGTGAGGGGCGAGCGCGGGCACCACATGGCGGTCACGAGAACGAGAGTGGGTGGCCTTCCGAACCGCTGAAGGTTCGGGCAATGGTGGGGTCTTGCCGGTAGCGCCCAGTGGATGGACGTACACCACGGATTCTACCGCTCGGGGTTGAGAAGTTGTCGGAGCTGGGTTCCGGCTTGTCCTGCCGGGCTGCCGGTTCCCGCTTCGCGCAGTGCCACACGGATGAGCACTTCGGCAACCTGCTCGGCGTCGATCTGCTCACGCTTGGTGAACCGCACCCGCAGGTTGCGGTCCGCCGGCTTGCGGTGAGTCTTGGGCTGATAGTTCCGCACCATGCCCGACCACTTCGCTCTACTCGTCGTCGCTGTCGGCGGTACCGAAACGCGGCGGGGAGTCGAGACCGAGGAAGAAGGCGTCTTCGGCGGCCTTGCGGCGGGCGACTTGTTCGAGGACGAACTGCACGAAGTCGTCTCGCCGGTTGACGATCGGCGTGTCCTCGATGGGGGCGGCCGGCCGCTCGCCCGGCCAGGCTGTCTGGCGGGAGGGCCGGTCGCGGTCGAGGCGGGTGCCGGAGGCGGTCACCCAGTCGCGCAGTCGTGCCCGGGCGAGGGCGAAGTCGCGGTGCCAGCCGATGGGTGCGGAGCCGTTCTGTTCGGGATCGTAGGCGCCCAGCCAGTGCAGGTGCAGCGCTGACAGTTCCCACTGCAACTCGGGGTGGCGGTGCCAACACGGCGGGATGACCGATGCCGGGAGAGCGTAGGTCTTGCGGAGCCATTCGACCCAACGGTTCAGCGCGAGCCATTCCTGTTCGAGGTCGTGGGACAACAGCAGGTTCCAGTTCACCGGGTGTACGGCCCCAGGCTCGTCGCTACCGAGCCGGGTCACCTCGTCGTACTCGTCGGGTTCGTCGGCGTCGGGCCGTGGCGTGTGCTCGTTCATCATGACCTCCGCGTTCACATCGTCCGAGCGGCGGCGTGAGCGGGCTCATCGCGTTCGGGTTCCTCGAAACCGGCGCGGTCCTGGCCGCGTTCGACAGCTTCGCGTCCTGCGCTGCGGCGCTGGGAGCGGTCGATGTCGTAGGTCGTGCGGGCGAGGTCGTGGCCGAGCCTGCTGGCGATGAACTGCTGTTCCTCGACGCCGGTGTTCGGGTTCACGTTGGGGCTGGTGCGCCCGTGGGCGAGGAACCAGTCCTGCTTGGCGAGCTTGTCGGCGCCCCACTGTGCGGCTCCGTTGAACGCGACGACATCGTGGAATGTGGTCGTGAGCTTGGTCCGGGTGCCGTTGTCGTACTGGTAGTGCTCCTGCCCGGCCTTGAAGTAGAGCCGCGGCGTGCCGTCGTCGGAGTATGTCAGCCTCGGGGTGGAGGCGACGAAGCCGTAGAAGCCTTCGCGCACATCGGGGGCCTCTGAAGTCATCTCGTGCGGTTCGGTAGTCATGGAGAGTGCTCCTGCTCGTGTTTACCGGCCTCCGGGATCGGTGGCCGTTGCATCAGGCAGGTGCGCGTCCCGGTTCAGGGCTGCTTGGCTGTCGCGTTGGCGCGGGGCGCGGCGGCTTGCAGCTGTTCCTCGATCTGCTTGCGGTCGGCGGCGAGTTGCCGACCATCGGGACGAGCCGGCCAAGGACGCAGGTCGGTGATGATCGGCGGGGCTGCGCGCAGCAGGGTGACCGCAGTACCGAACGGCAGTGTGCGGATGCGGTCGGGCGCCATGATCGGAACTCTGCGGACGGATCGCTGGTTGGAGCGGGAGCCGTAGTCCCCGACGGTTGAGGAGTCGGTGTATTCGTCGCGATCTCCGATGAGCGTGGAGAGGTCTTGCAGGTCGCGGGAGTTCGATGCTCCGCCGAGAACGATCTTCACGATGGAGGCATCCCAGATCGCGTTGGCTTGATGCTCGGACCACCGATCCCGTGCTTGCGCGAGCGATTGCAGGACGGCCATCGTCGTGATCCCGGTCCCTCCACCTTCGGCCATGAGCGTCGGCAGGCTGGGCAGAGGGGCAAGGTTCCCGATCTCATCGAGGGCCAGCAACAGCGGAGGGTCGAGCCTGGCACCAGCGGAGCGAGCGGCCATACGGCGGGCCGTCTCCACGAGGTCTTCCACGAACGCTGCCACCAGGGCGGCACTGTTCCCGGCGCCAGCACCGGTGGCCAGCAGGTACAGGGTTCCGCGCTCTCGGATGAACGTCTCCGGGTCGAAGCTCTCCCCATCGGCCGGGGAGACGGCATCGAGGACGCGCGGATCTGCCAGGGACGCCAAGGCGAGAGAGACGCCTTGCCAGATCGAGTCCCGGGTCTTGGGGTCGGCGTCGATCATCGTGTGCAGCGAGTCGGCCCACCCAGTCGCCGCGTTCGGGTGGTTGGTGAGGATCGCGACGGCCTCGGCCGCCGCAACGGGGTCCAAAGTCCAGCGAAACAGTTCAGTCGGGCTGCGGTGATCGAGAGCCGCGGCGTGGAGCAACGATTGGAGCACGGAACGGGTCTTGCCCTCCCAGAAATCACCGCCTTCCACACCGCCAGCCGACAGCCCGGTCGCGGAGGCGAGACCGGTGGCGCGGATCATCGCTGTCTGCGGCGATTCGCATCCCCGGATCGGCGACCACCGCAGGCCGGCCGGGATGCCCTCGGCCAAGTGCTGGGGGTCGAACACGGCTACCTTGCCGCCCGCGCGTCTGCGCGCCGCGAGGGTCGCGGTGAGGTTGTCGGGCCGGGTGCTGGTCGTAACCACCGCACCTGGGGCGTCGAGGATCGCTGGAATCACGACGTGCAGACCCTTGCCTGAGCGGGGTGGACCGACGATCAGCATCGAGTCCTCGACGCTCGCCCACACCGCCTGCCTGCCGATGCTTCCGAGCCGGTAGCCGAGGTCGGCGGGCGTGGGCTGCGACAGGGACGGGCGCAGCGTCCCTGCTCGTCGCGTCAGTGCCCGCGCAGACGCCACTTGCGCGGCCTCGTGCGGGGTGGCGGTGCCTGCTTGCCGGTGTGGATCGGACGCGGCCTTCCGCGCGTGCCGACGCAGCAGCACCCAGCCCGAGACCCCGGCGGGGGTGATCGTGGCGAGCAGCAGCCCGGCGACGATCCAGTACGCCACCGAGCTCAGGCCGTCGGCACCGAGCGCGCCAGCAGGATCGCCGGGGTTGAACAAGACGCCGACTCCTGCGGCGATCCCGGCATCTGGCTGTCCCGCCCCGGTGAGGAACGCGGCGATGGTACCGGCGGCGCGCAGGAGCAGGGCTACGGCGATGACGCCGCCGATCCCGGCCAGGGCGATGTTGGTGAGTTCGTCACCCATCACCTGGCCGTGTCGCCCGGCAGGCGAGGTCACGGCAGGTCCCGGATCGTGATCGTGCCCGAGACTCGGCCGATCAGCACAACCTCCTGCGCGTGAGTGGCGGCAATGATCGTGGGATCGAGGAGGGCGCGTACCTGGCCGTGATGACTGGCATCGGTGTGGCCGGTGACGAGCGCGATCGCCACATCCTCGCCGGCGAGGAAGCCGTGACCACCGTCGATCGGCACGGGCTCGGCCCTCCGCGCCATCGTGGTTGGTTCCGGCTGTGCGGTCGGTGGCTGCCGACGGGAGCGGCGCGTGGCGGGCAGGATGTCGGTGAACGTGCTCCCGTCACTCTCATGCACCGTGACCCGTACCGGCACCTGACGTTCGCGGGTGGCGTGGTCGATGATCCGTGCGAACCCAGCCCGCCGCCACGGCCCTGCCCCAACCGGCGGTGTGACCGGCTGGCCGTCGAGGAGAGCGGTCATCGTGCCGTCGGCACGCACATCCAGGACAAGCTGCGGCATCGACACCGGGACGGCGGGAGCGGCAGCATGATGGGGTTGCTTCATGTCCGCCAGGTGCGCCCACACCGCCCGGGACCGAGCCTGTTGTCAGGTGCCTGTCTCTACTATTGCGGGTTCCTCATGTTCCCGCTCTGCCAGCGGTAGAGAGGGAGCAACCCGTTCAGGTCGCGGTGCGGGTGTGCGCGGCGCGGAGCCCGTTGAGGATGACGATGACCTCGGCGATCTCGTGGACCAGCACGACGGCGGCGAGGCCGAGGACGCCGAACAGTGCCAGCGGGAGCAGCCCTGTGATGATCAGCAGTGACAGGATGATGTTCTGGTTGATGATGCGCCTGCCGCGGCGGGCATGGGCGAACGCGCGTGGGATGAGGCGCAGGTCATGGCCGGTGAACGCGACGTCGGCGGACTCGATTGCCGCGTCCGATCCGGTGGCGCCCATTGCGATGCCGATGTCAGCGGCGGCGAGTGCGGGGGCGTCGTTGATGCCGTCCCCGATCATCGCCACAAGCCCGGCTCCGGCCAGCTTGCTGATCGCGTCGGCCTTGTCTTCCGGCCGCAGCTCGGCGCGCACATCCTCGATACCGGCCTGGGCGGCGAGGGCTCGGGCGGTGCGGGTGTTGTCGCCGGTGAGCATCGTTACCGCGACTCCCTGACCGGCGAGGGTGCGGATCACTTCGGGTACTTCCGGGCGCAGCTCGTCGCGTACCCCGATCGCGCCGACCGGCTGATCGCCCCGGTGGATGACCACAACGGTCATTCCCTGCCGCTCCAGTTCCGCTACCTGACTGGCGAGGGCTCCGGGGTCAAGCCATCGGGGGCTGCCGACGGTGATCGTCGCGGCGTCGATGACGCCAGTCATGCCGTGCCCGGCCTGCTCAGACACGTCGACGGCAGCAGGGGCGCAGGGAGCGTTCTGGGTGATCGCGGCGGCGAGCGGGTGGGTGCTGTGCTGTTCCAGCCCGGCCGCCCAGCCGAGCACCTCGGCCTCGGACGCAGTCTCGGTGGTGAGCACGGCGGTGACGGTGGGCTGGTTGCGGGTCAGGGTGCCGGTCTTGTCCACGGCGACGTGGCGGATCACGCCGAAGCGCTCGAAGGCCGCGCCGGACTTGATGATCACCCCGAACTTGCTCGCGGAGCCGATCGCGGCGACCACGGTGAGCGGCACCGAGATCGCCAGCGCACAGGGAGATGCGGCGACCAGCACGACTAGTGCGCGGGTGATCCACAGCTCTGGGTCTCCGAGCAGCGACCCGATCAGTGCGACCAGGGCGGCGAGGAGCAGCACGCCGGGCACGAGCGGGCGAGCGATCTGGTCCGCGAGGCGGGCGCGGTCGCCCTTCTCGGCCTGCGCCTGCTCGACCAGCTCCACGATCGTGGTCAGCGAGTTGTCCGTGCCCGCCGCGGTCGCCTCGACCTCCAGTACGCCGGCGGTGCTGATCGCCCCAGCCGACACGGTGTCGCCGGGTTCGACCTCTACCGGGATGGATTCGCCGGTGATCGCTGAGGTGTCCAGGCTGGAGCGTCCTGCGCGCACGACCCCGTCCGTCGCGATCCGCTCACCCGGACGCACCAACAGAAGCTGGCCGACCGCCAGGTCTTTCGCGGCGACCTCGACCGCAGTCCCGTCGCGTCGGATCGTGGCGGTCTCAGGGACGAGTTTCAGCAGTGCCCGCAGGCCGCCGCGGGCGCGGTCCATCGCCTTATCCTCCAAGGCTTCGGCGATCGAGTAGAGGAACGCCAGCGCGGCAGCCTCCTCGATATATCCGAGGAACACCGCACCGATCGCGCTGATCGTCATCAGCAGACTGATCCCGAGCTTGCCCTTCAACACCTTGCGGATCGCGCCCGGCGTGAACGTCGAGGCACCCGCCAAGAGCCCTGCCCAGAACAGCGCCAGGGCGGGAATCTCCGCCCCGGACCACTCACAGATCAGGCCCGCGAGGAGCGCCAGGCCCGAGAACGCCGGCAGCAGGATCTCCCGATCCTTCCACCACGGCCCGTCATGGTCGTCATCGTCGTCGTCCAGATCGACGCCCTCGACCTGTGACCCCGTAACTGCGCTCACGCGCCCGCTCCCGGTTCGCAGCAGCCCGCGACCTGGCAGGCCGGGTTGATGCACGGCGCCTGCTCATCGACGGCGAGCGTCACCTCGACCAGGGCGTTCAGCGCCGCCGCCAGGTGTGGGTCGGCAATCACATACCGCGTCTGTCGGCCCTCCGGCTCGGCCACTACGATCCCGCAATCGCGCAGACAAGTCAGATGGTTCGATACGTTTGAGCGCGTCAGACCCAGGTTCCGCGACAGCACCGCCGGATAGCTCGGCCCCTCCAACAGGCTCATCAGAATCCGAGAACGTGTGGGATCGGCCATCGCCCGGCCCAGCCGGTTCATCACATCCAACCTCGAAGCAATAGTCAGCATGTGGTGACTATACAGCGAAAGCTGAATGAATGATGCGCACGCCCAGGGCATGGTCTCGCCCAGCTTGCCTGTTCCACAACCATCCCGCGAGTGCGCCACCTCCACCTAGCCCGAGACCGGCGGTGAGTAGTCAGGCTCCCGAGCTTTCCGAACGAGAAGCCCGGAACCTGTTACCCTCCGGCCGCGCGGCTGCTGGTGTCGAACAGCGCGAATTCGGCGGGATGGAGCTGGTGGGCGATCACGAAGCTGCGGCCCTTGATCTTCCACAGGCCCTGCCCGACGCCGAGACCGGGCAGGAGCGATTGCTCGGTGCCGGTCAGCCCGAGAGCGCGGGCGGTCGCGCCGAGCTGGTCGGATTCCTGTCGGTAGATGATCCTGGTCTCCGCGTTCGCCAGCAGGCTGTTGGCCAAGGAACGCATGGCTGAGCCTTGGTCGCCCACGTTGTCGAGGTCGGTGATCTTGTGGAAGATCATCATGTTCGCGATTCCGTAGGCGCGGGCCAGACGCCAGTGCGCATCCATCCTGCGCAACAGTGCGGGATGGCTCATCAATCGCCACGCCTCGTCGTAGACACACCAGCGCTGCCCGCCGTTGGGGTCGAGCAGCGCGGCTTCCATCCACGCGCTGGAGCAGGTCATCAGCACCGAGATAAGGGTCGAGTTCTCGGTGACCCGCGACAGGTCCAGCGAGATCATCGGCAGGGTTGGATCAAACACCTCCGTGCTTGGGCCGTCGAACAGCCCGGCAAGGTCACCGCCGACCAGCCGCCTCAGCGCGTGCCCGACCATCCGGCCGTCTTCGGTGAGCCGCCCATCGGGATCGTTGGACGGGGCGAGCAGATGATCCACGATCATCGGCAAGATCGGCACGGTGTTCTGCCTCACCGCGGCCGACAGAGCGGTGTCGATCGCGGTGTGCTCCAGCGGCGTCATCGGTCGGGTCAGCACGGTCTCGGTCAGTGCGCCGATGAGGTCTCGGCGGCGCGAGGCGACGGTCGCCGCCCATTGCTCGTTGCTGAGGCCTGCGGGGCGGTATCCCTCATCGAGGGGGTTGAGCCGGGAGGGCAGTCCGTGACCGAGCTTGATGGCGCGCCCGCCGACCGCTTCGGCCACGGCGGTGTGTTCCCCTTTGGGATCGCCAGGGATGTAGACCCTTCTGCCGAACGCCAGCGACCGGCTGTAGAGGCTTTTGGTGAGCGAGGACTTCCCGCTCCCGACGATCCCGGCCAACACGATGTTTGGGGCTGTGATGAGGCCTCGGGAGTACAAGACCCACGGATCGTAAACGAAGCTCCCACCGGAGTAGAGGTCTTGACCGACGAACACTCCCTGCGAGCCGAGCCCACCCTCCGCAAGGAAGGGGTAGGCGCCCGCGAGCATCGCGGAGGTGTCCTGATGCCTCGGCAGCCGGAACCTGCCCGGTGACCGCAACGCCGCCGGGCCGGACTCGCCTGCCGCCGGGAGATAGTGAGTGGCCTTCTGTTCGGCCCGCTCGGCCGCTGCCTTCTCACGCTGGGCCTGCGCCTCTCGGTGATGCTGCTCGGCGGCGAGCTGGGCGGCAGCCTGACGGCGTTGCTTGCGCAACCGTCGCTTCTCCTTCGCGGGGGCGACCAGGACGGCGGTGTGCAGGCGTTCTCGTTCTGGGCGCGCGCTCATCGGGACAGGCCTCGCTGCTCGGCGACCTCAGTGATCGGCTCCGGGGTGAACCACGACCGGGCCGGCGGTGCCGTATGCCGACCGGCTGGCTGCTCGGCCGGTGGCTTGTCGGACTGCGCCCTTCGTGGTGGGCCGATCTCGACATGCTGATGTGCTTCGAGCAGGGTGAGGCTCGGCAGCTCGTCGGGGTTCCGGTAGAGCGCGACGTGACCCAGGCTCGGGTTGTAGATCATCGTGTACGCATCCACGGTGGCGGTCTTGTCGCTGGCACTGGAGGGCAGTTCGTCGTAGGTGTGCCCGATCGCGATCGCGTCGTCCACGGTGTCAGCTCCCATGTCCCACTGCGACAGGTAGAGCACCCCGGCCGTGCTGCCTTCCCGGTCGATCAGGTCGAGCACCCGGTCGGCTTCCTCACCATCGAGAAACACGATGTTCACCCACGCCGGCCTGTTCACCGCCTCGGGCGCGGCGGGTTCTGCGGGGTGCCACGCGATCCGCCCTGCGGCCTGTGCGGCAGCGTCAAGCAGGCTCTCGGCCCGACGGATTATCGCAGCGGTCTCATGGAGCCGATCGGCGGCGGTGAAGGCATCGACCATCCCGGCGAGCTGGTCGCCGGCGTCGTTGAAAGCCCGGCCCTGGTGGCGCTCGTGCATCGCGGCGAGCTGGTCGAAGACCTGCTGCAACGAGCGGACACCGCCGAGCAGTTCCAGGATCACTCCGTAGGCCTCGTGCGGCTGCTCGATGAAGATGGTGGCGTGGGCCAGCCCTCGGATCGCCTCGTAGGCCTCTCGTGAGTCAGCGGTTGGATCGTGGAACGTGGGCATCACAGGCCTCCCCGGTCGTCTGGACGTGCGGACATCGGCCAGGTGCGCTATCCGTCCCGGGTTGCAGGTCGTTCAGAGGCGGCGGCACAGGGGCAACGCGGCGGCAGTGAACGCCTGGGCTTGCTGGCCGACCAGCAGCCGGGTCTCGCAGGAGGCTTGGATGGCGGCCTGCTCGATCGCGGCGACAGCGGTGTCCAACTCGTTGGTGCTGGGTGCGGTGACGGCGATCAGCCCGGTATAGCGCAGCACGCCGTGCCCGGCGGTGAGGTCGGCCTCCTGCCGGAGCACGTCGCGGTACTCGGCGCTCTGCGAGGCGTCCTCGATCTGCCCAATCCTGGCCCGCTGAGTGGCGTCGGAAATGTACTCGACCTTCTTCTTGCGGATGTCTCGGGCGGCCTGATCGGTGCGCAACGGCGTGCATAGCAGCGAGAACGAACGTCCGATGCCGGTGGACAGCAGCACCGGGGCGAGGAATCCGGGGTACACCATCGATCGGGGCCATTCCGAAATCCACAGCACCGCGTGGTAGCCCGAGTCGGTGCGCAGCCGGTCCCAGGTCTCGGTGACCGCGACCGGCCCGGCGGTGGCGAGGTCTTGCCCGAGCTGGCCGTGACGTTCCAGGGTGGGGCCGATCGCCGGGTCGTAGGCGGTGCGCAGCATCACCGCGAGCTGACCAGCTCCGAGCCATTCCGAGGCCGTGAGGTCGGCGGCGCGCAGGGCCGCGGTCAGAGTGGTCATCTCCTGGCGCAACACATTTGCCGCACCCCGGATGCCGCCCCCGGCGGTTCTAGTCTGACGGGCGGCAGCGCGCATGTCCAGCGACAGCGACACGGTGGTGGCACGTGCGTCACCACACCCCAGGGATCGACGGCCTCCCGCGCCGAACGGGTGCGCATCACATCGAACGCGGCCGTTGCGGCCTCCCACGGATCAAGGCCATGCTTCCTGGCCAGGGCCTCGTACTTCTCCGCAGCGAAGGCCATCAGACGTGCCGCGACGGGATCAGTGCGCCACGCATCCGGCCCCGCTTCGTGGAGCCGTCGCAACAAGGCGCGCAGTCCCTCGCCCGTGGTGAAGTCCTCTGTGCCGCCCTCGTCGGCGGTCATCGTGCGTGTGGTCATCTCGGCACCTCCTGGCAAGCAGGTGCGCATCGCCTCCCAAACGGGCGCGATACCGATGACGAACGTGATGGTGTGCATGATGGATCACCCCCGATCAGGTCCTTTCCAGGCCACGCTGCTCAACAGCGGGCTCGCCTCGCCCGAAGGCAGACAACGGGGCAAGCCGCCGCACGCGCGAAGCCGACGCCTTGGCCCCGGCGACGATCCCCGACCGGGCGCGCTGCGCGAGTCCGGCCTGGAAGTCGACACCGCTGCGCGCCAACGCTCCACTCGCCCGCGAAAGCAAGTCGGAAGGGCGCACCCAGTCCACCCCCCGCGCTGGCCGCTCAACCTCCAACTCCTTCGTGTCCCTGCTCCCACGGTCGACATCGGCGGCCTGCACCGCCTCCGGCGCGGAGGCTCCGCCCTCAGCGGGTAGATCGCGGCGTGGAGCGGCCGGAGGCTCGGGGTCCGGCGTGGTGTGCTGGTCAATGGTCATCGTTCTCTCCTGTCTTCGGGAATCTCAGAAGCGTCGGTGGCAAACCAACGCCCCACAGTGGACGGATGCACCGTCAACTCTTGGGCGATCCGCTTGTTCGACCACCCCTCGCCCCGCAGCCGCGCCGCCTCTACCCGCTGCGAGACCCGCTCCACAGGCGAGACGGCCCTACGCGCAGACTCCTCGACGCTCGACTCTGCAACCTGCTCGTCAGCCTCACCTGCGGTGTTGAGTGGTAGTAGCTCGGCGATAGCGAGCGGATGCGCAGTAGCCGGTGCGTCTGGTTCCGGCACGGGGTCGGTTCTGGTGGAGCGGATGAGCACGACCGTCAGGTGGGTGCTGGCCAGCAGCACGACCGGAGGCACGGCCGCGACCGACGCGGCCAGTAGCGCGGGAACATCGGCATCCGCTGTCACGATCGCGTGAATCGCGTTCGCTGCAACCGACACCAAGGCTCCGCAGATCAGCAGCGCCCACGGGTACCACGCAGCCCGCCGACCATCCAGCGCGACGACTGCGACCGTGGACACCACGATCAGACCGTCCACCAGCAGCGGCCATATCCATGCCTGTCCGGACGAGATGCCCGAGCGACGCGCCAGATCAGCCAACGCCGTGAACGACAACCAGAACGCCCCGGCAGCGATCAGCACGGTTCCAGACGCCGCCGAGACCACGGCCCAACGGCGACCACCCGCTCCAACAAGTCTGGTCACGGCAGCCCCCGTACTATCGCGGCCCGCGAGTCTGCGGCCGAGACCGCGAACTCATCCGTACCGACGGCCGCAATGCCCGAGCTGACATGGCCGTCGTTGACGGTGCGGTAGGCCGACCGGACCGTCCGTGCGGCTTCGCGCTCACCGAGGCCAGCAGTCATCGCCGCGCGGGTCAGCACATCAGACGCCTCCGCCTGCGCGACCCCCCGCTCGGCCAACTTGCACGCGCCCCAGAACAAACCGTGATTACGTTCGTTCTCCGGCCGACGCGCCACCCACTCGGCGATCCGCCGCACGTCCAACTCACCGTTGCCTCGATAGGAACGTGGGCGCGGGAGCCGGGGCGGATCGAGAAGGTCCCGCAACCTCGTCGCATCCAGGGCCTTGCCCGGCGCCTCGCTGATAGCGGTCACCTGGTACAGGGCCAATTCGCCGTTGACAGCCCGACGTGAAGGTGGCGCGATGATGTAGCCACCGTCACCCCGGAAGTCGATCCCGGCCCGGCCCGCCTGCCACGACCGCTGCTCGGCACTTTCGTGAGCCGGATAGTAGGCGTGCAGCCCACCCGAGGGCGACCGGACGACAACCTCCCACCCCGAGAGAAGCCCCGCCTCCTTGGCTCGGCAGCAGGCCGCGAATCCGTTGACGCCATGAACATCGACATCCACCACGACCACCCCAGACGGCCGACCGGTCGGGACGCCGATGTTCGCCTTCGGGAACCGTCGCCACCACTGACGCACCTGAGCGAGATTCGTGGTTGCTTCGTGGAACCCGTGCTCGGTGATCGGATGCTTGCCGCCCGGCGCGCACGGGAACACCGGAACACCGGCTCCCGCGAATCCGGCAGCAGCCACCGAGAGCGGCGTCGTCAGGCCCATCTCGTTGATCGCCGTCGTGAAGCGGCCCGGGCCAGACATCACAGCCCCCGACCCGCCAACACGGTTACGGGCTCAATCTCGGGCTCGACCACCGGCACGCTCGGCACCGTGGGCCGCTCGCGTCCCGCGTCCGTCCCAGGTGCCACCCGCTCAGACAGCTCCCGGGTGAGGCCGGGTGGTGTGCCGTTGGCGAGCGGTGTCCGGAAGGTGCGCCAAGGCAACCTGGAGGGGACGGTCAGCAACACAGAGAAGGGGTGCCGAGAGTCGTGGCGGCAGGGAACCTGGCGTCATCCCTGCCTATCCGACGCGTGGACCAGGCGGCGAGACGGCGGGCGTCACATTGGCGCGATACCGACGCTACGCGTCGTGATCCCGACCACGCACCATCTGCCGGTACCCTTCGGGTGTCATTCCCGTTGACATCGCGAACACTGACCGAGCGTGGCTCCGGCTCCGCCAACCTACGGCTCTGCTCATTTCGCCGACTGTCATCTCGGTGTCACGAAGCATTCGGGCCATCTCTTTGGTGCGCAACAGGCCCAGGAAGGTGATCGGGGACACGCCCAGCGACTCAGCGAACACTCGCTGTAGTTGCCGCACCGATAGATGTGCCGTCGTGGCCATCTCCGCGACGAGCCAACGGTGGGCTAGATCACACTGGATGGCGTTGCGGACCTGTAGCACCTCGCTGCGCACGGGCCGCGTGGCGGTGCGACGGGCCACCATCGCCGCGATCCCGTGTGTCAGGGTTCGTAGCGACGGCGCCGGGCTCCACGGCAACAACTGCCCGAGCAGGTGCAAGACCTCGGCAAAGGCGGCCTGCATCCGATGGAACTCTCTCATTGTCTGCGCCCGCTCGATCTCATCGATTCTCGCGGCGAAGGTGGCTGCCAGCGGGCCGTTCAGACGGATCATGATTGCGCCCGTCCCGAACGCGCGTTGCATCACGGTCTCGGCTGCCGTCCGGTCCTGCAACACATCGGCGTAGCGCCAGTACACCTGATCCATTACGTAGTCTTGGTCGGCAAAGATTGTCGAGGTCGTTGCCGTCCCGTCCGGCGCGCCACCGATAGCCAAGCCTGAGCCCACCAGCATCAGATCGCCCATGCGGAACCGACGCTCGCCCCAGTCACCGGTGATAGTCCCTGAGCCCTCGCGGGCTAGCAGGAACTTCACACAGTCATATACCTCCGGCGCTACAGGGTGCGCGTAGTGGCCGGTCTCGACGCGCACCGGCCACCGAACCACGCCGCTCGCTGCGCTGTCGATCTCACCGCTGCTTGCCTCCATGGCTCATCCCCAGCGAGCTCACTCTTCGAAGGTTCCGGAAGCTAACGCACCAACTTCGTCGCGCGGATGATCGCTGAGTGCATGTCATCGGCGACTTGGTGGGTGAACTCGACGGTAGGGTCGCTGAATCCGGCTGCGGCGAGGCCCTGAAGGTATTCACTCTTGGAGAGCGCGCCGGCGATGCACCCCACGTATGAACCGCGCTCGGCTCGTTCGGCCGGGGTGAGATGGTCTTCGGCGACGACATCGGAGATGCCGATTCTTCCGCCGGGAGCGAGCACACGGAACATCTCCGCCAGGGCGGCCGGCTTGTCTGTGGACAGGTTGATGACGCAGTTGGAGATCACGACGTCGACTGCGCCGTCGGGTAGGGGTACATCCTCAATAGTGCCTTTGAGGAACTCGACGTTGGTCGCTCCCGCGTTCGCGGCGTTGGTGCGTGCCAGGTCGAGCATCTCGTCGGTCATGTCAACGCCGTAGGCGAATCCGGACTGGCCGACACGGCGTGCGGAGAGCAGGACATCGATTCCGCCCCCGGAACCGAGGTCTAGGACGCGCTCGCCCTCGCACAGCTCTGCGACCGTGGTTGGGTTGCCACATCCCAGACTCGCCTCGATCGCCTCCAGCGGCAACTCGGCAGCCTCCGTCGCGTCGTAGAGCCCGGCCCCGAAGCCACCGATGTCAGCGCTGGGATTGCCGCAGCAGGAAGCGGGTGAGCAGCAGGTACTGTCCGCCAGCAGGTCGGTGTTGTGAGCGCCGGCGCGGACTGCCGTTGCGGCTTGCGCGTAGCGGAGGCGTACCTGCTCACGGACAGCGTGACCGGCGTCCCGGTCCGAGGCGGTGGAGAGCTGGCGAAGTTGGTTCACACCCACGGGAGGGGTGTCGCTGTAGGGCACGACGGCGACCCGGCCGGTCTGCGCCTGGGCCTCTCGCAGAGGTGTTTGTTCGGCGTTGATCCGTTCGGCCAGCAGGGGGCTGGTGGTGTCGGTCGGGGTGAGGGAGCGGTTGACGATCCATCCCCAGGTGGTGATGTTGGCTCGGGTGAGGTCGGCGGCCAGGCCGGTGGCTTCGAGGACGGGGGTGGTCTCGGGCAGTGTGACGACGATGACGCTGGTGTTGTCGGGGTCCTGGAGTCGGGCCAGCGGCGTGAGCCCGGCCTGCTCGGGCAGGTTGCGGACGACCTCGCGGTGGTAGGAGCCGGTGGCGTCCATGAGGAGCAGGGTGTGTCCGGTGGGGGCGGTGTCCATGACCACGAACCGGTGGGCGGATTGCTCGACGGCTGCGGCGAAGGCCTGGAAGACGGCCACCTCTTCGGTGCAGGGCGAGCGAAGGTCCTCGGCGAGGTTGGCCCGACCGTCGGCGTCCAGGCCCGCGCCCTTGGTGTCCATGACGTGGCGCCTGTAGTCGGCCACCGCCTGGACGGGATCGATACTGGAGACCTCGAAGGGCGCCGCTTCGCCGACCGTCCAGGCGAGATGCGCGGCCGGGTCGGTGGTGGTCAGCAGCACGTCCTTGCCGCGGTCGGACAAACCGACGGCGATCGCCGCAGCCATCGTCGTCTTCCCGACGCCGCCTTTCCCCACGACCATAATCAATCCGTGGTCCTTGGCCGCCAGCTGCTCGATCGTCGCGGCCAGAGAATCCGACGAGCCGGCGGGGGCGTTGGCGCGCGGTGCGGCTAACGCCGGGGTGTGGTCCGGGGCCTCGGAGAGCAGCGTGGTGAGGGCGTCGAGGCCCATCACGTCGCGGGAGCGCAGCGGGAGCCGGTCGATCGCCAGCCCGGCGAGGTTGACGGGCATGGCGGCGATGGCGGCGGTCTCCTCGGCGCGGATCGCGTCGGCCAGGACATCGGAGATGGGTTCGCTGGGGAGGATGCCGTTGATGACCAGGTGGGTGGCGTGGACGCCTGCTTCGGCAAGTTCGTCGGCGGTGCGGGACGCCTCGGCCAGCGACGAGGTTTGTGGGCGGGCAACCAGGCCCAGTCTCGTCACGGACGAGTCGGCCAGGGCGGTGAGCGCGTCGGCGTAGGTGGTGCGGGTCTTGTCAAGGCCGGCCATCGGACCGAGGCAGGACGCATCGCCGAGCCCGTCTTCGAGGAAGGAGGTCCATTCGCCGGGGAGCTTGAGCAGCCGGACGGTGTGGCCGGTCGGGGCGGTGTCGAAGACGATGTGGTCGTAGCCTCGCGCAATGTCGTTGCCGGCCAGGAAGGCGGTGAACTCGTTGAACGAGGCGATCTCGGTGGTACAGGACCCGGAGAGCTGCTCGGTGACGTCGGCGAGGTCCTTGACCGAGAGGAAGTCCCGGATCGGGGCGAGTGCGCGTTGGCGGTACTCCTCGGCGGCGGCCTCGGGGTCGATCTCCAGCGCGTCGAGCCCGGCAACGCCGACAATCGGGGTGATCGCGTACCCGACCCGCTGGTCGAAGACCTGGCCGACATTCGAGGCCGGGTCGGTGGAGACCAGCAGGACCCGGTTGCCCCGGCGGGCGAGGTCGACCGCGGCGGCGCAGGCGATGCTCGTCTTCCCGACACCGCCCTTCCCGGTCAGGAACAGGAACCTCGGCGGGTTGTGCAGCAGTTCGATCATCTCCGATCAGCCCTACGCCTGAGAACCGGACTGGATGGTCACCGACTGGTCCGAACCGCAGCATCCCGACGACACCGGGGCCTCGTCGCCACAGCACACCGACGCTGCCGGGGTGGACGGTGCGCTACCGCAGCACCCGGTCGCCGTGTTCTCGGCGGGCGCCTCGACGCCGGCGATCCGGGCCAGCTCGGCGCGGGAGGGGTAGCGTCCGGTGGCAACCGTCACGTCGTCGGCCACGATCAGCGGCAGCCCGGACGCGCCGACCTTCTGCACGAACGCCCGCGCGACGGCGCTGTCAGCGAACGCGGCGGGGTCCTGGGCCAGGTTCGCCCGGCGCACCGACACGCCTTGCCGGGTAAGCCAGTCGAGGTCGGCGGTGAAGTCGACCAGCGCCTGGTCGGGGTCGGGGCCACACACCCCGGTGTTGCAGCACAGCGGGCCTTCGAAGACCTGGATCATGAGGACGCCTCTCTCGGATTGATGTTCGTCAATATGAAGGCTAGGGCTCATATCGACGTCTGTCAATTTGAGGTGGTAGGCTGGCGCGCATGGTTCAGCACCTCCCGATCATCGACTGCGCCCCACGGGGCGCGTCGGCGCTCGCCGACGAGGAGGCCGAGCGGGTCGCCGCCACCTTCAAGGCACTCTCCGATCCGGTCCGGGTCAAGCTGCTGCATCACATCTCGGCGAACTGCTGCTCCAGCGTGTGCGCCTGTCACATGCCCGACAGTCTTGGCATCAGCCAGCCAACCCTCTCCTACCATCTGGCCCGGCTGGTCAAGGCCGGGCTCATCAGCCGGGAGATGCGCCACAAGTGGGCGCACTACCACGCCACGCCGCAGGGCCTGGCGACCGTGCGAGCGTTCCTCGCCGGACTGCCGGACCCGGACAACTGCTCGGCGGACCCGTCGATCACCTGCTGACCCACCAGGCCCACGACAACCCTCCCAACCGACTCCGCCTCGAAAGCCGCGACGCCGGGGCGGGGCGACCAGCCTGCCCGTGGCGTCCGAACAGCACCCGCCGCCGCTCCCGGGTTGCATCTTGCTTCGATCTCCTTCAATATAGATACATGTCGATGCAAGATGTGGAACTAGTGATCGTAGGGTCCGGCCCAGCCGGATACACCGCAGCTGTCTACGCCGCGCGAGCAGGCCTCGCGCCGGTCGTCCTGGCTGGATCGGTGACGGCCGGCGGAGCGCTGATGACGACCACGGAGGTCGAAAACTTCCCCGGCTTCACCGACGGCATCCAAGGCCCCGAGCTGATGGAAGCGATGCGCGCCCAGGCAGAGCGCTTCGGCGCCCGCATCATCTATGACGACGCGACCTGTCTTGCACTCACCGAATCCACGAAGGTCATCGAGACCAGCAGCAGCGGAACCTTCCAGGCGCGCGCCGTGATTCTGGCGATGGGGTCCGCATATCGCAAGCTCGGTCTCCCTGAGGAAGCGCGACTCTCGGGACATGGCCTGTCATGGTGCGCGACCTGCGACGGCTTCTTCTTCCGTGACCGGGAGATCGCGGTCATCGGCGGTGGCGATTCCGCGATGGAAGAAGCACTGTTCTTGACGCGCTTCGCTGCCAAGGTCACGCTCGTCCACCGGCGCGGCGAGTTCCGGGCGTCCCGGATCATGGCCGAGCGGGCATTGGCCGACCCCAAGATCGAGGTCGCATGGAACAGCGAGGTGGCCGCGATCCTCGGCGAGGCGAACGTCACCGGTCTGCGCCTGCGCGACACGATCACAGGCACCGAACGCGTGCTGGATGTGTCGGGCACTTTCGTCGCAATCGGGCACGACCCGCGCTCCGAGCTTGTCGCCGACCAGGTGTCCACCGACGCCGAGGGGTACGTCATCGTGGCCCATCCAACGACACGCACCAACGTGGCCGGCGTGTTCGCCGCCGGTGACCTGGTGGATCACAACTACCGGCAGGCGATCACGGCCGCTGGCACCGGCTGCGCCTCTGCCTTGGACGCGCAGCACTATCTGTCGACCCTCGATCTGCCCACCCAGATCGAGAGTCCCACTCTGGAGGTTTCCGCATGAGCATCACCCCCGTCACCGACGCCACGTTTGTCAGCGAAGTGCTCGAATCAGAGCTTCCGGTCGTAGTTGATATCTGGGCTGCGTGGTGCGGCCCATGCAAGGCCATCGCTCCGATCCTGGAGCACTTGGCCGCCGAGTATGCGGGCCGGGTCAAGATCGTCAAGATCGACGCGGACGCCAATCCCGAGACCGTGACCACAGTTGGTGTCACCTCGATCCCCACTCTTTCCTTCTACCGCGACGGCGAGCGGGTCGACATGCTGATCGGCGCGCACCCAAAGCCGTCCATCGCCGCGAAGATCGACGGACTCCTGGCATGACCGCGACCGCAACGGCGCCCACACGCGCCACTCCGAAGCGCCTGTCCGCCCTCGACCGTTGGCTGCCGCTGTGGATCGGACTGGCGATGGTCGCGGGCCTCCTACTCGGTCGTCTCGTCCCCGCCGTCTCCGATGTGCTCGCTCACCTGGAGGTGGGAGGCATCTCGGTACCGATCGGGCTGGGGCTGCTCGTGATGATGTATCCCGTGCTCGCAAAGGTCCGCTACGACAAGATCGCGGCCGTCACGGGCGACAAGCGTCTCCTCGTCTCATCCCTGGTGCTGAACTGGATCATCGGCCCGGCAGTCATGTTCGCCCTCGCCTGGCTGTTCCTGCCTGATCTGCCGGAGTACCGAACGGGGCTCATCATCGTGGGACTGGCCCGCTGCATCGCGATGGTCGTGATCTGGAACGACCTGGCCTGCGGCGACCGAGAGGCCACCGCCGTGCTGGTTGCGATCAACTCCATCTTCCAGGTCGTCGCATTCTCGCTGCTCGGCTGGTTCTACCTCACCGTACTGCCCGGCTGGCTCGGCCTCGATACCCAAGGTCTGGAAGTGTCAGTGGGGCAGATCGCGCTGAACGTCCTGGTCTTCCTCGGCGTCCCGCTCATCGCAGGGTTCGCCTCGCGGTGGATCGGCGAGAAGCGCCGGGGACGCGACTGGTACGAGAACCGATTCCTCCCCAGAGTGGGGCCGTGGGCGCTCTATGGGTTGCTGTTCACCATCGTGCTGCTCTTCGCACTCCAAGGCGAAGCGATCACATCCAGTCCGTTCGATGTCGCCCGGATCGCCCTGCCGCTACTGGTCTACTTCGCGCTGATGTGGTTCGTCGGGCTCTTGCTCGGCAAGGGTCTCGGACTGGGCTATGCCCGCTCCACCACACTGGCGTTCACGGCGGCGGGCAACAACTTCGAACTCGCCATCGCGGTCGCGATCGGCACCTTCGGCGCGGCATCTGGACAGGCCCTCGCAGGGGTCGTCGGCCCGCTTATCGAAGTTCCCGTGCTCGTCGGCCTCGTCTACGTCTCGCTGTGGGCCGCACGCGCCTGGTTCCACACCGACCCCTACGCTCCGGACACCGCTACGACCGACCTGAGGAGGACACCATGACCGAAACACCCACAACGGTCGAGACGTGCGCACCTGCCGAGGCGCACGCAATCGGCCTCGACGTCGCTACCACCGTGGCCAACACGTTGAAGGCGCTGGCCGACCCGCTCCGGCTCCGGATGCTGTCGGCCATCGCCACCGACCCGCGCGGCGAGTCCTGCGTCTGCGACCTCGCCGAACTCGCCGACGTCTCCCAACCCACCATCTCCCACCACCTGAAGGTCCTGAAGGACACCGGCCTGCTCAGCTCCCAACGGCGCGGCACCTGGGTGTACTACCGCCTCGTCCCCACCCGACAGGCGGCCGTCACCGCCCTCCTGGACGGCTTCGCATCCACGGTCGCCGCCGATCCTGCAGAGGATCGGCCCGAGTCGCCGCGTGAGGTCGACTCGCACGTCATCGATCGCCTCGCCGAAGAACTGGCCGACGAATACGACACGCTGAGTCGCGACCTGGTGGTCACGATGGTGCGGGAGTCCTACGCCGGTCTCCTCCGATCCGCGAAGATCGCCCGACACCTGGTGCCGCTCACCGAGCGCTTCGCCCGCCAGCGCCTCACCGACCTCACCCGCGACCGCGGGACGGGTGTGCCGCAGGTGTTGTTCGTGTGCGTACAGAACGCCGGCCGATCCCAGCTCGCGGCCGCGCTGGTCAACCAGATGGCCGATGGCAAGGTCGTCGCCCGCTCCGCCGGATCGCGACCGGCGCCAGACGTCCACCCGCACGTGCGCTCGCTGCTCACCCAGATCGAGGGCGAGGACGCCGCTACCGAGCGATTCCCCAAGCCGCTTACCGACGACGCGGTCCGCGCCGCCGATGTCGTCATCACCATGGGCTGCGGCGACGTCTGCCCGATCATCCCCGGCGTCCGCTACGAGGACTGGGCGGTCGGAGACCCGGCCCTCGCCTCTGCCGAGGGCGTCGAAGCCATCCGCGACGACATCGCCGCCCGCGTCCGCACCCTGCTCGACTCCCTCACCACCCACTAACGAAAGAGACCCGACCATGACCGACCCCAAGCCGTCCGTGCTGTTCGTCTGCATCCACAACGCCGGCCGCTCCCAGATGGCAGCCGGCTACCTCCGCCACCTCGCCGGCGACCGGATCGAGGTCCGCTCCGCCGGCTCCATGCCCGCCGACCAGATCAACCCCATCGCCGTCGAAGCCATGCGCGAAGAGGGCATCGACATCGCCGCGGAGCAGCCCAAGGTGCTCACGCCTGAGGCCGTCCAGGCCTCGGATGTGGTGATCACGATGGGGTGCGGCGACGCCTGCCCCTACTACCCGGGCAAGCGCTACGAGGACTGGAAGCTCGACGACCCCGCCGGGCAAGGCATCGATGCTGTGCGGCCGATCCGCGACGACATCCGTGCCCGTATTGAGGGGCTGATCGCCTCTCTCGCCAGCTAGGAATCGCCCGCTCCCGTTGGCGGGCAGCAGCGTGCAAGGAAGTCGCCCAGCACCTCCAGCTGGTCACTGATCCGGCTCGGGTCCGCCCGATACCGCACCTGCTTGCCCGCCCGCGTTGAGGTCACCAGACCCCCCTGTCTCAGGATCGTCAACTGCTCCGAGGCGGTGGACTGCCCGATCCCACACCTCTCAGCGATCTCACCGACCGTCAGTGCCGCGCCGGTGGCGAACTCCTGCATGATCTGCTGTCGCGTCTCGCTGGCCAGCGCCTTCAGGAACGCCTGCGTCTCCGCCAGGAACAACGAACCACTCATGACTTCATTCTAGTCTCGTATCGTCACTTCGGGAAATGACGATACGATGCGATCGTGGACATGACGACGACAGATACCTTGGTGATCGGCGCCGGGCAGGCCGGCCTAGCCGCCGCTCACCACCTCGGCAGAGCGGGAACTGCGTCGGTGATCCTCGACGCCTCCGCCTCGCCTGCCGGATCATGGCCTCGGTACTACGACTCGCTGGGGTCAAGCCCGGTGGTCGGTTCGTCGACGAAGAGGATCTGCGGGTCCACGATCAGCGCGACGGAAAGGTCGAGCCGCCTGCGCATGCCACCCGAGTACGCGCTGACTCGTTTCGATCCAGTCTCGGCCAGTCCGAACTGCTCCAGCAACTCGTGGGCTCGGCGGCGAGCCGCCCGGATCGGAAGCCTGCTGAGCCGACCGAACATCATCAGGTTCTGCAGGCCGGACATCTCCTCATCGACGGCGGCGTACTGGCCAACAAGCCCGATTCGCCGGCGCCGGACCTGGTGCGCAGCATCTACCTGCTATGGGGACACCACCCCAGCCCAGGAAGGTCTGGTCTCTCGGTCTCGGCGATCGTCAAGGCGGGCATCGAGATCGCCGATGCCGATGGCCTCGACGCAA
>Ga0334884_1001480_pt1 | contig 34454 bp, 29 predicted proteins | sample GraSluR1_MG_7_FD_207215 | JGI IMG/M metagenome (GOLD analysis project Ga0334884, IMG submission 207215) | Sludge microbial communities from methane-producing bioreactor in Wageningen University, Netherlands - Granular Sludge_12_05 R1 | ecosystem: Engineered > Bioreactor > Anaerobic >... | reverse complement strand
TTCTGCCTTGAGTCCCCCGAGCATAATGTGACTCACCAAAATCGGTAAGTCCTGATACAATCCTGTTCCGCCCTGGAGTCCCCAGGGCATAATGTGACTCACCAAAATCGGTAAGTCCTGATACAATTATGTTCTGCCTTGAGTCCCCAGGGCATAATGTGACTCACCAAAATCGGTAAGTCCTGATACAATCCTGTTCCGCCCTGGAGTCCCCAGGGCATAATGTGACTCACCAAAATCGGTAAGTCCTGATACAATCCTGTTCCGCCCTGGAGTGGAGCACAACCCGGGAATGCATGAATTCCTTGCCAGAATCGGTAAGTCCTGTTATAATCCTGTTCCGCCCTGGAGTGGAGCACAACCCGGGAATGCATGAATTCCTTGCCAGAATCAGTAAGTCCTGATACAGTTCTGTTCTGGCTGGAGTCCCCCGAGCATAATATGACTCACCGAAACCGATAAGTCCTGATACAATTCTGTTCTGCCTTGAGTCCCCTGGGCATAGTGTGAGACTCACCGGAACCGGTGTGTCCTGATACAATTCTGTTCTGACTGGAGTCCCCGGAGCATGATGTGACTCACCGGAACCGAAAAGTCCTGATACAATTCTGTTCCGCCCTGGAGTGGAGCACAACCCGGGAATACATGAATTCCTTGCCAGAATCGGTAAGTCCTGATACAATCCTGTTCCGCCCTGGAGTGGAGCACAACCCGGGAATGCATGAATTCCTTGCCAGAATCGGTAAGTCCTGATACAATCCTGTTCCGCCCTGGAGTGGAGCACAACCCGGGAATGCATGAATTCCTTGCCAGAATCGGTAAGTCCTTTTATAATCCTGTTCCGCCCTGGAGTGGAGCACAACCCGGGAATGCATGAATTCCTTGCCAGAATCAGTAAGTCCTGATACAGTTCTGTTCTGGCTGGAGTCCCCCGAGCATAATGTGAGACTTGCCAGAACCGGTGGGTCCTGATGTAGTTCCGTTCCGCCTTGAGTCCCCCGAGCATAATGTGAGACTTACCAGAACCGGTGGGTCCTGATGTAGTTCCGTTCCGCCTTGAGTCCCCCGAGCATTATGTGAGACTTACCAGAACCGGTGGGTCCTGATGTAGTTCCGTTCTGCCTTGAGTATCTCGACATAGAATGCGTCTCCTTCTGCCAGCGTGGACAGTATCCGTGCAGCGTTTTCAGGGCCCACCCCACGTGCGGCAAGCGCGATCACCGCTTTTTTCCCGCTTGAAAGCACGATATTTGCATTCCGGATAAGTTTCCGCTCCACGAGTCGGTCTTCCTCGGTCTTCTTCTTTTTCCGGGCAACGGCGACAAGATCCTCTTCCCACGGCTTGAGGACCGCGATGAGCCTCGCGCCGCACTGCGGGCAGACCGGGCTTTCAGGCACCCGTGATACCTGTGTCCGGCTCTTCCACCTGCGGCAGTTCATGCAGGCGAGCACCACATCCTGCTGGTCAAGCCGGCGTTTCAGGGTGGAGACGACCGCCTGGTCGGAGAGCGGTGGCGGGACCTGGTCGCGGGAAGAGAAGAGACCCTCGGCCCCGAGAATGGAGAGGTGGCCGCATATGATAGTGATCTCGCCGTCATGTATCATTTTGATCACCTCCTGGGCGCAATCGACATCCATGTAGACCGAGAAGAGCTCCCGGTATGCCTCGGCTGATACCACGGTGCCGTCAAAGAGGTCGATTAACCGGTCTATACTGATACGTTCATAGTCGGCGTCCGGATCGATGGCCCCGAACTTCTTGGCGACCTGGACGAGCTTCCACTTGAAAAGTGCCGTCCTCTTCATTGCCAGCTCGAGTATCCCATGGATATGGGCCGGATCAAGTGAGACAAGGACATCGCGGATATCAGCGGCACGGACGGTGGAAGGAAGTCGCAGGTATATGCGGTATGCCCCGATCTCCATTCCCACGCTCGTCCCGTACCGCGCCGAGATGAGGATGGATATGACCCTCGCGATCGCTTCGTTGGCCTTGTGACCGGCACAGATGTTGCAGACGACACCCTCCTCGGCGTTCTCGAGCGTGATGGTGGCGTCGGTGGCGACAGGAGACCTGTTCGCATCCATCGAGCCCAGGAATTTGTCCGCAAATTCGCGTGAATCGGGGCTCTCCAGGTACCCTCCAAACTCCCTCGAGCGCCGGAGCCTGCCCACCTCCCGTGCGACGCCGAACGGAACCGGGATCTGTTCGCCTTCCCACGACGGAAGCTCTCCCTGGGCCTTTCTGACGGGTTCCACGGTTATTTTGCCGTTCTCCATGTCAAGTACCCGCCACAGCTGCCCCTTCGTGATGAAGACTGCCCCGGTATGGACCCAGCCCACGACAAACGACTCGTCAAGCGTGCCGACAGTCCGGCGTGAGACCATGTCGAATACGCCGACTTTCTTCTCATCCTGTATCATCGAGAGGTTCCGTGCAAGGTACCTCCGTGCCCGGCTGGTGGTGATGACGGAATCCCCCTCTATCCTGATGAGCCGGTGCTCCGCCATCTGCCTGCACACGTCTTCAAGCAGGTTTCCCGCATCGGCAAACAGGTAGGACCTCTCCAGGATCCGTCGGATCGCTTCCACCTGTATCTCGCCGTATTCCACGGCGATCGCGGCGACCTGGTTTGCCAGCACGTCCGCTGCCAGAAAATGGGGAGCGACATCCTCCACGTCACCCTCCCTCGCCCTCCTGGAGATCACCGATGACTCCAGGAGGTCATCGAACCCAGTGGCGAGGATGGTCCCCCTCGATACCGCATTGAGCTGGTGGCCGGCCCTTCCCACCCGTTGCACGAGCCGTGAGACTTCGCGTGGAGACCCAAACTGGATCACGTGCTCGATATGGCCGATATCTATCCCGAGTTCCATCGAAGACGTGCTGATCAGGGCTTTCACCGCGCCCGATTTGAACCGCTCTTCGGCATCGATCCGCACCTCCTTCGAAAGGGAGCCATGGTGCACCTCGACGTCGCCCCTCGAATACAGCTGGTGTCCAAGCGCCTCCGCAGTCACCCGGGTGTTTACAAAGATGAGCGTGGATGGGTGTCTGTCGATCGTATCGGAGACCCATGCGGACTGTCTCTCGAACGAATCCCCGACAAAGGAGACCCCTATCTCCAGGTTCTTTGCCACAGGGACCTCCACGACAGAGAACTCTCTCTTCCCGCACAGGAACCTCCCAACCTCTCCGGGATTTCCGACTGTCGCAGAGAGGCCTATCCTCTGGAACTCGCCTGCATAGTTGACAAGGCGTTCGAGTGCAACAGAGAGCTGGACACCCCTCTTGCCTGCCGCAAGTTCATGGATCTCGTCAACGATGACGTACCTGACGTTCTTCAGGTGCTTTCTCAATACCCTGCCCATGAAGAGCGCCTGGAGCGTCTCCGGCGTCGTGATCAGGAGGTCCGGTGGCGAGAGGGCCTGGCGGCGGCGTTCGCTCTGTGACGTGTCCCCGTGCCGGACGCCGATCCGGATACCGAGCTCCTTTCCCCACCACTCCAGGCGGGAGAGCATGTCGCGGTTCAGGGACCGCAGGGGAGTGATATACAGGGTCGTAAATCCTGCGGGAGGCTCGCGGAGCATCGCATTGAAGACGGGAAGCATCGCGCTCTCGGTCTTTCCGGTTCCCGTCGGAGCGATCAGGAGGAGGTTTTTTCCTTCGACCACGAGGGGAATGGATCTCGACTGGACCTCGGAGAGCTCCTCAAACCCTCGTTTGCGGATACAGTCCTGGATACGGGGGTCAAGCCGTCCTATCGCCTTCATGGTTCTCCACTGCTGAAACAGGGCCGAGAAACGTGCCGTCTGTCAGGAATAGTTCTGCTGTCTCCTTCTTCATGCACCGGGAAAGGGGACTGAACGGATCGCGTATGGTCCTCATCACATCATACCCGGACAACTCGTTGAATGCCGGAGCAAAGAGCACCCTTGAGCAACGCTCTCCCTCACCTGCCCTTCCCAGTTTCAGGCACTCCTCGTCGAGATCCGCAAGGAGATATGCGGGCGATTTCAATGCGGATCCAACCTCGTCGCGGATCGTGACCACGGGGTGGTGATGACCGCAGATCATGAACCGTCCGGACAGTTCCGGGTGAGGGTAGGTGTGTCCGTGCAGGTACCCGGTGCCGTCAATAACCGCTCCCTCCCGCGGGAGGATCTCCCCGGGTTCACAAAAACGCTCAATGCCGGCATCGTGGTTCCCGGGCAGAATCCTGACCGGAAGAAGAGAGCGAAAACGTTCAAATATCTCAGGGATCTCCCGGTACTCCTGCCTGCTGGTGAGCGGGATACTGTGCTTGATGTCCCCGAGAAGGACGAGGCAGTCAGGCTCGGCATTCCGTATGCATCGTACGACCCTTTCGGTCCGTTCACGGCTTCTGCTCTTGAAATAAAAGCCATGCCTGGCCATATCGGTCTCGATACCCAGGTGGAGATCCGCGACCACAAGTACCCTTCTTGTTTCTTCTACGAGGAGGGCGGGGCCTTCCGGATGAAATTGCAGTCTCATAGAATCTTTATGACATCCCTGGACGGCTGGTAACACTCGTCTTCCTGCAGGAGGACCCGGACGGCCTGTTCCACCGCCTCCGCAGAGAGCCCGTATGGAACCGCGGAAGAGATGATCTCCTGCAGGGGCATCCCGTTTTTGCCCGCTTTCTCCCTGATTATGGACAGGACGATCTCCCAGGGTTCCCCGCCGGACGTTCCTGCTTCAACAGCCCCGGAGACCGTTTCCAGTGCTTTCAGGACCATTTCAGCAAGATCCGCTATATCTGTCCTGTTTATGCCATAATGGCCTGCAGCCATCGTTATCTCCCGGGAGACCTCTTCTCCGTCAAGGGCGAAACGGAGTGCATCAAGACGGTCGCAGGTCGTGGCGGCCGTCCGGACAATCCAGGAATCCCTCGTGGAACGGTCGACTGCCCTGATCTCATCAACAAGGAGATGAGGTTTTCCGGGGACCGGCCCCTGATCGACGACCACGTTTGAAAGGACCGTCACGAAGACAGGAGGGTCTAAGTGGGAGAGGATCTCTGCAAGGTCACGCCGGCTGCGGTCTATCCTGAATTCGAACGCACCGGTCGGATCTGCAACACGTGCGTAGAATTCACCGCCGGGTCTTGCGCCCTTCTCGATGAGGGCACCGGCTACGAATATCCTGGAACAGCATGCACCACTCCGGGTTATCAATACCGGGGGTGTGCCCGCCGCCGTCTCCCGGGAGACGAGATCAGACCTGTTGAATTCTCCTGCAAATACCCGTGCAGATGCGTTCATTGGATGTATTCCTGATTGAAAGAAAGGCCGGCTAAACCTGTCGCACCCCGATCAATGCTTCAATTATTACTCTGCATACACAGTCATATCCATTCTGATCATGATACCCGGGGTTTTCCGATCCTCTGGTCCGGGAAAAGAACACGTTCTCCGATCTCAATAGGACCTCCGGGATCCTCTCGTGCGGGGGGCCATATCCTGACATGAAATTCTTTGATATTTGGGTCTAAAGGCGATAAATAACCGTTAAAATAACCCAGGTGATCAATATATTTATATATCGTTACTTACTCCATCAAAATTAAAGGATTTTCATGAAAACACGAGGCCTCTTGCTGCTATTCATACTTTTGATACCCTTAGCCGCGACTCCTGCTGTCTGTGGAGCAGATGTACCGGCATACCAGGGTGATCCACCTGATACCGGGCCGGTATCCCTCCAGGGACTGCTCGGAGAGGGCGCATCGGCACTTCTGTCGAAAGGAATGGAAGAGAAGACGACGACCGTAAACACATGGCTTGCCGCAATGCCCCTCCAGTTCATTGCAAATGGCGGGCAAAGCGATGAAGATGTCAGGTTCGAGATCATATCAGATGGGGGTTCAATCTTTTTTACGCCCCATGGACCCACCTTCAGTCTCATCGGCCGTGATGATGACGAAGAGCTGAAATCTGCGGTGATAACGTACCACTTTCTGGGAACGCCGGGTTCTGGTTCGATACGGGGACTTGATCAGATCCCATGCTCCGCGAACTTCCTTATCGGGAAAGACCCGTCACAATGGGTCACCGGAATGGAGATGTACCGTGGAATACAGTACGACGATATCTACTCCGGAATCGACCTTGTGTACTACGGAACCGAAAACGGGCTGAAGAGCATCTTTGTCGTTGCCCCGAACGCAGATCCCACAGAAATCCTGATCGAGTACCGGGGGCAGACATCACTCTCACTGCAGCCTGACGGGTCGCTTCGCATCCGGACGCCAGCAGGTGACCTGACAGAACTCGCCCCGGTCTGCTACCAGGAGATCGATGGAACCGTGAGGCCCGTTGAATGCTCGTTCTCCATAAAAAACGAGAACACGGTAGCATTCTCTCTCGGAAAATATGATACCGGGCAGACACTCGTCATCGATCCCGTGATGAAGTACGGGCTGTACCTGCGGGGTATCGGTATAGCCAACGGGTATGGAGTTGCGGTCGATGACGAGAGGAATGCCTACGTCACCGGCATATCAAACCCGACGCCCTATATCGTCCCTGATTCGGCCGAGGGGGCGAACGCCGGAGGAACAGATGCGATAGTCGTGAAAGTAAACCAGGACGGCACGCTCCCACTGTATATTACCTATCTTGGAGGATCCAATGACGATAAGGGGTCCGCAATCAGTGTGGACCGCGACGGATATGCCTACGTGACAGGGACCACCAGTTCCACGGACTTCCCGCTGGAGAATCCCATCCAGGCGGAATTTGCCGGAAATACCGACGTCTTCCTGAGCAGGATCGGCCTCGACGGATCGACGCTTGTATTTTCCACGTATCTTGGAGGAACAGGGGATGACGAAGGAAATGCGATAACGCTGGATACCGACAATGACATATATATTACCGGTTCGACCGACTCGATCCTCTTTCCCGTGATCAGCAGGTACCAGAGGACATATCTTGCAGGGCAGCAGGACGCATATATACTTAAAATTGACAGCAACGGCACACAGTTACTCTATTCCAATTATATCGGCGGAACCACGAAGGATGTCGGGTATGGCGTGGCAGTCGATGGGAACAACAATCCCTACATCACGGGCGAGACATATTCCTGGAATTTCCCTACAAAAGACGCCTATAACGCGGTATTTTCAGGGTACAGCGATGTGTTCGTGACAAAAGTCGGATCATCAGGGGAATCGCTTGTATATTCGACATATATCGGGGGGAAAAGCCAGGATGCAGGGAGATCGATTGCAGTGGATGAACAGGGATCCGCATATGTAACCGGGCTTACAAGGTCCCTGAATTATCCCACCATGGCCGCTTTCCAGCCTTCCAGCGGAGGGATCGTGGACGCATTCATGAGCCGGATCTCCCCTGACGGCATATCGCTTGAATATTCGACCTATCTCGGGGGGACGGGATATGACGAGGGCCGTGGAATCGCGGTCGACAGCGCACGAACGGTCTATATCTCGGGGGCGACAAGCTCCCGGAACCTGGCGGTGATCGATCCCTACCAGGAAGTCTTTGGCGGAGGCACCTACGACGCGTTCGTGGCAAAGTTCACACCCTTCCAGGCAGCTCCAGATTACTTCACCTATCTTGGCGGAAACGGGCTTGATGTCGCGAACGCGGTTGCAACCGACGGAAGCGGAGGAGCATATATAACCGGACTTACCGGTTCTGTCAACTTCCCGACAATCGATCCCTATCCGACGACCTTCGGTGACAGGGGCCAGGGCGGGTTCCTGGCAGTACTCCTTGACGAGGTGGAACCGCCGCGTGTGCCGACTGCAGACTTCGGTGCAGATGTCACGAGCGGTATGGCCCCGCGGGTCGTGCAGTTCCAGGACCTCTCCACCGGGTACCCGACGTCGTGGCAATGGGTATTCGGCGACGGGAACACGTCGGCCGACCGGAACCCTGTTCATACCTACAGTGCCCCCGGAACCTATACCGTGAACCTGACCGCGACGAATTTCATGGGCAGCGATACCCGCTCAAGGCCGGGATTCATCACCATCGGCGGCATTCCTCCGACAACGTCCCCGACAACAACCATCCCGACAACATCGCCCACAACAACCATTCCGACAACGTCCCCGACAACGACCATCCCGACTACATCCCCAACAACGACAATCCCGACAACATCGCCCACCACCACCATTCCGACAACGTCCCCGACAACGACGATCCCGACCACATCGCCGACTACCACACCGACGATCATTCCGCAACTGCCACATCTCTTCTACGGGAACGTGACCCTTGGTGGAATCCCGGCACCCACCGGGACAAATATCACCGCTGTTGTCACGGGCGGCGGTGGCTCTCTCATCACCGACACGGTGGGAGTATATGGGAGCGCCGGATTCACCGGGCACAAACTGACAGTACAGGGAGCAATCCCCGAAAACGCCCCGATCGAGTTCTACGTGAACGGGAATCAGGCGGAATGCCATGACGTCCAGGCAGGAGGAGCCTGGCAGCTGAGTTACCCGTTCACATCAGGCGAGGTGACTGAACTCGACCTCCGGGTGCCTGAGCCGACAACTATCCCCACTACATCCCCGACAACGACGATCCCGACCACATCGCCGACTACCACACCGACGGTCATCCCTGAACTGCCACACGCCTTCTATGGCGGGGTCCAAGTCGGAGGCGTTCCCGCACCGGCGGGCGTGACAATCGAGGCGATCGTTGCCGGAGGCGGGGGGACTCTCATCACGGACGAGATAGGTGCGTACGGATCGCCGGCGACCGGGGACAAGCTGCTCGTCCAGGGGAATATCTCCGATGCATCGCCGATAGAATTCCTCATCGAGGGACGGGAGGCGCAATGCTATGACGTGGTCGAGGGCGGCCCGTGGCAGGACACCTACCCGTTCGGACCAGGCGATGTGACCGAGCTCGATCTGAGACTGGTGGGCCCGATCGCCGGTTTTTCAGCCAGCCCCACATCCGGGATTATGCCGCTTGAAGTACAGTTCACCGATACGACGATCGGCCAGCCGATCTCGTGGCAATGGGATTTCGGGGATAATACCACGTCCACCGTGCAGAACCCGGTTCACGTCTATGATACGTTTGGTTTCTTTACCATCTCCCTGACAGTGGATGACGGGACGTACACGGACACCATAACAAAATACGCGTTCATCTTTGTCCAGTCACAGCCAGTCGGTGGTGACAGGGGGTACTTCCTGGTCCACTGCAACGTAGACGGAGCAGAGGTATACTTTGACGACGACTACAAGGGAATGATCGAGAGCGGCACGCTTCCTGTCCAGGTCTATATCACCGCTGCACCGTACCGGACATACACGGTCCAGAAGACCGGTTACTCGACAGTCACCGGGAATATCACCCAGTACCCGGCAAAGGACCAGACCGTACACCTCTATGTCACGCTTGAACCGGTGACGGATTACCACACCATCCTTGCGACCGCAGGCGATAACGGGACGATTGATCCCTCAGGCGAGATCAACGTTCCTGACGGCGGCTCCCAGGGCTTTACGATAACACCTGACGACGAATACAGGATCGAGAATGTCTTCGTGAACGGAGTCGGCATCGGACCCTCCGGATCATATGAATTCACAAATGTTACGGAAGATCAGACGATACACGCCACATTTGCAGCAGAAGGCCCTGACCTGCACACGATAACCGCCATCGCCGGAGAACACGGGTCCATCGAGCCTTCCGGTCTTGTCAGTGTCGCTTCCGGAGGATCGGCCGACTTTACGATCAGCCCGGATTCGGGCTACGAGATCGCGGACGTCCTGGTCAACAGCGTGTCGATTGGTCCGCAACCGTTCCACCGGTTCGAGAACGTCACCGAGGACCAGACCATCCACGCCACCTTCAGGGACGCATGGCACGAGTATTACTACATCAACGCCACGGCAGGGACGGGAGGAATGATCACCCCGTCCGGGCTCATCGCAGTCCCACCGGGTGGAACGCAGAACTTCACCATAACACCATACTACAACTATATCGTGCAGAACGTGATGGTGGATGGTGATGCCAAGGGAGCGGTCAGTGAATGGATGTTCCCCGATGTCATATCCAATCACACCATCTCTGCCACCTTCAAGCAGCAGGGAGGCGGCGGCGGTGGCGGCGGTGGCGGCGGCGGCGGGGGTTACAGCAACCCCACGCCAACCACCATTGTCACGACCACGCCCACCACGCAGGTACCCGCTGACGGGGACTCGGGAGATACGGAAGTCAACGTGACCCCCACCATCGAGACAGTGCGGACAGAGACGGTCACCACCACGGCGACAACGGCCGTGCCCACGAGCATCGCTCCCCCACAGCCGTTCTGGACCAGGTTCCCGGTTGCATGGCTCGCCATACTCCTGGTCCTGCTCATCATCGGCGCCGCGATCGGCATCTACTACTACCGGAAACAGAAAGCCGGGGAAGTCCTCTTTGAAGAAGAATAATTTCGTCCCTTTTTTTGCCGGCCACTTTCACACCGCATCCCACCCTCTTTTCCTGTTGGAACAGGTAATTCACTGAAGGTAAAACACTGACCGGGGATCAACGAAACCCAACACTCATAACATTTGAAAGAGGATAAGGAAGTAGAATGGACGAGAGCCACACCATCTGGATAGAGAAATACCGGCCGATGAGACTGGCGGATATTGTCGGCCAGGACGAGATAATCGAGAGGCTTGAATCCTACGTGAAGACCGGCAACCTGCCACACCTGCTCTTCACGGGCACTGCGGGTGTCGGGAAGACGACGGCCGCGATCGCACTTGCGAGGGAGTTCTTCGGCGAATCCTGGCAGATGAACTTCCGCGAGTTGAACGCCTCCGACGAGCGTGGCATAGACGTGGTCAGGAACCAGATCAAGCAGTTTGCACGGACATCGCCCCTGGGCGGCGCGACATTCAAGATCCTCTTCCTCGACGAGGCGGATGCCCTCACTCCTGATGCGCAGGCAGCGCTTCGCCGGACGATGGAGAGCTATGCCCAGTCGTGCAGGTTCATCCTGTCATGCAATTATTCATCAAAGATCATCGACCCGATACAGAGCAGGTGCGCGATCTACCGTTTCAGGCCGCTCGGTGCCGAAGCGGTCACCGAGGAGATACGGCGGATTGCAGAAAAGGAAGGCCTGGAAGTCTCTGAAAAGGCAATCGATGCCATCGTCTATATAGCCCAGGGCGACATGCGAAAGGCCATCAACGCCCTCCAGGGAGCAGCGATCATCAGCCAGGAGATCGATGCCGGGATGATCTATGCCATCACCGCCTCTGCCCGCCCGGACGAGATTGACGAGTTGCTCTCACTCTCGCTCAACGGCGATTTCGAAGGGGCAGGCAAGGTCCTCGAACAGCTCCTCCATGACAGGGGGATAGCCCCGAACGAGATGATCAACCAGTGTTACCGGGCAATCCTGAAACGCCCGATGGATGAGGAATTGCGGGTTGCCCTGATCGACCACCTTGGCACGACCGATTTTTGTCTATCAGAAGGTGCCAGCACCGATATCCAGATGGAGGCGCTTATTGCCCGGCTCGTGATGACCTCAAGACGGTATACCTGAGGGATCGTATTGGCACGGGATACTGAGACTGAAATAATCGATCGCGACGCCGACTGGAGCAGGTTCTTAAAAAACCGGTACAAGAAACAGCTGCACGAATTAAACAGGGAGTACCCGTACAAGCGGTCGCTTTTTATCGATTACCGTGAACTGGAAAGTTTCGGCAGGACCGGCATCCGGATGGCCGACGATCTGCTGGAAAAACCCGGCACAGTCATAGATGACGTAAAAGATGCAATCCGGAACCACCAGCTCATTCAGGCCAGGGAGGGAGAGGGGCCCGCCGAGATCAATATCCGCTTCATCAACCTCCCGAGAAAGATTGGGATCAGACATATTCGGTCGGATCACATCAACAAGTTCGTCAGCGTCGAAGGGATTCTCCGAAAGACCACTGAGGTGAGACCCAGGATCGTCCAGGCGGTATTCCGATGTCCCGGGGGGCATCTGACCACCAGGGAACAGGGATATGGGAAATTCAGGGAGCCCGAAGGGTGCGCGACCGACGGGTGCACATTCAAGAAACTGGAACTCGTGCCAAAACGTTCCCGGTTCATCGATTCCCAGAAACTTCGTATACAGGAGTCTCCCGAGGGCCTGCGTGGAGGTGAACAGCCACAGACCCTTGACGTGGACGCAACCGACGACCTGACGGGCAGGGTCGCTCCCGGTGACCGGGTGGTGATAAACGGGATTCTCCGTTCGATCCAGCGTGTAAGCCACGGGGACAAGAGCACGATCTTTGACATCTACCTCGAATGCAATTCCATCGAGATCGCGGAGAAGGAGTACGAGGAGGTCGAGATCGAAGAGAAAGACGAGGAGGAGATCATCCGTCTCTCGAGAGACCCAAACATCTACCGGAAGATAACCCACTCGATTGCACCGACGATATATGGCAACGAGGATGTAAAAGAGGCTATTGCACTCCAGCTCTTCGGAGGGATTACAAAAGAGATGCCGGACGGAAGCCACCTGAGGGGCGATATCCATGTCCTCCTGATCGGCGATCCCGGTATCGCGAAGAGCCAGCTCCTCAGGTATGTCGTCAAGTTGTCACCACGGGCGATCTACACGAGCGGCCAGTCTTCAACCTCTGCGGGGCTCACCGCAACCGCCGTAAAGGACGAATTTGGTGACGGCCGGTGGACACTCGAGGCAGGTGCCCTGGTCCTCGCAGATATGGGTATCGCCGCCGTCGACGAGATGGACAAGATGCACAAGGAGGACCGGAGCGCACTCCACGAGGCGATGGAACAGCAGTCCATCAGCGTGGCAAAGGCGGGAATTACCGCAACGCTCAAGTCACGATGCGCACTCCTGGGAGCCGCCAATCCCAAATACGGGCGTTTCGATGATTATGCCCCTATCGGGGACCAGATCAACATGCCTGCCTCACTCCTCTCCAGGTTCGACCTCATCTTCGTGATGAGCGATAAACCCGACCACAAGAGGGACGCTGCCATTGCAGAACATATCCTGAAGGCACACAACATCGGAGAGACCATCGCCCAGCACAAGCGGCAGCCTATTCCGGGTGTCGACGACGAGTATATCGCCGAACAGTTAAAGCCGGTCACGCCTGACATCGAGCCCATGATCTTTCGCAAGTACGTGGCCTATGCAAAGAGAACCTGTTTTCCACGCCTGACCGACGATGCCAGGAATTCACTCATCGATTATTACATGAAACTCCGTGACCTCGCCTCGGAGTCGTCGAAGCCGGTCCCGGTGACCGCACGGCAGCTCGAGGCACTGGTCCGCCTCGCGGAAGCAAGCGCACGGATCAGGCTTTCCAATACCATCGAACCCGTTGACGCGGAGAGGGTGGTCAAGATCGTGGATACCTGCCTCCGGCAGGTCGCATACGACGCCAAGAGCGGGAGTTTCGATATAGACCGGGTCGTCACCGGTTTCTCGAAAGGCAAGCGTGACCTCATCCGGATGATCAAGCTTGCCATACGGGAACTGGCCGATGACAACGGTCGTGCGCAGATCGAAGACGTCATCACCAGGCTTGTCCAGGAAGGCCATTCAAGGGATGAGATCCGGCTCCAGATCGACATGTTCCTTCGCCAGGGAGAAGCAATGGAGCCCAAACAGGGGATCATAAAACTGATCTGAACCACAATATCTAATCTCTTCTGAAAGTACAACACTCTGGTATGGTCTCCGATCGTGAACAGGCAATCTTTGAGGCTGCCGTGAAACTTGGTGCCCTCTACCACCAGTGGGTGGGCACCCCCATCTCCCCCGCAACCGCCCACCTCGTGGAAAAGGCGATAGAGGGGAGCGTCAAACTCCAGCCATATGTCGAGGAGGTTAGCGTGCACCTCGACCGCGAGCTGATGTCTCCGAATGTCTTTGGGTATTCTGAGCTGAAAGGACTGATGTTTCACGTCGATATAGTAACCAGGGTTGGCGGCGCGTCCTGCCATGCAAGGCTTTGCCGGAGAGGAGAGTACCCCCTCATGGAGATAATCGAGTGTCATGAAGGACCGAATGTATCCGGTGACTGACGACCACATCCATATCGATCCCGTAAACGGGAGGGGACTTGCCGCCGTGAAAGATTTCCGGAATGCCGGTGGCAGTCATATCTTCCTTGTTAGCAAGCCTTCGGGATCATTTGGGATACTTCCCGGAAGGGGGAGCGATTTTCTCCCGGTATTCGAAGGGACGCTCCGTGTAGCAGAGATGGTTCGGGAAGCTGGCGTCACCGTGTTTCCTGTCCTCGGCGTTCACCCCGCCGAAGTATCACGGCTCTCTTCGGTCATGCCGCTCGCTGAGGCGGTATCCGTGATGAAAGGCGGGCTGGAGGTCGCGGCCGGATTTGTCGGGAAGGGGGATGCGGTTGCCCTGAAGAGCGGTAGGCCACACTATGATGTACCTTCCGAAATCTGGGACGCATCGAACGAGATACTATCATTTGCGTTTTCACTTGCAGCAGACCTCGATTGTGCCATACAGCTCCATGCCGAGACCGGCCCGTGCAGTGATATCGTCACGATGGCGGCCGGGGCAGGACTCGGGATTGAACAGGTGGTAAAGCACTACGCGACACCTGATACGCCACTCATGCCTTCGATGATTGCCACGCATCCCGGAATCCCGGACCTGGTGAGGCAGGGACGCATTTTCACGATGGAGAGCGATTACATGGATGAGAATTCCCGGCCGGGAGCGGTTATCGGGCCAAAATCAGTGCCCCGTGTCACGAGAAAGATGATCGAGGCCGCAGTCATCACCATCGATGATGCCTGGAAGATCCATTCAGAAAACCCCTCCCGGATCTATGGCGTCGATATAAACCTGTGACCATCTCTCCAAAAAAACCTCCTGCTGACATTTTATTATGGTTCCTTTCCCATACTGTACGGATGTATCTAAAGGTCCACCGAAGCCCCGACGGCAACGAGGTGGTGGCGGTCTGCGATCGTGAACTGATGAACGCCACGGTGAGGCGGGGCGATCTCGAGATTTGTATCAGAAAAGACTTTTATGGGGACCGCCTGTCACGGCCCGAAGATGTGCGGTCATTGCTCGCGAAGGCAGATAATATCAACCTGATGGGCGAACGTGTCGTCGCCCTTGCTATCGAGATGGGCCTTGTCGAGCAGGCGGGTTGTATCATGTTCGGGACGATCCCACACGCACAGGTCATCAGGATATGAGAATCAAGGAGAATATCTGCCCCAGGTGCGGTGGCCCCTCTCCTGACGGCGGCACCTGCGCACGGTGCAGGGTCGACCAGATCCGGTGGATGGAGTGTGACTCCCGGATCTCTGTCATCGAATGCCCGTCCTGCGGTGCCTGGAAAGAGGCGGGTGCCTGGACTGATCTGAACCGTGAAAGGACAGATATTGCAACCGAGAGAATTTTGCGGGCCATTCACCTGCATCCAGGAGTCGAGTCGCCCGGGTTTGATATGCGCATCGAGGATATCAGTCCCAACAGGTCACGTGCCAGTTGCACGGTATCCGCATCCCTTTTTGGCATCCCGGTTCAGGAATCGTGCAGCATCGAGATAGTGTGGCAGAAGGAACAGTGTGACCGGTGCAGCAGGATGTCCGGAAGCTATTATGAAGGGGTTGTCCAGGTACGGGCAAAGGGGAGAAAGCCCTACCCGTTCGAGATCGCAACCGCAGCGGGTATCGCCCAGGAGACAGAGGGTGCCCTCCAGGAAGGGGGAGAGAGGCTCTCTTTTATCTCCCGCATCGACGAGAACAGGGACGGGCTTGACATCACCGTCGGCTCCCAGAGGATAGGCCAGGAGATCTCTTCGAATATTGTCCGCAGGCTCGGGGGCAGATTTTCGACCCATCCCAAACTTGTTGGCGAAAAGACCGGAAGAAAGGTCTACCGGATCACCTTCTCAGTAAGGCTCCCGAAATATACCAGGGAGGACATAATCATCCACGGAGGCAGGTATGCCGAGGTGATTGCCGTCGACAAGGATAACGTCAGGATCAGGGATCTCTTTTCAGGTGCCATCAGAACGGTAAAGGATAGCGCTGTAGAACGACTCATCGGCAACCTGCGGGATGCAGAGTGTGTCATGATCGCCTTCCGCGACGGTGACATGATCGGGGTCCTGGAACCTGCCTCGGGAAAGACGATCGAATGCCAGGTCCACCCATCTTCCCCGCTCTGCGCCGGACAGGAGATCAGGATAATGAGGGATGGAATAGATCTCATAGTCATCGGGTAGCATGAACACGAGGATCATTCCCCTGGAAGAGTTGGAGTCGGTGCAAAACCTGGACTGGGTCGACAACTGCCACAGGCCCTACATCAGCGGACAAAAGGCATACGTCCCGGTCAGGGAAGGGTACCCCTTCGAATGCTCCATTCCACCAAGAAAGCCATACAGGGGACGGGGATACCAGATGATCGGTCCGATCGCGGTGGTGCACGGCGAGAAGCCCACACAAGAAGAGGTGGCAGAGCTGGTTCGGTGGCAACGGCCCCGGGGAGTAATCTGGCTGAAATCGTTCCAGGGGGTGACAAGGACCCCGCATACCGAGCTCCTCGCAGGGTCGTGCGGAGAGGTAGTCCACAGGGAGAACGCGATATCCTTCCGGCTCGACCCGTCAAGGGTCATGTTCGCGCAGGGCAACCGGGAAGAGAAGGCACGAATGCAGAGGATCATCGCGAAGGGTGAACGGGTGGCCGACATGTATGCGGGAATCGGGTATTTCTCCATACCTGCCGCACTGGCAGGTGCACGGGTCCATGCAATGGAGATCAATCCCGTGGCTTTTTCCTACCTGGAAGAAAACATCGCCGGAAACGGGGTTGAATCACGTGTTTTTCCAGAATGCGGAGACTGTAAAAGGCTGCTTTCCGGGAGATACGACCGTTTCATCATGGGGCATTTCGGGAGCGCCGCAATGCTTCCGGCCGCACTGGAACATGCGTTACCGGGATCTGTCCTGCATGTCCACTCCGCCGGAAAGGATGCTCCCGATATCACTGACCGGATCAGCGAGGCAGGATTCGGATCATCGATACAGTGCCGCAGGGTGAAGAAGACCGGGCCGGGCCAATGGCATCATGTCCAGGATGTGACGCTCTCGTGACCGGGATACAGACACTTGCGGGAAAGAAGATCGTGCTCGCGGTGACCGGAAGCATCGCGTCCGTGGAGTGCGTGCACCTGGCCCATTCCCTGAGAAGAAAGGGCGCAGAGGTGCAGGGGGTGATGAGTGGGGCCGCATGCGGTATCATCCACCCGGATGCCCTCACCTATGCAACGGGAAGGCCTGCCATCACATCGATATCGGGCATGGTCGAACACGTGGCCATGTGCGGAGAGGGGGGATGGGCGGATCTCCTCCTCATCGCGCCATGCACGGCCAATACCCTCTGCAAGATGGCCGGGGGAATCGACGACACGCCCGTGACAACCTTCGCGACGACGGCGATCGGCAGGGGAATGCCGGTCATCGTATCCCCTGCGATGCATCATAGCATGTACCGGCATCCCGGGGTGACGGGGTGTATCCATACTCTCCGCGAATGGGGGGTGCAGGTTATCGGCCCGCGGATCGAGGAGGGAAAGGCCAAGATTGCGTCTACCGACCAGATCGTCCTTGCCTGCGAGCGGGAACTGCTCGAAAGACCACTTGCCGGCAGGCACGTCCTGATCACGAGCGGGCCCTGCCGTGAACCGCTCGATGATGTGAGGGTCCTTACCACGCGCTCGACGGGGCAGATGGGCCAGGCTCTCGCACGTGCCGCCTTCCGGCTCGGGGCTGAAGTGACGGTCATCCACAGCTCGGAGATCCCGTGCGTGCGAAACGTCCCGGCAGAGACTGCGGGTGAGATGCGCGATGCCCTGCACAGGATCTGTAAATCGGAGAGAGTGGACCTCTATATCAGTGCGGCGGCCATATCGGATTTCGCTCCGGAACGGCGGCCGGGAAAGATTCCGAGCGGGCAGAAGGAGATTATCGGGCTGGTACCGCTCCCAAAGCTGATCTCTCTCGTGGCAGAAGAGTACAGGATACCTGCGGTCGCCTTCAAACTCGGCGACGACGCGGAGGATAGGGCGAAGACGATGCTTGGAAGCGGGATCTTTCTCGTCGTCTCCAACGGCCCTGAATCGATGGGGTCAGCAGAGAGCAGGGTTGTGGTGCTGGGTGACGACATCCGCAGGGAGTTCTCCGGATCCAAAGAAGACGTGGCGATGGATATCTGCAGGCTTATTGCGCAGGAGTCTGACCGCTGGAACAGGTTAGACTCCAATTCGTGGTGATACCGGTGCCAAAAGTCAGAATCCTGTTGGAGGAGTGGATTGGTGTTTTATGACGCGCACGGTAACGTCGTTCTGTCCCGGCCACATATCCGGGTACTTCAGGCCCGTATTCGGACCCGATGCCCGCAGCACAGGCAGCATGGGTGCGGGGATCGTCATCGATGAGGGCGTCAGGGTGACCGCCGGACTGGCCGATCTGACGAGAGTGACGGTGGATCGGGTGGATCTCAATGACCGGGTGATTGAGAGATCTGGCGGGTCTCTCCCGGTAGAGGATCTCCTCACCCGCATGGGAGCAGAGGCGGAGATCAGGACCGCGTGCCGTCTCCCGATCGGGGCGGGTTTCGGCCTGTCTGCGGCTGCCCTTACGGCGACGGCGGTTGCAGTGAACCGGCTGTACGACCTGGGTTTTTCCCTGGAGGAATGCATCGAGCATGCCCATGAATCCGAGATCCGGCACCACACCGGGCTTGGTGATGTTGCCGCCTCCCAGGGTGGCGGGAGGGATTGCCGGAAAGGGGCAGGGATAGATGCTGAGATCGAGAGGTGCTTCGATCTCTTTGATCCCATCTTTGCCGTAACCTTCAGTTCGCTCCCCTCCCCCTCGATTCTCAGCTCTAAAACTGCAATGGACCAGGTTGTCCGGGCATTTCCAGGGCGCTGCCCGGAGACCCCTGAAGAGTTCTTCCGGTTTTCACGGGATTTTTCGGAGAAGAGCGGCCTCATTACTCCCGAAGTACGGTTCGGTCTCGAGGAGTGCGACAGGGAAGGGATCCTGGCAAGCATGACCATGCTCGGAAACGGGGTCTTTGCCTACGGAGAGGGTGCCCGGGAGATACTCGGACAGCTTGGTGAGACCTTCGAAGTCCACGTCGCCTCTTCAGGTGTGCGGATACTGGAGGTATCATGACAATCCCGCGTGATCATCCCCGTTACCGGTCACTCGTCGCCAGGGAATCCCTCGCTTCCTGTTGCCGGGAGGGCATCGTCTCCCTGGAAGGTCTTGCGGCGCACGGGAGGGGTGAGGCATTTGATTACCTCCTTGGGGAACGGACGACAGAGAGCGCATTGCTTGCAGAAAGAACAGCAGCGGCGTTTCTCCTGTGTGCAAGGAATCCGGTCATCTCGGTAAACGGCAATACAGCGGCCCTTGCTGCCGGTGAAATCCGCGATCTCCAGGAGGCGACGGGTGCAAAGGTCGAGGTGAACCTGTTTCATCGCACAGAAGAACGAATAGAGAAGATCCGGCGGCTGCTGGAAGATAACGGTGTACGTGTCCTGGAAGGGGAGGCACAGCGCCTGCTTGCGCTGTCACATGACCGTGCGTACTGCCTGGTTGAAGGCATCTTCTCGGCCGACGTGATACTGGTGCCGCTGGAAGACGGGGACCGGTGCCAGGTGCTTGCCGGCATGGGAAAGACGGTCATCACGATCGACTTAAACCCACTCTCACGAACGGCACGGGCGGCGACCCTCACGATCGTCGACGAACTCACCCGGGCTCTCCCGAATATCACGAGGTTTTCCCATAGTTTAAGGCAGGAAGAATCCCTGGAATTAATAGCGGTGCATGACAATGCTGTACTCCTGAAGGAGGCGCTTGGGGAGATGAGACGGAGGCTTGGAGATGCTCTGGATTGAAAAATACCGGCCGACCGGGTTTTCAGAGATACTCGGGCAGCCACGGGTCGTCTCCCACGTACGCTCGTTTGCCAAGGCCGGCACCGTTCCCCACCTCCTCCTGACCGGGCCTCATGGTACGGGAAAGAGCGTGAGCATGGAATGTCTTGCTTCTACCCTGTTTGGGGAATTTCCCGGGCCAAACATCACCGTCATCCAGGTCTCGGACCTCTTCTCGCTCGGAAAGAAATATCTCGAAGAACAAGAGCGCTATGCACATATTTACCAGAAAGACCAGAGCCTGCTCGTCAATTTCAAGAATATCGCCAGGTGGTACGCGTCTATCCGGCCTCTCGATGCCGAATTCCGGATGATGGTCTTTGAAGGCGCCTCCAGTCTTACCAGGGAGGCCCAGTCGGCATTGAGACGGATCATGGAGCGCTACAGCAGGACGTGCAGGTTTGTCCTGATATCCACCCATACATCAGGGATCATCCCCGCAATCAGTTCCCGTTGCCTGCCATTCTTTTTTGCACCGCTCGATTCCGATGTCATCACAGGTCATCTCTGCCACGTGCTGGAGATGGAGGGGTTCAGCGTCGGCGACGTCTCCGGAGACGACCTGGATCTCATCGTACAGGCTTCGGACGGAGATATGAGAAAAGCGATGGTACTCCTGCAGACCATGGTGGAATCGGGAACATCCTTTGACCTGCTCAGGTGTTCGCAGACTGAGGCAGGACAGGTGGCACATGCAGCTTTCTGCGCGATGGTCCGTGGAGAGATGGATTCGGCAGTACAGCGTGTAGAGAAGCTGATGATCGAGTACGGACTCTCTTCAGGGGAGGTCGTACGGCATATCAGGGCTGCGGCGAGGATTGAGTACAACGATCCGAGAATCGCCGATGCCCTGGGTGATACGGACTATATTCTCGGCCACTGCAATAATGAATATGTCCAGCTGAACGCACTCGTATCAAGGATATTTAACGAGGTCTTTTCATGAATGCTGCACACAGCAAAGTCCGCCAGCATTACGATGAGGTGGCTGATATCTATGATTCCCGGTACGACCGGAACAGGGGCAGACTCTATTACAGCCGTCTGAGTGAAAATGTCCTCGAACTGCTCCCGAAGGGAAAACACCTCCTCGACCTTGGGTGCGGGACAGGTCTCTTCATCCAGCACTACGGGAAATACGGAGGAGCTGCAACAGGCCTGGACTTAAGCCCGGGCATGATCCATAAAGCCAGGTCACGGTGCAGGATGGGCCGGTTTGCCGTCGGGAATGCCGAGATACTGCCATTCCGGGACGAATCGTTCGATGCGCTTTCAAGCCTGCTGGCCTTCAGCTATCTGAAAGAACCCGAATCAATGATAAAGGAAGCCTACCGTGTCCTCAAACCGGGAGGTGTCATCGCCGTCGTGACTCTCGGAAAAAACCTCCTGACTTCCGGTCTTCCGGCACTCTACGCAATGGGCGAGGCGATGAACATTCGCCATGTGGGCATGGGTGATTTCGGGGAGAGATACTATTCAGAATCCGAGATGAACGACCTGTTCTTTAAAGCCGGCTTTACAGACATTCTCATCCGCCGGTGCTCGTTTGCCCATATCAACCTGATCGACCCGCTCTATGGGATCGCACGAAAGATCGAGCCCTTCGTGGAGGAGCGACTCCCTTATCTCGCATACAACCTCCTCGCCAGTGCACGAAAACCCGGATGAAGACAAAACCACCCGATTCTCATCGGGAAAGACGCAAAAAAAGCCTCCTCGCTGTTTTGTGTGGAGAGAGTGAATCGAATTATCATCTGAATACCAATTGTAGTCACTCACAACCGCCGCCGGGGCGTCCTCACATAACTCATACCCAATAGCGTAAATTTTGACTCTGAATCAGCCTCGCGGTATTTTTCCGGGAGGCGATGCGGCGTCGCACATGGAGGTGTGGGGGCGGATAACCCCCACAATAGGCATCCGGTTCATCAATCCTACCCATACCAGGGAGAAAAGAGCAATCCAAAATGAAAATGGCGTAAGCCTTTTTCATATAAAAAGGGTTTTACGGCGAAAGCTGCCTGATCACGCGATTCTTCTTTTCTATGGCTGCATCGGCGGCGCGACGAACGGCAGTCTTCATGGTGGAAAAGTCAGCCTTGTTCCTGTCCACGACCTTTTTCACAGGCGTATATGCCGACTCACGGAACCTGGGGGTGAAATCCTGTTCCCGGCCGTCAACCACGAGGGCGGCCCCGGGCGGGCCTGCCTCGACCCGGCCAATCTCCGCGACTTTGACTCCGATGCTGTCCATCAGGCCGGTGATGGCGGGAACTGCCTGGCGGGGTGCCACAAGGAGCAGGGCATCGAGCGAGACGCCGAGGTAATCGATCTTCAACGATTCCAGCATCTCTCCGACTGCGGGATCGACAAGGCCGCGGACATGCTCCTCCTCGATAATTATCCTGCAGTTGGCGGTCTCAGCAATCTCGTATACATCGCCCCTGAGCCCCCCGTTGGTCACATCGGTCATGGCATGTATCTCATGTATGACCGGGTCTGCAAGGAGTGCCTCGCAGGCGCGAAGGAACTGGAGGTTGATGGTCTTCTCGACCACCTCGGGAAAACCCGAATATATAGCCGCGGTGGCGATTGTCCCGCCACCCGCACCCTCGGTCATGAGGAGGACGTCCCCGGGCGCAGTCCCCTTCCGGGCAGTCATGTAGGATGCAACACCAACCGCCCCCACGCACCCGGTCAGCCTCCCGCCAAGGACCATGTCTCCGCCGATCCGGAGTGTTGATCCGGTCACGAGGGGTACATCCATCAGATCGGAGACCACCGTGATACCTGCGGTGTAATCAAAGATCTTTGCGACATCGCCATCGTCGGCGACGTGGATATCAGATAAGAGGGCAAGTGGCCGTGCCCCCATCACGTACACATCTCTCAAAGTCGCCCGCGTCACGTGGAAGCCGGCCAGGAACGGGAAGTCGGAGAGACGGGAATGCATCCCGTCAACCGTACTGATTATATATTGTCTCTCCTCCGCGGACTCATCCAGGGCGACGGCTCCTGCATCGTCCATCTCATCGACTCCCACCGAGGCAGAGGTCTTCCCGATAACACGCGCCAGTTCGCGGTGGGCGAAGAAGTCGCCTGTTCCACGGGAGCCGACACCGAACTCCCCCATACCGACACCTGAACGTTCAAATTCAAAAAAATCCCCGTGCAGGCCGCTGCTGAACTTCACCTCCTGTATGACCGCGTCTGCCAGCTCTTCTGCATAATCTCTCCCTGCTCTATCCTTGAATTCAAGAATACGATCCGCCAGTCCGTTTCGTATCGCATCCTGACTGATGCCCAGGCGGATCTGCCGCCTGGCATACTCTTCCAGGTCCATGGTGTAGCTGTTGTCTCTGTCCTGATAAAATTGTGCGGGTGATCAACAGTATCCCCGCGATACTCGCGATTCATGGTATCCAAACAGATACAGGTATCTTAATGAGTGCCGTCCGCATCTATCTTAACAGGGGTGGGAGCAGGACGATGAGTGATCTCCTGAATAGATTCGGTGATGGGAAGACTGCCTTCATCCTGGCCGGGCTATTGGTAGTTCTCCTTGCACAGCCAGTCCCCGTATCGGGGGCTGCTCCTGACTGGAGTTATACCGTGGGTAGAGAGTATATATCCAGCAGCGACATCGCGTCTGACGGTTCCGCGGTGGTTATCGGCACGACCATGGGGCGGCTGTGTCTCCTCGACGGGGACGGAGTTGTACTCTGGACCAAAAGCGTTCCCGGCAGCCTGATGGCAGAGATCTCACCGGATAATTCGTGCATCATTGTCGCCTCCCAGGAGTCGCTGGAGAAAGACAAGGGTGCAGTCCGCGGCTTTGACCGCAACGGAACGCAAATGTGGAGAGATGTGACCGGATGGGTGACTGATATCGATCTCTCGGCAGACGCACGGAACCTGGTCGTGGGGACCAGGAGGGGTGATGTGATCGTTCTCGATCTGAATGGAGACAGACTGGGACAATACAACGATTTCCCGAAGACATACGTGGTAAATGCCGCCGGCATCTCCGGAGACGGGACACGAATCGCCTACTCGCTCTGTGAGAGGAAACCTGCTCTCGAAGTGGTCACCGTGAGCAGTGGGAGAAGGACCATCTCTTCGCGTGTAGAGAATACAAATCTCATTGATAGAATCTCGTTATCGTGGGACGGAAAGTGCATCGCAACAGAGAGTGGTGAGGGCTCACTGAGCGAATTGTCATTCTTTGATGAGAAACCAAAAATAATCTGGTCGAAATCACTCCCGAAAATTCACGATCTCGTGATCACGGAAGACGGGGGTCTCGTTCTTGCCGCATCGGAAGACTCGTATATGCGAGTCTATTCAGGCTCCGGTGATCCACTCTGGAATTTTTCAAGGGCCGGTGGAATGACTTCCCTTTCAGTAAACCTGGAAAAAGGCCTCATTGTATCGGGATCAGGCGAGGGGAATATCGATCTGTTGAACCTCTCCGGCGATCCTGTCTGCTCGATGCATGTTCAAAGATTCCCTGAAAGTGTTGTATCGTCGGTAACAATATCTGACGACGGCCGGTCGCTCATTGCGGTACTGAATGATAAGGAGATCCTGTACTACACCCTCGATCCCTGTGAAAGCCCGGATACAAAAAACGAGGAGATCTCGGAGTCACCTGATAGCACAGTGGAGATCAGGGAAAGAACCGCGGGAAATCCCCCGGATGCATCAGTATCACCGGGTAATACCAGTATCGGGTCGTGGACACGGGATAACAAAGCTGCTCAGCCTGATATATATGGTGGGCTGCTTCCCTCTCACTCCTCCATCTTCACCCGGCGACTCAATTTCACTTCCGGAGATCTGCGTTTTTTTGCTTCATTATAGATTCTCGGGGAACTTATGATACCGTATTTCCAAGTTCGAGAGGAACTCGAAGATTTTCGTGTTGATGCATTCTCGAAACCGATTTTTTTTCATGCTTTCTCTTTTAATAATTTTTGCAGGATAAAAAATAAAAAGATTTATTATAGCAGAATTTTATCTCTACTCGTTTATAATTGAAGAAATTGGGATGTCAAAATGAACAGAATACTCATTTCTCTCACAGGAGTATTCATTGTGTTATTGTGTATCCAGGCAGCGGGTGCCGCCTCAGTAACGATCAGTCCGCTCTGGGTGCAGCCCGGTGATACAATCACCGTAACGGTCCGCGGTCTTTCTGATGGTTCGGATATCTCAATGAACTGGGAGGTCTTCATCGACGAACCGGGAGATGAATTTTCCTGGGACGTCGTCGGTCTTGCATTTCCTGTCAACCTGAATGATGCGGATTTCTCGATCGAGAACCAGAATACGGCCACCAACAGGGTGGTGCTGAAAAATGACGTACCGAATCATGGACAGAGGGAACTTATCCTCTCCGGAAATTCGGTAAACGGTATCTGGTCCGCGTCTCACGGCAATGATTTCATCAACGGCACATGGCCCGAGATACACAACGAGGGAACGGTATCGTCAGGAAAGACCAATGTCCTCTCTCTTGTCGGATGGCAGGGGACGAAAGGACCCAATCCATTGATACCACAGCAGACAGACGGAGGTCCGGATGACTTCTCCATTCCGATGGCGTTCGAGGGGTTCGATAACGGCTGGATAAAATTTTCCATCTTTGTGGACGGGCAGAATGTTGCTTCTGAGAAAGTGATCATCGGCTCGCCGCAATCCCGCACCGGCAACCTGTACATCTCTACGATTCCGGGTGGTGCCGATATCTATCTCGATGGCGTGTACTGGGGTAAGACTCCCGGTTTTGTCCAGTCCATACCACCGGGGAGGCACCACATTCTCATTACCAAGGAAGGATACACCAGCTATGAACGGGACATCTCTGTCAAGGCATACGGAATTACCGTGCTTGCCGGAATCAGGCTCAACGGGACCTCCGGAAGCGTCTTCATCTACTCGATACCATCGAACGCCGATGTCTTCCTGGACCAGGAGTTCATGGGAACGACACCCTTGACCCTCACAAGCATAGAACCGGGATACCACACTCTCAGGGTAGCCAAGACAGGATATCGTGACTATAACAAGGAGTTCCTTATAAGGGACGGCGAGCAGAAACGGCTCATCGTGCAACTCTGGTCAGGCGGAAAGATTCCTTATATCGCCAAGTCTGGCGGGATAGATACGGAAGGGGATTCTTCACCGCAATTATCGGCAGTTTCAGGGTTCGACAGGCTGCCCGAGAGCCGGGTTGAAAACATCCTGGAATCCGGAAGATTATAAAACAGGGGATCTCTTCCTTTCTGCCCTTTTATCAGGCATCTTCTCCCCGACTCTTTTCAGGTCCGGGATACGTGTTGGAATAGAGGCAATCGAATGATCATCTTTTCACCGCGGCAAATCCTGAAAGTATACAATATATTTCTGCCTGGAAAAATGAAATATCGTTTTCCGGCACGGATATTCACTTTCAGGGATAACGGTGTGTTACTGGAGGTATCTCGATCTGGTCGGAAAACTGCGCTCTATACCCGTCCGGGAAGGTTACAGTGGTCACTGACGGCGAGAAATCCGCCTTTACCAGGGGTGCAAACCAGTAACTCTTCAAGACCTTCTCGGCTTCCAAAAATGACATCGCAGGCGTTCTCATTATCGTCTGCCCATCCTGATCCCTGACAGACGCGAATTGGTCCACCGTAAAGACCGCCTGTCCGTTCGACACCGAGATTACCTGGACAGGTTTGCCGAAATTTGACTCAAGAGCCGACTTCAGTTCCTGTGCGGGATCAGCGATACGGAGAAAGACTGCAAGGTTTTCAAAAAAAGACAGCGAGTAGTCGAATGTTATCTGTGCCCTCCCCTGGTCGTCCAGGCGAATATCCAACGATTCCGCGGTCATCGCCTGTCCCGGAACAGCGAGGAGGCAGAATAAAACAATTGATGTAATGAATAATCTCTTTGTTATCATCTGATTCACCGGTGCCATTCTGTTGGCCGATGCACTCGATAAATGTTTGCCTCATGTTTGGGAAGAGAGAAGAACCCCATTTACCCCCCAAACAGCCGATAATCTCTTAATCGAATAGAATCATACCAGAAAGTTGAGATGAGGAAGAAAGCGCTCGCATTTCTCGGACTCATGATCTGGCTTGTCGCAGTCATCGGATTCATGCTCCTTGCCAAGACCCTTGACCTCGAGATCTTCTTCGTCCTCTGGCTCATCGGGACCCTTGTCATCGCAGAACTTGCCTCTGACGCTTCGGCTAACACAGCATACATGCGCAATCTCCGCTATGTCATTGCCTGCGGTGTCTTTATATTCGGAATTATCGTGGCACTAAAGATACTGGAGATCCTGAACGCATGAGACGGTACATTCTGTGGACACTCGCACTCGCTCTTTCAGCAGCGATCATCTTCCTTGTCCTCCTGCAGTCTGCCTCACCGCTCCTGTACTCTGCAGAATACGATGCATTCACGAAGAGACATGCCAACCCTGCCGTCCTGAAACCGGCAGGCCAGGATAGCGCGGAGAGGTTATTGCCACTCATGTCCGATCTCCTCGACACACCGGGGACTGTTATCATAAACCTTGAATACGGGGATGTGGACATCGCCAGGCAGGACCTGGAAGAGTTCCGGCAACTCTCGCAATCGCTTGACTCACTCGTCATTAACCTTGATATGTCGGAGAGCGAGGTCGGGGACTTCAGGAGAATGAACCAGAAGAACCTTCTCATCCTCTCTGAACTGGTCGAGAGCACCGCCCGCCTCGAAGAGTTGAATACCCTCGAGATCCGGTTCAGGGACGCCCGCGATCCCGCCTCGCTGACATCGATCACCTACGAAGGAGAGAGCCTGCGAAACCAGGTCTCCCAGTTGTATACACAATACCAGTCCCAGGAAGAACCGCTTGTTTCGGTCAGCGAGAAGTTCGAGATAGATTCGACCGGGTACGAGGAGAGCCAGGACCGTTTCGAACAGATTGTAAGAAAGATCGGGGATGAACAGGAAAGACGTGTTTTCACGCTCCAGACTCAGATTCAACCAGAGATAAGCCCGTTTCAGCTGACCATGTCGCTGGCGCCGGAACAGGGTGCATTTCATGAAACCATACAGATGAGAGGGAACCTTATCGGGGGAGAGGTCGCAGACCGTGAGATCGAGATCCTTGTCGACACCAGGAAGGCAGCCTCCGTATTCACCGATGAAAACGGACACTGGGAATACCTGTTCCGGATAGACGCAATCGATCCGGGATCCCACACGTCTTTTGCCGTCTTCTCCGGCTCAACCTTCTCGGATATCGTCTCTTTCGATGTGATCCTGGCCGAAACCTCCCTTACCCTGGATGAACCGAGGGTCTATGAGGGAGCGCTTTCCTGCAGTGGAGGGCTCTTCTCCGATAGAGGACCGGTGGATGGAGTACGCGTCGATCTCATGGTAGACGGGCGACGGAGCACCTCGCAGCTGACTGATGAGCAGGGAGCCTTCAAAGTAAATATACGACCGGGGCCGGGCGAACACAAGGTCTGGGCTCTCTTTTCCAACCCTGATGTCCCTCTGTCCGAATCACAGAGCCGCGTGTATTCAGTGACCATTCCCCCGCCCCGGCTCCAGGAGCCAGGCTTCTTTGACAGCTGGGAGAATGTTCTCGCCCTGGTTCTCGGCGCGCTTGTCCTGGCCGGCACAATTATCGGCGCCTATGCCTATTTACGCCGTTCCAGGTCTCATGTACCGGCATTTCTGCGACGGCCCCGTCCTGCCGGCGGAGATTTTCCGGTTATCGTCGCAGATCCCGGTATGCCAATCCAGGAGCGCGGACCGGATGTGCCTGAACCACCAGGTGATGACGTCTTCATTGCATATTCAAAGGCAGCCGACTCAAATATCCGTGAGGCTGTCCACATTCTCTTTTCATATGTGAGAGCCGAGATTGCCGGAAAGCTCTCCCTGAAAAATCCCCGGTCCTGCACGCCACGCGAGATCTGCAGGAAAAGTTCGAACCTTCCACTCTTTACGGATCTATCTGCCTTCGTCAGGCAGTACGAGTCGGTACGGTATGGAGTGAAGATCCCTGACGAGAAGGAACGCCAGTCCTTCATCGATCTCGCACGAGCGATCCATGGATCGCTTCTTGGAGGGCGTGGAGAATGAGGATGGTCTTCTGGATAACAGGTTTTTTCCTGCTCGTCTGCCTCTCTGTCTTCTTCCTGCATATATCAACGAATACCGAAGAATTCAGCCGGTATAACATGCAATGGAACGGTACCTCGCAGTTCTTCGGATCACGCGCAGGCATGGATGCGACAGAGATCAGGCAGATATCAGACCTTGCAGGGAGAACCGGCTCGTTCCTTCTCATCATCGCACCGGAGAGGCCGTTTGACGACCGGGAGAGCAGAGAGGTACACGATTTTCTCACGCAGGGAAATGTCGTATTTCTCGCAGATGAGACGGGTGCGGGAAACACCCTGCTGGAAGGGCTTGATAGCGAAATCAGGGTCTTTCCTGCAAACCTGACGAGCATGGAGAGGCAATACGGTGACCCGTCATCCGTTCTAGCACATCCCTCGTCGCCGGATCCACTCAATACCGGAATCACGAGCCTTGTCCTGAACAGTCCGTCATATACAAAGGGCGGAACACCGGTCTTCACCACATCGCTTCTTACCTGGGCAGATGATAACGGAAACGGGAGAATCGATGAAACGGAAGGATTGGGCAGATACACGATCCTTTCTCGGGAATATATGGGGGAGGGGACCCTCTATGTCCTCTCCGATCCATCTGTCTTCATCAACGGAATGCAGGATGCAGGCAGGGAGAACAGCGTATTCCTGGGGAGATTAGCCGGCCATGATGGCCTTGACCTGCTGATCGAACAGGATCACAGCAGTACCGCGAAGGCCGATCTCCTGGTATTGGCCATTATATATATGAAAAGTTCAAAATTCATGACGACAGTACTCTTTATCCTTGTAGGTACCGGCGCATCGCTTTATGCCTGGAAGAGATACAGTGAGGTTTCCTGATGATTGAAGACACATTGAATCTGGCGGATCTCGGCGAGCTCTACCAGGCAATACTGGAAAGCATGGGGAATTTTATCGTGGGCAACGAGCGCCTCATCGAGCTCTGCATGATCGGGCTCCTCTCCAGGGGGCACCTGCTTATTGAAGGAACGCCGGGGACTGGCAAGACATCCATCGTCAAGGCACTTGCCCGGCTCGCCGGATGTACATTCTCACGGTTCCAGTGCGGGGTGGACAGCCAGCCCGCAGATATCATCGGTGTCCGCATCTTCGACCCCGGGTCACGTGATTTTACCCTGAAAAAAGGACCCATATTCACGAACTTTCTTCTCATCGACGAGATAAACCGCCTCCCTCCCAAGACCCAGGGGGCCTTTATCGAGGCGATGAGCGAGAGGCAGGCGACGATCGACGGTATCACCATCCCGATCGAGCCGCCATTCACCGTCATCGCAACGCAGAATCCCTTCGAGTTCGAGGGGACATTTCCCCTCATCGAGGCTCAGAAAGACAGGTTCATGTTCTCCATGAGTATATCGCAACTCGATTACGAGGACGAACTGGAGATCATCAGGCGGGAGAATTCAGGAAAGCTCGACTGGGAACTCTACTTCGAGAACCTTGACCCTGTCATGAACGGCCAGTATATCAGCAGGTTCGCCGATGAGGTGCAGAAGATCTATATCGATGACAAACTGCTCTCCTATATCCGCGACATCATCCTTGCGACGAGGACACACGGGGACGTCAGGTTCGGTGCAAGCTCGAGGGCATCAATCGCTCTCGTCCGCGGAAGCAAGGCGATTGCCGCGCTTCAGAAGAGAAATTACGTGATCCCGGACGATATAAAGTGGCTGGCCCCAAAGATTCTCCATCACAGGATAATCCTTGAAAAAGAGGCCGAGTTGAGTGAGATCACACCTTCCCGGGTTGTCTCGGAAATTCTTGACAAGGTCGAGGTGCCCTGACCGTGCAGCTGACCCGGTGCGGCACAGCCCTGGTGGTCCTGATAACCGGTACAGGAGTCTTTTCCTGGCTCTTCGAGAATATTTTCTCCTTTTTCATCTTCTTCTCCCTTGCAGGGCTTCTCTTCCTGCGGGCTTTTGTCTTCTCGCGGAGAGCCTCGATCGTTATACATTCGATCAGCCTCGAGCGGAATGCCCAGAAAACGGTCATCAGGAGAGGGTCCAATGTCAGAATAAGAACATCCGCAGAGTGCCGTATACCACCGGGAACAACAGTTCTCATCCGGGATCTCCTGCCGGGTTCGGCGAAGCTGGTATCGGGGAGAGACTCAGCCTCATCCAACCAGCAGGGACTGCAGGGGTTTGATTTCCAGTACATGGTAGCACTTCTTTCGACCGGGCATATCGGGTTCCGCGGAATTGAGGCAGAGATCAGGGACCAGTTCTTCGTGAGCCGTTTCCAGTTCCAGAATTCCCGGTTCAAAAAGCCGTATATCTGGGTGGAGCCCGTCGGATTGTTCAGGAAGGACCAGACCGGCGGTGCCATGGGCGACTGGGAGGAGGAGAGACGGAGTCCGTTGCGGGGGTCAGGGGTGATCGCCTTCCGGGATTACCTTCCAGGCGACGATCCAAGGAGCATTGACTGGAAGATGACTGCAAAGCATGGAAAGATGTTTGTACGGGAGTACGCGGGTCTTGTCGGGGTTCCATCCCTCTTCGTGCTTGACTTTTCCGGCAATGCCGGAGATCTCACTGACAGCTGGGACCGCCTTTCAGGATCCTTCCTCCAGGCATTCAGGGATGCGGCACGGGAACGAAAAAAATGTTCCCTGGTCCTGGTATCCGGGATGAATCTTATCAGGTATCTCCCTGACGAAACATCACTTTCCCGGGTAAGAACCGCAATTGCGAGCAACCGCTCCTATCCCCGGCTGGTCCATGCATACCGGAACCTCGATGCCGGTCCTGCCCGGTACCTGAAGAAACGGGTAGAGAACGAGCTGGAGGGTTCGGCTGGAGATACCGGAAAGAGCAGGTATCTCCAAAACCTCGGGGGTATATACGATTCTTTCGTGCCAGAGATGCACCCGTCTGTCTTCGATCTCCAGGTCGCACGGATGCTCTCGAAGGAGGAGACCGGCAGGGTCTACATCTTCAGCCTCTTCCAGGGCGACCAGAGCCACATCCGGACCCTGATCTACCAGTCGAGGATGAGAGGCATACGGGTCTCGTGCGAGGTTCCAAAAGTCGTGGCGGGCGGGGAACTCGTCAGGAAGCTCGAGAGATTCGGTGCACATGATATCCAGGTGGTACAATGAGGGGCAGGATTTACTATTTCCTGCTTGGAGGTGTTTTTTGTGCCGCGATCCTTGCAGGAAGTATCCGCTCGGACGACATGCCGCTGATAGCTGGTGCACTCGTCCTCGCAGTTGTCGTGATGGTTGCCTCTATAAAATCCCCATACAGGGGGTTTTACACGCTCTGTTTTGGTGAGGCGCCGGTCCTTGCCACGTTGCCGGAATCCTTCGCAGCAGGCCTTGCAGGTCAGATCGTACTCATCATATTGTTCCTCTATTCGACGGGGGTATTTTCAGAACGGGTGGAGTACGTCATCTTTTGTGCGTATGCTCTGGTCATTGCCGGTGCAGGGTATGCGCTGGTCTCTTTGAAAAACCCGGGACAACTCTTCCCTGTCGTACTCGTCATCGCAGGAGCATTGATCATGGGAATTCTTCTGAACGAACACCGCCTCAGGGTACGGATATCGGGGGTTGCTGATGAATAGGCACCAGTATAACGATTACCAGGTCTCCGGGATCGTAATGCTCTCGGCAGCATTCCTCCTCCTGCTGGCCGCAACACTGCTGAACAGATCAGACATCACGAGCGCCACCCTCTTCCTGTGCGGTGTCGCAGCCTTCCTCTGCGGCGTCTTTCTCCTGACATTCTCGAAGCCCGACCCGGTGGATGCCCGTGTCGCGTCCCTTCTCCCGGTAATGGGAAGCATCAATATCTCGAGGATCATCGCGGATCTGGGAGTGCAGGGGAATGCCTGGTTCATCCCCGGCGAGCCGGGATCGGCGGATGTCAACGAGTTCATACCGGTAACAGACGGCCTTCCACCAGACACAATTCCTGATTTCTCGTTCGTGATCGAAGGCGAAAGTCCCGGCATACGGCTTGTCCCTGATGCGATGCCCGTTATCGATCTCCTGAAAAGGCACCATGGATTTCACACTCCACAGGGGGAGAGCGAGAGTTTCACCGCGGTAAAGGAGATACTGGAGGACATCCTGGAATATGCGGATACTGCCGGGCTGTCACGGGACGGCGACTCGGTCATCGTTTCCGTGAAAGGCTACCGGTTCTACGATGGTTGCCGTTTTGTTGCCGGCGAGTCGCCAAAGATATGCACCATGCATCCATGCGGGATATGCAGCCTTTCAGCCTGCATTCTTGCCTCCGGCCTCTCCGTCCCTGTGAAGATTGACTATATCGATATGGATGATAAAACGCGATCTCTTCGCATCATCGTGACCCCTGGTCCCGTATAGCTTCGCATCAGCGTGACCCCTGGTCCCGTATAGCTTCGCATCAGCGTGACCCCTGGTCCCGTATATCAACCCACAGGTGCAGATCACGGTAGCTCCGGTTGATCCGGTCCTGACCCCACACGTCGGACGGAGGCCTGGAATCGGCGAAGAGCAGGAATTTCAACTGGTTGTAGCCCTCTTTGCCCGCGACGATACGGTGCGGCTCTTCGTATGTCGAATTATGCGGCAGATCGATGCTGAAATGGGAGATCTCCTTCATGTCCCTGATATCTGAGGTATTCGTGTCGGGATCAAATACCGTATCCACAAGAATTATCTCCACGAAATAGGTCACGTTCCGGTATTCGTGGTTGCCAATCCCGATGATGACCGAATCGGGCCGGTCGATATAGAGAGTTGTCGGGTAATCGGCAGCCATGCCACCTTTTCCGAGGATGTAGAACTCGGTGAATTTTTCTCCCTCTTTCGGAACGGCAATCACGTAAATCGTGGACGCTATCGCGACAATGATGGCAGCAAGCAGGACGATATTCAGGATCCTGTCGACCGGTCTTTTGTCTTTACCCTGGAATTCTGTTTTTACAGCGGTGATCAACTCCGGGAGGGGGAGCCTGAAGCGGTCCTCTTCCGGGATATCCCGGCGTCGTATTTGGGCAACCAGGATGACTACAACGGTGAAGGCGACGAGGCTTACGACGATCGGATCAAGCCTGATCCCCCACGGAGTGTAGTTCAGGGCAAGCCCTATCAGCGGGACGACCGCTATTGAGAGGCCGAACGAGAGGGCGATTCGTTCAATGAGGTCGATCTCCCTGTTTGAAGGAAAGAGTGCGGCAATAAGGGAATATCCCGGAATAAAGAGGATCATGGGGAGGGCGAGAGCCACCC
>Ga0334884_1001476_pt1 | contig 34546 bp, 21 predicted proteins | sample GraSluR1_MG_7_FD_207215 | JGI IMG/M metagenome (GOLD analysis project Ga0334884, IMG submission 207215) | Sludge microbial communities from methane-producing bioreactor in Wageningen University, Netherlands - Granular Sludge_12_05 R1 | ecosystem: Engineered > Bioreactor > Anaerobic >... | reverse complement strand
TCCCTGCGGAACAGCAAGTGCATGCTCAGGCCCGCGACCACCGAGAACACCACCGCCCCGATGGCCCGCGCGGCCCCCATCTCGAAGCCCAGGATCCGGGCCGTCAGGATGATCGCCAGCACGTTGATCGCCGGACCCGAGTAAAGGAACGCCGTGGCCGGCCCGATGCCCGCTCCCCGCGTGTACAGGCCCGCGAACAGCGGCAGCACGGTGCAGGAGCACACGGCAAGCACCGTCCCCGACACCGAGGCCACACCGTACGAAAGCACCTTGTTCGCCTTGGGTCCGAAGTACTTGAGCACCGAGGACTGGCTGATGAAGATGGCGATGGCCCCGGCGATGAAGAACGCGGGGACCAGACAGAACAGCACATGCTTCTGGGCATAGTCCTGCAGCATCAGAAGCATGTCCTGGATCGCGGACTGCACCCGGGGGTGCTGCAGGGGGATGAAGTAGGCAACTAGAAAGACGGCAACGATAAGAGCAAACTTGGTTCGGTCGGACATGCACGGGCCTTTCTCATTTGCCTATGTGAATTAGCAGATATCGACGACAAAAGGGCAGCCCATCACTCGGCGGCCGGCTGGACCCGGGTCGCAGCGTGAAGCCTTCTGGTGTCGGCCGCAACCGTCGGGTCGTCCCTGAGCCATCCCGCCAGCAGTTCAAGCAACTGCGCCTCGGGGCTGCCCTCCGGCGCCTGGACCAGGGAGTATTCGACCCACTGGGCCTCGCGGGCATCGGTGACCAGCCCGGCATCGCGGAGCCACTTGAGGTGCCGCGAGATCCGGGGCTGGGGGAGGGCCAGCGCCTGCACCAGCTCGCAGACGCAGGCGGGCCGCACCTCCAGACATTTGATGATGCGCAGGCGGTTCTCGTCCGATACGGCCGAGAGCAGCGCCGAGATGTCGCATGTTGTGGGCTTCATTGGTTTATCTGCCTAAGCGAATATATCGACCATTATACAGGTCGGTGCAGCGATGTCAACCCCGCCACGCGGGGAGTCACGAGTCGGCGAGTCGCGGGTCGCGAGTCAACGGCAACGGCAGTGGACGCGCGGCCCGCGCCTGAGACGGTAGAGCACCGAGAAGGCCACTGCGCCACCGGGTGCGAAGTAGACTCCTTGTGTGGGCGCCCATCGCCCGCCGCCACGTGCTCCGCCAGCCAAACATGGAGGTTTCATCATGCCGACCGCGATGCGGGCCTTCTCGGTCCTCTTCCTGGGGGTGATCTGCCTGCAGGCCTTTGGACAGGCGACCAACTCTGACGATCCGTTCGTTGCGCAGCGCAGGGCCCTGGCCCACAAGGAGCGCAAGCTGATCCTCAACAATGACGGCTGTGATGTGCTGTACTTCCCTGCCAACAAGGACGTGACGGTGGAGAACCTGCTGGACCTGCGCACCACGCCGCTGGCCGAAACCCAGGTGGACACGCTGTTTTACTGCTCCATCAGTTCCGGGTTCAGCTACTTCACCCACAACACACAGGCCGGCACCGTGCTGGAGCACGACATCGACGACAATCGGAACATCACCCGTGATCTGATCGAGATGGGCACCGACGCATTGCAGGTGATGGTGGACTTCTGCCACGAGCACGGGATGGAGTGCTTCTGGTCGTTCCGGATGAACGACACCCACGACGGGGCGCATCAGCCCGACAAGCCGTACCCGCTGTTCCCGCCGCTGAAGGAGCAGCACCCGGAGTACCTGATCGGGTCCTTCGACAAGCGCCCCAGGCACGGGGCCTACACCTCGGTGAACTACGGCCTGCCCGAGATCCGCGAGCTCGCCTTCCGGTATGCCGAGGAGGTCTGCCGAAACTACGATGTAGACGGCATCGAGCTGGACTTCTTCCGGCACCTGAGCTACTTCGCCACTCCGGCCTACGGCGGCCTGGCGACGGATGAGGAGCTGGAGATGATGACGGAGCTGATGCGCCGGGTGCGGACGATGGCCGACGAGGAGGGGCGCAAGCGAGGTCGCCCGATCCTGATCGCTACGCGCGTCCCCGACTCGGTGGAGTTCAGCCGCGGCCTGGGCCTGGACATCGAGAAGTGGATGGCCGAGGACCTCGTGGACATCGTGATCGGCAGTTGCTACTTCCAGATGAACCCGTGGGAGTACCTGGTGGAACTGGGCCACAAGTACGACCGGGTTGTCTATGCCGGGCTCAGTGAGTCGCGGGTCAGAGGCGACGCGCCCACGATGAGGCGAGGCTCCATCGAGAGCTACCGGGCCCGGGCCCGGCGGGCCATGCAGGCGGGCGCCGACGGCATCTACCTGTTCAACTTCTTCAACCCTCGGGCACCGATGCTCCAGGAGATCGGTAGCCTACAGACCCTGCGGGGCAAGGACAAGCTGTACTTCGTCACCGTCCGCGGCGACACACCGGAGCGCTATCTCACCGGTGGTGAGGCCATGCGGAAGGTGCCGATCCTCACGCCGGAGCGTCCGTCCGGTCTGCAGCCGGAGGAGACCTACGAAGTGGACCTGCTGGTGGGCGACGACCTGGCGGCGGAGGTTGCCGAGGGCCTCGGCCCGCTGGCGACGCTCCACGTCTCGGCCCTCGGCGCAGACCGCCTGGCCGTGGAGCTCAACGGCACGGCGCTCACCGAGAGCATCGAGACCGCCGTCGGCAGGGACTTCGCCGTGGACCCGGGGCTCGTGAAGCAGGGCGAGAACCGCCTGGCCATCACCGCCCTGCCGTTCGCCGCGGCGGAGGCGGACGAATGGACAACGGTCTGGACGGCCGAAGACAAGCCCAAGTCTCCCTGGACCTCGGACCGCCCCTCGGCCCACGCGGTCGCCGAGCTTCAAGACGGTGCGCTGCTCATCGCCGACCGCGGCACCGACTCGGGGCAGTACATGTACTATCACTACCCCTGGGGCATCTCCCCGGAGCACGAGACCGTGGTCGAGGTGCGGGCGAAGGTCATCTCGGGCTGGAACAATGTGATCCTGTGCAATGGCGTGGCCACCGACCGCATCTGCCTGCGGCCCGACGCCGTGTCGCTCTACAGCGACTCCAAGGTCCGCTACGCCATGGACACCACCGCTGACTTCCACACCTACCGTATCGTGCTCAAGGGGCAGGACGTACTGGTCTATGTGGACGGGCAGTTGCGGCTCGACGGCACGGGCAAGTTCACCGCCCTGGTGCAGCCGCTGGGGCGCAACGACTTTGCGTTCGGCGCCGCCAATAGCCCTGAGGTCGGCGAGGCCCTCTGGCAGTCCGTGAAGCTGCGCACCGCGGGGATCTCCGTGTACGACCTGGCCCTGCGGGTGACGTATCCAAAGGAGTAGGCCGCGGGCTTCGCTGCTTCTCGGGTTCCGACAGCCCCGTCTGTCGGACAGCATGCTGACTGGAGACGCCCTATGGCAATCAGAGCCGCCGTGATCCCTGCGCCCAACCGTCCCGTGGAGGTGCGCAGCTACCCGCTGCCGGAGCTTGAGCCCGGTGCGGCGCTGCTGCGCACCTGGTACTCCGAGGTCTGCGGCACGGACTGCCATCTCCTATGCGGACAGCTTCCGGCCGCGCCTTACCCGCTGATCCCCGGGCACATCAATGTGGGCGTGCTGGAGCGGCTCAACGGGCCTGTGACCGACGCCTTCGGCGCGCCTCTTGCCGAGGGTGATGTGGTCACCTTCCTGGACGTGCACGAGACGTGCAACAATTGCTGGTATTGCCTGGTGGCCAAGGCCACCACGCGCTGCCCCCATCGGAAGGTCTACGGCATCACCTACGGCGCCGAGGAGGGACTGTTGGGGGGCTGGAGCGAGGTGGTGTATCTCAAGCCGGGTGTGAAGATCATGAAGCTGCCGGCGGGGCTCTCACCGGAGACGGCCATCGCCGGGGGCTGCGCCCTGCCCACGGCGTTCCACGGTGTGGAGCGCGGCGGCGTCGGCCTCGGTGATGTCGTGGTGGTGCAGGGCTCCGGGCCGGTGGGCCTCATGGCCTGCGCCCTCTCGCGGCTCTCCGGGGCGCAGCGGGTGATCGTCATCGGAGCGCCGAGGCTGCGGCTGGACATGGCCCTGCGCTTCGGAGCGGACGAGGTCATTGACCTTGAGGACACCGACGAAGCAGCCAGGCGCGAGGCGGTGCTCGCGGCCACCGGGGGGCGTGGAGCCGATGTCACCATCGAGGCCACGGGTAACCCCGCCGCGGTCCCCGAGGGCATGCGGCTCACCCGGGACGCCGGGGCCTACGTGGTCCTGGGGCAGTACACCGACGCCGGCGAGGTGGCCTTCAACCCCCACCGGGATCTGAACCGCAAGCACCTGGACATCCGGGCCACATGGGGCATTGACTTCTCGCACATGTACAAGTCGCTGCACGCCATGGCCAGGTTTGTCGACGCATTCCCGTGGGGCGACCTGGTCAGCCGTACCTACGAGCTGAGCCAGGCCAACGAGGCGCTGGCCGATGTGGAGGCGGGGCGAGTGGTCAAGGCGGTCATCTGCCCCAATGGAGTGCCCGATGGAGGGACGGTAACCCGGCCTCAGAGCCTTCGGTAGGCTGCGACGGCCCCACGCCCACGAATGGGGCGGGGGCACCCGTGGCCCGCCATGGGACGGTCTGCAACGTGCGCCGCCCAGGGCCGCGGTTGCGGTACCGGGCGTCTCGGCCGCTCTTCCTCCTCCGGCCGAGGGAAGGATGTCGTTTGCGCAGGGCGAAGGACACACAGTTGCCGGCGGAGCCTGTGCGTCCCAGAGCGACCCCGGACCCTCCGGGGATCGGTCTGCGAGTGCCCGCGGCGGTGCCACGCTTCTGGTCGCGGCCGATTGTGTGGTCGGCGGCTGTGGCCGCCAAAGCGGCCAAAGCCCGGTGCACAACAACCACTACGTGAACGACCGGGACATCGGCGGGGCCGGCTTCGCCTTCCTCGATGGCCACGTGAAGTGGACGAAGGTCACGGTACCCGGCCCCGCCAATGGCTACCGGCCCAGCGATCCCCCGATCGCCATGTTCTACGGCCAATAGGGCCGAGCGAGGCATGCCGGCCCGGACGACAACGAAAGCGGTGAAGCGTGATGAAGAGCGTATGGACTATGCCGGTGGTTCTCTCGTCGGTGGCGGCGTGTCTCCTGGCCTGCGGCGTCGCCGCATGGGCGCAGACGCCGCCGGGGCCGTGCTGCCCTCGGACCCAGGGGCCCGGCCCCTTCGCAGGCGATGCCTCTCAGCCGTACATGGGCCCGAAGTACTTGTGCTCCGGCGCCACGAAGCTTGCGGTGGTCTACGACCGCTTCTTCGCCGACACGCAGGGCGTCAACGCGGCCGGTACGCTCCTGGTACCGGTGCGCACGTTCACCATCACCGGCGCCGAGATCGAGACGCCCGACCGCCGCACGGTGATTGTCACCATGCCGTCGCGCTCCGTCAGGCTCACACTGGGCAGCCATGATGTGACCGTCACTGTGGGCGACCAGTCCGTCTCGATGGTCTTCGCGATGTGTCCGCGGTTGCGCAATGGGGTCACCTTCGTTCCCGCCCGGGCCATGGCCGGTGCACTGGGGCTGTCTGTGGACTGGGAACCGGGGACGCTGACTCTGTCTCCGGGCGCGGTCGCCACTGAGGCCCAGACCGCCGCGGCCGACGTCCGGTGCCCTGTGGACGAGCTCGGCGATGCACTGGGCATCGCCGCCGTCCCCGGGCAGGTTGAGACGCCCTTTGGGCTCGGAGTGGGCGTGGTCTCGGTGGTGCCCGACGGCCGCGCCGACACGTTGGGCCTACAGCCCAAGGACGTGATCCTGGCCTGCGACGGTAACCGCGTGACCTGCCCCAAGGACCTCCATGCCATCATGGCCGCCAAGCGCGCGGCCGGCTCGGCGCCCTGCACCCTCACGGTCTCACGCGACGGCAGCAAACTCGACCTCAAGTGCGCGGCACAGCAGTGAGATAACCCACAGCACCGGATGGCTTTGGCGGTCGGGCTCCGTTACGGGGCCCGACCGTCGCGTTTGAGGCCACGGCTCGCCGAGAGCCCCTGCACCAACGCGCTCCCCTCCCCGCCGGGCGAAGGCGCCCGGCGGCGGCCGCGCGCGCTCATACCATCAGTCCGGCTCCTGGCTACGAGGCCTGCCGGAGGAGCCACAGGCACCGAGGGCGAACAGTCTTCAGTGCCGATCTGACAGCCGCTCTTCCGCAGACGCCCGGAGGTTGACCATGGCAAAGCACGTCCTTTGGCCCGCCATACTCCTTCTGTATGCCGGCACGGCCGGCGCCCAGCTCAAGCTCATCCCCCCGCCGCAGCAGGTGACCGAGGCCGAGCAACGCCTGGAGCTGGCAGATGGCCTCCACTGTGTGCTGGCGGCGCCCGAGCGCGCGGACGATCTGTTCGCCGCTGAGCAGTTGGCTCAGGAGATGGAGCTGGCCGGCCTGACGATGGCCGCGGAGGGCCGACCGGTGCGTATCGGCAGTCTGTCGGATGCGGACATCGCCCGCGAGGTGGAAGGCGTCGACCTGTCGCCTCTTGGCGACAGAGGGCCGGAGGCCTATCTGCTCCGGGTAGAGCCCGGGCGCATCGTGGCGGCCGGCAACGGGCCCGCAGGCACCTTCTACGCCATCCAGACCCTCAACCAGCTCATCCGCGCCAACCGGGAGGGCACCGCGATCCCCTGCGTGACCGTTCTGGACTGGCCAGGCCTGCGCTACCGCGGCTACTCCGACGACATCAGCCGCGGACCGATCCCCACCATGGACTTCTTCAAGCGCCAGATCCGCACCATGGCGCAGTTCAAGATGAACATGCTCACCTTCTACACCGAGCATGTCTTCAAGCTCGACAAGCACCCCATCATCGCTCCCGAGGACGGGATCACGCGGGAGCAAGTCGCCGAGCTTTCGGAGTATGCCCGCAAGTATCACGTCGAGCTGGTGGGCAACTTCCAGTCTTTCGGGCACTTCTGGCAGATCCTGCGCCACGAGCAATACGCCCACCTGCGCGAGACCCCCGGCATCCTCACCCCCGCCAAGGAAGAGAGCTACCAGTTCCTGGACGAGGTCTACAGCGAGATTGCTCCGGCGTACAACTCCGATCTGTTCAACGTCAACTGCGATGAGACCCAGGGCCTCGGCGAGGGTCCCAGCAAGCCGTTGGCCCAGGAAATCGGCGTGGGCGGCGTGTACCTGCGGCACATGAACCGCATCCACGATCTGCTGGCCAGCAAATACGGCAAGCGCATGATGATGTGGGGAGATATCGCCCTGGAGCACCCCGATATCGTGGGCGATCTGGCCAAGGACACCATCCTGCTGTCCTGGGGCTATGGTGCCCGGGAGAACTACGACAGCGCCATCGAGCCCTTCGTCAACGCCGGTCTGGAGTTCATGGTGTGCCCGGGCGTCTCCTGTTGGTCCCGCATCTTCCCGATCTATGACAACGCAATCGTCAATATCGACAACTACGTGCGCGATGGCGCGAAGTTCGGCGCCATCGGCATGCTGAACACGACATGGGACGATGACGGCGAGAACCTGTTCCACTGGAACTTCTACGGCACCAACTGGGGAGCCGCCTGCGCCTGGCGCCCCGGAGAGGTGAGCATCGATGACTACAATGCCGCGTATTGCCAGCTCAGCTACGGCACTCCGGACGACAAGGTCGTGCAGGCCATCGAGATCCTCACCCGGTGCCACCGCAACCCGCTGACCCAGGGCAACAGCAACCGTGCGTTCTGGGTCCGTCCCTTCAGCGCCCTGGCTACGACGTACGAGGCGGTGACGCGCCAGGCCCATGATCTGTGCGACCAGAGCGGGGGGGCTCTGGAGCTGCTCCGCGCGGCGCAGGCGGAGGCCATCGCCGACGCCCAGGACCTGGAGTATCTGCTCTTCGCCGGCCGCCGGCTGCACGCCATCGGCCAGGGGCGACTGCTGTTTCTGCAGTCCGCCAAGAGATACGATGACGCCGCGAACAGGTTGCCCGATACGGAGCCCGCCAAGGAGGCCCTGCAGTGGGCGGTGCGGGCCGCCGAGGAGCACCTGGCCACCATCGAGGGCCTGCGCGCCGAGTATGAGCGCCTGTGGCTACTGGAGAACCGGCCGTGGTGGCTGGAGGAGATGAGCGGACGGTACGGGGCTCTGCTCAACGATCTCCGCGCGCACCATGACAAGCTGGCAGCGGCTCTCGACGAGTTCAACCGGACCGGCGTGGCTCCGGACCCGACACTCATCGGCCTGGAGCTGGCCGAGACCACGCGGCGCAATACCCGGCCGACCGCGGCCACCGAGAGCCTGCTGCCCGCGGATGCGGGCTGGTGGGACGACCGCTGGCCGCACCGTATCGCCCTCCGTGTGGACAACGCGGACACTCCCCGACTGGACTACCCCGTGGAGGTTCAGGTGAGTTTCGGCGAGCACACCGTTGCTCCCGCCTCGGTGCGGGTCGTGGAGTACACCGGAGGACGGATGCAGGCACTGGCCACGCAGTACGAGCCCACTTTGCCCAATAAGGGCAATGTGATGTTCTTTGCCCCCGGGCAGACGGCGGCCGGGGCCTCCCGGACCTTCGCCATCTACTACGACCTGCAGGGCACACCCCCCAAGCCGGAGCAGGCCATAGATGGGCTCACGGTCCAGGCCGAGGGGGGCTCGCAATGGGTGGAGAACAGCCGCTACAGGCTGCTTCTGGGCACCCACGGGGCTCACATCTTCGAGTGGCTCGTCAAGGCCCTCGACAATCTGGAGATCACCGCGCCGGGCAGGGGTGGCTGGGCCGGCTTCGCCGACAGCGGCCACAATGACCGCGACGCCCACTTCGCCATCAGCGTGGAGACGGCGGGGCCACTGATGGCCAGGCTCCGCGCCGCTTCCGAGGGCGCCGGCAGCGAGAAGCTCTTCACCTTCTACGCCGACAGGCCCTATGTGGAGGTCATGCTGGCGGCGCCTGTGGGCTTCTACTGGGACTACGATCGAGTGGAGAACTTCGCCGCCGACAGGGGCAATCCGGGCACAGCCCTGTTCTCCAATGGCCATACGGAGCCCGTCTGCGCGTCGGACGAGCAGATCCACGCCGAGGCCTCCGGGGTCTACTGGTGTGCCAAGACCAGGCAGGACGGTCTCCTACTGGCCAATATCACCCCGGAGGTGGATGGCACGCACATGACCGGCCCCGGCGGCGGTTGGGGTGGAGTGGGCATCGAGCGCAGCAAGCCGGCGGCACACTTCGTGACCTTCGCCGACAGGATCGAGGGCGACCCGGCGCCGCTGCTGGATGCGCTCCGGCAGACACTGGACATGCGCGGCCAGCCCGGTCTTGTGATCGGGACGGTGGAGAGCAGATGAGGTGGAGGGCATTGCGGGGTGGGGGAGGCCAGGAGGTCGACGGCGGTAGGCTGCTCTCACCCCGTCTTTCACCTACCGCGATAAGGATGGTGCGGAATCACGGCGGGAGCGGATAGCCGCGCCACGCTCCGGTCCGCCGTTCCACACCCGCCGCGCCACTCACTCCCCGGCCGGATGCCGCTCGAAGTGCACGTTGTCCAGGTAGAAGCTGCCCTCGCCCTCGCCCGAGCCCACGAAGTACACGCTGTCGCAGCGGAAGAACCACTCCGTCGCGTAGGGGATGCTCTCAGTCACCTGCGGTTCCGTGCCCGCTTCCGCCACACTGAGCCGGTAGGAGGGCGCATCCCCGCCCAGGGCCACAACCACCTCCACATGGAACCACTCTCCCGGAGCGAAGGTGCCCAGTTCGCGGTCTCCCTGGGTGACCCTGCCCTCGTCGGAGAAGCGCAGACTGGGGCCGGGCCCCTTGCCCTCGTAGCGCAGCTCCAGCAGGCACGCGGCGTCCGGATCGACGCGCAGGTCGAAGGACAGCTTCGCCCGCCCCCGCTTGAACGGGGGCACCGACCGGTGCAGGTAGGGCCAGAAGCTCGACCCGGGCTTCTCGGTGAGCTTCAGGCTGCGACGGCCCGAGGCGGCGGTCTCGTCGGTAACGGCTATCGTGGTGCCGAAGCGGTTTCCGGCGGCCCACGGTGCCGCCGGGGGCTGCCCAACGGCCGTGGCCTCGAAGTCATCGGCGAACACCACGCCACCGGCGGTGTCCTGAGGGTGGAAGCGCGCGCTGCGCACCGGAAGGTCGGAGGCCAGGCCGGCGGCGACGCCCGTCGTGGCTCTGTCGATCACCACCGCCACGTGGGTCTGGAAGCGGTCGATCGTGAGGCCGAGCACTCCCTGGGAGTAGCCCGGGGTGACGCGAGTGAGTGCCGGGTAGGCCTTGACCGCCCCGGGCGCCTGATCCATGGGCAGCGACACGGTCAGCCCCACGAGCTCGGGGTTGCGGTCGGTGTACTCGCCGGTGTTGACATCCGTCGGGGTGCCGTTCACCCGACGAGACAGGTCGGTGACATGCAGGACGGTCTGCCCGCCTCTTTGGCGCAATGAGCAGACCACCGGCGGCTCACCGGCGCCGCCTGTGGTGTACGAGGGGCCGGCACCCAACGCGCGCAAGACGGTTCCCAGCAGCCCGTCGTCGGGATAGGGTAATCCTGCCGCCGCCAGGTAGGCGACGGCCCCCTTGCCCAGCGGGCGTCTGGTCACCGCTGGCTGCCCGTCGGAGAAGCGCAGGACGATCTCGGCACCGGGGGCCTGAAGGGCGCAGCGCTGGGTCACATAGTGCTCGGTACCCGCGCAACTCAGCTTCCCCGGCCCGCCGGCCGGCTCCCCCTCGCGCGAGATACCCGCCAACTCCTCGCCCCCGTCGGCCATCGCCGCACCCATGAGCAAGACCACCGCGCCCTCGGCCGCCAGGCGCCCAAGCTCCTCCGCCGTCTCCGGAGCCAGGGCCTCGTGGCCGGGGACGACGACTACACGGTATGGCGTGAGCCGCTGCAGGAGCGTCTGCTCGTTGACGATGTCGGTGCAGTAGTCGGACTCCTGCAGGCAGCGGGCGACCTCGGAGACCTGGTCGGTAGTCCGGAACGTCCCCTCCTGCCGCCAGGAGGTTTCGCTGTCGAGCACGGCCACATCCGACAGCGACGCGCTCTCTCCCAGGGCCGGGGCGCGGTCGCGGACGAAGTCGGCCATCAGCCGTGTGGTCTCAATGCCGACCGCCGGCACCTCGCCACCCCCGAACGTCCAGGCGAACCAGACCCCGCCGGAGGCGACGGTCAGCGCGCCCTCCTGCAGCGTGGTCTGCAGGCTGTAGCGCCGGGCCAGGTCGCGGGAGGCCGGGGTGGCGTAGCTCATGATGTCCCACGGCACCGCCTGTTGCGAGCCGCAACGCATGGCGGTACAGGCAACCTGATGGATGCTCCAGGCATCACCGCTCATGGTGTCGACGAAGTCCGGGACGGGGTTGGGCTCGCGGTTCCAGGACCAGTTCGAGGTGTACATGGCCTTGGGGCTGGACTGATGGATGGTCTCGGCAACCAGCCGCCGGTACTCCTCGAACCGGGCGTAGTGCCAGCGCACCCATTCCTGCCATTGCTCGTCCTCAGGCGTGCGGGGTGCCTCGGTGCCGAATTGCGCCTTCCACTCGCGCAGGCAGCGGGGGCACCAGCAGGGCCGGGTGAGGATGTAGTCGCCGTCGAACCAGAAGCCGTCGGGGTCGTAGAGGGCGATGATCTCGCGGATCTGGGGCAAGAACCGTTCGTACAGGTACCCATCGCCGGTCGCGGTGGGACGCTGGCAGACGATGGGCTCGGAGTTGAGCTGGGGCTGCCCGTCGGGACCGATCTGCTGCCATTCGGGGTGCTCGGCGATCTCTATCGGCCGCCGGTCTACGGACATGTAGATGCACAGCTTCATGCCCAGCCGGTCGGCAACCTGCCTGAAGGTACCGATCGTGTCATAGCCCCCGGCGTGGGGGTTGCTCAGGCCCACCTGCGTGGGGTATGTGGCGTACTGGTTGCTCTGGGCCGAGACCTGGATCATGTCGCAGCCGGTGGTGCCGAACATGGCCACGAGATCCTCAAGATCCTGGCCCTGACCCAGCAGGGCGGAATGGTTGTCGCAGTGGATGGTGGTGAGGGCCTGCCGGTACCACTGGGTGCGGACGTCGCGGTCCTGGGCGTGGGTCGGGCCGGCGGCGAGGGCCATGGCGAGGTACAGTAGCATTGGCGGAACGCTCCTTTGCGGGCGGGGCACCGGGCCATGGACACACGCGGGACAGGGCACTGCCGGCCCTGTCCCGGCCCGAAGGACAGAGAAGCCGCGTCACTGTCCGCCGATCACCATCACATCATCGATCCGCAGGCTGGGCACGATGGTGCCCGGCTCCTCACGGTAGTCGCTGGAGACGGCCACGATATTGCGCAGCATCTCCAGGGCATTGCTGCCGATCATCGTCGTCGCTATCGGATACGCCAACTGCCCGTTTTCGATCTTGAACCCGAAGTCCACCGTGGCGGAGATGTCCCCGGTGGCGCCGTCGGGCTGCAGCCCCCCGTAGTTGATGTACAGCCCCTCTTTGATATCCGCGATCAGTGCCGCCTCCGGCACGTCGCCGGGGACGATCTGCAGGTTCGAAAAGCCGATCCCCACCATGGCCGAGGTGCCGCCCCGGGTGGCGTGGCAGGTGTCTTGGACCTTGTCCTTGTTGGCCGTATAGGAGTTGTGCAGGTAGGTCGTGAGGACACCGTTGGCGATGAGTGCCCGGGCCATCTTGGGCTGCCCCTCCCCGTCCACACCGGCGGAGGAGAGGCCCGCGGGCACGAAGGGCTCCTCGCGCACGGTGAGGCACTCGGCGGCGATGGCCGTGCCCTCGGTGCCGGCCATGAACGATCTCTTGCGCTGGATGCCCTCGGCGTTGGCCGAGGCGATGACGGAGCCCACCAGCGCTGAGACGGCCATGGGGCCCAGCACCAGGGGCATCCGGCCGCCGCCGATGTGCCGGGCGCCCAGGAAGGTCAGGGCCTGCTCGGTGGCCTTGCGCCCGATACCCTCGGGCACGAGGTCCTCCAGGCGCCGGGCGGCGTCGTAGTCGAAGTATGCGCCAACGTCGCCATTGCGGTTCACCACGGACATGAAGCTCAAATCCACGCTGGTGCCCCTGCTCTGGATCGCCACGCCGGTGGAGCTGGCGATGGCTTTCTCTCCGGCGGAGAACCCTGCGCCGCCGGAGACGGAGACCTCGGGGGCCACCGACCTGGCCTCCTCGATGCCCATCTGGCACCACTGCACCACGGTCTCGGCGGGCAGTCCCGCCACCGCATCATCCCAGCGGCCCGGCACGTCGTCCCATGGCTGCGGCTCGGGGAGGGCGATGAAGAAGGGATCGCCGTGGGTGGCCCGGGCCATTTCGGCCGCCTGCCGGCCAACCGTCCTGGCCTGCTCCTCATCCAGGGAGCTGGTGCCGGCGCTGCCCATCCCTCCGCGGAAGAAGGCACGCACGCCCACGCCGTAGTCCCGTACCACCTCGCACTCGCGCATGCTGGAGTTCTCCACCGTGGCATCCACGCTCTTTGCCGAGACCGCCGCGGCGTCGGCCCATTCGGCGCCGGCGTCGATGGCTGCTTTGACTGCTATCTGGGCGATATCCAAGATGCTGGGCATCCGTGCACTCCTTGAGCTGTGTAGATTGGCCGTCGCCGGGCACGCAGGCGTCGCGCCTGAGATGCGGCACGGCATCCCGCACTGCGACGCGCAGGGGCCCGCGGTCCCGGAAGACGGTTGTGGCGTCACTCCTCAGGGCCCTGCGCGCCGCCTTCCTGGCCGCCGACGACGACGTCCTTGATGCGCAGGTGTGGGCCCCCCGCGTCCACGGGTACCGACTGGCCGTCCTTGCCGCACATCCCGCCGAGCTCGAAGGACAGGTCGTTGCCCACGTGGGTGACCTTCTGCAGAGTCTCCAGCGTGAGGCCGGAGATGCACACATTGCGGTAGTGGGTGGTGAGATCGCCGTCTTCGATGGCGTAGGCGTGCTCCACATTGCATGTGAACTGCCCGCGGGCGGTGAACACGTAGCCCCAGTGCCCGCCGGAAAGGTACAGGCCCCTCTTGGTCTCGGCCAGCATCTCCTCCAGGGTCCAGTCCCGGGGCTCGATGTACGTATTGCTCATGCGAACGATGGGGGCGTCGAAGCTGCCCTGTGCCCTGCCGCTGCCGCCGGGCGCTACGCCGAACCTGGCCGCCGTCTCCAGAGTGTGCAAGTAGCCCTGTAGGCTGCCGTCCTCCACCAGCGCATGGCGCCCGGCCGGCACGCCCTCGTCATCGTACTTCAGGGTACCGTTGAGATCGGCGTAGGTGGGATCATCGACGATGGTCACCGTATCGGCGGCCACCTTCTCTCCCAGCTTGCCCTTGAGGATTGAGTGTCCGGACCAGACCGCATCCGCCTCGCAGTTGTGGCCGAAGGCCTCGTGCACCAGCAGGCCGCAGATGATGGGATCGATGACCACATCGAACTTCCCCGCCGGTGCTCGCCGGGCCGAGAGCAGGTCCACAGCCTTCTCGGCGGTCTTGGTGGCGAAGTCCTCGGGATCGACGTCCTGCACCAGCTCGTAGCCTCGGCCGTTGGACTGGCTCTTGAGGGCGCTTTGCCGCACATCGCCCTCCTGAGCGGTCACGGACAGCCGCAGGGAGCAGCGCACATCGCTGGCCTCGATGTAGGTACCCGCCGTGTTGGCGATGATCCGGCTGCCGGAGCTATCGCTGTACCCTGCTACGGTGTTGACGATGCGCGGGTCCGTCTCCCGGGCCAGCTTCTCCAGCTCGAAGACCGCCGAGACCCGTTCCTCCAGGGGTACTTCCCGGGGATCCACACGGAACTGGGCCTCCAGCTTGTCCTCCACCGGCTCGATCTCGGCCACCATGCCCGGATCGGAAACCAGGGGCGCGGCGGCCCGAGCCATGCTGATGGCATCCTGCACGCAGCGCATCAGCTCTGCTTCCTCCACATTGCGGGTGGGCGCAAAGCCCCAGGCGCCGTCCACCAGGACACGTACTCCGGCCCCCTGCCCGGATGCCGTCCCCACCTTGTCGGCGGTCCCGTCCTGAACCGAGACCCCGGTGCCGGCCCCTTCGCTCACACGGATGTCGGCGAACTGGGCGCCCAGATCCCGGGCATGCTGCAGTACTCTCTCCAGTAGGTCTCTCATAGATCGGTGGTCTCCTGGCTCGCTTGCGTCGCGGGACCTTCCTCGGCCTGCAGTGGCAAGCTACGGTTCTTGGTACCGGTGGACCTCGGCTCTGGACGGACCAGGCGCCTGCGGGCGCAGATGGGAACGAGCGACGGCAGGCGTCCCGCCCGTGGAGTGTGGCCGGCAGCACAAGCGGCGGTCCCCAAGGCGGCGCCGCATGGCGCGACTGGGGGGGCGGCAGGGCCGATGCGCCGGATCGGCGCCGGTCTCCGGGCAGGTGTCTGCCTTACTCAGACCTGACCGGGCACGGGACTCGGACGCAAGCACTGTCTGGGTCCCGGACGGCCCGCTCCACGGGCCTGCCAACGGCGGGTGTCCGGCCCCCGCCGCAGACGTCGGCAACCGCGCCCACACCGGTGACTGCAGTTGCCGCTATTGGTCGCCGTGGTGTCCGTCCCGTCTGTCCTTGCCGTCCGAGTTATCCGCCGTCATCCGCCGCTGCCCTGTCCATCTTGTCTGTTGGTCTCGCTGTCCGCCCCCTGCCTTCGCGCCGCTGGTCCCGACTGCCGAGTCGGGGCCGAAGGCGCGACCTACGGGGCCGCGAACGGTTCTTTGGTCGAAGCCCTACTCGGCCGGTTGCGCCCCGGCCTGCCCGGCCATCAGCCGCCGGGCCATGGGCAGAGCCCTTTGGAACAGCGCATACCACAGGGGCGAGAGGACCATGTCCCAGTCGCCGACGTATTCGATGTACCGGGCGCCGAAACCTCGCTTGAACCGGTTGAGCCCGGCGATGTGCGGATCCACGGGCTCGCCATCTACCTCCAGAGAGACGCCGCGCATGTCGTAGACGGTGCAGCCCTGTTCCCGAGCCCAGCGCATGGCCTCCCACTGAACCAGGTGATTGGGCATGAGGTTGCGGTGCTCGTTATCCGAGGCGCCGTAGACATACCAGCACTGGTGGCCCAGGGCGAAGAGTAGTGCCCCGGCGACCACGACGTCGCCCACGCGGGCCAAGAGCAGCTTGCCCATTCCCGGCTGCACGATGTGGTCCCACATGTCCTGGAAATAGGAGCGGGCGCGGATGCGGAACCCGTCGCGTTTGGCGGTTACCTGCAGGACATCGTAGAATGCGTCCATATCCTGCGATGCGCCATCCGTCGTCACCTGCACGCCCTTGCGGGCGGCCAGACGGATGTTGTAGCGCCATTTGCTGTGGAAACCGGCGAGGATCGTGTCCTCATCGCCGGAAATATCCACTTTCATGACGGCCTTTGGCTGCCCGCCGCCGAAGCTGGCCCCATCGCCTCGGGGCGGTCTCAGGCCGGCGGCCTGCAGATGCCGGGGATACAGCGGCTCAGAGTTCTCGAGGGCCGGGTCGATCTTCAGGGCTATGGCGCCGTGCTCCCGGGCGCACCGACGGATCTCGGAGAAGATACCCTCGACGTCCTGAGCTGAGGAGTAGTCCACCACCGGCCCCCGGGGACAGTAGAACAGGCAGCGGCCGGTTCGCGGCAGGCGGCGCTTGAGCACGAGGGCCGCCGCCGTGATGCGGCCCTGATCCATGGTGGCCAGGTGCAACGGCGACCAATCCGTGCGGGACTTGAGCTCTCCCCACTCCCAGCATTGCAGCACGTCTCCGCAGGGGGACTGAGCGATGAAGCGGTTCCAGTCCCCGCGGTGCTCTTCAGTGACAATCATGGGCTGCGTCTAGGTCTCCTGTCGATTGCGGCGGGACGGTTGCGCCGCGCCGAAGTGGAGCAAGGGCCGGGCCGACCCCGGCAAAACCCGGTGGCCAATGAGGCTTGGCCGCCTGCACGGGGCTTAGTTGTCCTCGTCCTGTGGCTCCTCATTGGCGGCGGTTCTGGTCTCTTCCTGTCGAGCACGGGCCTCGGCCATGCGCTTGCGACGGGCCTCGGCCACCTCGGCGGCACTGGTGGGTGGCGGCAGCTCGAAGCTATCGTCTTCCAGGGAGTGCTTGGGCACACCGGCCATGAGCGGCGAAAGTGCCCTGAAGACGTGGCCGGCCGCCGGCACCGCCCGCTCGCTGCCTGAGCCGCCGCAGGCGATGAAGGAGGCCACGGCGTAGTGCGGGTTGCCGTACGGTGCGAAGCCGATGAACCATGAGTGGGCGGGCTTGCCCGGAATGTGCTGGGCCGAGCCGGTCTTGCCCGCGATGCTCAGCGACAGCCCGCTGAGGCCTCTGGCGGTGCCCTTGTCGCCGGTGACGGCCAACCTCATGCCCTGACGCACCAGCTCCAGCGTCCCCGGTTTGACATCCAGAGGCAACGCCTTGCCCACGGTGTTCACGGTGTCCGGGCGGTGTGTGTAGGCCGGCCAGCGGATGCGCTTGATGATATTGGGCGTCAGCAGATGCCCCCCATTGGCCACAGCGGCGCAGACCACCGCCATCTGCAGCGGGGTCACGGTCAGGCGGTCCTGGCCGATCACGAAGTTCAGCGAGTGGCCCCGAGTCCACTGCTGGTCGGCCTCACTGGGCCCATAGCGCGGGGCCGGAACCTCCCCGGAGACCTCTCCCGGAAGGCCGAGCCCCGTCACCTGACCCAGCCCGAAGCGCCGCGCATACCTGGCGATCTGTACGGGGTCCAGCGACCACACCCGCACGGCCTCGTAGAAGTAGACATTGCACGACTTGGCGATGGCTTCCAGGAGGCTCACGGAGCCGTGGCCGCCCCTGTCGGCCACCCAGCACTTGTAGATCTGGTTGGCGCGCCCCTCCTTGATGAACCCCGTGCAGTATGCGCTGCTGGCGGGTGTCATCTTCGTCGTCTCCAGCGCGGCGCAGGCAGAGACCACCTTGAAGACCGATCCCGGTGGATACCTGCCGGCGATGGCCCTGTTCAGGAGGGGCAACGCCCGGTCGTCCTGAATCTGTGCCCACTGCTCCCTGGTGTAGCCGCGCACCCAGTCATTGAGGTCGAGGCAGGGGACGCTGGCCAGGGCGATGACATCGCCGTTGCGCACGTCGAGGACCACGATCGCGCCGCTGCCGTCCGCCAGACCGCTGATCGCCCGGGTCAGGGCTCTTTCGGCCACGTGCTGCACCCGCGCGTCCAAGGTGAGCCAGACCTCGGCACCGGGTACCGGCTGGCGCTCGGCGATGAGACGTCGCGGGGCCAAGGACGCGTCCACCTCATACTCCACCCGCCCTCGCCGGCCCGGCAGTACCGGCACGGGAGGATCGCCGGAGGTGTCCATCTCGCAGAGCTCCTCCACCCCGCCGTGCCCGTAGACGGCCTGCATTCCGTAGACGAAGTCGCGGGCAGACCCCAGGTCGTGGAGTGTGGGGTCATTGGCGTCCTCGGGGTAGGTGTACTCCTTGACCCTCTCCAGCCTCTTGTCGTCGATACTGCGCACGTACCCCAGAGCATGGCCTGCCAGCGCCCCGAAGGGGTAGTGGCGGATGGTGCTGGTTGTCACGACCACGCCCGGATGCTCGATCTGCCCCTCCTCGATCACGGCCACCTGGTCGAAGCTCAGATCGTGTCCCAGCTTGCCCAGCGGCTGGGCCTCCAGCAGGCCGGCGCCCCCCAGGTCCTTGAGCGCGTCGCTCACGTCCGCGGTGGACACCGGTGTCTCCTCGGTGGAGATGGCACTGGCGATATAGGCGATCTCGTTTTGGAGTTCCGCCGCGTCCGTGGGCAGCCGCGAGGGGATGATGCTCAGGTTCCACACTTCGCGGTTCTCGGCCAGCACCCGCCCGGAACGGTCGTAGATGGTGCCTCGGGGAGCGGGCCGGTACTCCACCCGGGTTCGGTTCCCGAAGGACGCCTCACTGGCATATGCCGACCAATGCGTAAGCTGCAGCCACCACAGTCGGCCCACGATGACGAGCAGCGCGAGGGCGAACAGCGAACCTGCCACCAGGATGCGCGAGGCCGGATTGGACATTGCATGACCTGAATGCCGCAGCCGCGTCCGACAGGGCGACGCCTGCGGCGGGAATGGTGTGCCTGGGGCCTGAGGGCCTGTCGGTGAAGTCCTCCTGCCCCCTCGGATGCTGGGGCCGGGTGGCCTCCGCCGGGTGATCGCGTCCTGAATGCGGCGGCCACACACTCAGAAGGCTATGACGACACTCTTGCTGCGTGTTTCGAGCGATGGCACCGCGGCACGTAGGCGGCCCGATTGACCTGGCTGAAAGGCTCCTACGGCCCCATCAGTCGTCGAGGCGGCACGGCGGGGCCCCCGGACTGCGGCCGGAAGCCCGCCGGCGGCCGTGAATGCGCCCCGGGAAGCAGGCCATCAGACGCCTCTTCTCGGCGAGTGTCGCTGCCGAAGCTCCGTGGCCTGCAGTTTGGGCTTTGCCTTGGGGCGTCCCGCGACGTTCGGCCGCGAGACCCCGCAGGCGAAGGCGCACGGCTCCCGGCTACTGGGCGCCGTTCGCGGGCGGGTCGGTCTTGCCGCCGGCGTCCGGGGCCTTGCCCTCCTTGTCGGCGGGCCTGTCCGGAGCCGGAGGCGTGCCGCCGCCTCCGCCGGCCGTATCAGATCCGCCGGCCTTGACGCCCGGGTCCGGTGGCTGTCCGCCGCCGGGCTGCTTCCCGCCGGGTTCCTCTATCTGTCCCTCCGGTGGCCCTCCCGGAGTACCGCCTGCGGCCCCCGGCTGTGGGGGCCGCGGGGCACCCCCGGCGCCCTCGTCACGCCGCTCGGGCCCGGCCTTCTCCGAGCCGCCGCTACGCCTGCCGGAGAAGCCTCCGGGCCCGTGTACGGTGCAGTAGGAGGTGGGGCCCTGTCCGGGCCCTACTTGCCGCACCACGGTGGAAGGGCAAAACGGAGTGGCAAGCTGTCCGCTCTCGGCGCACACGCGCACCGCCCCGGCGCTCGGAGACGAGGGCGCTGTGGCTGCGTTCTCGGGCTCCGGTCGTCGGCCGTGAAGCGTGCACGAACCCGGCATGGCTGCGCCTTTGGCCAGTTTGACCTGCTTGGTCACGGGGCAGTTGGGGGTGGCGAGCAGGCCCGTGTCGGTACAGACCGTGATGGTCTTGCCCTCCTCCTCCTTGCTCGGCTCGCCGCTCTTTTCGCCCTCGATTCCGCCGCCCCGTGGGAACTCGCTCTTGCTGCCCAATATCTCGGTGGCGTTCTTGACAAACCTGGCCCACGCCGGGGCGCAGAAGCCGCTGCCGCTGCCCCGCGGCATGGGCGAGTTGTTGTCATTGCCGATCCACACCGCAACGCTCAGGTCCGCCGTCATGCCCACGAACCACACGTCCCGCGAGCTGTTGGTGGTTCCCGTCTTGCCGCCGCAGGGCAGTCCGCAGGCCCGGGCCGGCGTCCCCGTGCCGGACCGCACCGCAGTCTGCAGCATCGACAGCATGCTGGCCGCCGTGTCCGGCCGGACGACACGCACCTGATGGGGCGAGTACTCCTGCAGCAGGCGGCCCTCCTGGTCCTCGATGCGGCGGATGAGCTGCCGCGTGGGACGGAAACCGCCGTTGGCGAAGGCGCAGTAGCCGGAGGCCTGCTCCAGGGGGCTGACCTCCGAGGCGCCCAGCGCCATGGCCATCACGGGACGGATACGGTCCGGGGGCACATCAAGCATCAACGAGGCCAGCCTCTGCACCTTCGTGGGCGTGAGCTTTCGGACTATTCTCACGGACACGAGGTTCACCGAGGCGGCCAGGGCTCCGCGAAGCGTATAGTTGCCCGTCTGGGTGGTGTAATTCTTAGGTGACCAGTACGTGCCCCCACCCATCGGGATCGAGATCGGGTCCGCGCTGAACACCGAGTTGGGGCCATAGCCGTTCTCCAGCGCAGCCGCCCAGATGTACGGCTTGAACGAAGAGCCCGGCTGACGGCCGTACAGAGGCGGGCCGGGGTGGGCACGGTTGTACTGCACCTTCTTGTAGGGCCCGACGCCACCGACCATCGCCAGTACCCGGCCGGTCTGCACCTCCACACAGGCCAATGCGCCCTGTCCCTCCAGACCGCGCTTGATACTGCCGTTTCGGCGCAGACGCTCCACCTGCGCCGTCAGCGCCTCCTCGGCGACCTCCTGCACGCGCACATCCAGCGTTGTGTACACCCGCAGGCCGCCCTGGTAGACCGTCTCCGAACCGTACTGATCGCACAGCTCGCGGATCACCAGGTTGGTGAAGTGCGGGGCATGCTGGGCCACGACGCCGCGTTCCACCAACGGCTGCAGGCCCGCGGCAATCGGCTGCTCCTTGGCGTCCTGGTACTCCTTCTCGCTGATGACGCCCGTGCGCCGCATCCATCCCAGAACGGTGTTGCGCCGCTGACGGCAGGTGTCGGCGTGCCGGTATGGGGAGTACCGCGAGGGTGACTGGGGGATCCCGGCCAGCATCGCCGCCTCATGCAGCTTCAGCTTGCTCGGCGACTTGCCGTAGTACAGTCGCGACGCCGTCTTGGCCCCAAAAGCACCGTGGCCGTAGTACACCTGGTTGAGGTACATCTCCAGGATCTCGTCCTTGGAGTACTTGCGCTCCACCTCCAGGGCCAGCATGGCCTCCTTGACCTTGCGGTCAAAGGTGCGCTCCTTCGACAGCCAGACATTGCGCACGAGCTGTTGGGTGATGGTGCTGGCGCCCTGGAACGACTCCTCCGGGCTCAGATGCAAATAGTGCTTCAGGTCCACGAAGGCGGCGCGCGCCATGTCCCGGGGGCTGACGCCGGAGTGCTCTTCGAAGCGGCGGTCCTCGATGGCGATGGTGGCCTTCCTCAGCTCCGGAGCAATCTCGGACAGGTCCACCGGCTCCCGATCCTCGTTGAAGATCCGGGCCAGCAGTGTGTGACTCTCGGTGCCGTCCTTGTGCACCTCGGTGGAGTACACCTCGGTGGTCAGGCGCGGCCGATAGGCGGACAGGTCCTCGGCAGAGGGCATGATCCGGTTGAGCTGCTCCCAGGCGCCGAAGACGAACCCGGCCGCGGCGAAGCAGCCGATCAGCAGAGTCGCATTCAAGATCCTGAAGAACCCGCGGATGTACCGCAGATACGGGCGTTTGTCCATGCAGACCATCTCCGCGCTTGCGGTCGCCCGGGGCGACGAGGCACCGGGCGACACACTCTCACTGCGACATTATAGTGCATCAAGACGAGGCGGCGCAATTGAGGGCCCAAACCGGGCGCGAGCCTATCCCCGGATGCACTCCCACGGGCATCTGGTCTGGCACCGCCGCCTGCCATCAATCCCCGCCGCACCCGCGCTCCGAACCATTCAACGCTTACCACCCCGCCCGCGCCTCACCTTTCCCCCAACCCGCGGGCCGGACAGGGAGCGACAGGGAGGCCGAGCGGGCTGGGAGGTGGAAAAGCACCCTTTCAAACAGCCCCTGACAACGCGCCGTGATCGGATGTGTACGCCATGGATCGACCCAACCTGATCTTGATCACCACCGACCAGATGCGCGGCGATTGCCTGAGCATCAACGGCACTCAGCCGGTGGACACCCCCTACCTCGACGACTTCGGCGCCTCCGGTGCCCGGTTCACCGGGGCCTACTGCTCGGTGCCCTCCTGCATCGCCGCCCGAGCCTCGATCATGACCGGGCAGACCCCTGAGAGCCACGGGAGGCCGGGCTACAAGGACAAGGTGCCCTGGGAGTACACCACCACCCTGCCCGGCGAGCTGCAGAAGGCCGGGTACCAGACCTTCGCCGTGGGCAAGATGCACTTCTACCCGCAGCGCAAGGCCATGGGTTTCGAGCGCATGGTGCTACACGAGGCCAACCAGAACTGGAACGAGGGCTTCGTCGACGACTATCACGAGTTCGTGGCCGAGAAGACGGGGGGCAGCATCGTCAAGAGCGACCACGGGCTGCAGGACAACTCCTGGGTGGCTCGGCCCTGGCATGCCGACGAGTACCTGCATGAGACCAACTGGACCGTCACGGCGGCGCTGGACGTCCTGCGTAAGCGCGATCCGACCCGTCCGTTCTTCCTGTGGCTGTCGTTCATCAAGCCCCACGCTCCGGCCGACCCACCCCAGGCCTACTGGGACATGTACATCAACCAGGCCATGCCGCCCCCGCCCGTGGGCGACTGGGTCGGCGAGGGCGCCCAAACCTTCGTGACCCATGATGTCAACGCCTCACGGGGCAAGCTCTCCGACATCCGCCTGCAGCGGGCCAGGGCCGGGTACTTCGGGCTCATCAGCCACATCGACGCTCAGGTGTCCAGGTTCTTCAACGTCCTGCAAAGACACCTGTTCGTGCACCCCAATGAAGTGTTCTCGGTTTTCACCGCCGACCATGGGGAGATGCTGGGAGATCACCATTTCTGGCGCAAGACGGTGGCCTACGAGGGCTCGGCCAAGGTCCCGCTTCTCATGCGCGGACCGGCGGAGATGGGCATCGGCAAGGGGACCCTCGTGCCCGGTGTGGTCGAGCATATGGATGTCATGCCCACCTTCCTGGACGCCGCCGGTGTCCCGATCCCAGCCACCGTCGAGGGCCGCAGCCTCCTGCCCCTGGCCCGAGGAGAGAGTCTCCCCTGGCGCGATTACATCCACGGCGAGCACGAAGGCCCCTTTGGGATGCAGTACATGACCGACGCCCGGGAGAAGTACATCTGGCACTGGAAGACGGATGAGGAACAGCTCTTCGATCTGGACGCCGACCCGCAGGAGTGTGCGAACCTGGCCGCCCAGGCCCGATGCGCCGCGAGGTTGAAGATGTGGCGGGAGAGGATGATCGCCCATCTGGAGCCAAGAGGCGGCGAGGTCGTGGAGCGCCTGAAGGCCAGGGCGTGACGCTCCGTAGCGTCGCGTGCCGTCCGCGGCACTACGTCGTCTCTTCGGCGCTCGGGTGTCCCGCCGGGGGCTGTACCAGCAACCGCAGCAGCTCTCTGGGCGCCTCGGGCACCGACTCGCGGGCCTCCATCCGGCTGTAGCCCGATCCCACTGCGAAGAGCGGCATTCCCAGCGCCAGCGCCAGTTCGCGGTGACGCATGATCTCGAACATCGGGCCATCCTCCGCCGCCTGACTGCGACGCAGGATCGCCTCCACCTGGGCCTCACGCCCCGTCGCAGCGAAGGCCCGACAGAGCGCCTCGGCATGCCCGCCGATGGGCGCGCGGTTCGGAGCGATATCGGCGTCCGGCGGGCGCGAGCAGTACTCATCCACCAGTTCCCCGCCCACATACAGCCGGTACTGCAGCAGCCCCTCTTCGCCATTGAGCACGCCAAGAGCCGTGCAGCCGAAGGTGGCGGCGAGATCCGCGGTCCGTGACCACACCCCCGTCGGTCGCTCCGGGGTGCAGGCGGTGTCGAACACCACCGTGAACCCACCCACGGTGGGGGAGATGTAGGCCCCGTGGGACATCTCCCGGATGTGCTCGGCGATCTGCTCGCGCTGTGGCCCCCACAGGGTGATGTTGGCGTAGGTGCGGTCCAGTGGGATCTCGTCGCCCTCGGGCAAATCGCCGCTGGCGGCGAAGGTCTCCACCAGCCACAGGAGCTCCTCATACCGTCGGCGGGCGGCCTCCTCCGGGTCCCGGGCGTGGGCCCCCTGAGGCATCTGCTCTTCGCCGTCCGCTCGTCGGGGATGTGAGTAAGGCAGGCCGAAGGCGGTGATGTTGGAGAGGAAGGCCTGCGCTGCCTGCCCCGGGGTGACACCGGCGCCTGTGATGGCGGCGGCGTCGGCGCCGTGCAGCATCAGCAGATGGGCCGTCTCCAGACTTCCTCTGGCGGCCGCCCAGTGCAAAGGCGAGGCCCCAAAGTTGTCCCTTACATTGGCCGCGGCTCCGCGGCTCAGCAGGCTTTGGGCGAGAGCGTCGTTGCCGTCCATCACCGCGGCATACAGCGGAGTGCGGCCTTGAGCGTTGGCGGCGTTTGGGTCCGCGCCGTGCGCGGCCAGCAGTTCCACGGCCTCCGGACGCCCCCAGAAGGCGGCTCGGCTCAGGGCCGTGGTGCCCAGTTGCGTGCGGCTATTAGGGTCGGCCCCGGCGGCGAGTAGTTGCCCCACCACCTCGAGATGGTTGACGCCGACGGCGATGTGCAGCGCCCTCTGCCCCTGGGGGCCGGCGGCATTCACGTCCGCTCCGCCGGCCACGAGGGCCGCGGTGGCCTCGGCGCGGCCGAGAGTAGCCGCCAGGTGCAGCGGGGTATTGCCGGCCACGGCATCCCTGGCCTCCATGCTCGCCCCGGCGCCCAGCAGCAGCTCGATCATCTCCGGCCGGTTCGCGGCGGCCGCCAGGTGCAGCGGCGTCTCGCCGAAGCGCGCGGCGGCGTTGACGTCCGCCCCCCGCATCAGCAGCTCCCTGGCCAGGGGCATGTCGCCCTGAGCCACGGCCTGGTGCAGCAGGGTGCGTCCGCGGGCATCCACGGCCCCGGGGTCTACCTCCACCTGCGGCAGCGACGGGCCGGCTCCGGACGGCGGGACAGCGCCCCGGGATGGCGAGGGTCCTGTGGTGGGGGCACTCGGGCGCGGCCCTTCGGGTGCAGGGCCCGGCAGGTCAAGGGATGCCGCCACATACTCGCCGATGATGCCGATGTCCGCCCCGTAGGCCAGCAGCAGCTTGACCAGCGCGGGGGCGTCCAGGCTCACGGCGCGATGCAAAGGGGTGAGGCCCAGCGCGTCTCTGGAATTCACGTCGGCCCCGCTGGCCAGCAGGATACGGGCGACCTCCTCGCGATTGGCGGTGGCGGCGATGTGCAGAGGGGTGCTACCGGCCTTGCTGGGTGCGTTGAGGTCTGCGCCGTGGGCGATAAGGGTTCTTGCCAGCTCAGAGTGGCCGATCATCGCGGCCTTATGTAGGGCCGTCTCGCCGTAGGCCACATCGCGGGCGTTCACGTCGGCCCCGGCCTCGAGCAGGGCCCCGGCGGCCTCCGGCTTCCCGGCGCGGGCCGCCACAAGCAGCGGGGTCTCGCCGGCGGCGTTGGGTAGGTCAACCGAGGCCCCGGTGCGGACAAGCTCGCGTACCGGCGCGGCGGCGCCGTACTCGGCCGCCCGGTGAAGCGGCGACTGTCCTGCGGAGTCCCGAAGGTCCGCGCTGGAGGGCATGCCCGGTGCCGTCCGCGGGGTGGTGTGTGTGGCGATCCACGCCGGCCGTTGGGTGTGGCTCGAGGGGCCGGCACCGCGAGTGAGCAGCAACTCCGGCGCCGACTGCTCCCGGGTTCGCCCCACGGTCGCCTCGGCTACCGGCCCTGGACGTCGCGGGGCCACTCGCGGCCCGGCGTCGGTCTGTTGGGCCCGCAGAGCCCTGAAGCTCGTGAAGGCCTCAGGGTTGATCCGGTCCGCTGACACAGGAAGACCATCGGGCAGCGGGCGCCCTGCAGGCGGACCTTCCGGGGGAACGGCCGGGCTTTGGCCCGTCGTCGACACGGCGCTTTGCGCCGCCATCCGCGCCGCGATCGCGTGCCGGATTGTATGGCGGACTCCGGCAGGCGGGGCGGTCTGCGGCTGTCCGTCGGGAACTCGCGTCGAGCCCGGACCACCGGGCGCCTCTGTCGGCTCCGGCCCGGTCGGCATCGCTTGCCCCGGCACTCGCCGCGGGACCTCCGCCCCCTGCCCATGCAGCGGCGCACCCGCCAACTGCCGAATCTGCGCCGCGGTGTCGCGGTGGCTCTCCAGCACCGTACGGAGCAGCACGGTCTGGTGCACGGGGCTCAGCGACCCGGCATCGGCGCCGGCGGCCAGCAGTCGGCCCGCCAGGCGCTGGTGCCCCTCGATCACCGATACGAACGCAGGCCGCGGGACGGCAGGATCGGAGGGCGGCACCGGGATACCGTTGGCCAACACCTCGGCGGCCAGGCGCTGGTGTCCCTGCAGCACGATGCGCAGGGCGGCCGGTCGATCGTGCTCGGCAAGCGCGCGCAGGTTCAGACCACTCTCCGCAAGCTCTCGCGCGATCTGCTGGTGCCCCTGGATGATGCGCCCGAAGGCCTCCTTGTAGGGGGCTTCCGGGGCGGCCGACGGCGCCGGCGGCCGTGGGCCGGGCGTCTGCGAGCTCGGCGCTGCGTCCGGTCCCGGTGTGGCGGGCGAGGCAGATGGTGCGGCACCGGGATTCCTCGCGCTCTGTGCCACGGGTGGGGGGACAACGGGTGCCGGTGTGGCGGGAGCAACAGGCGGGCGCGTCGTCGGACCCAGCGTCTGGCGCGCAGCCGCCGGTACCGATGGCTGCTGAGAAGTCTCTGTAAGCGTGGCCGCGGCGCCGGGAGCGCCGCGTGATGCCGGCCCGGCCGCCTGAGGCGTGCGAGGGGCTGCCCCCGCTCCGACGGCGCTATCTGCCGTCGGAGCGCCGGCCCTCGGCTCGCCTGCCCCGATGCTCAGCAGCTCCTCGGCCAGGTTGGCATAGGCATCCACCAGCGCCGCCACGATCGCGGCCCGTAGCGAGACGTCGACCGCGGCCTCAGGGGGTAGCCCTCCGGCCAGGGCCTGGGCCAGGCGCCGGTAGGCCTCGACCAGCGCGGTCTCGCCGGCCGTCTGGGTTGCAGGCATCTGTAGCCCTGTGGTGAGAAGCAGCTCGGCCAGGTGGTCTTGCCCGCGGGCGGCGGAGACCAGTAGAGAGAGCTGGCCGGGAGTGTTGGTGGGTCCCCCCGCAGGTGTGGTCGTCTGCGCAGCGGGCACTCGTGAGGCCGTAAGCTCCGGAGTGGGCACCTGCGCAGCGGTCGTCTGCGGCGCGACTGTCTCCGCGGGAACCTGGACCGCGGGGCGATCGAGGTAGACCTCCATGACGCGGCCTACCAATTCCCGGAGCGGGGCGGGGGGATCGACTGCTCGTCCGGCCGTAGCGGAGGCCTCCTGCTCCAGGAGCTGCACACAGCGCCGGAGGGTGTCCTCGAAGCCGGGCTGAGCGATCAGCGTCGCAACAGCCTCGCGGCCCAGCAGCGCCAGGGCGGCCTCCTCGGCTCCCCGTACCGGCCGGACCGGCGAGATCGGGGTCACGGACGCAGGCTGCGCCTCGGCCACCGGGAGACGCCCCCCCGCGGCGGCCACACGCTGCACGGCCTGCCCGTACTTGGCCAGAGCCAACCCCAGGCTCACGCCAACGCTCCTTCCTGCCCGTCCTCCGCGGGCGGCCGGCGTAGAAGCTGTCGAGGCGAAGATGTTCCCTTCTATTATGTCCCCGCCGGACCCCGACCTGAGTCTTGGCGCCTTCCGTTTACGCTCCCGTTACCGGGTCTTGGGGCCACAGGCGTCGTCGGCCCCTCCGAACACGGAAGTCGGAAGCCACCGGGAGTGGCAGCGGTGCTGTGGACAAGGCCGGGTCACGGCCCGGCAGGCGGAACGAGTCGCGTGTGGATGCTGTGTGGGCGAGGGCGACTGCAGAGCAGTCTCGCGGCAAGGCGATGGATACATGGCCGGGCGGCAAGTCGGAGACCCAAAAAAGCCAGGGCTGCCCACCGAAGTCGGCAGCCCTGTGGGAGGGAGGAATGCACCGCGTGCGCGGCACACTTGCGGCCGGTAGGGAGGAGACTGTCGGACGTTCGCGGGATCCCGAGCGTCTGCCGAGTGATGCCTACGGCTCAATCGGCAATCGTGCCCCGGGGAGCCTGCGGGGACCCCAGCACGCCCTATGAGCGGCGGGCGCTCATCGGGTAAAGCCTGGTATGGTTGGGCCGCCACTTGGGTCCCTTCGTCGTATGCCTACTGTAGGTATACCCCGGCAGTCGATGGCTCAAGCGTCCTTCTCCGTGCATTGTGGGAACGCCAGGCGGCCCGCCGTCCCCCCAGCACGAAGGTCGCGCGTCCGGGGTGATCGCCGGCTATGCCTGGCCGGGATAGGTGCTCCCACCGGTGGACCCTCGAGCTTCCAGACAGACGCCCGGCGATGGCCGCCATGGGTGCGCCCATGGGACGCTGTGGCCTCAGAGCCGGGCTCGCGCGGTGCCGGTGCCCGCGGATCTCGTGCTCCACAAGCGGCCACCGGCCTCGCGTCACCTGGCTCAAGGCTTGACCGGGGAGATGAATCTGTTCCCGAGCTGGGCGGTCTCCTTCATCCCCTGCTTGACGACCACGGCGCTGCGGTTGAGCTTGGACTCCACCGTGCCGCCGGGAGTCTCGCGCAGCCAGGCGACGCAGCAGACCACGAGTATGAGCATGGCCAACATGCGTGTCATCGTGCCCATCCCTTTCGCCGGTTCCTCGGTGCCGTCGTCCCGCTCCCCACTCCGCGGTTCGCGTGGAGGGGAAGCCCGATTCGACCCGGTGGGCGGCGCCGGCGGCCGGGAGTGCGACCCCGAAGCATCGCGCCTCGGTCTCCGGCGGCCCCAACGCTCGCACGGTGAGCGTTATCGGACCATCGGCATGCCCGTCTGTGGGCTGAAGTAACGAAAGTCCAATAAGTTGGCGCCCAGGCGGCGGACCACGGGAGTGATGTGTCGCGGCGCCTCCCGGCGGGCCCATCGCAGGGACCCGGCGAGTTGCGGCGAGCGCCTTCGCAATTGTCATCGCCGGATGAATAATGCCCAGATCGCCGGAGTAAAAGTGCTCAGCTTCGGAGAAGTACGGGCCTTCCAATCCCTAGTCAGGAGGCGAGGGCTACACCAGTGCTCCGAGGGCGAGAGATGGAAGAGATACGTCAACTGAGACGAGACGGGTTGTCGATCAGCGAGATAGCGAGGCTGACGGGGCGGAACCGGAGGACGGTTCGGAAGTATCTGAGCTCGTCGATGACGAGACCCCAGTATCGGCAGCAGAAGCCTCGCGAGAGCAAGTTGTCGCCGTACGTGGCGTACCTGGATGCGCGGTTGAAGCAAGGCGTATGGAACGCGACGGTGCTTCTGCGGGAGTTGCGTGAGCAAGGCTACACGGGCGGGTACACGATCCTGAAAGACTGGTTGTCGCCGCAGCGCGAGGCGGCCAAGACGGTGGCGACGCGGCGGTTCGAGACGGCCCCCGGCCAGCAGGCGCAGGTGGACTGGGGCTCGGTAGGCTTCATCGAGTTGCCGGATGGGACGCGCCTTGATCTGTCGGCGTTCGTGATGACGTTGGGTTACAGCCGGGCCATGCACGCTGAGTTGTGTGTGGATGAGCAGTTGCCGGCCTTGCTCAGAGCGCATGAGGCGGCGTTCCAGGCCTTTGGCGGTGTTCCTGCGGAGATCGTGTACGACAACATGCGCACGGTGCTGCAGGGCTACGACCACCGCGGGGAGCCCCGCTGGAACCCGGTACTGCGGGACTTTGCGGCCTACTGGGGCTTCCGTCCGTGGGTGTGTCAGCCGTACCGTCCGCAGACCAAGGGCAAGGTGGAGCGCGGGATCGGCTATCTGAAGGGCAACTTCCTGTGTGGGCGCGAGGCCACCTCGCTGGAGGACTTGCAGGCCCAGTTGCGGGCCTGGCTGGGCCAAGTGGCCAATCGGCGCGTGCACGGTACGACCCACCGCTGGATACCGGAAGCGTGGGAGGAGGAGAAACCCAAGCTTCAGCCGCTGGGGACCAGGTGCCCCTATCCCTATGTGCCGGAGGTGACCCGCAAAGTCGCCACCGATGCTTTTGTGGACTACGGCACCAATCGGTACTCGGTGCCGTGGCAGCATGTGGGTCACGAAGTGCAGGTTCGCCAAGCGGACGAACGCATCGAGATCCTGCATGGCGGCGCCGTCATCGCTCAGCACTGTGCGCTCGCGGGTCGCTACCAGGTGCAGGCGGTTCCCGCCCATCATCAGGGCATGCCCTATGGCCCCTCGGGCCGCCGCAAGGGCACATCGGTGCTGGTGGTTCCCGCCGCCCCGCAGGTCGAGACCCGCTCTTTGGCGGTCTACGACGCTGTGGCTGAGGGAGGGAGCCTCGATGCCGACTATTGAGCGGCTCCACTCATACCTGCAGGCTCTCACGCTCACCCAGGCCGACGACGTCCTCGAGGCCCACCTGGAACGCGCCGCCACCGAGGAGCGCACGTGCTGTGACTTCCTGGCCGATCTTCTGCAGGCCGAGTACGATGCCCGCCGCAGTCGCCGCATCAGCACTCGGCTCAACATGGCCCACCTGCCCTATCACAAGACCTTCGCCCAGTTCGATCTGGCCTTCCAGCCCAGCATCGACAAGCGGCAACTGCAAGACCTACAGACCCTGCGCTTCGTGCACGAAGCCAGCAATGTGATCTTTCTAGGGCCGCCCGGAGTGGGCAAGACCCACTTGGCCGTGGCTCTGGCCATCGAGGCCGTCGAAGCCGGCCACAGCGCCTACTTCGTCACCGCCCACGACCTGATCACCGACCTGGGACAGGCGACCCGTGAAGGCCGACTGGACCGGCGCATGCGGGTCTACCTGGGACCCAAGATGCTCATCATCGACGAGATGGGCTACCTGCCCCTGGATGAACTGGGAGCCACCGTCTTCTTCCAACTGGTCAGCGCCCGTTACGAACGGGGAGCCATCGTCCTGACAAGCAACAAGTCCTACGCCGACTGGGGAATGGTGTTCGGCGACACCATCATCGCCACCGCCATCCTCGACCGGCTCTTGCACCACTCCACCACCGTCAACATCCGCGGCGAGAGCTATCGCCTCAAAGATCGCAAGAAGGCCGGACTGCTCTCGTCGCCGCAGAAAGAGGACAACCAGGCCTGACCGCCGGGGCAACCATCAAGCCCCATGGTCGACAACGACACCCGCCGCCAGCCCCCGCTACCGGGACCTACGGACCCTCGTTCCACCACGGCCCCAGCGGCTGTGGATACGCGGTGGCGGGGGATGGTGGGCGAGCTGTGCACAAACCTGTGGGCAGGTCGACGCGCAGACCTGTGGTATATCGGAGCGGCGGGCTGTCCACGGGAATTGTGCACAGCTTATCCATAGCAGCGGCGCAGGGCTCCCACTCTGGGCGACCGCGAGGAGGAATACTACGACTCCACCACCCCCGAAGTGGGCACTTTTCAACCGGCGATCTGAGCACTTTTACACCGGCCTTGACAGCGGCAGATCCGGCCAACGGCGGCATCGTTGAGGCCCGGAGTGTGCCCGGCCTGCCGGCAGTAGCTGACCCGTGCATGGCCACAGGCCCGCAAGACACCGTCTTCGTCGCCGGGCGAACGGGCGATGGCGGGGTCCTGGCCAGTTGGGACGGCACGTCCGTCACCGTCACCCGCGTCCCCCCGGACCTGCTGCGAGGATGCCTTGTGACGACGCTGACGGCGGGGAACGACGGCGAAGTGTATCTGGCGACGGACGGAGCAGGCGTGCTGACCTACGACGGAACCTGGGGAGTGCACCCTATCACCGAGAGTCTGCCGACGCTGGCGGAGACGGGCCTGAGACCGGTTGACGACATCATCGTCACCGCCGACGGCACCCTCTATGTCGCCTGTCGCCACCTGCTGGCCGTGTGGCGGCCGGATTGAGGTCGCGGCGCAGATGGTGAATTGCGGTGTCGGAGCCCGGAGGGTGGATGGTTGGCCAGGCATCAGCTACCTCTTCCTGATGCCTGGCCGCAGGTCACCGGGCACGGGCCTCAAGCGCGTCTACTGCCTGACCTTCGACCGCGATGGGAACCTGTGGGTGGGGATGGATGACAGCGTAGTGTGCCGGCGGGACGACGGGTAGCCACGTGTCAGACGGCTTGGCGGCCCTGAGCTGCGGACGACGCGGCCGGCCGCAACCAGACTGCAGCGGCGGCGGGGCCGCTCCCGCCGCGGCGACTGATCGAGGGGAGTGAGCCCCTATGCCATCGTTCTCCCGCGTCTGTGTCCGCCCACGGCCGGCGACCCTTGTCGCGGCTCTGGCCGTCGTCCTCGCCACGTCTCCCGGAAGCTGCGATGTGCGGTGCATCCAGTTCGGGGACAGCGCTGTTCGGCCTGCACCGCCTGGACGCCTCAGGCACGACGCCTCCATTGCGGCGTTGGGCAGTGCTGCGGGAACGGATGCCATCCTCTTCGCAAGCGCTCCCGCGTATCGTCTGGAAGAGCGAGGGCCGCGCGGGCCGGGCGCCAAGGGCGACGGGGCATGGGTGCGGACCGTCGATCCCGCATCGCTCGCGCAGGCGGCCATCGCGGGCGTGCCCGGCCCGGTGTTAGGCATCACGCGCGGTGCGACGTCGACGTGGCTGAGCACGCGATCCGGCCTGAACTACCTCGCCGCCGACGGGCAGTTCGCAGCGGCTGAGTTCGGGTTTGCACCCGGCGCTTGGCTGGTAGAGGCCGGGATCACGGTGAGCATTGGTGTTCCGCCTCCGCCCTTCCGGTTCACCACGGCCGACATGCGGCCAACCATGCTGGCGGTGGACACGGTGGGGAGGGTCTGGATCCTTGAGAACCACCTTGCGCTGGCCCTCCTTCCGCAGGCCGCTGCGCCTGGGGCGCAGGCCGGCGAGTATCTGGCCGCGGGACGGACCGTGGTCGGCCCTGCGGCCCTCGCGGCCGACGCGCACGAGGGAGTATGGTTGTATGACTGCCGGCCTGAGGAGCGCCTCTGCCGCCTGACCGTGCGCGATGGCGCCGACGGGCCAGAGGTCGCGGTCGTCGAGACCGTGGCCCGACCCATCCCCGCACTGGTGGCTCCTCTCATGGTGACGGGCGACGCCGTCGGCGTCGCTGTGGTTGGCCAGGCCGCGGACGGGGACTACCTGGTGCAGTACCAGCGGGGCAAAGCCTCCAGCTCCCCACTTCCGGCAGAGCTGTTCCACGCGCGGCACGTGACGGCGCTGGCAGCCGATCAGCAGGGACGCATCTACGCAGCCACCGACGGTGTTGGCGTCTTGGTGCGTGAAGCCGGGCAGTGGCGAGTGCATCCGATCACCGAGAGTCTGCCCGTCCTGGGCCGCACAGACCTCAAACCTGTGGATGACATCCTGCTCTCCGAGGACGGAACGCTGTACGCGGCGTGCCAGGACACCTTGGCCGTGTGGACCCCGTGAGCCAGGGACGCCGGCTCACCTCGCGCCTCCCCGGCCCTCCTACGGAGGCGCGGTCGTTTCCGCCCCCTGCAGGGCTTCTGCCTTCTCCGGCGAAATACCCGTGCGTGGGCCGGGCCCAACCCCGCCCCCATTCCGTCCGCCGCATTCCGCCTACGCCCCCGGGGGAGGCCTGCCATGAAGTCACGAACGCAGTACCTGTGGTTCAACACCCAGAACCGGCGCGAGTACATCAACATCACCCCGGAGGTGGAGGCCGCCCTCAAGGAGAGCACGGTCACCGAGGGCTTCTGCCTCGTCTCGGCCATGCACATCACCGCCGGGATCTACGTCAATGACGCCGAGGCCGGCATCATCGAGGATATCGACAACATGCTGGACCGTCTCGCCCCCTACGGCCCCGACTACCACCACCATCAGACCGGCGAGGACAATGGCGACGGCCACCTCAAGAGCATCCTGTGCCACCACCAGGTGATCCTGCCGATCACCAACGGCCGGCTGGACCTGGGACCCTGGCAGCAGGTATATTACGCCGAGTTCGACGGCCAACGACGCAAGCGCGTGATCATCAAGATCATCGGCGAGTAGGCGTTGTAGGGCGCGAACCCGTGCCCCGCCGGCCTCGTGCACCCCATATCGGCGCGGTACAGGCCCGCGCCCTACAAGACGGCGGCGCGGTTGTAGGGCGGCGACCTGTGCGCCGCCGCCGTTCGTCGTTGTTGTTGGACGCCCCCCCCCGGCGCGGTACAGGCCCGCGCCCTACAAGA
>Ga0334884_1001474_pt1 | contig 34566 bp, 31 predicted proteins | sample GraSluR1_MG_7_FD_207215 | JGI IMG/M metagenome (GOLD analysis project Ga0334884, IMG submission 207215) | Sludge microbial communities from methane-producing bioreactor in Wageningen University, Netherlands - Granular Sludge_12_05 R1 | ecosystem: Engineered > Bioreactor > Anaerobic >... | reverse complement strand
ACGCCGGAAGCGAGATGCGCGGGATTGTGCCCCGTGGCAACTGGAATATTCCGGGCCGCCACCCATTCACTGATACGCCCGGGCGTCAATTCGCAACCGCTGACGGTCATTCCCCGCGCGCGCAGATGCACCGCGAGGCCGGCCATGCCGAACCCGCCGATACCGAGCAGATGCACATGGCCACAGCCGCGGCGGATGAGGGCTTTCACCTCTTCGACCCGGCGCCGGCCGGACCCCACATCAGGCACCAGCAGCACGGCCCGCCCTCCCCGTTCGCTCCACAAGGTCCGCCAGCATTTCCGAAGCGCTGCGCTTCGCAAGCCCTCGCGACGCCGCGCTCATGCGGGCCAGCCGTTCGGGAGCCCGCATGCACCCCGCGACGTAATCCACCAGCCAGTCTTCGCCCAAGTCGCTCTCCGGCACAACATCGGCCGCGCCGAGTTTCTCCAGCGCCCGCGCATTGAACATCTGGTGGTTGTTTGCCGCGTGCGGATACGGCACCAGCAAGGCCGGCAGAGCAAACACCGCCAATTCCGCGCAGGTCGCCGCCCCGGAACGGCAGATCGCCAGATCAGCCGCGGCAAACAGCGGCGCCATATCGCTCGCAAAAGCGCGTACATCGTGTGGAAGGCCCGCCTTCTCGTAAATTTCGCGCACCGATTTCTCGTCGGCTGCGCCGGTCAAATGGATTGCGCGCAATCGGTGCCCGTGACGATGCAACCGCACGAGCGAGGCGGAGACGACGTCGTTCAACGCATGCGCTCCACGGCTGCCGCCCATCACCAGGACGGTCCATTGATCATGCCTTTCGGCATTCTGCATCGCCCGTTGCGCGGCGCGCTCCAGGTCGCGCCGGAGCGGCATGCCTGTGATCTCGATATGCTTGCGCCGGAGATAATGTCTTGTTTCTTCAAAACTGCCCGCCACGGCAGTCGCCCAGCGGGAAAACAAGGAGACCGCGCGGCCGGGCAACACATTCGCTTCATGCAATACAATGGGCACGCGCAAAGTCAGCGCGGCGCCGACCGGCCCGACACAGGCGTAGCTTCCCATTCCCAACAGCACGTCGGGGCGATCGGATTTCATCAGCCCCCGGCACGCAAACACGGCCATGGACAAGCGCCACAGCGCACGAACACTCCGCAGGGAAATACCGGTCGGCAACCCTTCGGCGGGCACGGTGAGCATTTCGCCGGGCCAGTCGCGTAACGCCGGCGCTTCGATATCCTTTCCCGCCAGCCAGAGTTTTACGTCATGCCCGCGGCTACGCAACACCCCGGCTGTCGCAACACCGGGAAAGATGTGGCCGCCCGTTCCTCCACAGGCAATTGCGATTTTCAATGTAAAGCCTTCCTGCCGTTTTCCCGCTCGAGCAGCAGCCGCTTCCATGGCAATCCGCTGGAGAACCCGCCCAAAGACCCGTCGCGAGGAAGCACGCGATGACAGGGGATAAACAGCGGCAATGGATTCGCGCCGCAGGCTCGACCAACCGCACGCGCGCCGCCGGCGCGGCCGATCCGCTTCGCGAGCGCACCGTATTCCACCGTCGCACCCCACGGGATACCCGCCAGCGCACGCCACACGCGGCACATGAACGGAGTTCCTTCCGGCCAAAAGAATGGCGGAGGATCCGCTTTATCGCCGTCAAACATACTGCGAAGGAATCGTTCCGCTCGCTTCAACACCTGGCGGTCTGCCTTGCCCGTTGCGCGGACGCTGGCGCCTTTCCATGCAAACGGACTTCGAGGCTCCGACTTCAATTCCGGAAGTGAACACGCCTTCACGTGGGCATTTTCAGCCTCAACCCTTATCGAGCCCCACGACGTGCGCACACATAAAGACGGTTTTTCCGCTGCCGCCGACTTCCTGCTTTTCATCAGAACACCAGTTTATATACGACGAAGAAAACCACGATCACCACGAGCAGCATGAAAATGGCCTTGTTCTTCTGCACGTTGCGCTCCTGGCGTACATTCACCGAGCCGAGGAATCCCCCGCTCGAAAACAAATTCGCGAACCGCTCGTCTTTCACGGGCGGTTGCGAACGTACCGGACCCGCGCCGGGCAACGATATGGGAGGAACGCCCGCCTTCGGTTCGCGTTGCGGAAACGCCGCTCCTGCCGGTTGCGCGCCCTCATCCACGGCCGGCTCAATCATCTTCGGCGGCATGGCGGGCACGCCCGCCACGGGTTTCCGCACCGGATCCCCTCTCGTAGGGGGCGGAATCGCGGGCGCCTCAACATACTTGCCGGACTTGAGCTTCGGCAGACGGTCCAGTTCGTCCCTGTTTTTCAGCGCACGGCTCAAGGTTCGAATATCTTCGCGCACCACCTCCGACTCCTTGCGAAGCTGGCGGATGCGACGATCCAGGCGAGACCTGCTGCTGAACGACGAAGCCATGGCAACCCATTCAATCTGCGTCAAACGACATAGGTCAGACGCATCACGATAAAAAGAATCACTACCAGTAAAATAAAGACAATCAACGGAAGGCTGACGGCCATTCCAACCTTCAGCCAGTAACCGAACGGACGTTCCTCGTCATAATTCAGGCGCGGAGGCTCACCCATGGCCGACACGCTCGACGCGATCCGCACCTCGGTGCCGCCCGCTGCCTCGATTTTCGACAAGGACTTGTTGTACTCCATGCGCGTGTCTTCCACCAACGCCAGCGCCTTGGTCAATTCCTCGCCAAAGCGCTCTTCCGGCCACAGAGCCTCGTTCAATTTCTCAACCTCGGCGAGCATTTCCTTGAACTGCTTGCGCGTCGCGTTGAGCAACTCGGCCATGCGCTCCGCCTGCAGCTCATCCTTTTCCATGGTGATAAGGCTTTGCCCGAGCCGCTCGATGACATCACGCTTTCCACGCTCATATTCTTCCTGCTTGCGCCTGATCTCCTCCAGCTCACGCTTTTCACGCTCAAGCGTCTCCTGCCGCTTGCGCAAGCGCTCCAACTCCTGTGCGGCCTGAACAACATTTTCATCCACATCCTGCTTATGCTTGGCCATTCGCGTGAGGCTCAGATCGGAAAGCGGACGCACGGGCACGTCATCGGACGACATATCGCTGAGCGTGGTCAGTGGCTCATCCGAAAGTTTGATTCGGCGCGCGGCATCCCGCTGGCGCCCAAGATCATCATCGAAGAAATCTGTATTGGCCATGGCTGCTTCTCCTCCTGTTCTTTCGGCGGCGCGACACCGCACGCTCAACGCGGGATCAGCAGGGTCTGCCCCACGCGGACGCTCTCCGGGCTCGAAAGAGTGCCCCGGTTCGCGTCATAGATCATTCTCCACTTGTTCGGATCGCCGTACATCTTGGATGCAATTCTCGAGAGGGTATCGCCGGACTGCACGACATATTGCTGCATCGCGGGTTGCGCAGGCTCCGGTTTAGGAACGGGAGGCGGCTGCAACGCCGCGGCCGGCTTTGCGGGTGCTGCCGGAGCAACCGTCGCGCGGGCGCGTTCTGCCGGTGGCTTCGCATCCAACTGGCCACGCAGCAAGGCGATCTCCTTTTTCAGCATCGCAATTTCCTCGATCGCGCCGGGCGGCTGGTGCGGCAGCGAGGCGGCAAACGACAAACGAGCCTGACGGATCAACCCTTCAATCAACTCTCTCTTCTCGGCCTTCGGTCTCAGCTCAAGATAGCGTTCGTAATGATAAAGGGCACGAACATAATCCTGCTTCTTCATGTCGAAGAGCAGCCCGAGCTCCAGGTGGGCGCGCGCAATGTGCGGCTTGCGCTCAAGCACCTTGTTGAAAAGATCTATCGCACCATCCACATCGTCCACGTTCTTCTGCGTCATCGCGCGCCGGAACAACGGATCGTTTTCCTCGCGTCGCTCGATATCCCCGGCCCCACCCGCGCAACCGATGCTCGCAAGCAAGCCGGCGCAACAAAGCAGCACCCCGAAAAAGTGGATGTATTTCCTTGATTGCATGCTCTCTCCCTAGCACTCCACGCGCAATAAATCAACCTTCTCGCGACAGCGATCATGCAACTTTTCACCGGCGCTATCGCACGTCGAATTCTTTCCTGAAGGTCACCGTGCTTTGACGATCCGGCCACTCCCGGTCGCCGGGCCGCAAGCCGACGGCCTGCAATCCGACAAACGCGTTCGGCTCAATCCAGATAAAGGGCTCCTCGGGCGGCGCCATGGTGCCGGTTCTATCAATCGTCTTCCAATGGTTGTCGTCGTAACCGGGCACACCCCAATTCCCTCCATCATCAAAGGCGTATTTCCAGCCGGCTTGTGTCGAAACCGTGCTTCGCCGCATCTTTAGACACGCCTGCACCCAGTTCGGCTGGGGCTGCCCCACGGCTTGAACGGCCATGCAGTGACGGCCGGGCTTCACTTTCACGCCCACCACCGAAATGCGATCCGGCCCATCCACCGTGCATACCGCAGTGCCATTCAGCAACACCACACCCCGCCCGGAACTGTAAAGGCAAACAAGGGCGTTTTCCGGGTTTTCAAGGAACCACGCAAGCAGTCGCGCCTGCGCCAGGGCTATTTCGTCCGTTTCATCAGTGATAAACTGCTGATAGAGCGGCCATGCGGCATCAAAACCGGAAACGACTTCGACATAGGCAATCTGCCGAAGCCTCAAAACAGGACCATACCGGCTGGCAGGGAAGCGATCCAGGTACCGTGCGATATGTTCCCGCGCGCCCTGGAAATCACCCATCCGCTCGAAATTCAGCAGCTCGGACATGATCGCAGCTTCGGCGACAGGATTGACTGGAAATGGGCGGAGAGCCGCCGTTTTCTCCGCGGGCGACGCCGGGGTCGGCTCGCTCATATAATAAAAGGCCACGCTTTGCATCCATGCGCCGCTTTCATTCAGCGGCCCGCGCTCCACAAGAAACCGGAACGAATTATCGAAGCGTACAGCATCCGTTGCATGCAGCCGATATTGGACTGTGCCGAAAAAGGTTCGAAAAACCGTTCCGTGAAACGGCCGGGTGATCGGACCCTGGAAAGTCCGGCCCATACCGAAATAGTGATCGAGCGCCGTGCCCCTCCACCCCGGACCGGCACCACCGTCCACCAGCATGTATTCGTCTCCCTCCTGGACCCTCCAATCCCTGTCCCTGGAGCAGGTGCCGATCACGCACCCGACGAACTTGCCGCGCCCTTTCACATCCAGCACAGTATGAGGTGTCCCGGCATCCTCGGGCAGAGATCCGGACCATGCCGCGTGAAAATAGCCCGCGCTTGCATGACGCGCCGGCACAGGCTCCCACAACACTTCAATCTCCAACTCGACCGTGTTAATTCCCTGGTTTTCAAGCGTGATCTCCGCCTCGGCGGAAAAAGGCATGGGGAAAGAACAAAGCCATGTGTTGTTCGTTAATCCAAAAAACGCAGAGCGAAAACGAAGAGGATTCCACATGCTCCCGAAAAAATCACCAACGGGCGCCACGACACTCGGGGCGGTGGATTTATCCCACTTGATTTTCAACAAGACATCGCGAAGAAGATTCTGGCGATCCATCGCACTGGGCATCCGGGCATACTTCGGCATGATGGTCAGACGGCGGATAATACCCGGACCGCGAATCGGATCCATCCAACGGCTCTCCCCCGGCTGCAGCGCCAGGCTTCCCACCGCAATGCGCATGCCGGATGAATTTTCCAACCGGTCAAAAGAACGCCACGCCTGCGCCAGCTCCTTCAACGCAAGACGATCTCTTTCCGTTACCACACCCGTGAAACTCTGGAGCCTGACTTCGCGGGGAAGCGCCGTATGGTTGACCTGCCATGAAAGTCTCGCCCAACCGGAATCCCGGCCCCGGGTGTCCTCGACCAGGATCACCAACCGCTTTCGATACGGCATCGGCACGAGGCTGTACCACGCTCCATTCTCATATGCCGCGAGCGGCGCGACAAAAGGTTCACGGCCGCCGGCCAGTTCGTTAAGGGTAAGCTCAAGAGTCGGACGCCAGCTCCCGTCAACATGAAAGCGGACGCGTTGCGACCCATCGGACACCCCGGTCAGCCAGAGTCGCGTCACCACCCCGGGCCCTTTCAGGTCGGCAATCACCACCCAGCCGCGCGGCCCCTTCCGCACAAACTGATTGTAATCCTCGTTGCCGCCTGATGGATCGGCGGAGGAAGTCAATGTCGAGGAAGGCACATCCAATCGCGCCACATGATCCAGGTTTGTCACCGCACCCAGGAAATCGGCCCAGGTCAGTGGCGCTCTTTTTTCGCGCAGACAGCCGGACAGTAGAATTGTTGCCAGGCAAAAAGAAAGACAAACCGCTATTCGCACCGGCAATTTCGTTCTCATCTTATGCGGACTCTATTTCGCGCCGCCCATAAAGTCAACGGCTCACACCGACCGCGCGATTGACACTCATCCGGCGCACCGCTAGTTTACGCTCTTATGAACATCACCCCTAAAACCGTTCTCGTGACCGGCGCCGCCGGTTACATTGGATCCGTCCTGACCCCCACCCTGCTTCGCGCCGGGCATCGCGTGATTGCCGTGGACAGCTTTATCTATAACCAGACGTCGCTGCTCGATTGCTGTAACGATGAAAAGCTCACTGTTGTTCGCGGTGATGTGCGGGACGAGCGCCTTTTGAAGCCCCTGGCCGCGAAAGCCGACGTGATCATTCCCCTGGCCTGCCTCGTCGGCGCGCCGCTCTGCGCCCAGAAACCGCTCGAAGCGCGGTCCATCAATCTCGATGCGGTTAAAATGCTTGTGGATATGACCAGCGCGAATCAGATGATTCTTTCACCCACCACCAACAGCGGATACGGCATCGGGCAGGAGGGCATGTTCTGCACCGAGGAAACGCCCATGCGGCCGATCTCGCTCTACGGCAAGCTCAAGGTGGAACTCGAGGATTACCTGCTGGCGACCGGACACGCGATATCGCTGCGCCTCGCCACTGCGTTCGGAGTGAGCCCGCGCATGCGCCTGGACCTGCTGGTGAACGACTTCACTTTCCGCGCCGTCACGGACCGTTTCATTGTCCTGTTTGAAGCGCACTTCAAAAGGAATTATATTCATGTAAGAGACGTGGCAAAAGCATTCATGCACGCGATGGACCAGTTCGACCTGATGAAAAACAACGCTTACAATGTCGGCCTGAGCGACGCGAACCTTTCGAAGATGGAACTGTGCCTTGAGATCAAGAAACAAGTGCCGGATTTCCACATCATGGAATCGGCCGTCGGCGAAGATCCGGACAAGCGGAATTACATCGTCAGCAACGAAAAACTGGAGAAGACGGGTTATAAACCGGATGTTTCGCTTCAACGCGGAATAACCGAACTGGTCAAAGGATATCAGGTCATCCGAAGAAATCAGTTTGCGAATGTATGACATCTAAATTCCAGCGAATCCTTGTAACCGGTTCGACCGGCTTCCTCGGACATCATCTTGTTCCCCGGCTGCGCGAGCAATGCGCGGGTTCGGAACTGGCATGCGTCGGGAGCAGCGATTTTAACCTGCTCAAACCGGATGAAGTCGAGCGCATGTTCAAGGAGACGAAACCAGACGCGGTGATTCACCTTGCCGCAAAGTCGGGCGGCATCATGGACAACCGCAAGCGCCCCGCGGATTACGTGTACGAAAACCTCTGGATGAACACCGCGGTCTTTCAGTCGGCCCTTCATCATGGTGTCAAAAAAATGGTCGCTTTCATGGGCGGCTGCTCCTATCCGGCAAAGGCCGTCTCTCCCATCGGCGAGGACCAGATGTGGAACGGGTTCCCGCAAATTGACAGCGCGGGATACTCGACCGCCAAGAAGATGTTGCTGGTGCAGTCCTGGGCTTACCGCCAGCAGCACGGATTCAACTCCATCGTGCTCGTTCCGGGCAACATGTACGGTGAGTGGGATAATTTCAATGTCGAACAGGCGCACGTCATCCCCGCGTTGATCCGCCGCATGGTCGAAGCGCGCGAGCAGGATCTGCCCGAAGTGACGGCTTACGGAACCGGAAAACCGACGCGCGATTTTGTTTACGCGGGCGATGTGGCGGCAACCATCCCCTGGTTCCTCGCCAATTACGACAGCAGCGAGCCGGTCAACATCTCCACCGGCACGCGCATCTCCATCCGCGAACTCACCGAAACGGTGAAAAGAATCGCCGGTTACGAGGGCCGGATCTCGTGGGATACCAGCAAGACCGATGGCCAGATGGACAAGATATTTGCCGTAGACCGGCTCCATCAGCTCGGCCTGCGCTGCGATACTCCGCTCGAAGCCGGGATCCGGCGAACCGTTGAATGGTTCCTGAAGGCGCGCAAGGAAGGCTCGGTGCGCCTGTGAGCAATGCCCGCCTGAAGGTTCTCGTGCTGGGCGGCAAAGGTTTTATCGGCAGCGCGCTGGTCCGGCATGCCACCGCACTCGGACACAACGTACAATCCGTTGACCACGAAGATTACGCGGCCGCCGTCGGCGCCTCGTGCGATATCCTCCTGAATGCGAACGGCAACTCAAAGAAATATCTTTCCGATGAAAAACCGATGGAGGATTTCGACCTTTCCGTTCGTTCGGTGGCGCAATCCCTTCACGACTTCCGCTTCCGTCATTACGTCTATCTTTCGAGCATTGACGTTTACCCGGTAAAAGACGAGCCGTCCGCCAACAAGGAAAACGCCCCTGTTGATGATCCCTCGCGCATTTCCCGTTATGGCCATCACAAGTGGCTGGCCGAACAACTCGTGCGCTTCAACGCCGACTCATGGCTGATCCTGCGCATGGGGGGATTCGTCGGGCCGGGCCTGCGCAAGAATTCCATCTACGACCTCTTGCGCGGACAACCCCTGCGTGTTCATCCCGACTCCGCGTACCAGTATCAGCACACGGGAGACGCCGCACGAATCATTTTCGAACTGGCAGACCAGGACACCTGGGGCGAAGTCTTCAACGTGGCGGGCGATGGCGTTATTACCGTGCGCGAAGCGGCCGCCATGATTCCGGGCTGCGTACTGCCGGAACAACCCGCCAGTCCGTCGCCCGAACGCTACGAAGTTAACCTGGACCGGCTGAAAGCGCGCTGCGCGGTAAAGCCCACGCGAAAAACCGTCGAGGATTTCATCCGGGCGGTGCAGGCCGGAAGAGAGGTAATGGCATGATTATTTCGCGAACCCCCTTTCGCGTCAGCTTTTTCGGCGGAGGCACCGACTTCCCCGAATTCTACGAGCGCCATGGCGGTGCCGTGCTGCTCACCACGATCAACAAGTATTGCTACATCTCCATTCACAAGCTCAGCGCCTTCTTCGCGCATCGCTTCCGCGCCAGCTATGCCCGGACGGAAATGGTTCAGGAACCCTCCGAGTTCCAGCACCCGCTGATCCGCGAATGCCTGCTGCATCTGCCGCCGACCGAAGGGCTGGAAATCGCGCACGTGTCCGACCTCCCGGGCCGCACAGGACTTGGCACCTCGTCGTCTTTCACCGTCGGATTGCTCCACGCGCTGCACGCGATGGAGGGAGGACGGGTAACCGCCGAGGATCTTGCACGCGAGGCAATCCTGATCGAGCGGGAACGCGTCGGAGACGCAGGCGGGCACCAGGACCAGTATGCAGCGGCTTACGGCGGGCTGATCCGAATAGATTTTGCCGGACGGAATTCCGTCGCAATTCGCCGATTACCGCTGAATATCGAGCGCCTTAACGCGCTCGAAAACCAGTTGATGCTTTTTTACACGGGCGTTGAGCAGTCGGCCGAGCAGATTCTGAGCGAACAAAAGAAGCGGACCTCTCAAAACGAAGCGGCCTTGATGAAAATGCGTGACATGGTGGACCAGGCGACGGAGTCCCTGTGCGGCGAAGGATCGCTGGAAGATTTCGGCCGCCTGTTGCACGAGTCGTGGGAGCAGAAAAAGACTTTGTCGTCCGGAATATCGAATCCGCTGGTGGACGAGTCCTACGCGGCGGCTCGCAAGGCGGGCGCGCTCGGGGGCAAACTGCTGGGCGCGGGCGGACGCGGATTCCTGCTGCTCTTCGCCCGGACGGAGGCGCATGACGCCATTCGCACCGCGCTGCCGAAGTTGCGGGAAGTCAACTTCCGGTTCAGCATGGAAGGAAGTCGCATCATCTTCAAAGCAGCGGAATGAACCCATCCCCCCCCCAACCCCGTATCGCTTTCTGGTTCCGGTACGGACCGGCGGAACACACGGAACTGTTTCACGCGCTTCCGGAAGTGATTGCCCGGCTCGCGCGGCATTGTGAAGTGCATTACTTCGCGCCGCGCACCGCCAAGCCCCCGCCCGCGGCGATCCGCGAAAATGCGCATATTCACCTGCTCCCCTTTTCGGTGGACCGAACCTCCACACGCGACAAGTTCCTCAAGACCGCGCTATGGGTTTTGAGCCTGCCGTGGGTGGGGTTGAAATGTCGGCGCATGGGAATCACGGGTGTATTCATTGATGAAACGGTGCCGCTGACCGGCACCATCGCCCGCCTGTTCTTCGGTCCGCATGTGGCCATGACGATTGCCGATTTTTTCCCCGAAGTGTATTGGGAGAAATATCGCATACTTCGTCCTCTGCTTTACATTATCCGTTCTCTTGATCTTGCGGCCTGGCGTCACCTCCCTCTTATCTTCACGCGTGTCCAGGCAACCAAGCGATATCTCGAGGAGCATGGCTGCAAAGCCTTTCGTATTATACCGATTCACGATCCCTGCGATCTCACCCTGTACCGTCCAACGGACCGGCATTCCGCCCGCCGCCTCTACGGCTATACGGACCAGGATTGCGTGCTCGTGCATCATGGCATCCTGCATCCCAACAAGGGAAATGACCGCATTATCCGTGCGCTCGCCGCCTTGCGCGAAAAGGGACAGCCGGTCAAATACCTGCTGATCGGCGACGGCCCGGACATGCCGCAACTGCGCGCGCTGACCGCCGAACTGAAGATGGAAGAACTTGTCCGATTCACCGGCTGGATTCCGCGGCTCGAAGACGTGAACATCGCGCTGAATGCGGGCGATATCGGATTGGTCATGCGCATCGGACAGCCGTCGGATCACTTTCACGTCACGGGCGCGCTCGTCCACAGCATGGCCTGCGGCCTGCCGGTGCTTTCGGCCCGCTTGAAAGGAATCGCCGAAGTGATGGAAGATGGAACGCACGGCCTGTTGTTTGATCCGAACGATATGGAAGAATTTCAAACGCGATTGCTTCAACTGCGAGGCGACGCCGGGCTTCGCGCCCGATGCGGCGAAGCGGCGCTCGCGCGGGCGCGCGACCTGTTCGATATGGAGCGCGTGACCGATGCTACCGTCAAGGCCCTCGTTCAATTCATTCGCGGGGAGCCGTCGGCATGAGCCGGCAAGCCGTCATCCTGCTGGGCGGACGCGGAACGCGGCTCAGCGCGCTCTATCCCGACCGGCCCAAAGCGCTCGTGCCGGTTGCCGGGCGGCCGTTCATCGAGTGGCAGATGGACTTCCTGCATCGCGGCGGCATACGAAACATACATCTCGCTGCGGGCCACATGGCTGACGCGATCGAGGCATGGGCAGGCGGCCAAAACGATGTCGGCCTGACCGTTTCCCGTGAACCGTCCCCGCTGGGCACCGCGGGCGCGATCAAATTCGTCGAACCGCATCTGCGAAGCGATCCCTTCCTTGTGATCAACGGCGACACGCTGCTGCCCAACGCGAATTTCCAATCATTGGAAAAGTGCCATGCCGATTTTTCCAATGCCTGGATAACGATCCTGGTCGCGCACATGAGCGAATCGGGCCGCTACGGTACGGTCGAATTCGGCGCGGACGGCACGATCAACGCCTTCCGCGAAAAAGCTTCGCGATCCGAAGGCTGGATTAACGCCGGAATATATTTGGTCAGCAAAAAGGTGCTCCAAACCATCGAGCCCGGACGGAACGTTTCAATCGAAACAGATGTTTTCCCGGCGCTTGCGGAAAAGAAACTGCTGCGAGCCTGTCCCTGCGAAGGGCCCTTACTCGACATGGGAACGCCCGAAGGATGGACCGCTATGAATGACCACCTTTCGCGACATCCCGCGGGTTGATCACGCAACATCCGCCCCATTCTTTTGTTGTTCAAGCCCCCGCGGCGACCGATCCCGAGACAACCATTCGACCGCCTCGCCCACCAGATAAGAGACCGAAAAAAGCATGAGCACGGGAACATAGAAAAAGTACGCTCTGTCTATTTTCGGATGATAAATCCCCGCCCTTTTCAGACGTTCAGCCGCCTGGCCAAATTTATAAATCTGCCTGACCTGCCTGCAAAACCCGTGGGGCGGGTGATGAACACAGGCACGGGGTGAATAATAGACCTGCCAGCCTTTTTTGGCTACGTTGTGCGCCATGGCCATATCGTCCCCTTGCGCAAGAAATTGGTCGGGACATCCGCCCGCCTCCATCAGCGCCTGTTTGCGAAAGGCGAAATTAGCGCCTATGACATTATGCCACTCCACCAATCCTTCCGCAAAAGGGTTGTAACGTCGAATGGAATACGGAGAAGACGCCATAGCCATTTGAGCCACACGTTGCCAAAGCGTGGCATGGGGCGGAAGCAGAGAGGGTCCCGTCACAATGCCTACTTTTTCCGAAAGGAACCCGTTTCGTATCGCCTGCATCCACGAAGGACAAACCACGGCGTCATCATCCACAAACGCAATCAAATCGCCCTTCGCCTCGCGAAGCGCCACATTTCGCTTGGCATTAAGAGGATGGGGTGCATACAGCGTGCGAATTCTAGAATCGTTGGAATAATCGCATGGCGCAAATACACGCCCTTCCGTACCAATAACCAGGATCTCTTCACAATCGGTTTGCACCAGGCTCTGGAACAATAAGCTCAGGTCTTGATCCATTCCCGTACATATCGCCACCGTGACTTTATTCATATACGCACACCTTCATTCATTCGCGATCGCTTCAACGGTTGCTCACCACTGGACCTTCTGCACCGTTTCACTCCAGCAATCCTGTCATTTCGATGGAAAAAGCCGGCCAGCCCTTTAACGGCAAACGCGCGTCCTCGCGATAATATGTTGCGCCTCGATAGTACATCCAATCGAGGCCCCGAACAGGATAGGATTTCGATTGGAGGAGAATGAAAGCATTGGGAATACCGCCGAGATACGGCGCGTCGGGAACTCCGCGCGGCACATCGCGAATGCCTGTGACGTGCCAGGGCGGCGCGACCACCGAGCCGGTCTTCCAATGCGGCCCCGGCGTTCTCGTGGAATAGGTTCCAGGCCCCGTGCCCGCCACGCCGGAATGTGTGCGAATCCCCGCCTGAACCCACGGGTCCTGCCTCTGCCATTCCACTTCCGCGGCCATTGCGCAGATTGTGTCCGTCAATTCAAGACCGGTGACATAAAGCATATAGGGATGATCGCCGGCCAACACCTGCAGCCCGTTGAGATACAGCGTGCCCTTTCCGTTGACGTTCATGCCGGCGAGCACGCGGTTCGTGGACTGGTAGAACCAGTTGAGCAGGCGCGCCTGCCGTTGCGCTTCCTGACCGTGTGTCCCTTCGAGGAAGGGTTGATAATCGCGATCGGAAACCTCCTCGCCCAGCAGGCGCCGGTATTCCAATTGCCGCAGGCGGTACACGCCGTTCTCTTCGGCATCGGAATAACGCTCAATGTATTCTTCGGTCGCGCGGGCGGCGGACCGGAAATCGTTCATGCGCTCCAACTCGACCAGTTGCAGCATGAACGTTGTTCTGTGGTTCGGATCCTCGACGGCGCGGCGGGCGGCACGCTCGGCAGGAACCGAATGCACAGCGGTGGGACGATCGAGATAAAAGTAGGCGGTGCTCTGAAAATATCCACGCACAGGCGCAGCGCTTTGCTCTCCGGTCATCCGCTCGAATTCCATTCGAAATCGTTCATTGAAGGAAACGGGATCGGGCAACTGGTGCCGGAACTGGGCAACCCGAAAAGGCGAACGGTCATAACTGGCGCTCAGCGCGTGAAAAACGGCGCCCCGGTAATACCACCCGCCATTGAAATAGTCCTCCAACCCCGTGCCTTTCCAGGAAGGCTGCATGTCCTTATCAACCCACATACTCTCATCGCCTTCGAGTATCCACCACGAAGGGTCGAGCCCAGTCACACCGAGGAAACATCCGGCGAACTTTCCGCGTCCACTAATGTCGGCGACGACATGAGAGCCTCCTTCCGGGCCCGACCTGCGCCATTCGGCATGCAGGTAACCGGCGTCTTCACCCGGCCATGCGGCACGCTCGCCTGCCATTGCGACCACGATTTCGCGATCCGCTCCGTTTTCCACCTCGAAGCGAATATGCTCCCTGAACGGCATCGAGAAGCGGCATTCGTAACCGTCCGCACCGCTGGTCAATAAAAACGATCCGTACTCTCGTTTCCGCCACGCGTTGCCGAAGAAATCGCCGAGAGGCGCTTCGATACTCGGAAATGTCGCGCGATCATAATACACGCGCAGAATCGCATCCTGCATCAGGTGCTCACGATCCAACAGGGTCCATTCGCCGGGGATGCGCGGCTCAACCCGGATGCTCCAGCACGACAAAGCCCCCGGTCCATCGAGTTCAAAAACAACCTTCTTCTGTCCGGCTTCGACCACTTGCTCTTCCGCGCCGGGCAGCCGGATCGTCCGGTCGTTCATGGTCTTTGTCCACGACTGCAGCACGGCATCAACAGCCTCGCGGGCTGAGGTGGACGGCTCGGTCGGGTAAGTTTCAACACGCACCGCGGTCGGGAATTTTTCCACGCTCACCTGGTAGAACAAGCGGCGCGGGCCCCAGATGGGATGCACGTTGGGTTCGCGCGTTTCAATTCGGATCGCCCGGTTGAACGTCAGCGGCACGTAACTGAAAAAGCACATGTTGTTGTATTGGGCAAGCGGCGGCACCCAGGGATGTTTCTTTCCGAAAATTGTTTCCAGCGGACCTTCGATGCGCGGAGTGCTTTCCCCGTCGAAATAAATGCGGATCGGGTGTCCGGGATCGGTGCCCGTCATCCACAATCGTCTCACGCAACCCGGCCCCGTTTCATTCGCGATCACCACCCATCCCGGATCGGTTCCGCGGCTCAGAAAATTATTGAAATCGTTATTACCTCCTGCTGGATCAAAAGAAGAACGCATCAGAACAGTGGCGCCGTCCAATCGCGCCAACCGCGACGGGCTCACCAGGTCCCGCACGGCCTGCTCCCATGTGAAATCGGCTTTCACATGCACCCCTGCGCGCCGGCAACCTGGAGCGAGGGCAAGAAGCGCAACAACAAGAGCGGTCTGGAAGAAGAAACTCGCCCGCTTCGATATCATCAAGGCCCTCCTTCCGGCACGACTTCCAGATCGGACACCAGCAGCGACGATTCCGTTGCCGGCATCACATCGCGCAAGACCAACCGGTTCGACCCCGGCGCCAACTCCAGGCCGCGCACCTCATGAACGGACAGCTGCCCGGCCGCAAAGGTGCGATCCTGTTCAGAAATTCTGATCTTCTTCGAGCCCGGGACGGCCACGGCGCGCATCCGAAGCGCGGCCCGCATTGGCTGCTCTGTCAGGTTCCAGATTTCCACCGCCGCCTCCCTGCGGACAACCCGCCAATCGCGAAAGTCACGAGTCTGTTGCCAGGGTTTCGCGTAATCCCATCCATCCGCATAAAGGAGTATCAACCGATCGCCGCGCGCACGGGCCTTGGAAATGACATCCTCCGGTGTATTGTAAAACACCTCCACGATCACGCGGTTCGTTGTCGGCGTATAGAAATCGCCGCGATTCGCCAATCCCAGTCGCCGCAACTTCAAGCCCGCCTCGTTTCGAATACTCACATGACGCGCAAAATACTGCCTTGGCCAATCCCACGGCCCCACGCCCGGCGCTTCCCAATAGGTCTTTGCAATCTCGGCGTAAACCGCGTCAGGATATTTTTCCAGGAACGCGCGAGCACTGTCGCGCCACCGGTTGCGCACGAAAACATCCACAGGCTCATTGGGCACCGTGAACGTGAACTGGACGTTGGTGGACGGATGCGCGGCCAACTCGTTCCACGGCTCGAACCAGCGATCCACGAGGACCGGCGTGCCCGGCGGCAGATTGGAATCCGTCCATCGCACCAACTCCCAATAGGGTGTCGGCTTGCCAGTCAACTGGGTCTGTAGATAAGCCGGATAAACGCACAAACCCACACCGGCAACGACCAGCAGGCTCGCAAGAATTCGAGTACGCCTGGCATCTCCGGAAATGCCCGGCAGTACGTGGGGCAACCGGGTCAGTCCCACCGCCGCAAAAGCCAGGTAGAAGGGAAGAATCCCGGTGAGATACCGCGCCTCATACAGCGCGCTCGCGGCTGACCTCACAACAGCGAACAGCGCGATTTGAACAACCACAACAAGCAGAATCCACAATCCGCGAATGTCACGCTCGCGCGCAAAGACCACGGCCCCGCCGATCAGCGACAAAGCCAGCAACACCCATCCGTACGCAAGTTTTCCCCATCCGAAATGCAACAACGCATCCACGGTTGCGGAGAAGATATTTCCTTCTGTGAGTTCCACCGCTTTTTTGGCGACATCGCCGCTGGCGCCGATTTGAGAAAGGATCGGGCGCAAGCCCCAGCTCGCCAGCGCCACCGGGAGGAGTACGATCGCATGCACCCCCACAAGCATCCAGAGGTTGCGCTTGAAACACTCGCGCTTGCGACACCGGATGAGCAACAGGCTGAAGAACAGAAGCGCGACGGACGCCACAAGAATCAACCCTGTGATCTGGCTGTAACCGGTGAAGAAAAGCGCCGCGGCAAGGACGGCGATACCACCGTTGCTGAGCCATTGCTTCCTCCAGAGTTCATCGCTGATAATCCAGACTGCCCACAAGTAAAGGAAATAGCCCAGAAGCAGCGTTGAGTAGAAATAGGCCTCCCGCGAAGTCGCGATGTGAAACGAATTTACCGCGAGAAGCGCGGAAAGCGTCAGGCCCACCCCCACCCCGCCCAATCGCCTTCCGGCGAAAAAAGCGACCGGAACAGCCAGGATACCGACCAGCGCAAAAGGAAAACGCACCATGAAGGGGGTCACATTCCAGCCGGTCAGCGCCAGGAACTGCTGCATGATCCATGCAGGCATGGGCATCTGCCCCGCCGCACCCGATACGTCAAACCAATGGGTAAAAACCTGCAGAGGCGGGATTTGTCTTTGCGCAAGGCTCCACAGCAGGATCGTATCGGCACGGAACGCGGACATGCCGAGCAGGTAAAGGCGGAAAAATGCGCCCACCGCTACGATGACCGCCAAGATCACCCACCCCGTTCTCAACGGGATAACCGGCCCGTCCTCTTTTCGTTTCATGGGACTCAATCGAACAGGATTGCACCGACAACCCTGATTAACAAAGGCGATTCATCATCCGGTCCGCCCGCGCCGAAGTCAAGGAATGACTGCCCGTGGTTTTTCGTTATTCGCCGGAGCTCGTTTGTGGTATTCATGATAAACGAACATGATGAAAGTCATTCGCCAGGAACTTGCGGAATACGGAAGGATGATCGCCGAAGCCGGGCTGACCGCCGGCGCGGGCGGAAACATCAGCGCGCGCGATGGTCGGATCCTCTGGGTCAAACCCAGCGGACTCGCCATGTCCGAACTCAAGGGAACGGATATGTGCGGCGTGGAGCTTTCCTCGGGGCGCCTTGTGGAAGGACGCCTCAAGCCCAGCTCCGAACTTCCGATGCATCTTGCCGTCTACCGTGCCCGCCCGGACATCCAGGCCATTTTTCACACGCATTCGCCATGGGCCAGCGGGGTCATCTCGGCGGGAGTGGAAGTGAAGCCGATGTTTGCGGAAGTGATCAATGATCTCGGTGGCACGGCCACGGTTCCCTACCTGCGGACGGGATCCAGCGACCTGGCCGATGCCGTGGCGGAGGCCGCGAAGAACAACGAAACGATCTTCATGGCCAATCACGGCGTGGTGACGCTCGGGAAAACCATGAAGCAGGCTTTTTTTCGTGCCTGTGTCGCTGAAGATGCCGCGAAATCCTTCGTGGCCGCATCCATCGTGGGCAAGCCCGGATTCCTGACGGAAGATCAAATCCGGGAACTCAAATCGCTTGAAGCAGGCCGACACCGCGTGCGCATGATGGAACGCAAATAATTGCGTTAATTCAGAATGCGGACGATCTGATCCGAGAAGACCCAGATCACCATGAAGGCAAGCACGAGAATCATGCCCATGCAAAGCCCCGCCAGCCACATGATCCCGCCGGTATGCGCGAGATTGACCGTCCAGCCAATGCCCGGCTTTGGTTTCGGGACCCAGATCCGCCTGTCGCGCTTGCTGAAATAAACCGCCATGTTTCCGGGACCACCCCAGTTCATGGGATTCTCCCACTCCTCGCGATAAATCTGAGCCGGCATTTTGTCGGCCGAGGCCATGACATGCGTCTCCCCCGAAGGCGCCTGTTCTGATTGTTCTTTCTGCGGTTCGGTTTCAGCCATGATAGTTCCCATCCTCCGCCACAATGCATACCCGAAACATGAACCACCGTATATGACTTCCTAGCCGACGGAAAGCCATGTTTTCACATATTCCGCAACACCGTCTTCCAACCGGGTGAAATCACCGTTAAAACCCGCCTCCTGCAACTTCGTGATATCGGCTTGCGTATGATACTGGTATTTCGCACGCAGAGATTCCGGCATTTCGATGTACTCAATTTTCGGCGGTTTGCCCACAGCCGTAAACACCGCGTTTACAAGGTCGTTCCACGTCCTCACGCGTCCCGTTCCACAGTTGAACAGGCCCGAAACGTCGCGGTTATCGTAAAAGAAGAGCGACACGGCCACGGCATCGCGCACATACACGAAGTCGCGCACCTGCTCGCCGTCGCGATACTCCGGACGGTACGACTTGAATAATTTGACCGTCCCCGTGTCGCGAATCTGCTGATACGCCTTGTTGACCACCGAACGCATATCGCCCTTGTGATCTTCGCGCGGACCGAACACGTTGAAGTACTTCAACCCCACGATTCGATCGAACAACTCTTTACGCAGCGCCCATAAATCGAACAGGTGCTTTGAGTATCCATACATGTTCAGGGGCTGGAGTGTCGGCGTCACGTCATCCGCGTCGGAATATCCTTTCGACCCGTCTCCGTAGGTCGCGCCGCTGGATGCGTAGATGAAGCGGACATCATGCTCAAGACACCACTCGCAAAGCTCCCGTGTAAAACGGTAGTTGTTATCCGCAAGGTAGCTTGCGTTGGTTTCGGTCGTGGAACTGCAGGCTCCCATGTGAAACACGGTATCCACGGCGGTCAGGCGGTCGTATTGAACCGCCGCGCGAAACTCATCCTTTTCCTGGTAGTCCTCGAAGCGCAGCCCGACCAGGTTCTTCCACTTTTCGTCGCGGCCCAGCTCATCCACCACGAGGATGTCATCCATCCCGCGCTCGTTCAGCGCTGCCACGATGTTGCTGCCGATGAACCCGGCCCCGCCCGTAACAATGATTCGTTCAGACATGTTTTTGTTTCCCGTACGATTTCAGTATTCGATCAATCGCTCCGGTCGTCGAGCGCCCCTTGACCATTTTCGCCAGCACCACCTTGCCGCCATACGACTCGACGACATCGCGACCGCTGACGTAATGCGCCCAATCCGATCCCTTCACCAACACCGCCGGGCGCAGTTCCGAAATCAGCTTCGCCGGCTCGTTTTCTCCAAACACCACCACGTAGTCCACGCATTCCAGCGCGGCAAGCACCAACGCGCGATCGCGTTGATTGTTGATCGGCCGACGCGGTCCCTTGTACCGCCGAACCGACGCATCCGAGTTCACGCCCACGACAAGCGCATCGCCTTGTCGCCGCGCCAACTCAAGGTAAGTCACGTGTCCGGCATGCAGGATGTCGAAAGCGCCGTTGGTGAATACAAGCCGCCGCCCCCGCTTGCGCAACCGCGCCGCTTCCCTCTTCATCGCGGCACGCGAAACAATTTTCGTGGCCGCCGACCTCTGATTTCTGATCTCCGGCATCTGACTCCTGACTACATGTTCTCCGCCACGGCCTGACCGAACTCGCTGCACTTCACCTCTTTCGCCCCGTCCATCAGCCGCGCAAAGTCATAGGTGACGATCTTTTGTCCGATGGCTTTCTCTATTCCTTTAATAATGAGATCCGCCGCCTCGGTCCATCCCATATAACGGAACATCAATTCGCCGGACAACACCAGCGAGCCCGGGTTCACCTTGTCCAACCCGGCATATTTTGGCGCCGTGCCGTGGGTCGCCTCGAAACAAGCGGCACCCGTATCATAGTTGATATTCGCGCCCGGGGCGATGCCAATCCCGCCCACGCACGCCGCCAGCGCATCGGAGATGTAATCGCCGTTCAGATTCAGCGTCGCCACAACGGAATATTCCGCCGGGCGGGTGAGGATTTGCTGCAAAAATGCGTCCGCTATGCAGTCCTTGATCACAATCTGTTTGCCGGTTTTCGGGTTCTTCAAACAATGCCAGGGCCCGCCGTCCAGCGGCTCCGCTCCGAATTCCTTTCGCGCGACCTCGTACCCCCAGTCGCGGAACGCGCCCTCCGTAAACTTCATGATATTGCCTTTGTGCACAAGCGTCACGGACGGGCGCTCCGTTTCTATGGCATACCGGATCGCCGCCTTGACCAACCGGAACGTTCCTTCTTTCGACACGGGCTTGATCCCGATGCCGGACGATTCGGGAAACCGGATTTTCCTCACGCCCATTTCCTGCTGCAGGAAGCGGATCACTTTCTTCACTTCATCCGTGCCCGCCGCCCACTCGATGCCTGCGTAAATGTCCTCGGCGTTTTCGCGGAAGATCACCATGTCCGTTTTTTCCGGATGCTTTACCGGCGAAGGGACCCCTTTGAACCATCGGACCGGGCGCAGGCAGACATAGAGATCCAGTTCCTGCCGCAACGCGACGTTCAGGCTGCGGATGCCGCCGCCGACCGGCGTCGTCAGCGGACCCTTGATGGAAACCAGGAACTCGCGGCACGCCGCAAGCGTTTCCGGTGGAAGCCATACCGGCTTGCCATATACTTCGTTCGCCTTCTCCCCGGCAAAGACTTCCATCCACGCCACGCTCCGCCTTCCGCCGTACGCTTTTTCAACCGCCGCGTTCCAGACCATCATCGCCGCGCGCGTAATGTCCGGCCCCGTGCCGTCGCCTTCGATGAAAGGAAGGATCGGCCGGTCCGGAACATTCAGACGTCCGTCCGCGCCCATCGTGATTTTCTGACCGTCCGCCGGAACCGTGATTTTCTCGTAACTCATAAAACTCCCAACTCGTGCCTTAATTCATGCCTCATCCGTTTTTTCCAATGCCTGGAAAAATCGCTCTGAGAATTTCCAATGTTTGGAAAAAACGCAAGATTGGTTTTAGCCGGCGACTCGAAAAGGCGGTCTGAACGCGAAAATGACCTTGATGATCCATTGCAGCGCGCCGGGGATCATTTTTTCCATGGTGACGGGCCTCAAGTCGCCGGAACCTATCGCTTTCGCCATCGTTTCGCCCAGCGCAAAAGCCCTGTCCCGCTGCCTTTTGCCGAGGCGCCGCAGGAAATACAACCGCTGCCAGTCCTTCCTGTTTTCCGGCAGGCGCTCGAGGTCCGCGCCGGCATACACATCACCAACCCACTGACCGTGAAGGATCAACGGCGCATTGCTTTTCAGCCAGGGTGTTCCGTCATCACAGGACTTTCTCAAACGTTCGGGCATCCCGCCGGCGCTCGCGATCGAGCCAAAGGCTCTCACCTTGTTGTTAAGGCGGGATCGAATAGCCATGATGCCGAGGAGTGGTCCATCAGGACGAGCCGCGCGCCAGGACAAACGCTCCCAGAACACCGTCATGAGGCCCGTTACAAATCCGTTGTGTACCGGCGAGGCAAAAAGAACGCCGTCCGCCTCGGCCATTCGTGGAATGATTTCATCCATGTCGTCTGTCATGCAACACGGAGCAATGCCTTCACCGGTGTAGCCGTAGCACTTGAGGCAATTCGTGCAGTATCCGATGCGGCGATCACGGAGCATCACCACCTCAACTTCCGCTCCGTGGGTCCTGGCCCCTTCCTCAAAAGAACGCACCAGCTCAGTGGTGGTTCCATGCGGGCGATACGTGCCGTTCAATACGAGGATTTTCATTTGCCCAGATCCCTCCGTGATTGCATGAGAAGTACAGTACCCGCTCCGCAGGTCAACGACGAGGCTGAATCGCGGAAAAGACGGCCCCGCTTGACCGTTACCGCGTATCGAAGTAGCTTCCTCACACATTGATGATAAAGACATCGCCCAGACGATTCCGCGCCGAAGTCGCAAACCTGAAACAGCTTTCCTCTTCCGGTTTCGAACTCACATTCACCCGCGAGGGCCTTGATTTTCAGGCCGGACGTATCATCACGATTCACGGTCCAAGCCACGCGGAAGACCGCAGCTACACCATCGCGAGCGGCGAAGACGATGAGCATCTGCAAATTCTGTTTCGGCTGATTCCACAAGGCAAGCTGACCCCCAGGCTGACCGCGTTGAAGCCCGGCGATCCGATCGAGTTTTCCGGTCCGTTCGGTGAATTCGTGGTCCGCGATCCGGCCAGACCGATCATCTTCGTCGCCACCGGCACGGGTGTTGCTCCTTGCCGTTCTTACATTCGCACGCGCAAGGATTTGAACCTGACACTCGTTCACGGCGTCCGCAGAGCCGACGACCTGTTCTATCGCGACGAGTTTTCCCTCCATGCTTACCACCCTTGCGTCACCCGTGAAAAAGGCGTGGGATACCACGGCCGTGTAACCCGTTTCCTTGAATCCTTTGAATATCCAGCCGATGCGCAATTTCACCTTTGTGGCGCAAACGAAATGATCTTCGACATGCAGATGCTGCTGAAGAAGCGCGGCGTGAATGATTTTCAGATTTTCACCGAAGCCTACTACTATCGCCTCTATTCCTGACCCTGAGGATTGGACATGCTCAGGCCCGACTGGTAGGCTGGACATTCGAGAACGCATCAGAACGGGGCGATGCCATGCTTGAGAAAATTGACCTCTCAAAAAAATTGTCCAAGCCCGAATATAAAGCGGTCATCGGTGACCTTGAAACGAAGATGGGCATCCTTCAACGCGAAGCACGAGCCCTGGGCGTTCCGGTAGCCATCGTCTTTGAGGGATGGGACGCCGCGGGCAAAGGCACGATGATCAACCGCCTGCTCCTTGCGCTCGATCCGCGCGGGTTCAACGTCTACCCCACGAACCCGCCCAACGAGGAAGAGCGCTACCGCCCCTTCCTCTGGCGGTTCTGGATCAAAACTCCGGCGCGCGGGCGGTTCGCGATCTTCGACCGGAGCTGGTATGGGCGCGTGATGGTCGAGCGCATCGAGAAGTTGGTGCGCAAAAAGGTCTGGCAGCGGGCGTACGACGAGATCAACGCCTTCGAGCGGCAATTAACGGACGACGGCGCGGTCGTTGTGAAATTCTGGCTGCACATCAGCAAATCCACTCAAAAGAAGCGCTTCAAGAAGCTGCAAAAGGATCCCGCGACGGAATGGAAAGTGACACGCGACGATTGGCGGCATCACAAGCAATACGACAAGTATCTTGTCGCGGTGGACGAGATGATCGAGAGAACCAGCCCGCCGCACGCGCCGTGGACCGTTGTGGAGGCGCACGACCAGCGTTATGCCACGGTTAAAATATTCAAAACCGTCATCCGCGCTATCGAAACCCGCCTCGCAGTAACAAAGAAAAAAGCCCGCGCGGGCGTCAAGGCACAAAAGAAGAAAACGGAGATTCCGATCGAATCGGTGCTCGATCGCGTTGATCTTTCGCAAGCCGTGGAGCGCGGCGAATATGACAAGAGAATCAAAAAACTGCAGAAGCGCATCTGGGAGGTGGAACATCGCATCTACACCGAACGGGTGCCGCTCGTGATTCTCTTTGAGGGCTGGGATGCCGCCGGCAAGGGAGGCAACATCAAGCGCCTCGTCGGCAACATGGACCCGCGCGGTTATGAAGTGATTCCGATTGCCGCGCCCAACGATCTGGAAAAATCACATCACTACCTCTGGCGTTTCTGGCAGCACATGCCCAAGGCAGGGCACATCGCGATTTTCGACCGCACGTGGTACGGCCGGGTGCTCGTCGAACGGGTTGAAGGATTCTGCAGCGAGGCCGACTGGCGGCGGGCGTACGCGGAGATCAACGAAATGGAGGCGCATCTCGCCGATTTCGGCGCTGTGATCGTGAAGTTCTGGCTGGAGATCAGCAAGGACGAACAACTCAAGCGATTCCGCGCGCGACAGGGCACACCGATCAAGCAGTGGAAAATCACCGACGAGGATTGGCGCAACCGGGAAAAGTGGCCGCAATACCGGGCTGCGGTGGATGAAATGCTCGTACGAACCAGCACCACCCACGCGCCGTGGACGATCATCGAGGCCAACAGCAAACTCTTCGCGCGAATCAAGACGCTGGAGACGGTACTCGAGGCGGTGGAGAGGAAATTGGGGGATTAGGAAAGAATGGAGTAATGGAGAACTGGAGTGATGGAGTGTTTTTAAAGCTCTCCCCAACACTCCAACCTCTTCAGAGCCTCGTCCTTCCCTCCAAAGCACGGGCGAGGGTTACGGGATCCGAATAGGCGATCTCACTGCCCGCGGGAATGCCGAACGCCAACCGGGAGATGGCCACTTTTTTCGACGACAGCACCTGTCGTAGAAACGATATCGTTGCGTCGCTTTCAACATCCGATCCAAGCGCAAGAATAACCTCCTTCACGCCCCGGGATACAATACGCTTCAGCAACGCCTCGATGCGCAGATCGGCAACGCCCTCGCCTTTCATGGGAGAAAGCTTGCCCATCAGGGAATGATACCGGCCGCGGAATCCTCCGGCGCGCTCGATCAAAACGATATCGGCAGGATCTTCCACCACGCACAACACGGCGTCGTCACGGCGCGGATCGGTGCATAACGGACAAGGATCCTCATCTTTCCGTGTAATGCTCCCGCAAAGGGAGCAGGCCTTCAAGGTTGCATCCACCTCACCGAGCGCGGCAATCAGATCGCGAACCAGGGTCCCCTGCTCCCGCGCGAGTTTCAGCGCCATTCGTTCGGCAGACCGCCGCCCCACCCCCGGCAGTTTTGCCAGGAGCATGGAAAGCTTCGCGAGCGGATCTTTGCCCGTCATATTCTGACCCATCCGAACACCTACATGCCCGGCATGCCGGGAATGCCAAGACCTGAAGTCAGTTTCGCCATTTCAGAAGCGCGCATTTCTTCCGCCGCCGTCAGAGCACCGTCCACTGCGGCAAGGACAAGATCCTGGAGCATCTCGACATCCTGCGGATCCACGACCTTGGGATCAATGCGTATGGAATCAATTTTACCATCGCCACGCGCGACGGCCGTCACCATCCCTCCGCCGCTTGAAAACTCCACGGTTCGCTCCGCAAGCTCCGCCTGTGCCTTCTCGAGATTCTTCTGCATCGAGGCGGCCTGCTTCATCAATTTCATCATGTTAACCATGAATTGCTCCCTTGGGTCGCGAGCATTGGTTATTTGGGGTTTGTTATTGGAGAATCCCTAATCCCCAATCTCCAATCCCCAATTCCCAACAACCCTACTCCCTGATATCCACAATATCTCCGTTAAAGGTTTCGAGCGTTTTGCGCACGGTCGGATTGTTAATCCATTCCTCTTTTGTTTTTCGCGCCTTCGCTTCCTTTTCAACCTTCGCCGGCTCGCGGCCGATTTTTCGCGGATGCTCCTCCGCGATATCCGCAACCTTAACATCGCCGGGCAGCGTGTCCTTGGAATCAAGAACCCGGAAATCAACGGAAGAAATCTCGCAATGCAGAACCTCGCCCAGAACCTTCTGAAGCGCTTTTCGGTTGCGCGGAAAATCCACCCGTTCCTTGTTTTCCGCAAATTCCGGATCGAACCCGATCAGAACGGAACCGCCTGAAACTTCTATGGGCTTCGCATCCCGCAGATAGTTCTTTGCCAGAGGAGCCGCGTGGCCTACCCGCTCCACGATGTCATGCCAGTTTTGTGCCAGGTGGGCCACTTCGCCCCCGGACTTGCAGACCGGTTTGTTGTCCGCAGCTTTTGCGGGCGCAGCCGTCTCGCGCACTGCGGAATGTCTCGCATGAACCGGAGTCGGCGGATCATCCGCTACAGGCGGAGCGCCTGTGCCGGACGACCCCGAAGATCCGCCCACAGTGGCGCTCAGTTCTTCAAGCCGCGCAATAATGGCATCCAACGAAACCATGGTGGCTGCGCGTGCGGCCCGGATCAAAGCTGTCTCCAACAACGCCCGTTTCGACAGCGCATAACGGATGCGATTGTCCGTCTCGGTCAGGATATCCACGACCCGCAATACGCGCGCGGGTTCGGCCAAGCCGGCTTGACCGCGAACCGTCTCGGCCTGTGCTTCCGTCAGGTCCTGGCCTACGGAAGACTCGCCCGCATACTGAAAAACAAGAATGGACCGGAACTGGGAGAGCAGATCCACGACCAGGCGCTGGATGTCCTTGCCCGCTTCATCCAGTTCATCCACGAGCGCGATCGCTTTTGGAACATCCCCACCCAGAACGGCTGTGATCAGATCGTCCAATGTGCGCCGCGCAGCCAATCCAAACACGGCCAGCACATCCTCTTCCTTGATATTCTTTCCGCGGAACGCGATGAGCTGGTCCAGGGCCGACTCCGCGTCGCGCAAGCCGCCTTCGGCCCCGCGCGCGATTGCCAGCAGCGCATCCTCATCCACGCTGATCTTCTCCGCTTCCGCGATCTCGCGAAGCCGGTTGACAATATCCCGCGCCGAAATGCGGCGAAGATCAAAGCGCTGGCAGCGCGAAAGGATCGTGGCCGGTATTTTCTGCGGTTCAGTCGTGGCGAATACAAACTTCACATGGGCGGGCGGCTCTTCGAGCGTCTTCAGCAACGCGTTGAACGCCGCGCCGGAAAGCATGTGCACTTCGTCAATGATATAGACTTTGAACGGGCCGCGCGTAGGCGCGTAACGGACGTTTTCACGCAATTCGCGAACGTTATCAACGCCCGTGTTCGACGCCGCATCTATTTCCAGTACGTCGAGGTTATTGCCGGCCATGATTTCAACGCAGGAATCGCACTTGTCGCACGGCTCGGCCGTGGGTCCCGTCCGGCAATTCAGCGCCTTCGCGAGAATACGCGCGGTGGACGTCTTGCCGACGCCGCGAGGGCCGACAAAAAGGTAAGCGTGTGCGACGCGGTCGCTCTGGATGGCATTGGTCAGCGTCTGCGTAACGTGCTTCTGCCCCACGATATCGCCAAACTGCTGGGGTCGCCATTTTCTTGCAATGACTTCGTAGGCCATGATTGTAACCGATTAGACGTTCTGTTTGATTTTCAGCCGTTCGACAAGGAACACCGGAGTGATGGAGTATGGGAGTAATGGAGTATTGTAAAGAATCCTCTTCCCTTCACTCCATTTCTCCATCACTCCATTACTCCATTCTTCCTCTTCATGGCCGTGCGCCCTTGTTCGGGGGTGTCGAGAGGCGCGCGGCTTCGCCGCCGAACTCCAACCAGGCAAACCTACGGCGCCCGGAGCTCCAAAGTTTACCGCTGCTACCTTCCGGTCCTGACGGGGTTCACCTGTTTCCGTCGCATAGGACCCGGCCTTCAACGCCCTTTGGCGGGCCATCGCTCAACTCTTCACCACCTCACGCGGGCATCAACCCTGCTGAGCGGGTTGCAGGTCATCTCCGGTTTCCCGGAGAGTCAGGGCACCGCTACCTCCCCGTCTAGCACGACCGCATGTACCTTAGCCCCACCCCATGCCGATGGCAAGGCCGTGTTGCTTTTGCATTCTTTCGACTGAAGCTCGACACGAGGGGCGCTTTTTCATATTCTTCTTTAACAGGGGGTGGTTTCAATGATGCGCCATCCAGAACTTTTTCCGTCGGTTCTATGCCTTGCCTGTCTTATATCAACGACATTCGGTCAAGCTGTTTTCCGGGCCTCGGACGGAGCGCTGGACCTTAAAGAGATCGAACACCTTGCGCGTGAAGTGGCCTACACGAAGGGCACCAATATCCCGGTGAGGTCTGAGCTGACGATGGGTCTGTCCTATACACGTTCGATAGAAACCCCGCTCGATCAGGATGCATCATTCCGGGCCATGCTGCAGGCAAACGATATCGAGATGAACGACTACCTGGACGACAAAGCAACCGATACGCAGGCGCTGCTTCTGAAGGATAAACGTACCGGAAAAAGTTATGTCCTGTTCCGCGGCACGGACAGTTACTGGGATTGGTTTCAACATGGCAAGGATCTGACTTCTCCCGGATACGCTCAATACAAGGCCAATCGGGAGCGTCTTCAAAAATGGGTGGAAGAAGGCAATGTAACCGTAATCGGGCACAGTCTGGGCGGTGCGCTGGGACAACATCTGGCCGCCGATTTTCCGGACAAGGTTACGGAAGGATATTTCTTCTGCTCATGCGGCATTAATACAGGGACGGTTGCAGAAGCCGTTCTGCACGGAACACTCCCGCCCATTCAATACTTCAATCATCCCAACGACATCATCTCAGAATGCTTTGGCGGCGAACACGTCTCTGGCCGCATTTTCTACACCACGAACAATCCGGACGCGACGTATGCCGCAGCCCACAGCACGGTTCATTTTGACGGGTCTCCCAATCCCGTCCGCGAATACGACTTCGCCTTTTGGCAGAAAACGAGGATTTCAGATTGGTCCAATCGAATGGCAAGAATCGAGGAATCGAAGCAATTAACCCGCGAGGCAAAGCTGCGTGCAGCGGAAGCCGCGCAGAGTCAGTGGTGGAACACGACCGTGGATTGGTTCTCGGGAGACGAAGAGGCCTATCGGTCTGTGCTCGACTGGTTCAGTTCCGATCTGCAGCGCCGATGGAATGCCCAGGCAAAATCCGGCGCGGCAGCATGGGATGCCGCCATGCAGGAGCGAACCCTTGCCGGGGAAACGGATGTCGAACGGCTACGCTTGAACGCGGAAAAACAAATGGCAAACCTCCGTTACGCGCTCAACCGAATGGTGGCCGACAGCGAAAGCGCGTTGGCCGCCGCGCAGTTCGAACGCGAAAACAGTTGGAGCGCCTGGTTTCAAAGCCTCGCGCTGAACACGCTGGGCGCGGCCGCCGGTGGATTCGGCAGCGGATTCGGTGGGCGGCTCGGTTCGGGCATCATGGAAAAGGAGCTATCCGGCAGCAGGGACGAGGGCGAAGAAAAAGAGGATGGTGCGACGGTCCAATCCGGCGGCGCCGCCGTGGCGCCGACATTGAAAAAAGGATGGAAAAAGCATGCCGCAAAGAAGGCTGCGGCAAAGAAAAAAGGACCCTCTTCCCCCAAAAAGGCCAGCTCCATTGCAAAAACAAGACAGCCCATTCCGATCACAAATCCCGCGGCTACACCCACTCCCACCGCCGTGCAGGGACCCACTCATGTGGACAAGGTGTTGATGACGGGCGGTCAAACTCGCGACCCCTATCCAGGGGAAGTTACCCACCGCGACTCGTCAACCGGATATCTTCTGCCCGGTCCCTGAACGATCAAATTGACCCGTCAGCCTGTTTCATGCCACAGTGAAGCCATGCGTATTCTTCTCAGCAACGACGACGGTATCTATGCGCCCGGCATCGGCGCGCTTTACGATGCGGTGAAAGACCTGGCCGATATTGATATCGTAGCGCCCAGCGGCGAACGCAGCGCGGTTGGACATGCCATCACACTATCCGACCCCATCAAGGTGAAAGAGGTTCAACGGAACGGCCAGTTCTTCGGATATGCCTGTGGCGGCACTCCTGCCGATTGCGTGAAGCTCGCCGTCGAAGGAACGCTGTTGCCGCACAAGCCGGATCTCATCATCAGCGGCATTAACCTCGGACCCAACGCAGGCATCAGCGTTATCTATTCCGGCACCGTCTCCGCCGCGACCGAAGGAACAATTCTCGGAATTCCCAGCATGGCGGTTTCACTCGCGACGTTCACAAATCCGATCTGGGACACCGCGGCCAAAATCGCGCGTCACATGGCAGCCACCATTCTCAAACGCGGCCTTCCGCCGCAAACGCTGCTCAACGTGAACGTGCCGAATGTGCCGAAGGAAGAATTGCAGGGATACGCGGTCACCCGCATGGGTCAGTCCCGTTTCGTGGAAATTTTTCACCGCCGAACCGATCCGCGCGGAAACGTCTATTTCTGGATGGACGGCGATCTTGAACAACTTGGCGACACGAAGGATACGGATGTCGAAGCGCTGAACAACAACCGGGTATCGCTGACGCCCATCTGGTTCGACCTCACCCACCGAGAAGCCCTGCCCGAATTGCGGAAGTGGGATTTAAGAATACCGGAGTGACCCTCTTCGCTCTCTCACGCTCACACTGCATAAAGCGTGAAAGAGGATGCCTTTCAGAAATCGCGCCTATCCACCCGGACCCGCTTTCATCAACAGGGAAACTGTGGACTCGTTTATGGTTCGCTCGTAGTCGCCCGTGTCGCTGCGCACAAACATGAAGAGCCCTGTTTTCATCTCCAGAAGACCGCTGAACGCAGCCTCTCCACGCTGCCCGTCATGGCAGGCATCAATGACTTCGCCATCATGAATCGTTATAGATCCGACCGCCTCCTGCCCCGCCAGGGAAACCGACAACAAGCCGCTTTCGCGTTTCGCGAGAAGGATCTCCACCACCGCAAACAAGGACATGGATTCAATGGAGCCGCACAGCGACACCTCGTCTTTATATCCCTTGCTTGTCATGCTTGATATCGGGTCCGTCCCGCTCCCCTCAATTAAATTCGTCCCCTCCCCTCCTTCTTGAACAACCTTTTCCTGTTTCTTGCGGCGAAACACCAACACACCCAGCATGATGATGAGAACAAACTCAGCCGCGGCCACGATCCCAATCCATGAAATCTTTCCTTCGCCGGGCGCATTCGCCGGAACTGCATCTGCCCTGGCGTCTTCGACCAATACTTCCTCTATTTTGACCTCTCCGCCGGGGGCGGCTTCATCAAGGATATCCTTTTCACCAACGTCCGTCGTCATGGCTGCCTGCTCTTCAACCATTGGCGCGACAGGCACGGGCCCCTCGTTTTCCAAGTCCGTGCTCATTGCGTTCCCGGACTCGTTCATTTCGTGAACCGGCGCAGACTCCATGGCGTCGGGCTGCAGCCTGGCATCCGTGACCGGTGCCACTTGCGGTTGCTCCGCCGCGACTTCCTCTTCCGACTCCACCATGATTTTCAGCTCAAGCATTGGGCTCGAAGGACGTGCAACATCGCTCTTCGCGGGTACAGGGGCGGCCGTCCTCGGTTTCTCCGCTTTCGTCGAAACAAGGGGCGTCTTTTTCTGAACCGGGGGGCTCTGGGGATCAGGCAACGGAATAGCCGCTTCTTTTGCCGGCGGCTCTACCGTTTCAAAAACAAGCTCCACGCCCCGCACTGTCTTCGGCACATGAAGAACGGCCGTCTCCCCATACCGCTCAACCTGGACCCTGTAGCCGGCGTTCAAGACCTCGAGCACGGGCAGTTTTTCGGGTGCGATTAAAATGAACCTGCCGGCACACGTTCTCGCAGGAAATCCGAAGAACATCATTTTTTCCGGCGTTACCCACGCAATCTTGCGCCGGTCACCGGTTCGACTCGGCACCGCAAAAAGCTGCTTCTCTCCCTCGGAGGTTTCCGCAACGCCGATGAAATGTGCGCCCGTTTCCTGGAAATAGCGAACCCGGCTGCCGACATCGAACTTCAATCCTGCGTCTTCAATTTCCACCGGGATGCGAGGTTCAACAACCTTCAGATATAAACGTTGCTCCGGCTGGCCGCCGGATGAAAAGGGAACAAAGGATGCAACCACAAGACATAAAACGCGCAACCAAAGGAAACGGCTCCCATGCCTTCTCACATTGCCTCGCAAATTCTTTATCGCGTAAAAACGAAACCCCTGCCCTGCAGAAATCTGATACACAAAGCACGAGGGCCTGACAAGAGCCCGCCGCTCATGTCGCCGCTACAACCCGCGAATCACTTCCTGTTCGGCTGCGACCAGCGACTCGAACATGTCCCTGCCTTCCGCCGCTTCGCGAAGCTCCAACAAAACGCTCGTGTGATGGCACATCATGCAAACGCGCGCGAGCACATGAAGATGAATGCGGTCGTCCTGACAACAGATCAGGAAAAACAGGTCCGTGGTGGAGCCATCCGGCGATCCGAAAGGAATCGGATGCGCGGTTCGACCGATAACGATGAAAGAATCCTCGAACATGTACGGCTCGTGATTCTTCGGATGCAGAAGAGCGATCCCGCCCGCCAAGGCGGTTGTCCCGAGACGCTCACGCTCCTGCAGGCTGTCAAGCAGTTCACGAGGATCGTTCACCAGCCCTGTTTTCCCGGCCAGCTCGACCATGTCCCGAATGACGGAGGCCTTGGTTTTGGATTTGAGTTCCGCCTCGACGAATTCCGGCCTCATCAATTCCGGCATGATCGCGTGCCCACGGGACAAGTCGTGCGTCTTGGCGGATGACTTTTTGTGGTAGGCGGTAAGATGTCCGCCGGAAAAGCCAAGAATCCTTTGTGACATCCACGCGTCAATCTCTGTCTTGCGGAACACCACGCGATCACCCTGCCGAACGAAGGGAATTTCGTTTGTACGGACCAACTCCTCTACATCCGCGTGTGAAACGTGCATGTAGTCCGCCACTTCTTCCAAGCTGAACGTGCGGTAAGGCATTTCAGAACGCATTTATTAGCGATTAGCACGACAAAAGGAAACCACAGACTTTGATGGCGGTGGTTTTTTATGCACTGCATGGGGGAACGGTGAACCGATGAGACAGGCGGAACAGGCTGGCTCCCGGTTCATACATCAGGTTCCACGGCTTTCAGCAAAAGCTCCAACTCCTGTTGCGCTTCAGGGGTTGGCGGCCGCCCCCTGAAAGTGATTCGCAGATATTCACGAAAACGCGCAAGGGCATGCCCCGCATATCGCACGCGCAACCCGGGATCCTGTGTCTCTTCCATCATCTTTCGATACAACCGGGCAAGGTTCAATTGCGTCGCGTCAAACGCGGGACGCAGGCGATCCGATATCAAGAGGCTCTCCAATGCCTCCTCGTCCGGCAGCCCTCTTACCCTCTGCACCAACGACCGCAGAAAGAACAACTTCCATGTCCTGGATGGAGGCTTTGACTCCCGATTCGGCCAGAACGAATCCAACCCCCCTTCGACAACCACCTCCATCTTGCGAATCCAAAAAGCCAGCTCTGCCCGGTCCTCCGCCTTTTCCGCCATGGAGAAATAAAAGGAAGCCAGGGCCTCGTAAGCGATGACCGAGGGATTAGGCAACTGAATGTGATATGTCCACAGTGACTCGCCGTCGCGCCATTGGGATTGATACCACAGGTTTCGCCAGGCATTGAGAATCAAAACAACGACGGCAAGACCATACAGCAACACCCGGAGATTGCGCCGGGCATGTGTTGCGGCTTCGCGCATCATTGACACGGCCAGCGCCAACACGCAAAAAGAGGCGAAATAAATATAGCGGTCGGCCATCCATATGCCGATATACACCAGGTTCATGTACGGCACCAACAACGTAAAGAAAGCGGCGTAATAGAAAAACAAATCCTTGCGGAACCGCACCAACCATGCGCCCAGCGCCGCCAGGCCCGCAAGGATGGTCCACGCGGCAATGATGTGCGGTAATGAAAACGATGACTCCAACCGCGGCCAGGCATAGCAGAGCGATAGATGAGTCGGCACGAAAATCTGTCGAAGATAGAGCGCCCATGCCATTGGGTTGATCATCGCCAGGTTCCACAGGTGCGCGCCCCCGCTCGCGGAATATCCCCGATCGAAAAGGCCCACTTGCTCGAGCATCTTTCCGTACCAGGCATAGGCAGCGAAACTGATCCACAGGGGCGGAACAAGAAGCGGTATTTCACGCAAAAGAAGGCGCCGCCATTCAAAAGGTTCGTCCGGCCGGCAGTCACGGCGGAGAAACGGGAAGCACGCGGCATGCAGGAAAAGCACGGCGGGGAACGACAACACACTGATCTTCGAGAACAACCCGGCTGCGACACATGCAAGTGTCGCCAGGTAGCAAGCCGGGATCCCGGCACGGCGTCTTTCCCGCGCTTCAAGCAGGCGCAGCCGTTGTGTCTGAAAACATAAAGCCAACAGCATGAAAAGCGCCGACAACATATCCTTGCGGCCCATGATCCACGCCACCGGCTCCACATGCACAGCCAGCACAAGAAAAGCCAACGTGGTGAACAGGGAGAACCCATAAGCCCCCGTTGTGCCGAACAGAAAAACAAACATCAGCGCCACGACCACACCGTGCCACAACACGTTGCCCAGGTGGTAACCCACCGGGTTCCCAAAGCCGAAAAGGCGACCGTCAATCAACCAGGACAAATCGCGCACAAGCAGCGGTTCTTCGCGGGGGAAGTGATCCGTGAAAATCGCCCGCAGTCCGGATGAAAGCGACGGATGATCGTACAGCTCCGGATGCTGGAGCAGGATGCGCACGTCGTCGTAATACACGTAATCGTAATGCACGGTTCGCGCATAGAGG